>Ga0302220_10001318_pt1 | contig 19422 bp, 18 predicted proteins | sample II_Palsa_E1_3_FD_194572 | JGI IMG/M metagenome (GOLD analysis project Ga0302220, IMG submission 194572) | Peat permafrost microbial communities from Stordalen Mire near Abisko, Sweden - II_Palsa_E1_3 | ecosystem: Environmental > Terrestrial > Soil > Palsa > Peat permafrost | place: Sweden...
TGCTGATGCTCGGTGCCGAGGAAGGGCCGGGCAAGACCGTGTTCCTCACCACCGAAAGAGACGTTCCGCCCGGTTCGAAAGTATTTTGATTTATCTACGAGAACATGACATGGCCAAGCTATCGCTCATCGAAGCAGACCGCAAACACCTGATCCATCCCGTGGTCAGCTATCGCGCGCATGAAGCGCGCGGCGTCACCATCCTCGACTCGGCACACGGCGCTTATCTGCGCGATGCGGATGGACGCGAGCTGCTCGATGCATTCTCCGGTTTATGGTGCGTCAACGTTGGCTACGGACAGCAGAGCATCGTGGCGGCCGCGACCGAGCAGATGACGCGTTTACCCTATGCGACGAGCTACTTCCACTTCGGCTCGGCGCCGGCGATTGAACTTGCCGAACGCCTCGTCTCGCTGGCACCGGCTTCGCTGCAGCATGTGTATTTCACGCTCGGGGGTTCGGATGCGGTCGATTCCGCGCTGCGTTTCATCACGCACTACTTCAATGCCACCGGCCGCCCGCGCAAGAAGCACATCATCGCGCTGGAGCGCGGATATCACGGTTCGTCGTCCGTCGGAGCAGGGCTCACTGCGCTGCCCGTATTCCACCGGAACTTCGATCTACCGCTGCCGCATCAGCATCACATCGGGTCCCCCTATCCGTACCGGAACCCCGCCGGCAACGATGCGGCTGCGGTAATTGCCGCATCGGTGGCCGCGCTCGAAGCGAAGGTGGCGGCATTGGGTGCGGCAAACGTCGCGGCGTTCTTTTGCGAGCCGGTGCAGGGTTCCGGCGGCGTGATCGTACCGCCGGTGGGTTGGCTCAAGGCGATGCGCGAAGCGTGCCGCCGGCTGGATATTCTGTTCGTAGCGGACGAAGTCATCACGGCGTTTGGACGTACCGGACCGCTTTTTGCGTGTGCCGCCGAAGGAGTCGATCCCGACCTGATGACCGTGGCCAAGGGATTGACGGCGGGCTACGCGCCGATGGGAGCCGTGCTGATGTCGGATGCCGTGTATCAGGGCATCGCCGATGGCGACGCGTCGGCGGTGATCGGTCATGGTCATACCTATTCGGCGCATCCGGTAAGTGCTGCGATCGGCCTTGAGGTATTGCGGCTCTATCACGAAGGAGGCCTGCTCGCGAACGGCATTGAGCAAGGGCCGCGTTTTGCGCAGGGCCTGGACGGCTTGCTCGAGCACCCGCTGGTCGGCGATGCACGCCATCGCGGCTTGTTGGGCGCGCTCGAACTAGTCTCTGACAAGAACAGCAAAAGGCGCTTCGACGCGTCACTCAAACTGCCCGACCGCATCGCGGCGGCAGCGTATCGAAACCGCCTGGTGTTTCGCGCGTTCGGCGACAACATCCTCGGATTTGCACCTGCCCTGTGCTACACGAGCGCGGATTTCGACCTGATGTTCGAGCGCTTGGAAAAGACGCTTGACGATGTCCTCGACGAACCCGACGTGCGCGCGGCATTAAGTGCGCGCACCGCAGGCAGCGAGCGTGTACTCGAAAATTAAATGAGCACCACGTGACGCAGTGTCTTTCGCCTGTGTGGCGTGTAGCAGGATTAACCGAACTTGATCGTAGGAGTTTTTTTGCATGCCACTTACTATTAACCGAACCGTACTGATTCGTTGTAGCAACCTGATAGACGGTATGTGGGTTCCTGCCTTGAGCGGCGAACGGCTCGCCGTCGTCAATCCGGCCACTGGCGAAGTGATCGCTCAGGTTGCCGACAGCGGTGCGGCCGACGCACGTGCTGCAACCGATGCCGCTGCCCGCGCCTTTCCTGCGTGGCGCTCCAAACTGCCGCGCGAGCGAGCGGAAATCCTGCACCGCTGGCATGCGGCGATTCTGGCCAATGCGGAAGACCTTGCGCGGCTGATTTCGCTTGAACAAGGCAAGCCGCTCGCGGAAGGCCGCGGCGAAGTGGCGTATGGCGCGTCCTATGTCGCCTGGTTTGCGGACGAAGCCACACGCATTTATGGCGACATCATCCCGACGCAACATCACGGCCGGCGCATGACAGCGGTCAAGGAACCGGTCGGTATTGTCGCGGCGATTACACCCTGGAATTTTCCGCTGGCGATGATCGCACGCAAGATCGCGCCAGCGCTCGCTGCCGGTTGTACGGTAGTTGCAAAGCCCGCCGAGGACACGCCGCTGACGGCACTGGCACTGGCACAACTGGCGCAGGAAGCCGGTGTGCCGCCGGGTGTGTTGAACATGATTTCCGCATCGCGTGAGCGCGCGGTGCCCGCGGTGGCGGATTGGCTTGAGGACAGCCGTGTACGCAAGATTACTTTCACGGGCTCGACGCCGGTGGGCAAGTATCTGGCGCGTGAATCGGCGGGTACGCTGAAGAAACTTTCGCTGGAGCTTGGCGGCAACGCCCCGTTCATCGTGTTCGACGACGCCGATCTGGACGCTGCCGTCGCGGGCCTGCTCGCGGCTAAATTTCGCAACGGTGGACAGACCTGCGTATGCCCGAACCGGGTGTATGTCCAGGCGGGCGTGTACGAACAATTCGCCGATCTGCTGAGTACGCGGGTTGCGGCGCTCAAGGTGGCGCCGGCCACCGACGCTGCGGCCCAGATCGGTCCCATGATCAACGTACGGGCGCTCGAGAAGATTGCCCGACACGTGGACGATGCAGTCAGCCACGGCGCTCGCGTATTGGCCGGCGGTAAGGTGCTATCCGAACTCGGCCCGCATTATTTTGCGCCGACGGTACTCGCTGATGCAAACGACGACATGGCGCTGTGCTCTGAAGAAACGTTTGGCCCGGTCGTACCGCTGTTCCGCTTTGAAGACGAAGCGGACGCGATCCGCGCGGCGAACGATACGCCGTTTGGACTGGCCTCTTATTTCTACAGCCAGGACGTGCGGCGCATCGACCGTGTGTCTCGGCAACTCGAAGCGGGCATCGTCGGCATCAACGAAGGCGCGGTGGCCAGCGAGGCCGCACCCTTCGGTGGCGTGAAAGAGTCGGGCTATGGCAGAGAAGGTTCGCGTTATGGACTCGATGACTACCTCTCGATCAAATACATCTGCCAGGGTGGTCTCGATTAACAAGCGATAGGCGCGCGAGCTTCTCGCTCACGTGCAAGCGATATCGCGAGGATGCTTGCGAGGATGCCCGCGAGGGCGCCGAACGCGATAACGGATCAATACACTTAAACTCACTGATGACTAGGAGATTGCGATGCGACTCACCGACTTTAAAGCACTGACTTTCGATTGCTACGGCACGCTGATAGACTGGGAAAGTGGAATGATTGAAGGCCTGCGCCCGTTGGTCAGCCGCGTGCAGCGCCCCCTGACCCGCGACGAGATTTTGGAAGCGCATGCGCGTCACGAATCGGCGCAACAAAAATATACGCCCGCGATGCGTTATCGCGATCTCTTGCCCATCGTGTACAAGCGGCTAGCCGAGGAGTGGGGTGTGTCGGTGAGTCTGGCTGAATGCGTGACCTATGGCCAGTCAGTACAAAACTGGCCGGCATTCGAAGACTCGGCGTCCTCGCTGCAGTATCTCAAGAAGCATTTCAAGCTCGTTATCCTGTCGAACGTCGACAACGAAAGCTTTGCCCATAGCAACGCGAAATTGCAGGTGGAGTTCGACGCGATCATCACGGCTGAAGATGTGGGTTCGTATAAACCCTCGTCGCGCAATTTTACCTACATGCTCGAAAAACTCGTTGGCATGGGCGTCGAGAAGGATGCGATTTTGCACACGGCTGAAAGCATGTTCCACGACCACAAGCCGGCAAACGAATTCGGCTTGGCTTCGTGCTGGATTTATCGCAGACACGAGCAAACCGGTTTCGGTGCAACCATGAATCCCGGCGATATGCCCAAAGTCGACTTTCAGTTCACCAGCATGGCGGAACTGGTCAAAGCGCATCAGGCAGAACTGAAAAGTCGCTAGCCGGGCCAGACTGACAGCTTTTCATCGGAGCCTAGCTCCGTTTCCGGTGCGCGGCGACCGTGGCTCGGTTGCCGCAGATCGCTATGCTGCACCACCTACGCGCGTGACTTCGCGCGTGGTCGACTAACATCAGCGTGCATTGCCGACCCTCGCACGCTTTTCAAATACTTCCCCGGGCGCCCAAGCTGGCCCCAGACCCGCCACCGTTGCCCGCCGGCAACATGTGGACTTAGCGATTGCCCCGCACTGGCACTATTCATCCCAGAATATGGTGCGCAATACTGGATCCGTTCATCGCGAACGTGACGGTTCGCGCCTCATTCGCACGCTTCCAGAAGAAGTCCACTTAGGACTCACCACACATGGAGACGCCATGCTCAAGCTTTTCATCGGGATCGGGATTCCCTATCTCGGCGTCATCGGCATGCTGCCGTGGGTCGCATCGGTCGACAGGACCGTGCTGGGCGTGCCGTTCATCTACGCCTGGATCTTCGGATGGTTCGTACTGACGTCGGGCTGCCTGATGCTCTGCTGGCGTCTGTTCGATTGCCATTTCGACGATGCACATCCCGACAACAACTGAAGGAGAATGACGGATGGCTAGCGCCGTATTTCTAGGCTTCATCGTCTTTTCGCTCTACCTGGCGATCCGATCGAAGGCGGGCCGAGGCCCGCAAAGCGTGCACGACTTCTTTGTTGCGTCGCGGCAATTCGGCGCCTACCTCGTGTTCTTTCTCGCCGCCGGTGAAATCTACAGCATCGGCACTATGGTCGGCTTCCCCGGCGGTATCTATGCCAAGGGACCGACGTATGGCGTCTGGTTCCTTGGTTATATCCTGCTGGCCTACCCGGTCGGCTATTTCATCGGACCGAAAATCTGGCAAGCGGGCAAACGCTATAACGCCATCACGTTGCCCGACCTGTTCAAGGGCCATTTCCAAAGCCGCACGCTTGAAATTGCCGTGGCCGCGTCCGCGATTCTGTTTTTGCTCCCCTGGGGCCAATTGCAATTCACCGGTCTCGTCGCCGCGCTCAAGGGGCTAGGCTGGGATTTCCAACCGTTCTACCTGATCCTGATCGCGGCCATGCTGGCGTTTACGTACATCGCGATTGCGGGCGTGCGGGCATCGGCCTATATCGCCGTGTTGAAAGATGTGCTGATGGTGGCCGGCATCGTGATCACAGGGGTCGCGGTCTCGGCGGAGGTCGGCGTCACCGAAGTTTTCCACGCGGCGAGCCTGCATGTGAGCAACCGGATGGACGCGCACCAATTGACGTTCTCGATGAGCACCATGCTGTTCCAGTCACTCGGCTTCTATGTGATGCCGTTCGCGGTGCAGAATTTCTTCACGGCGAAGAGTGCAAACACGATCCGGCGCACGCAGATTGCGATGCCGCTCTACATGCTGATGTATCCGTTCCTCGTCGTCGCGTCGTACTACGCGCTCAGCCAGAACCTGCATCTCGCGTCGCCCAACGAGGCGTTCTTTGCCGCCGCGACCCGTCTGCTGCCGGGCTGGCTGCTTGGGCTCGTGGCTGCCGGCGCATCGCTTTCGGGCTTGCTCGTGCTGGCAGGCATCTGCCTTTCCATCGGACCGATCGTCACGCGTAATCTGCTCCCGGGCATGCCCGAGAACAAGCAGAAAGCGGGCGCGAAGGTGGTGATCGTCATCTATCTGGTGGTGTCGATCGTGATGACTCTGCTGACGCCGAATCTCATGCTCACGCTCATCAACACCACTTACTACGGCGTGACCCAGTTCTTCCCTGGCGCGATCGCGATCCTGTTCGGGCTTCGCGTGCGACCGGCCGCGGTCGCGGCCGGCATGCTCACCGGACAAATTCTGGCGATCGCGCTTTATGTTTGGCAGCTTGATCTGGGCGGCGTCAATCTGGGGCTTTTTTGCCTCGCCGTGAACGTTGCCGTGCTCGTCGCCGTGCATCTTGCGATGAAGCGGCCTCACGTGCATGTGCTGCCCTGATCGGTGTACCGACTGCCTATCCTTCTAGCGAGCGCTTATGAACCCTGCAGCACAAAGTCCCGTTCAGGTTTTTCTAGCGAAGAAAATTCTCACGATGAACCCGGCTCAGCCGCACGCCACTCATGTCGCCATCCGCGATGGCAGGATCCTGTCTGTCGGCGACAGCGACGATGTGAGACAGTGGGGCGATGTGGAAATCGTCGACACGTTCAGAGATAAAGTACTGATGCCGGGTTTGGTCGAAGGCCATTGCCACTTGATGGAGGGCGCGATGTGGGACGCGGTCTATGTCGGCTACCATGATCGTCGCGGTCCTGACGGCGTGCGCTGTCCGGGATTGACGACGCTCGACGCCGTAATCGACCGGCTCAAGGCGGCCCATGATCGGATGACGGACGCGCAAGCCCCGCTCCTCGCCTGGGGTTTTGATCCGATTTTCTTCGGCACGAACCGCTTGTCGGTCAAGGAACTCGATACCGTCTGCGCCCAGCGGCCCATCGTCGTGTTACACGCCAGCGTGCATCTGATGAACGTCAATTCGGCGATGCTCGCACTTGCCGGCATCGACAGCGAGACGGACATCGACGGAATCGACAAGGATGCCGATGGCCGGCCGAGCGGCGAACTGCAGGAATTCGCCGCTATGTTTCCTGTATATCGTTTGATCGGGGGGGGGCTCTCCATCGCGGCGAGTGAGAAGAGGGAAGCCATCTGGAATTTCGGCCGAGTCGCGCAATTGGCTGGGGTCACGACTGCGACCGACCTGGTCAACGACTTCTCCGAACTGGGCAATCGCAACCTGCGTGAAATCACGAGCGACCCGGCATACCCGATCAGAATCGTTCCGGCTTTCGCGCCGCAGAGATGCCCCGAAGGGGGCCCGGAACGCGTGCTGTCGGCCATCGGCGACAATACGGACAAGCTGCGCTGCGGCCAGGTCAAATTCATCGTCGACGGATCGATTCAGGGCTACACCGCGCGCCTCAAGTGGCCCGGATATTTGAACGGCAAGCCGAACGGACTTTGGTTGATTCCGCCGAGCCAGTTCGTCGAGGTATTTGCGCCGTTCCATGAGGCGGGGCTGCAATTACATATTCATACCAACGGCGATGAGGCGACCGAACTGGTCCTCGATGCACTCGAAAAAATTCTCGACCGCTCCCCTCGCCACGATCACCGGCATACGCTGCAGCACTGCCAGATGGCCGACGCGAGCCAGCTCGCGCGCGCGGCAAAGCTGGGCCTGTGCATCAATTTCTTCTCAAACCATATCTACTATTGGGGCGATGCGCACTACGCGCAGACCATGGGCGCCGATCGTGCGAACCGCATGAACGCCGCGGAATCGGCGCGGCGTCTGGGCATTGCGTTTGCCTTTCATTCCGATGCGCCCATCACACCCTTGAATCCGCTCTTCACGGCCTGGTGCGCTTCGCAGCGCGAGACGTCATCGGGACGAGTGCTTGGCGCAAGCGAGTGCGTCCCCGTGGCAGACGCTTTGCGCGCAATCACGCTCGGTGCCGCCTATACGCTCAAGATGGACCACCTCGTCGGCAGTATCGAAGTGGGCAAGTTCGCCGACTTCGCCGTGCTGGAGGAAGACCCGACCGAGGTTGCGCCCGAGCGCTTGAAGGATCTCGATGTGTGGGGAACGGTGCTCGGGGGGCGCGTCTTCCAGGGGCCAGCAGGATGAAAGCGATCGGCATCGGGGCACGTGCGCCGATTCCGCTGATTGTCGTCGGAGGTTATCTGGGCGCGGGCAAGACGACGCTGCTCAATCACGTGCTCGCGAATGCGGGGCGGCGACGCATTACTGTGCTCGTCAATGATTTCGGCGCGATCAATATCGACGCCGCCCTGATCAGGGAACGCACCGACGACGTCATCAACCTGGAGAACGGCTGTGTCTGCTGTTCGATCGGCGGCCGACTCGTCGATGCGCTGCTCGCGATCAGCGACCGGCCCGATCCGCCCGACTTGTTGATCATCGAAGCGAGTGGGGTTTCGGATCCCACGCGTGTCGCGCAGATTGGCCTTCTCGATCGCTCATACAGGTTGTATGGCATCGTCGTTGCGGTCGATTTGGCCTGCATTGCGCAGACGCTGCTCGATCCCTATGTTGGCGATATCGCACGACGACAAATCGCAGGGGCGACCGCGATCCTGCTGACCAAAACAGATCTGGTCGACGAGTGCAAGAAGGCTGCGATTGTGGCCGAAGTGGCGTTGGCCGCCAACACCGGCATCATGCTGGAAACGAAAGACGGTGCGGTGCCCTTGGAACTCTTCTTCGATGACAACGTCACGGGGCGTTCTCGCGCCGGCTGGCCGGGTCCGATGAAGGTATCGAACCCGAAATTGCCGGCGGACTTCTGCAGTTTTCTCTTTCGCACCGGGGCGCGCTTCGATCGCAAGAAGCTTAAGGATGCGTTGCGAGGCGTCGCTGGGCGGCTATTGCGAGCGAAGGGTCTGATCCGGCTGGACGGCGAGGGTGCCAAAGAAGGTGCCAAAGAAGGCGCAACCCAGGAACTCCATGTGGCCGGTGGGCGTATCCTCATCACGCCATTTTCGGGGGAAGTCCTTACGGAGTCCGTGATTGTTCTCATTGGGATGTTCGACGATAAAGCGAAACAGGAAACGATAGCCGCGCTCGCCGCCGCGGCAGTGACCGCTGAGTGACCGCTGTTTCGGGCTCAAAGGCTAAGCGCAAATCCGCGCGTGCGTGACCTACCTACCTACCTACCCTCGTATACCTAACCATTGCTTCCGTCGGGATCATTAAGTTACGCGTTAACAGAGCAATCAAATGCTGTTAACCCGCGCAGCTTTTCGGTGGGAGATACTTTTCGTGTCGTCCGTAAAGTCATGTGCCTATGCCTGCATGAGCCCGACACACCACACCGGACGCACCCCACCGCACCGCCGACAACAACGCGATTACCCGTTGATGACCCGCGCAGAACGTTAGCACCCGATACCAGCCGACAACGTCGGCCGATGAGGAGGAATTGATGAAAAACCCGCGCATTGCCATTCTTGGCTTCGCGATCGAGTCGAACCGGTTTGCCCCCGTTTCCACGCGCACCGATTTCGTATCGCGTGCCTATCTGCAAGATGCCGCGCTACTGGCCGACGCCAAAAGCGAAGCGCCGGTAATGACACCGGAAATCCCCGCATTCGTCCGCACGATGGATGCAATTCGTGCATGGACCCCTGTCCCTATTCTCTTCGCCAACGCGGAGTCGGGCGGTCCGGTCGAGCACGCGTTCTTCGTCGATACGATGCAGGAATTCGAACGGCGCTTGCGTGCCGCGTTGCCGCTTGATGCAGTTTATATTTGCGAGCATGGCGCGGCCATCACGACAGAAGAAGACGACCCCGACGGCGCGGTGTTCACGCTCGTGCGCAGCATTGTCGGACCTGGGGTGCCTATCGTGGCCACCGTCGACCTGCATGCGAACGTGTCGGACCGGATGGTGGATGCGGTTGACGCGCTCGTATCGTACCGTCGCAATCCGCATACCGATATGGCTGAACGCGGTGCCGACGCGGCGCGGATTCTTACCGAACTGGTAGACGGGATGCGCACGACGGTCGCACATGTGCGCATGCCCGTGTGCGCGCCACCGACCCAGTTGCTGACAGCCGCGGGAACCGGGCCGTATGCGGAAATGATCCGGCGCGCCGAAGCGCTCGACGATGCACGCATTGTGAATGTGTCGATTGTCGGAGGCTTTGCATTTGCCGATACACCGAAGAACGGCTTGACCGTGCTTGTCACCACGCGCGGCGATGCGCCGCTCGCGGCGCAAATCGCGAGCGACCTGGCGTCCTATGCTTGGCAAGAGCGGGCCGCATTTACGCCGGTGCTCACGCCCATCGTCGATGCGGTCCGTCGGGCGAAAGCGACCGGTGACGATCCGTCACTCGCGCCGCTGCTGCTTGCCGACGTGGCCGACAATCCGGGCGGCGGCGGGCGCGGCAACACGCCGTTCCTGTTAAAGATGCTGCTCGAACACGATGTGCGCGGTGCCATCCTGGCCGTCGTCACCGATCCGGAGCTGGCGGCGGACGCTCATGCGGTAGGAGTCGGGCAAACGTTTCATGCGCGCTTCAACCGCAGCGAGACCACCCTGTATTCGGAACGGTTGGACGCGGCGGCCGGCGTAGTGCGCTTGCACGATGGCAAGGGTATCGGCCGCCGAGGGCAGCTTGCCGGCTGCAGCTTTGACCTCGGCCCTTCGGCCGCGCTGCAGATCGCAGGCGTGACGGTCATCGTCATCAGCAAGCGGCACCAGTGCCATGAGCCGATGTTCTTCGAAATGTTCGGCATAGACATCGCCCGCGCGCGTGTCGTGGTATTGAAGTCGCGCGGACATTTCAGGGCTGCGTTCGATGAATTCTTTTCGGACGAACAAATCTTGAGCGTCGACGCACCGGGCTTGACGTCGCCGCTGCTGTCGCGATTCGCGTTCAAGAAGTTGCCGAGACCTGTCATACCACTGGACGAGATTGCGACGTGGAGTCCGACGGTTCGCACCATCGAGCCGAGGAGCGACGCGTGATGGCTGAATCTCACAACGAGCTCGCCGGTCGATCGCCATACACTGTTGCACGAGGGAGCTGTTAATGAACGACACTTCACAAGCACTACGAATCAGTCCTCAGACCACCAGGAAAGTAATTTGGCGCCTGGCGCCGCTGCTGATCCTGCTCTATATCGTCAACCAGATGGACCGCGCGAACGTTGGCTACGCGGCGTTGACCATGAACCGCGAACTCGGCATGACGGTCGCGCAGTTCGGGTTCGCGGCCGGACTCTTCTACGCCGGCTACATTCTCGTTGCCGTGCCGAGCAACTTGGCGCTACATCGGTTCGGCGCGCGGGCCTGGATGACGCGTATTCTCATCACGTGGGGCATCGTCGCGTCGCTGACCGCGTTCGTCGATAGCGCACGCATGCTGTACGTGGTGCGCTTTCTCCTGGGTATCGCAGAGTCCGGCTTTTTCCCGGGGATGATCCTGTACGTGACGTTCTGGCTGCCGCGGCAAGAACGGGTATGGCTGATGTCGCTGCTGTTTGTCGCTATCCCCGTGTCGAACATGCTCGGCGCGCCGATCGGGACCTTCGTGATGGAACATGTGCATCTTTTCGGGTGGCCAGGCTGGCGCTCGATGTTCTTCATCGAAGGATTGCCGGCGATCTTACTTGGCGTCCTCACCTTCTGTGTGATGAAAGACCGGCCGGACGAAGCCACATGGTTGACCGCGAACGAGCGCGCTGAATTGAACCGGGCGCTTGCTGCGGAGCAATGGGAGGCGCAGCGGGTGTCTCCACAAGGCGCGTTGCGCACGTTGCTGGATCGGCGTGTCCTGGCTTTCGGGCTGATCTATTTCGGCATCAATATCGGCGTCGTCGCACTGTCGTTCTTCCTTCCGCAGATCGTCGCCGAGTTCTCACAGATGTTCGCTGTGAAGTATTCGGTCCTCCAGGTCGGACTGATCACTGCGATTCCGTTCGCGGTGTCGGCCGTGACCATTTTGCTGTGGGGACAATATGCGCGGCGCACCGCTGTCAGCGCGTGGCACGTCGCCATTCCGACCGCGGTGGGGGGCCTGGCATTCGCTGCGGCACTTTTCCTGTCCTCGCCGTACGAGGTGATGGCGGCATTTACGCTCGGTGCGGTCGGGGTCTATACGCCCCATGCCTCGTTTTGGCAGTTGCCGCCGCGCTACCTCAGCAATGCGGCTGCGGCGGCGGGTATCGGGCTCATCAATACAATAGGTACGCTCGCCGGTTTCCTCGGGCCCTATGCGACAGGCTGGCTACACGATATGACCGGTTCCTATCGCGTGCCGATGCTCGGTGTTGCCGCGCTGATGTGCATGTCCTCGGTCACGGTGCTGCTGGTCGAGCGCAAACTGCGCACCGCGCGGGCGCTGGCGGTTGCATCCTAGCTTCCCGATCGCCTTCGCTGATTGCATGCGCGTAAACCAGCCGCCGTGCGCGGATAACCGCGCCTGCCCCTAGTCCGCACGGTAGCGCTGCACACCTTCCTCTGACCATTCAAGCCCCAGGCCGGGCTTGTTGGGCGGAGTGATGTAGCCCTTCGATATCTGCAACGGCTCTTTAAGAATCGCATCGGCCCAACTTACGTATTCAAGCCAATGCGCGGTTGGCGTTGCGGCGAGCAAATGCACGCTGATCTCGGGGAACAAATGCGACGAGACAGGGATGCCACGCGCTGCTGCGATCGCGGCACCGCGTAGCCATCCGCTTACGCCGCCAATGCGGGCAGCGTCCAGCATGAGGTAGTCGGCGGCCTTCGCCGCCACGGCGTCGTATACCGCTTCCGGGCCGTCCAGGTTTTCGCCGAGTTGGATCGGAGTCGTCAGCTCGCTGGCGACGGCCGCATACCCTTGCAGGTCATTGTGGCGAATCTGTTCTTCCAACCAGTAGATGTTCAGATCCTTCAGGGCTAGCCCACGTCGGATCGCTTCGGGCACGGTCAGCGCCTGGTTGTAATCCACCATCAGCTCAGTGGACTCGCCGATAGCGGCGCGAACCGCCGTCGCGACGTGCAGGTCGAGTTCGGGATCCGCGTTGCCGAGTCGCAGTTTCACTGCATGGAACCCTGGCTCGAGCAATTTGAGAGCTTCATCCGCGGCCTTTGCAGCGGACATCAATCCCAAGCCATCGCTGTTATAAGCACGTACGGGCGCCAGGTCTGCGCCCAAAAACGCGGCGAGGGGCATATCGGCGGCGATAGCCGCCGTATCCCACAGCGCAATGTCGATCGCAGCCAATGCCATCCGCACTACGCCCGAGACGCCAAGCAACGCGTATCGTCGTCCAAGAAATTCGGCGATTCTCGTCGGCGCCACGGGCATTCCGACGATCAGGCTCGCAGCCTCCTGCATGACTTCTGCGATGGCTTTGGCACCGCTCTCGCGATAGCAGAAAAGGTAGCTGTGACCAACGACCCCTTCAGTGGTTTCCAGATCCACCAACAACAGCGGCGCGGCAGTCATGGCCGCGGCGCTGGTGCCAAGCGGAAAACGCATAGGTACTTTCACATAGCGGGTGCGTATGGCCGAGATATGCAAAACGGGCCGAACGTCGGGGGAAGCATGGGCAGGCACGTCACTCTCCAGAAGTGATGGTAGTGGTAAAGTTATAAACCAAATTTCGGAAAATGGTCAACCTATACGTCTAAATTTTCGAATATACTTGTATTGGTTACCCAATTTGGATGCCGGGTGGAAGAGGGTAGCAACGCGTGAAGCGCTCTGGAGAGCATGCCGCATGATGAATGACGTAAACGTAGAGATGGTGCGAAGCTTTCTGCTAGGTTCCAGCGCCGCGCACGGTTCGAAATTGCCGACCGAGCGCGCACTGGCGGAGCAGCTCGGTGTGTCGCGCAACGTGATCCGTAAGGCCCTGGCCGTGCTGGAGGTGGAGGGGCGGGTCGACCGTAAAGTCGGAAGCGGCACTTATTTCGTCACGCCGACGACGCAACGGGTGGCCGATGGTGACGTTGCGAAGCGCGTGCAGGCGCAGGCCTTGGACATGAACCCGAAACAGATCGTCGAGGCCCGGTGCGCGTTCGAGCCCAACATCGCCGGTATCGCGGCCATGAATTGCACCTCGCTCGATTTGGAGCGGTTGGCCGAGTGCGCCCGTCAATACCACCGCGCTGACAACTTCGATGCCTACGAGGTGGCAGACGAGAATTTCCACATCGCGATTGCCCTGGCAACCCACAATCCCGTACTGATCAGCGCGTACGAGTCGTTTTCGGCAGCGAATGCCGCGGCGGAATGGGGCAGCATCCGCCAGCGTTTCCTGACGGCGGAGCGTCGCATCGCGTCTCGCAACGAACACGACAAGATCCTGGCCGCTATCCGCAGCCGCGACTCGGCGGCCGCTGTCGGCGCGGCGCGCGAACATCTGCAATACATCGCCTCTGCGCTATTGCGGCCGTAGGGACGCGCTGCTGCGTCTATGCCTAGCCCTTTTGTTTGACAGCGACGATTGGTTTCGGGACAATCAACCAATACTCAAATTGGTTAACCAAAATGGAGCGCGATCAAATGAAAATAGCGGTGATAGGCTCAGGCGGTGTCGGCGGGTTTTACGGACTGAAGTTGGTGCAAGCCGGGCATGACGTCACGTTCGTGGCGCGCGGCGCGCACTTGAAGGCCATGCAGGAAACCGGCCTCCATATTGATAGCGACTTGGGCAACAATGCTTCCGTGACGGTGAAGGCCACTGACGACATCCTGTCCCTGGACAAACCCGACCTGATCATCATTGCCGTCAAAATGTGGGATCTGGAGGACATTGCGCACACCTTGAAAAAGATAGCAGGCCCGCAGACTACTGTGCTGTCGTTGCAAAATGGCGTTATCAAGGATTACGTATTGAAGCGGGTATTTGGCGATGACGCGGTGATCGGCGGCGTGGGCTATGTGGCGACGTTTATAGGTCGCCCCGGAGTGATCAAGCAAGTCGGCGCTTTGCAGCGCATCAAAATAGGCGAATACGACGGCCGAGTGTCTGAACGAACGCAGGAATTGGTGCGGAGCTTTTCCGCCAGTGGCATCGACGCGACCCTCTCCGACGACATTCAGAAAGTGCTGTGGGAGAAGTATGTATTCCTGGTCGGTTTATCGGCTATGACATGCGTTACCCACCTGACGATCGGACCTATCCGCGAAAGCGAAGGTAGCCGTCAGCTTCTTCGATCGGTTATCGCGGAGGGCGTGTCAGTGGGTCGTGCACACGGGGTTTCCTTGCCTGAAAACTATGCCGAGCTATGCATTGAGCTGGTCGACAATCTGCCGTACACGATGACGTCGTCGATGTTCCACGATTTGGAAAAAGGCAATCGCCTCGAACTGCCTTGGTTGAGCGGAGGCGTGGTATCGCTGGCGCGCGAGTTCGACGTGCCGGTGCCCGCCAACACCTTTGTCGCGAACGCGCTTTCGCCGTACGTGAACGGTCGCGTAAAGGCGTAAGGTCCGCAAATGGATGAAACTATCTTTCGTCCAAAAGCTTAGTCTACCGTGTATTCTGAGCTCGCATTGCTGACTGCCGTGCCTTAAACAGGAGACACCCGTGCGCTTACAGAAAACCCTGGCTTCGGTCATCGTTACCGTGATCCTCGGCGCGGTCAACGCGACCGCGTACGCCGCCGCGCCACACCATTTCACCGACAAAGACCGGCAAGAGGTCAAAGACGTCTTTCTCCGGCAGGCCGCCGCAGCCACGGCTCATGACATCGTGGCCTTCGAGCAGGTATTGGCGTCTGCGCCAGCCGACCAACCCGACCCGATCGCGTTCGTGGCACGCGCCTATCAGTTCTGGGGGAAGCCCGCGCTCGTCGAGCATTTCAAGGAAACGTTCAAAGGCGTGTGGAAGTTCGAGCCGGACGTCGCGAGCATCAAGATTATCCCGCTGACCGCCGACGTTGCCGAGCTGTACGCCACCACGCAGATCACGTTGGGCGCTTCGGATGCCACAGCCAAGACCGCTCCATTTCTCGTCTATGAAGTTGCCGTGCGAACCGCCAAAGGCTGGCGCATCGCGGCGATCGTGCCTGTGGCGGCGAAGTAGATCCCACTTTCTCTTTCAAGGGCAAGCGCGTCGATATGTGCTGAGCCGGCGTGCGTTCGGTCGCGTGTTGCTACGCTCGTGAGCCCACTTTCTCAGCACGGCGTACTTAACTCGAGGCCTTTTCCGCGCTGATCATGGCGCTTTCGAATTTGAGGAATTCGCTGCCGCTGACGGTGCTGTCGCCGTTGGTATCCATCAGCTTGAGCAATGCCTGCGACGTTGCGCTGTTCGGATCGGTGCCAGTGCTGGCCATCGCGTTAAGCAATTCCGCATTCGATACTGACCCGCTGCCGTCGGTGTCGAGCGACGCAAAAAGTTGGTCCGCTTGTGTTTTGGTCGCGCCGAACTTCGCGGCAACGGCTTCGAAGTCCGACTGCGAAATCAAGCCGTCGTTTTGTCCCACGTTGCCCGTCTGTGGGCGGTTGGCGTTTGCTGCTTGCGCAAGCGCCTGCGCGAAGCCAGGGGAAGATTGCGGCGGCAGGTCTAGTCCAGCGAGACTAAACTGGAACATGGTGATGCCCGCTCTATTGAGGTTCGCAATCGCCTGCGCATCGGGGCTGAGCGTCACCTGCGTCGACGACTCGGGCGCGGAGGTTTCTGTACTTGTCTTCGAGGCGGTGGACGCCGTATTGGCTGCGCTATCCGTTGTGGATGCAGTGGGCGACGTGGACTGCGCATCGGCTTGCAACAGACACGCCCCGTTGTTATTCGCAATAGCGGAAACAGACACGTTCTTCTCCAAGTTGGATTCGGATGTTCCACATCCGGGGTTCAGGGAAATGCCGTACGGGTAGGCGTACGGTCGGGATAAACTAATTCTCAGCCATTGCTAGCAAAGCCCGCGCTGCAATGAAGCTTCGCCACGAGGCGTTGCCGCTGTTCACGGCGCTAACCGTGTAAAGACCAAGTCATGATTTTTCACGAGCGCTTGATGGCAGGCGAAACACGTTTGGTGCTGCGCCGCGCCGACGGGTTTGCCGTCGATAAATCGACCGAAACCCCAGCCACCGGTGGCCGCGTATTTCTTTGAGTCTTTGACCATCACTTGAACGGTCGTAGCCGCGCCGGGGACGGTGGCCGCTTTAAATTCAGTGGAAGGCACGCGCTTCCAGGCCAGTTTGACGAAAATGGTTCCATCGGGAAAGGGCAGGGTCGCCTGCCGGATTGCTTTGACCGCTATGGGGTTCCCGAGCACGGCGCGAAGCTCGTCCAGCGGAGGCGCTTCCTCGGACGGCGCGATGAATTCCCACTGCCGATAACCCTTGGGGATCGTCACGCCAAAGATGGGCGACGCGTTTTCCGCGTTCGCGCCCGCGGAAGCCGACGGTGTCGCAGCAAAGGCCGTTGACGCCACGGCCGCGGCAAATAGGCCGACGTAATAGATCCATTTCATGGTCTGCGCTCCCGACTAACGAAGACGATCGAGCTTGCTATAAAAAGCGCAGACGTTGTCTATCCCTCCAAAGCGCGCATCGTAGAAATGGCGCTCTTCGGTGTTTGATTTGTAGTCCGACTTTTGCATGCAACATGCTCGTCGAGAAAAACCCACCGAGCAAGAGCAACTAAGGTCACATTGCGTTCCCTTGTGAGCAACGGATGCTGTTCTGCCAGATCACGGTCTCGATTACGACCGCGCCCGGCGGAACCAACACGGCCCGTTAAAAACCGGCCAGCCAATCGCCCATCACCTGATGAGCGATTGCCGGACTCACCGGATTCGCGCAATCATGCAGCGTAGCCGCGCTGATTCCCGCCGAAACGAGCTCCTGCGTATTCGCATCGATCCATGTATCGATTACGCCAGGCTCAACTTCGATATGAAATTGCAAGGCGAGCAAATAATTGCCGACCGAAAATGCCTGATGCGCATAACCAGGCGTCGAGGCAAGCAATGTCGCCCCCGCCGGCAGATCGAACGTATCCCCATGCCAGTGAAGTACGGCTGGCGCAGCACCCGCATGCGTGCGGTCTAGAGATGCGAGCAGCCCATGCCGCCCCACCTCAGTCAATTCCAATGGCGCCCAGCCGATTTCCTTGAGACCGCCGCGATAGACCTTTGCGCCCATTGCGGCGGCAATCAGTTGCGAACCCAGACAAATTCCCAAGGTCGGCAACTGTTTGCCGATGCGTCGCGTGAGTAACGCTGTCTCTTCCAGAAGAAACGGATATCGTTCGGTCTCGTACACACCCATGGGGCCGCCCAGTACAACCATGAGATCGGCTTCGAGTGGGTCGATATCGCTGAGTGCGGCGGTTGTTACGTCAACGTACTGGATCGAAAATCCGGCACGCAGAAAAAATTCCGTCAGCGTGCCTAGGTTCTCGAACTGCACGTGGCGCAATGCCAGTAGTTTCTTCATCTTCAAAGTCCTTCAAATTCCCTCGCAGTCCCTCATAGTCCCTCAATGCCAGCCGACGGGACGGTTTGGTAACGCTCATGGCTCAATTCAAGATCGAGTTTCACACGGCCCGAGGCGGTCGGTACGCGCCGATAGAACGATGCAATCCAGAGTGCGCCGATTACGACATAGACGGCAAACAGATAGGGGAAATATTTGACCGGCGCGGCAGGCACCGGATACACGCTGCCGACGGTAGGCAACAACAGCAGTACCAGCGCTGCTACACAGGCGAAGATATCTCGCGCTCGTAACTGGCCGAGGCGCTTCAGGTAGACGGGCGCTGCGACCGTGATCAAAAAGTACGGCACGAGAAAGCCGAACGCCGCCAATGTACCCACGTAGTTGAAGATATCGAGCGGTGCCTGCTGCGCAAATACCAGCGCCGTGGGGACAAGAAATGCCCCAATGCTCATTGCCGCCACGGCAACATGCGGCGTTTCGTTGCGCGCATGGGTGTTGGCCGCCGAGGCATGAAATAGACCGTGCTGGCTCATTGCGAACGCGACCCGCGCACCGGCATTGATACACGACATGCACAAAGAGAAGAACGAGAGCATCGCTGCCAGCGACAGTGGAATCTGCAGGAATTGCATGTGCACCACTTCCGCTAATACATTCAGCGGGGCATCGATCTGGTCCAGAGGCGTCTTGTAGCCGCGCACGCCGTACACCATCGCGTAGGTGACGAACACGAAAAAGACACCCGAAATCAGCAGGCTCCAGATCACCGCGCGAGGGATCGATTTCAAGGGATTTTTCGCTTCATCGCCGAAGGCCGTAGCGCACTCGAATCCGACCAGGCTGAAGATGGCGACCACGATGCCCAGCCCCATGTTCGATAGCGACGACCCGCCGATATCGAATTGAGCCATGTCCAGCGCAAAGTGGTGCTGGGCCAAGACCACCACGCACAGCGCCAGGATCAGCAGCATCGAAAGGCCTTCCAGAAACAGCATCATCAACGCGGAGAGCTGTACGTTCTTCCACGCGCAATAGCCTGCCGCGAGCACGCAGACCGCGAACAGCACGATCGGCGATACGCCGATGCCGACGGCGCTGAGCAGCTTGTCTGCAAACACGGCGAAGCCGGTGACGCCGGCCATCGCGATTCCGGAATAAGCCCAGATCAACGACCAGCCTGCGATTCCGCCGGAGGTCAAGCCCAGACCGCGGCATACGTACGCATACATGGACCCGACGCCCGCCGTGCGCCGGGCAAACTGGTTCAAGTTGATGGCGACAAAGATCAGCATGACAGTGCCAAGCGCATAGGCCAGCCAACTGAGATTGGCGGTGTTCGAAAACATCACGGGGATGATCAATGCCGCTGTCATCGTCGGTGAAATCAGTGCGATGGCTTGGGCGAGCAATTCGGAAAAACTGAGGCAGTTGGGACGTAGTCGAGTGTGTTCCATCGAAGCTCTCCAGAAAGAAAATGTAAAAGGCGGAACATCAATTTCTGTACAAATGCTACGATTCGAAT
>Ga0302220_10001320_pt1 | contig 19417 bp, 16 predicted proteins | sample II_Palsa_E1_3_FD_194572 | JGI IMG/M metagenome (GOLD analysis project Ga0302220, IMG submission 194572) | Peat permafrost microbial communities from Stordalen Mire near Abisko, Sweden - II_Palsa_E1_3 | ecosystem: Environmental > Terrestrial > Soil > Palsa > Peat permafrost | place: Sweden...
TTGAGTGGCGGCGGGAAATGCCGGCCCTTAGAGGTGGCGCCGGAAATCCGGACAGTCGGTTAAGTGGAATCGCTGGGATCTGAAATGGGCATAATGCCTGTAAAGGAAACCGGAAGATGACAAAGAGAACTCGGCGTACGCACTCAGCGGCGTTCAAAGCGAAGGTGGCATTGGCGGCGGTGCGCGGGGAGCGCACGCTGGCCGAATTGGCGCAGCAGTTTGAGGTTCATCCGAACCAGATCACGGAATGGAAACGGCAGTTGCAAGAGCGCGCAGCCGACGTGTTCGGCGCGCCTGCCGGGCCGAACAGCGAACCACCGGTTGACCTAAAGACGCTGCATGCAAAGATCGGCCAATTGTCGCTGGAGAACGATTTTTTATCCGGCGCGCTCGGCAAAGCGGGTTTGCTGAGCGTAAAAAAATGATTGATCGTGCCCACCCGTTGCCGGTAGCCCGGCAGGTGAAGCTGGTCGGCATTAGCCGCTCCAGTGCCTACTACGCGCCTAACCCGGTGAGCGACGCGGATCTGGCGCTGATGCGCCGCATTGATGAACTGCACCTCGAGCATCCGTTTGCCGGCACACGAATGTTGATGCGCCTGCTCAGACGAGAAGGCTTGATGATCGGGCGCAAGCATGTCGGCACATTGATGCGGCGAATGGGGATCGAAGCGCTGTATCGAAAGCCGAATACGAGCCGCAGGCATGCGGCTCACAAGATCTGGCCGTACCTGCTGCGCGAACGCAAGATCGAGCGCAGCAACCAGGTCTGGGCACTCGATACGACCTACATCCCAATGGCGCGAGGTTTCGTTTATCTCACCGCCGTAATCGACTGGGCCACCCGCCGGGTGCTGGCGCATCGGGTGGCGATCACGATGGAAGCCGAACATGCTGTCGCTGCACTCGAAGAAGCCTTTGCGAAATATGGATTACCAGAAATCGTCAATACGGACCAAGGCAGTCAGTTCACCAGTGCGGTGTTCACCGGCGCGGTCCTTGATCGTGGAGTTGCTGTGTCGATGGACGGCCGGGGAAGCTGGCGCGACAATGTGTTCATCGAGCGCCTCTGGCGAAGCGTGAAGTACGAAGAAGTCTACTTAAAGGCATATGAATCGGTTAGCCAGGCTCGGCAGTCCATCGCTGATTATCTGTCTTGGTACAACCAACGCCGGCCTCATTCAAGCCTATTCGACCAGACTCCAGACGAGGCTTACTTCGCGATGCTGCCTGCGATCAAAATGGCAGCGTGACGTCTCGGCGAATTCCACTTTAAATTCGCAAAAGACTGTCCGGCTGAACGGGGCCACCTCTATCCGTGGCGTTGATGAGAAGCGAATGGCCAGGGGGTACGAAACGGTAATCGAATGCACATACTGAAAGGACAATGGCAAAAAGACCCGATCGGGTGCCGCCGACCCGTGCGCTCAATGCGATCGAGCATAGAAGCAATGACCCTTGCGCCCCGGGAAAATGGAGCCCCATCCATCGGGTAATAAGCAGCGCTGATGCCATGAAAACAAGAACGAGCCCTTCGCGTTGGCTGAAGGGTAAATGGCGCCAACTGAACACGTACACCTCATCGGTTTCTAGGTTTTATATAAGACCATGCAATTTTTTTAATTGTATCCGGATCTTATAAGGCGCTCTGTCTTAGTTGCTTTGATCCAAGGTTCAAGAGCATGTGGCCGATCCCACTCAATAAAGTTGGCGATCGTTAGCGTTGGTAAGGTGTCGTTCACTGTAATGCCAGGAAATACGAGATCGGCCGTGAGGTGGAATAAACGGGTTATCCAAACGTTCGTCATACGGATCTCGCATTGACGAGATTGTCTGTACGCATGACGCAGAAACGTCGTCGCTGGAGCGGTCCGCCTCGGCTACGGCAACGGTAATCCGGGAACGCTTCTCAACCGGTTTTCGCTAAATATATTTTCTGGAAAGGCGTAATTTATGAAAAAGATCGGCGTCGTACTCAGGAGAATTGCCAGCCCCACCTTGTTGGCGAGCATGATCCTAGCCACGGGGCTTAATTCGGCCGAAGCACAGGAACCAAAGCTAAGCGAGGTCACCGTAAACGTTTTCCCCGGAGGCTCTAACTGGCCGAGTTACGTCGCCCAAGACAACGGCCTGTTCGCCCATCAAGGCATACACGTGACGCTGCAAGACACGCCAGGCTCCGTAGCGCAGATGACCGGTCTCTCCCAAGGCCGTTTCGACATCGCGATGACGGCGATCGACAACATCGTTGCCTATGTCGAGGGCGAGGGTGAAGCGCCGATAGGGCCGCAGCCCGACTTCGTTGCGGTAATGGGCAGCGACAGCAGCTTTTTGAGTCTCGTGACGACCGCTGACATCAAGACTTACGGGGATTTACGAGGAAAGACCCTGTCGGTAGACGCTCGGACCACCGGCTACGCCTTCGTCCTATTCGACATGCTGGCGCGCGAGGGGATAACCCAGAGCGACTACAGCATCGTACCCGCAGGAGGCATGTTGCAGCGCTGGACCGCACTGGAGCAGCACCAACAAGCCGGAACGTTGCTGACGTCGCCATTCAACATTCTCGCGCGCAATGCGGGGTTCAACCAAATCGCGACCGCCACTGACGTGACCGGCCCATATCAGGGTATCGTCGCAGCGACACGGCGTACCTGGGCGCGCGATCACCGTACCCAACTGATCGGATTCATTCGCGCATACGCGCAGGCGGTCGATTGGCTGTACAACCCCAAGAACCATGATGCGGCTATTCGTATCCTGACGAAGAACGAACCCACTATCTCCCCGGAGCTAGCCGAGAAAACCTACGCAGAACTGCTCGACCCGCATGCCGGATTTTTCCGCAAAGCGCAAATGAACATTGCCGGCATCCGCACGGTGCTTGCGTTACGCACTCGTTACGCGATGCCCCACAAGGTACTGAACGATCCGATGAAATACTACGATCCCACCTATTACCGCGCCGCGATGCGGTAAAGCGCATCGTTCATCCAAAGTCGATCGGATCCTGCTAGCGGAAGAGCGACGTTCGTCCTTCTTCCGCCCGTCCGAATCGCTCGCACGGCTTGACCATGTCCCTCCGGCATGCGGTCGCGGTACACATCACAACATCAAATAAAACAACTTAAGAAATAGGCATCGCCACGCCATCGATGCTGCACCGGTGTGGCCATGGGCCGGTCGTCATCAACGCGGTGCGTGCATGGCGTGGCCGGCGAAGTAACGCCTGGCCGCCACCCTGGTCGAGCCGCTCTGCCTCGCTTGCGGCGCCGCATCGGATTCGTGCAAAGCCCTATGCAAAAACAAGTTGACACCTAAATTATGCGCCAGTATTCTGAATTCAGAATGTTGATCTAAGCATGTCAAACGACCGATCGATATCATCTGGCTTTCACTTGGTAACGCGGCGATCGTGATCGCGCTAGAGTCGCGCAACGGCATGGCTTTTCGTGCACTCACTCACGGTATTCGACCAGGAAGACACCGACATGGCTGAACGATCGTTCAAAGCTGAAGTAGAAAAGCTGCGCACTCCGGCTGGCGAGGAGTTTCGCGGCGAAGGCATTCTCGGCGTCACAAAGGCGCTGCTGCAATCGGGGGTGTCGTATGTGGCCGGATATCAGGGCGCGCCGATTTCGCACCTGATGGACGTCCTTTCGGATGCGAACGACATCCTCGAGGATCTCGGCGTGCATTTCGAAAGCAGCGCGAGCGAGGCAACTGCGGCCGCGACCCTGGCTGCCTCCGTCAACTATCCGTTACGCGGCGCCGTTACCTTCAAGGCGACGGCGGGCACCAACGTGGCATCCGATGCGCTCTCCAATCTCTCATCAGGCGGCGTGACGGGCGGCGCATTGATCATTGTCGGCGAGGACTATGGCGAAGGCTCCAGCATTATGCAGGAGCGATCGCACGCCTTCGCGATGAAGTCGCAGATCTGGTTGTTGGATCCGCGGCCGAATCTTCCGTCGATCGTACACGCCGTCGAAAAGAGCTTCGAGCTTTCCGAAGCGAGCAACACGCCGGTTATGTTGCAAATGCGGATTCGCGCGTGTCACGTACACGGGCGGTTTATTGCAAAGGAGAACATCCGGCCGGCGTTCACGCTAAAGGATGCGATCGAAAATCCCGTGCGCGATGTTAACCGGATCGTATTGCCGCCTGCGAGCTTTGTTCACGAGGAGCAAAAGATCCACCAACGCTGGCCGGCCGCGATCGATTTCATCAAGCGTGAAAAGCTGAATGAATTTTTTGGCGACGAACACGGTGACATCGGTATCGTGACTCAGGGTGGCATGTACAACACCTTGATGCGTGCCCTTCGGTTGCTCGGACTCGCCGACATACACGGCAATACCGACGTGCCGGTCTATGTGATGAACGTTGCTTACCCACTCGTCGACGATGAGGTTCGCGGCTTCTGTGAGAACAAGCGCGCGGTGCTGATGATCGAGGAAGGGCAACCGGAGTTCGTCGAGCAATCCGTCAACATGATTCTGCGACAGGCAGATATTGACGCCCGTGTTCACGGCAAGGACATGCTGCCGCGTGCGGGCGAGTACACGCCTGTCGCAGTAATGAAAGGGTTGCTCAAATTCTTCGAGCAGTACTGGCCCGAGTGGACCGGACGGGATGGGCTGCCGCAAGGCGTGCGGTCCGCCATCGCGCCTCAGCGTCCTGTGTCCGTACCCGTTCGCGCCGTGCACGTGCCTGAACCTGTGGCGGACCAGGCCGTCGCGCGTGAGACCGCAATCCAGCTGGCAGCGCCAGCGCCGCCGCCCGCGATCGAGCTGCATCCCAGACCGCCGTCATTCTGCACAGGCTGTCCGGAGCGCCCGATCTTCACCGCGATGAAACTGGTGGAGCGTGAGCTCGGGCCGCACCACGTCAGCTGCGATATAGGGTGCCACCTCTTCTCGATCCTGCCGCCCTTCAATATCGGCGGGACGACGATGGGCTATGGACTCGGCTGGGCAGCGTCGGCCGCATTCAACACAAAGACAACCCAGCGCCGCACGATCAGCATGATGGGCGACGGTGGATTCTGGCACAACGGCCTGACGAGCGGCATCGGCAATGCCGTGTTCAACAAAAGCAACAATGTGCTGATCGTCGTCGATAACGGCTATTCGGCGGCTACCGGCGGCCAGGACATTCTTTCGTCCAGAGCGGACAATGCGATTCGTGCGACCAACAATCCGATCGAAAAGGCCATTCGTGGCGTCGGTGTCAAATGGGTCAAAACGATTACCCGCACTTATAGCGTTTCGCAGATGCGCGACACGCTACGTGAAGCGTTGACGACGACGCAGACCGGGCCAAAAGTGATCATCGCCCAGTCCGAATGCATGTTGACCAAGCAACGTCGGGTCAAGCCGCTGGCGAAGAAACTGGCGAGCGAAGGCAAGCGTGTCGTGCGTGAACGTTTTGGCGTCGATCCCGATACCTGCACGGGTGACCATTCCTGTATTCGCCTGTCAGGTTGTCCGTCGCTGACGGTGGCCGACAATCCTGACCCGCTCAGACGCGAACCGGTCGCCGCCGTGTTAAACAGTTGCGTCGGTTGCGGGCTGTGCGGGGAAGTGTCACACGCGGCTGTGTTGTGCCCATCGTTTTATCGAGCCGAAGTGGTTACCAACCCGAGCGTGTGGGACAGGTTCTCCACACGTGTATCCAACGCGTTGATCGGCTGGCTTCAGCGGCGCATTGCGGCCCGGGAGATTCGTTATGTCTGAGCGGCCAATCGGGATCGCCATTCTGGCAATGGGCGGCGAGGGCGGAGGTGTGCTCGCCGACTGGATAGTGGACCTCGCCGAACACGTTGGGTATCCGGCGCAGACGACGTCGGTGCCCGGCGTCGCGCAACGCACGGGTACGACGATCTACTACGTCGAATTTTATCCTCACGCAATCGATATCCGCGATCGGGCTAGTGAGCCAGTTCTGGCGCTCGTGCCGACGCCGGGCGATGTCGATATCGTGATTGCGTCCGAATTGATGGAGATGGGTCGCGCGATTCAGCGTGGACTGGTCACGCCCGACAAGACCACGCTGATCGCGTCGACACATCGGGTTTATTCGATGACGGAGAAGACGTCGATGGGCGATGGCCGCGTCGATCCGAAACCTTTCATCACGCAGGCCGAAAGTGCTGCGAAACACTTCGTCCACGCGAATTTCGCACAGGTTGCCGAGGAGACCGGAAGTGTCATCAGCGCCGCCCTGTTCGGAGCGCTGGCCGGCGCAAATGTCTTGCCGTTCTCGCGAGACCAGTTCGAAGCGGCGATCAGGCGCGCGGGTGTCGGCGTGGAGAGCAGCCTCAAGGCATTTGCGGCGGGCTTCCAGACCGGGTCCGGCTCCGACTCTGGCTCGAAGCGCGATGTGCTCGCATCCGTGGACAGCGCGAAGAAAGAGGCAAGCTCGAACCTGTCCGACATCGGCAAGCGGCTCGATATCGGCGTGTCGAAGAACCCGGAAATCGCTGCGCTCGATCGTCGCATCGAAAGCGAATTTCCCACCGAGGTAGCCGACATCCTGCACCGGGCGGTGCGTCGCCTTGCCGACTATCAGGATGCCCGCTATGCCCACGACTACCTCGACAAGCTGAAACCCGTGCGTGCGATCGACGTTCATGCACAACCGTCGCTCGAGCCGAATACGCTCCTTTCCGAAACGGCGCGTCATCTGGCGCTTTGGATGTCGTACGAGGACACGGTGAGGGTCGCCGAACTGAAAATTCGCGCGACGCGTTTTGCTCGTGTGCGCGACGAAGTGAAGGCAGCGCCGAAGCAACTCGTTCACATCAACGAATTTCTTCATCCGCGCGTCGAGGAAATTGCCGACACGTTGCCCGCCGCGCTTGGCCGTCGGCTTCTAAAGCCCGGTGTCGTGCGCTCGCTGGTCGAACGTATGACTTCGCGCGGGCGCGTAGTCAAGACGACGTCGCTGAAAGGCTTTCTGATGCTGTACTGCGTGGCGTCACTCCGTGGCATGAGGCGGCGCTCGTTGCGTTTTCTGCGCGAACACGCGGAGATCGACGCATGGCTCGCGCAAGTGCTGCGCTACGCGAGCTCCGACATCACGCTGGCGATCGAAATCGCGCGTAGCCAGCGACTTGTCAAAGGCTACGGCGATACGCACGTGCGCGGTATGCGCAACTACAAGAAAATTGACGGCTTGCTACCTGTCATTGCCCGAAGTGTGAATCCTGCCGGCCGCCTGAGTGCTGTGTGCGAAGCCGCGTTGGCAGATGAAGAAGGCGCTCGGCTGGATGCGTTGCTGCACGAACTGGCGAGCGGCGAGTACCTCTCAGTGTGAAACCTGGCTCGACAAACCCATCAAGGAGAACACCTCATGCCGACTATCTTGCAGCAACTCGCGAATGCGCTTGGTCAGGGCACGGTCGAAATTATCGACCTCAGCCAGACGCTACACCATCGCACGCCGATCATTTCGTTGCCGCCGCAGTATGGACAAAGCGCGCCATTCCGCCTGGAGGAAATCTCACGTTATGACGAGCGTGGCCCTGGATGGTACTGGAACAATTTTTCATGCGGCGAGCACACCGGTACGCACTTTGACGCGCCGGTGCACTGGGTCACGGGAAAGGATTTCCCGGAGAACACGACGGATGCGATTCCTGTGGGCAATTTCATCGCGCCAGCCTGCGTGATCGACGTTTCTGATCGGGTCAAGGAAAACGAGGACTATCTGCTGACCATTGCGGATGTGGAGGCCTGGGAAGCCAAGCATGGCCGGATTCCGGCTGGTTCGTGGGTGCTGATGCGTACTGACTGGTCGCTGCGTACTGATCCAGAAGCATTCATGAATGCGCGCGATGACGGTAGCCACACACCGGGCCCGCACCCCGATCTACCGGAATTTCTAGCGAAAGAGCGGAATGTGATCGGCTGGGGAGCGGAGGGCGTGGGCACGGATGCGGGTCAGGCGTATGCCTTCTCGAAGCCGTTTCCTTGTCATTCAACGATGCACGGCAACAACAAATTCGGACTGGCGAGTCTGGTCAATCTGGACAAGCTGCCGGCGACGGGCGCGATGCTTGTCACACCGCCGCTCAAGATTGCCAAGGGTTCCGGGAGTCCTTGCCGTGTGCTCGCGCTCGTTGAACATTGAGGGCTGCGGCTTCGCGGGGCCTGCCTAGGCTCAGGTGTCGAGCTGGCAGGGCCTGTCGCCGGATACGACTGGCCGGATACAACTGGCTGGATACAACTGGGCGGGGCCGTGCGGCCCCAATCGCTGTCACTCGCTGTACTTCTTGCCTTTGGCCAGCAACTCGGGTGTGCCGATCAGTTCATTGAGCTGGTCGAAGTCGAACATTTCGCCGCGCATCGGTTCCGTCGTACCGTGTGCGAACAGGCTGGCATAGTAGAGCTCGAGCTTGCGCGCCACGAAGCGCGCTACGCCGCCCGGGAAGATCACGATACGGTAGCCGCGCTCCGATAATTCCGCCGCGCTTTGCACCGGTGTCTTGCCGCCCTCGACCATGTTGGCGAGCAGGGGCACGCGCGGGCCAAAGCGCTTGCACACGATGTCCATTTGCTCGGCCGACTTCACCGCCTCGATGAAAAGCGCATCCACGCCACATACGTAGTACGCTTCGGCGCGCTCCAGGGTAGCATCGAAACCTTCCACGGCAAGTGCATCGGTGCGCGCGAGTATCAGAGTTTGGTCGGAGTGGCGCGCATCCAGTGCCGCTTTCAGCTTTCCGCACATCTCTTGCTGCGACACCAGCGATTTATTCTCCAGATGCCCGCAACGCTTGGGAAAACCTTGGTCCTCAAGCTGTATCATCGCGGCGCCGGCGCGCTCGAAATCGCGCACGGTGCGTTGCACGTTGAGCGCGTTGCCGAAGCCGGTGTCGGCATCGACGATGATGGGTGTGCTGACACGGTCCGTAATGCGCGTCAGTGTATCGACGGCTTCCTTGGCTGTGGTGAGGCCCACATCGGATCGACCGAACTGTGTGTACGACACGGCACCGCCCGACAAATACAGCGCCTCGAAGCCTGCGCGCTCGGCGATCAGCGCGGTGAGGGCGTCGTACACCGCGGGGGCGAGCACAGCCGGTGAGCGCTGCAGCCGCGTCTTGAGCGATTTCGTGTCCATCGGGTCTCCCATTGTTTGACGTTCGAGCTTATGGCTTAGCGTCGTCAAAGGAAAGCGACTTTTTTTGTTGTAGACGTCAAAAAAAATTGTGCTGCGCCGACTTCGCAGGAACGCTCGTCGGTGCGCAGTCGCCTTCCGCAAGCGTAAGCCTTCCCCGATTCAAAACCCAGCGCTATGTTGCATCGGCCGTTCAGACTTATTACCTGAGAGGTAATTGAGGCTTGTAGCACGGTTGAATATCCTCCAGTCATCGTGTGATCACTCCTGATGCACGCGGTTAAACATTGAGGAAAAAACCATGTCTACTTATCCGATTTATACCCTGGAGTCTGCGCCAGAAAAATCGAAACTGGTCCTTCGGCGGTTGCAAGAAGCGTTTGGCTTGATTCCGAACATCGCTGGGGCTATGGCTGGCTCTCCTGTGCTGATCAACGGGTTTATCGGCGTCTTTCAAGAGGCCCACTCGGGTAGTTTTACCGAGGCAGAAATCCAGACCCTGCTGCTGACGAACGCAGTGACCAATGCGTGTACGTGGGCCGTTGCATTTCATACGGCGCTGGCCCTCAAGGAAGGACTCGACCCGTCGGATGTGCAAGCGATTCGCGAGCGTCGTGCGCCCAGGGATATCAAGCACGCAGCGCTTTCGTATATGGCTCGTACCCTGATCGAGAAGCGTGGTTGCGTTGACGATCAGGATATCGCCGTGTTCACGAAAGCGGGCTTTACTCGTAACACGGTGCTTGACGTCATTCTGGTGGTCGCTGCGTCGACCATTACGAACTACACGGGCAGCGTCACTCAACCACCGTTGGAGCAAATGTTCCAAGAGCATGCCTGGGAAGCGTGAACGCTAGGACGCTTGCACGACAGGCGCTGCAGTACTCTGTCGATGTGCAATGGCGAAATTCATAAACGCTTCGTTGGCTTTCGAGAGATAGTGCTCGTCGAGCCAGCACAGATCGAAGCGAAAGTGCTCCTGCGGCTCGAACGACAAGGCGGCAAGGCGTTCGTCGGCGGTGACGATAGAGCGCAGCAACGTAGCGGCGCCGAGACCGTCGACGACCGCTTGATGCACCATCGGAACGTAATTGCTCTGCATGACCATGCGGAATTTGACACCGGCTTTCTGGCAACGTTGTTCAAGCACATTGCGTTGCAGAAAACTTCCTTCGAACAGGATCATCGGCAGATCGTCGAGATCCCGGTCTGCTACGTGGGTCTTCTTCGCCAACGGGTGATCGGCGCGTACGCACAGCACGACCTCTTCCTCATCGAGCGTTGCGTGCGCCCAGCCTTTCTGCACGCGGCGACCCTCGAGAATCGCCAGATCCACTTTGCCATCTTCGAGCAAGCCTTTGATTTCGCCGGCGCTCCCTTCGAGTGCGGTGACGGTAATGCCCGGATGTGCCGCGTGGAATGCCTTCATCAGCGACGGAAAGTAGCCGATGCCGTACATCGGCGGCATTCCCACGCGCACCGTGCCGGTCCGAAGCCCGATCGCATCCGCGAGCTCCCGGCGTGCCGAATCGAATTCATGAAACAGGCGTGCCGCCCGGCGCATCAGCAATTCGCCCTCCGGCGTAAGAGACACCGGACGGTTGCGAGTGCGCGTAAACAAGGTGACGCCGAGTTCCTCTTCCAGTTTGCGGATGGCGACGCTTAGGGCCGGCTGGGCGACATGCATTTCGGCGGCCGCTCGCGTGATGTTGCCGAGCCGGGCTACGGCTTCGCAATAACGCAGAACACGAATGTCCATATTCAAAAGCGATGCTGAAAATGCATGAAAAGTATTTCCCTTGGCGCGTGCCGCTCACTAGAATGGTTTGCTGCTTCATTCGACAACAAGGCGCTATCGTAACGTAACGTGACATAACGTGATGCAGCCTTGGCAGTATGCAACAACGGAACGCAACTACGGAAAAACCAATGAAAATCGCATTTGTCGGGCTAGGGCAGATGGGCAAGCCCATGGCGATGAATATGCTCAAGAGTGGCGCGCCTCTGAGCGTCTTCGCCGCGGATAAATCGAGTTACGCCGAATTCCAGCGCGTGGGCGTAAGCACGGCGAGCACGCTGGAAGAACTGGCCGGCGCCGGTATCGTGTTCCTCTCGTTGCCTCACGCACAGGCGGTATCGGATGTCGTGTTGGGCGAGGGCGGTCTCGCGAATTTCATGCAACCCGGGCAGATCGTGGTGGACACCAGCACCGCGGCCTATGGCGCCACGATCGAGATCGCGAGTGTCTTGGAGCATCGCGGCATCCACTTTATCGATGCCCCGGTCTCGGGGATGGAAGCGCGCGCCGTCGATGGGTCCCTGACCGCCATGTGCGGCGGTACGCCCGAGATCTTTGAAGCGATCCAGCCCTACCTGGCTTGTTTCGCGAGCAATATCCTGTATATGGGGGCGGTGGGCCGCGGTCAGTTGGCCAAGCTGGTCAACCAACTGCTGTTCGATATCAACTGCGCTGCCTTGGCCGAGATCTTGCCCATGGCAAGCAAGCTGGGTCTGGATCCGGAAAGCATCGGCAAAATCGTCAATAACGGCACAGGCCGCAGCTACGCATCGGAGTTCTTTATTCCACGCATTCTCGATAACGATTTCTCGGCCGGTTATCCGATGCGTCACGCGTACAAGGATCTCATCAGCGCAGCCGAACTTGGCGCCAAGGAAGGGATTCCGATGCCGGTTTTGGCCGCCGCCACGGCCACTTATCAAATGGCGTTGCTCAAGGGTTTTGGCGATTACGACAAGGGTGCGATGATCCATGTTTTCGAAGAGCTGAACGGCACACGCTTTCGGCATCCCCATGCGGGAACGGACGTCAAGACGGTGGCCGACCGATGAGCAATTTGCGATCCGATAGTCGCGACCGCGGATACACAACCGCCGCACCCGCCGCACCGGCGCCGGTTGCGTCCACTTTGCTGCAGCTCTGGCGAGACGGGCGCCGACTCGACGAATTGAGCACGGAGTTACGACCGCAAACGTTATCTCAAGGTTATGACGTCCAGGACGCATTCGTCGCGATGACAGGCGACACGGTGGCGGGTTGGAAGCTCGGCGTAGGCAGCCCGGCCGCGATGCGAAAGGCGGGCACCGAGCGGGCGTTGATTGGACGCTTGCTGCGTTCGCGCTGTACTATGGTTGATTCCTGCGCGCCCCCGCCTATCGTTGAAATTGTGACGATTGCGGCCGCTCGTCCGGTGACCGTCGAATTCGAAATCGCGTTCGTGTTGGGGCGCGATGTCAAAGCCGGCGATGCCCCGCGCAATCTGATGGATACGGTAGCGGCAGTACACGTCGGGATCGAGCTGGTACTTTCGCGTTTTGTCGATCGGCGCACAGTGGGCTAGCCGAGTTTCGCGGCCGACAACGTCGGGTTCGAAGCATACGTATGTGGTCCCCAGATCGATCCACATCATATTGCCGAGGTCGTGGCGTCAGTGGAAGTGCGGCTTGATGGGGTATGCGCCGCACGTGCGCTTTACGGTGACGAAGCGGTCGACCCTCTTACCGCGCTGGGGCATCTGTTCGATCATGCGCGCGAGCGGGGTATCACCTTGCACCGCGGCGATATCGTGACCACAGGCGCGGCGGCCAGCCCTTTCGATGTCTTTTCGGACGCATTCGAGATTTCGGCACATTATCTGGACACGGGATTTTCAGCCCGGGTGAAGAGCATTTAGGGGAGACGCCCAAAGCGAGCGGTGGCATACATAGCGCTCGCGCAGCTGCTGTCGATACTGGCGAGGCCTGTTCGGTAGCGAACGCGACGAAAGCTATTTCGCTTAACCCGATATACCGATAAATCGATACTTAAAGGATTCCTAAATGAGAAACGATAAACGCAGCGCAATACCCGCAACCTTGATTCCTGGAGATGGGATCGGCCCGGAAGTGACAGCGGCAACCGTGCGGGTACTTGAGGCATTGGGCTCGCCATTTGTATGGGAAGTTCATCAAGCGGGTATGGCCGGCATCGAACAAAGCGGCGACCCGTTGCCTGCCGCGACGCTCGCCAGCATCCGCAAGAATAGCCTGGCGCTGAAAGGCCCTCTAACCACGCCCAGTGGCGGTGGCTACCGCTCGGTGAATGTGCGCCTGCGCGAAGAGTTCAAGCTCTATGCCAATGTGCGTCCAGCCAGCACTATCGTGCCGGGCCGCTATGAAGATATCGATATCGTGTTGGTGCGCGAAAACATCGAAGGGCTGTATGTCGCCTACGAACATTTCATCCCGATCGGCGACGACCCGCACGCGGTCGCGATTTCGCAAGGCATGAACACGCGGGAAGGATGCCGTCGCATCGCTCGCTTTACCTTCGAATACGCCGTCAAGCATGGCCGCAAAAAGATCACGATCGTGCACAAGGCCAATATCCTCAAGGCGCTGACCGGGATTTTCCTGGAGACTGCGCTGCAGGTCGCGGCCGAATACGAAGGCCGGGTTGCCGTGGATGACCGCATCGTCGACGCGTGCGCGATGCAACTCGTACTCAATCCCTGGCAGTTCGACATGCTGTTGTGCACCAACTTATTCGGCGACATTCTTTCCGACGAGTTGGCGGGTTTGGTCGGCGGTTTGGGCATGGCGCCTGGCTCCAATATTGGCGCCGACGCGGCAATCTTCGAAGCGGTGCATGGCTCGGCGCCTGACATCGCCGGCAAGGGGATTGCGAATCCGGTGTCGCAGATGCTGGCGGCGGGCTTGATGCTGGCGCACGTGGGCCGTGACGATCTGGCCGAGCGCCTGAGCACCGGAATCCGGCAAACTCTCAATGACGACAACGTGCGAACGCGCGATCTCGGTGGCGATGCTACGACCGATAGTTTCACCACTGCGTTGATCAAGCGGCTGGCGTGAAGACGCACCACATCCTTTCAATTTTTGCTGGACCGTCACTATGAAGAACATTCCCGAATCCAAGGCCGGCGCAAGCGATGCCAATCCGATCAAACCCGACGAGCAAACCTCGGGGATCCGAGCCGGATTGACCAACTACGGCGACGCCGGCTTTTCCTTGTTTCTGCGCAAGGCTTTCATCAAGGGCGCCGGCTACACGGATGAAGCGCTGGAGCGCCCGGTGATCGGCATCGCCAACACGGGCAGCGCTTATAACCCGTGTCACGGCAACGCGCCGCAACTGATCGAGGCACTCAAGCGCGGCATCCTGATGGCGGGCGGCTTGCCCATGGACTTTCCGACGATCTCGGTACATGAAAGCTTTTCGCAGCCGACCAGTATGTACTTGCGCAACCTGATGTCCATCGACACCGAGGAAATGATCCGGGCGCAGCCGATGGATGCCGTGGTGCTGATCGGCGGCTGCGACAAGACAGTGCCGGCTCAATTGATGGGTGCGGCGTCCGCGGGCATACCTGCGATCCAGCTCATCACCGGCTCAATGCTGACGGGCTCGCATCGCGGCGAACGGGTCGGCGCGTGCACCGACTGTCGGCGCTACTGGGGACGTTTCCGCGCAGACGAGATCGACGAGCAGGAAATCGCCGACGTCAATAATCAGCTCGTCGCCAGCGTAGGCACTTGTTCCGTGATGGGCACCGCAAGCACGATGGCCTGCATCGCGGAGGCCATGGGCATGACGGTTCCGGGCGGCGCCTCGCCACCGGCAGTGACCGCCGATCGCATGCGGATCGCCGAAGAAACGGGCATACAGGCAGTGCAGATGGCGCGCGACGGTTTGACGATAGACAAGGTGCTGACGCAAGCGTCGTTTGAAAACGGCTTGCGTGTATTGCTGGCGATCGGTGGGTCCACCAACGGGATTGTTCATTTGACAGCGGTGGCCGGGCGCCTGGGCTTCGATATCGATCTCGACGCACTGGATCGCATGGGCCGTGAAACGCCGGTACTGCTGGACCTGAAGCCATCGGGCCAGCACTACATGGAGGATTTCCATCATGCCGGCGGCATGGCCACGCTGCTGCGCGAACTCAAGCCGTTGCTGCGCCTGGAGGCGCTCACGGTGACCGGCCGTACGCTGGGCGAAGAGATCGAGCGCTCGGGCCCCGGTTTTGCACAGGATGTCGTACGCACTGCCGCCAACCCCATCTACCCGCAGGGTGGCATCGCAGTATTGCGCGGCAATCTTGCCCCGGGCGGGGCGATCATCAAGCAATCTGCCGCCGATCCACGCCTGATGGAGCACGAAGGGCGCGCGGTAGTCTTCGAGAACGCCGCAGATATGGCCAACCGAATCGACACCGACGACCTCGACGTGACGGCTGACGACATCCTTGTACTGAAGAACATCGGTCCCAAGGGCGCACCCGGCATGCCGGAAGCGGGTTATATTCCGATTCCGAAGAAATTGGCACGTGCAGGTGTGAAGGACATCGTGCGGATCTCGGATGGACGCATGAGCGGCACGGCTTTCGGCACCATCGTTCTGCATGTCACACCGGAGTCGGCAATCGGCGGTCCGTTGGCGCATGTGCAGACCGGCGACCGTATTCGCCTGAGCGTGCGTGCTCGGGAGATCGCTTTGCTGGTGTCCGACCAAGAACTCGAAAGGCGCGCGGCAAGCAACCCGGTCGTCGTGCCCAGTGCTGAGCGCGGCTATCGCAAGCTGTTCCTGGAAACCGTGACGCAGGCTGATAAAGGCGTCGACTTCGATTTCCTGCGCAGCATCGAGACGCGCGGAAAGGTGCCTGAGAAATAAGGCAGCGAATTGCCGTCGTCGAATGCCGTCGTCGATCAGGCAGCTTGATGCTGGCTCAAAGACGCAGCTTGTCGCCGGCTCCCTGCGGCAAGTTTGCGTAACCAAAGGCCGAGACGAAGGCGATGGCTGCGATGAACAAAAACGCGATCCTGAAATTCAACACCGCATATCGCGACAAGCCTTCATTTAACCGTCCCGCCCATTGGAGTGCCAGCGCACCCACCGCGATTCCCATGCCCATGGCTGCCTGCTGTATCGTGCTATAGAGCGTGCTGGCCGAACTCATCTGCCCAGCTTCGATGTCCGCAAAAGCCAGGGAGTTCAGGCACGTGAATTGCATGGAACGGCTCATCCCGCCCAGGAACAGCACGACGAAGATCAGAATCGGTGAAGAGCCGCTCGATAAGAGGGCGCAACAGCAGAGGGTGAGCGAGACAGCGATCGCGTTCGCCGTCATGGTGCTGCGAAAACCGAAGCGTTTGACGATGCGGGTGGTGGCGGCCCTCATCCCCACCGTGCCCGCGGCGAAAGCCAAGAACAACACGCCCGCCTTGAAGGCACTCATGCCAAAGCTGGTCTGCAGCATCAGAGGAACCAGGAACGGTACCGCGCCGATGGCCATCCGTGTCAAGGAGCCGCTGATGACGGTGACGGAAAAAGTCGGGAACCGCAATACCGAGTAATCGATTAACGGGCTTCGATGCCTGCGCGCGTGGCGAAATAATAAATATCCGAACACCACGCTGATTACAAACAAGGCTAGACCGATCGTAGCGCTCCCGGGTTCTCGGCCTAACAATTCGGCGCCGGCCAACAGGCTGCCTAACGATGCACCGCTCAAGAAAAATCCGAGCCAGTCGAACCGGCGAGAGTCCTGCGCTGCGAAATAAGGCACTACGGTCGCGACCAACAGTATGCCCAGCAGACCCAGCGGGAGGTTCAAGAGAAATATCCATCTCCACGAGGCGAAGGTCGTAATGAACCCGCCCAGCGGTGGCCCGATGACAGTCGCGGTCAAACCCGGCAAGGTGACGGTGGCCAGCGCCTGGATCAGATCTCGCTTGGGCGTGCTGCGCAGGACCAGCAGCCGTCCAACCGGCACCATGGCGGCCCCGCCGATTCCCTGTATGACGCGGGCGGCCGTGAACATCGTTGCATTGGAGGTCAGGCCGCACAGCGCCGAACCCAAGGTAAAAATGCCGATCGCCACGCCGAAGACCACGCGCGCCCCACATCGATCGGCGATCCAGCCGCTCACGGGAATGAACAGCGCCAGCGTGACCATGTAGGCCGACATGCCTATGCTTAGCGACGAGGCCCCAACGCCGAATGAGCGCGCCATCTGCGGCAATGCGGTGGCGATGATGGTGCTGTCCAGATTCTCCATGAAGAATGCTGTTGCTACGATGACTACTATCCAAAACGATTCGTTACTGTTTCGCTTGGTCGGTTCGGACATGTTCGCAGGAGTAGGAATTCAGCTACGCAATAAGCGGGAAAATGACTAAGGGTTCTACGCTGAGGGCCTTGAAGCGATATTCCAAAGACGTGTTTTGACGACGTCACATGCCCGCTCGGACATTGGATTTTACGCCAGTAAGCGTCTGACGATGGCGCGCTGCACAGGCTGCAGGGGTTGTATCGAATGTCGGGACGGGGGCGGGTGTCCCGGCGCCTCTATCCGGGAAAGCCGGGGTGCTTCAACACCCCGGACGTTCGATGCGCCAGCGCCGGATTTTTCCAACGCAATGGTCACGAACGCGTGTAGGCCAGCCAAGCCGTCGCCGTGATGGCAACGAACACCGTCACGAACAGATAGCGGCTGGTGCGCTCAACCATAACAGACGCTGACTGTCGATCCGACGCCCGCAGCCGCTGGGCCGCGAGCGCTGCGACGATGCACAACAGACACAAAACGAAAAATGCATAGAACCCGTACTCGACGGCCATAACGTAGCCGACGTTGCCAAGCTGTGAGTTGATCGAGGAGAGCAGGACCGCGCCAGACAGCGCGCCGGTGATCGCTACGGCGATCTTCTCCTTTTCGAGGGCAACCGGGAAATGCAGCGAGGCGTACATGATCGCCGCTATCAGCCCGAGCGGTAACAATGTTTTGGCGAGCGTGGCGAGGACACGGCGACGCAGTTCGATCTTCAATCCAAAGCCGGATAGCTCGCGCACGCGTTCGAGGCCAACGAGCCGGGGGTCGCCGAGCGCCGATTGGGTGACCAAATTGTCGCGCACCTCGCTCGCCCTTAGTGGCTGCCACTGAGTGAGGTTGCGAAAGGCGTCCGCTGCGACGACGCCTCCGAACGGGTCAGCAGGCTGTGCCACGGTCGCCGCCCGTAGACCTGTCTTCGACCCTGGATCTGCCGATGCTGTCACGCTGGAGGACCGCCTGTCCTGCACATATACGATGCGGTCCGAAGCTGCGCGAGCGTTGAAAAAGCCCATGGCCAAGCTCTGATGATCTGCAGGATATTGGTGCAGATCAAAGTCGTTCCTGAAATCGCCCGTGACCTGCCAAAGCCGATATGTTGTGCCGTCGTCAAGGTTGCCTTGAGCTGATGGGCGCTGTGCGTCGAAGCTGCCGCGCACGAGCGTCGGGAACTTGATGTCGGTCGGGTCCGACCCAACCGTGCCAGAATCTCGCGCGAAGCGCATCCACAGGTAGAAGTCGGCCGTGAACGTCGACCGGACGATATCTACCTGAGATATTTCGTTGAGGAATATCCCGGTGTAGACGACCTGTTGACGGCGTGCAAAGCGTCCAGGTCCGATTTCCACCACGGCCTTGGACGCGATCTCCGCGGCATCGACATCGCGTACGGGAACAAGCTGACCCGGAGCTGACACGAAGATTCCGTTTTGGAAGCGTCCAACTCTGAGCGCCTGCTGGCGGCCTCGGTCGGGCGTGAACCACAACGGTCCGTTGAGGCCCGCAATGCCGTTCGCAGGGGCATCGAGAGACACGAGATAGGCGCGGATCGCTTCGCGACGTTTTTGCAGATCCGGCGCGCCGCTGTTTGCGCTGGCCGTGGCCCGTATCGCCGCCACGGCCAGGCGTGCCGCCTCGTAACCCTGTGCCGACCAGAGCGTTGGCTCGCGATTGAAGCGGGCGCGATAACGGTCAGCGAAGGCGAGGGTCTCCGCGTTGCTGCTGTCAAAGATCACTGGCGACACCGCGTACACGCCGGCGGTGAAAAACCCGGGTTTTTTGCGTTCTTCCGGTTGATCAGCAAAATAAGTATTGAAAGAATCGACGGCCATCGTGACAGTCCCCAAGATCGGCCCACGTGCGCCTTGGCGACGCAGGGTCATTAAGGGGGCTACGCAGTCCCTGTCATACGCAGCGAGAATGAGCGCCGGGCTCCCGGGCTCGGCTGCGGCTTGGCGCGCCACTTGTTCTGACTCGGCAACAGTCTTGAATGAGCGGTAGTCGGCAGTGATGTCGAGCCGTTCCGCAGCTCGTTTAAACCCCTCCGAAGCGGCGCGCCCGTAGCTATCGTCCTTGTAGATCCAATCGCGCTGCTGCCGCCGAGAATGTAACGAACGTAGCTGGCAAGCATCTCTCCGCCGTCGCTGGTGATGGCGATGGCGCGAA
>Ga0302220_10001330_pt1 | contig 19353 bp, 21 predicted proteins | sample II_Palsa_E1_3_FD_194572 | JGI IMG/M metagenome (GOLD analysis project Ga0302220, IMG submission 194572) | Peat permafrost microbial communities from Stordalen Mire near Abisko, Sweden - II_Palsa_E1_3 | ecosystem: Environmental > Terrestrial > Soil > Palsa > Peat permafrost | place: Sweden...
CGCTCGCTCGGTCGACGCGTTCCTGATGGGGCAGTCGGAACTGCCGCGCTAAGTCTTCGGCCGGTCCCGCGCCGGGTGGCGAGGGAGGGCAACCGTTTGCAGGACGAGGTGGAGACGACATGGCGGTAAAACAAAGCCGGGCGCCCGTGAGGGCGACCCGGCTTTTTAGTTGGCGGGTGAAGGCAGATCCGAGCGACGGATAATGTGACGTAGGGTGGTTTGTGTGGCTGCGGGAGAAGTGAGTGCGACACGGTTGGCAAGGGTCGAATGCGCGTTTGCCGACTGCAAGACCGGATACACAGTGCCGCAACTGCGGTGATATTACGAGAGCGGACGTTTCAACCAGACGGTGATGACCGATGCAGGCAACTGATTCACTGGCGATTGATGGATGGCAGCGCTGCTTCATTGCATTGGCGCCGTATGCTGAAACGCGGGATGCGCTCGCTGCGATTCCGATTTCGGCAAACGCGCGCCGGGTGCCCTACGAGCAGTTGCATTTGACGGTGACGTTTATTGGCGCGCTGAGCGTCCAGCAGGGCGGCGCACTGGCAGAGGCTCTGACCGAACATAGCATTCCGCTCACTCCCACGCCGGTAACGCATATTGAACATTGGCCGAATGCCGGGCATCCGCGCCTGACGGTGGCGACCTTGGCGATGACTGACGAGTTCGTGAAGCTCGACTGGCGCGTGCGATCGCTGATGATCGAGCAGGGTTTGCCGGTCGATGCACGAGCCTTCCGGCCACACGTCACGCTGGCACGCTTCGGGCGGGACGCCGCAGCGGTCGATCTTGGCATGCAGATGCAGATGCAGATGCAGACGCCCCCGAATCTGCTGGCGCGTTTCGAGTCGCTGATCCTTTACTCGAGCACGCTGGCGCGGCACGGAGCGCGTTATCGGGCGTTGGCAACCACATCGCTGCTGTGAGGATGCCGCCCCGCACAGGGGCGAAGCTAATAGACCGATAACAAAGCAAGGAAAGGCCAACACCGCAGGCATAGCCATCAAAGCGCCGCACAGGCAAAAATCTACTTCCAATACCTCTCCAAAGTAAGCCCTTCAAGCTCGATCTCGGGCACGCGCAGCGTAACAAGATCCGCAACAACCTTCCCGGACCCCATAGCCATAGCCCAACCGGTAGACCCATGCCCCACATTCAACCAAAGATTCTCAACCCCTGAAGCACCAAGCAAAGGAGCCCCATCCGGCGTCATAGGCCTCCTCCCGACCCAAAAATGAGCAGAACTAGCCTTAGCAGCATGCGGAAACCAGTCATCGAGAACCTTGAGCAACGTCTGCAGCGCCTGCTCGCGTAACGTGGGCTGCCAATTCCCCAACTCTGCGGTCCCCGCCACGCGCAAATTCCGCCCAAACCTTGTGATAGCGACTTTCAAAGACTCATCCATCAACGCAGCCCGCGGCGACTTCTCATCATCGATCACAGGCAACGTAGCCGAATACCCTTTCACGGGATAAAGCGGCACCTTCACCCCAAGCGGTGCAAGCAACTGCGCGCTGTCGACCCCGAGTGCTACCACCACGGCATCCGCAGCGAGCACCTCATCGCCACGCGCGCTACCAACCCGCACTCCGCGCACGGCGCCACCCTGAACATCAAGCCCAGTCACTCGCGTATCGAGCCGAAACCGTACCCCATTGCTCTCGCAGATCAACCGAAGCTCACGCGTAAACCGCGCACAATCCCCAGCCTCATCATCCGGCAGATAAACCCCCGAAAGCGGCGTTTCGCGAGCCCATCGCAAGCCAGGCTCGATATCCACACATTGCGCAGCGCTAACCTCGCGATACGCAATCCCGGCATCACGCAGCACGGCAAGAGCGGGCTGCGCCAACTCCACGTCATACTCGCTGCGAAACAACTGCAGATACCCTTGGCTACGGCCATAATCAAACGGATGACGAGCGCGAAAATCCTGCAAACAGTTCCGGCTGTAGTAAGCAATCCGCTGCATGCGCTGCTTGTTCACGCGAAACCGTTCGAGGTCACACTCACGCAGCCAGCGTGCAATCCAGCGCCACTGGGCTGGATCGAGAGTAGGCCGGAAGATCAGCGGCGACGCGGGCTTGAAAAGGTATTTAAGAATCTTCGCCGGCATCCCCGGCGCCGCCCACGGCGTGACATAACCCGGCGCAATCACGCCGGCATTGCCGAAACTCGTGACGAGCGCCACATCGGGCTCGCGCTCGATGACCGTGACCTCGCACCCATGGGCGCGCAGGTAGAAGGCGGTGGCGACGCCAATCACACCGCCGCCAAGAACAATCGTTTTCATATCTGTGGAGTGCACATCAGGATGCCGGGCTCGCTGCCGCGAGTGCGTTGCCCTTGGTTTCGGGCAGGCACAACGCCGCGGCGATGACGAGCAGATAGCCTGAACCGGCGACGAGACCCATCGCATTGACGAGCGTCATCGATTGCGAAAGTGTCCCGACGAGAATCGGAAAGAACGAGCCGAGGCCGCGCCCGAGGTTGTAGCAGAAGCCTTGGCCCGAGCCGCGGATTTCATTCGGATACAGCTCGGACAGATACGCGCCGACGCCCGCGAAAATCCCCTGCACGACCACGCCGAGCGGAAAACCGAGCAGCAGCATCGTGCTGTTGGTGATCGGCAACATCGTGTAGACCATGCCGAGCACGAACGAGCCAATCGCAAACAGGATGAACGACGCGCGCCGGCCGATCTTGTCGCACAGGATCGCCCCGACGATGTACCCAGTGAACGAGCCGACAATCAGCACGATCAGATAGCCGCTGGTGTTGAACACGGACAGATGCCGCACCGTCTTCAGATACGTTGGCAGCCAGGTGGTGATCGCGTAGTAGCCTCCCAGCATGCCGGTGCATAGCGCGCTGCCGAGCAGCGTCGTTTTCAGGTAAGGAAAGGCGAAGATCTGCAGGAAGTGCGAAGTATCGAAGCCGCTATCACGCGCCCGGCGCGTGGCGAGAAATATCTCCGGGTCGCTGACGTTGCGGCGCACATAGACGATCCACAAGGCCGGCAGGATGCCCACCCAGAAGCACGCGCGCCATGCAATCTGCTCCGGCAGTAGTGCGAACGAGGCCCAGTAGATGATCGCGGCCGCCGCCCACCCGAACGACCAGCTGCTCTGCACGGTGCCGACTGCCTTGGCGCGATGCTGCGGCGAGCGGATCGTCTCGGCCATCATGACCGTCACCACTGACCATTCCCCGCCGAAGCCGATGCCCTGCAGTGTGCGAGTGGTCAGCAGTTGCCAGAACGAATGCGTGAAGCCCGACAGGCAGGTGAAGAGTGCGAAGGTGGCGATGGTCCATTGCAGCACGCGCACCCGTCCGTAGCGGTCGGAAAGAATGCCGGCGAGCCAGCCGCCGATGGCCGAGGAAATCAGCGAACTGGTTGCAATCAGCCCCGCTTCGCTTTTGGTCATGCCCCAGGTGGCGATCAGCGTCGGGATCAGGAAGGAGTAGATCATGAAGTCGAACGCATCGACTGCGTAACCGCCGAAGCCCGCGTAGAGCGTGCGGCGCTCGCGCGTCGTCAACTCGGTGAACCACTGAAATGACGCCATTCCGTCTCCTGAGCCCCTGATCCGTGTTGCGCGGTTCACCGTGTGCGTCCCGGTGCGCCCCTATTTTACGGCCCAGAAAGGTGAGTGGACCAGTCCGGCCAAAAATTCGCCACAACGGTGTGCGCGTCGGGTCTGCACGCTTTGACCGCGCTCGGGGACGAATTTCAGATCCTTACCGGCGCCTACTTTGTAACCCGCCGGATATTTTTGCCCGGTACACTCCGCTGCGGCGCAGTTCGTTTTACGCCGTCCATCCGTCCTTCAGCGAAAGCGCGCCTTACCAATACACTCGATGGATTTCACCGCGAAAGTTCGCTTACCTGCGCCTCGCTCCGGCCATGGCAGGCTGCCCCAGTTTGTACCAAATGGCGAGCTTTCCTCGCGCCGAGCCTTCCTGCAGGGCTCGGCGAGCGTGTTGCTGATGTCGGGGTTCGGCAGCGCGCTGCTGTCGGCGTGCGGCGGCGGTGGGTTGTCGTCCGATCTGCCGGACACGCCGCGGCTCGCATCGGTGGACAATTTCCGCGATGTCGGCGGCGCGGGTGGCGGGTATCAGACCGTGGATGGCCGGCAGGTGCGGCGCGGCATGTTCTACCGCTCGAATACCTTGACCTTGAGTGCAGCGGACAAGGCCGTGATCGACACGCTCAGCATTGCGACCGTCTACGATCTGCGCACCCCTGGTGAAGTTGCCCGCGTGGCGGACGTGATGCCCAGCGGCGCGGCGTATAAGAGCGTCAATGTCACAGGTGAACATGATCAGATCGTGCCGCCGGCCGACGTATCGGGAGGCGGCATGGCGATGATGGAGAGCGCTGAACGTGCCTACGTGACCGGCGTGGCGCAGCGGGCGGGTTACGGCGCACTGCTGTCGCAACTGGCGAACACGCCGGGCGTGCAACTGATTCAATCGACCGCGGGCAAAGACCGGGCCGGCTGGGTCGCGGCCGTTCTGCTTAGTATTGCGAATGTCCCGCTGGACGTGATCATGCAGGACTATCTTCTGACGAACACCTACGCGGCTGCGTCGATCAACACGCAGGTCGCCGCGGTCCAGGCAGAAAGCGGCGCTGCGGCGGCTGCGCTGGATGCGCCGTTTTTCAGCGTGCAGGAGAGCTTTCTGCAGGCCGGCTTCGATCAGGTGCAGGCGAGTTACGGCACGATGTCCAGCTACCTGACCACGGGGCTCGGCTTGTCCCAGTCGACCATCGATACGCTGCACGACCGCCTGGTCGTCTGAACGCTTTGCACGGTGGACCGCGCAGAAAAAGCGGCCCGCCCGGGCAACAGCTGGGCGGACCGAACAGGGGGCTATCGAGGAAGCCCGCGCAGACTATACGCGCGCGATTCTCCAATAAGGCCGCCCGGTAAGGTCGCGTAAGTACCGCGGTGTCACGCGTCCTGCAGTCCGATCGGCAGGGCGATGCGCACGCACAGGCCGCCGTCCGGATGGTTGTAGACCTCACACCGTCCGCCACGATCGTGCGCGAGGCGCGCGACGATCGCGAGTCCGAGGCCGCAATGGCCTTCGCCGCCGCGCGCGGCGTCGAGCCGCACGAACGGCTTCATCGCGGCGGCAATCCTGTCGTCCGGAATTCCTGGACCATGATCGCGAACGCTGACGACCCAATGGCGGTCGTCGCGCGCCGTGGCGATTTCGACGGGCGGCGCGCCATGCTCGAGCGCGTTGTCGACCAGGTTGGTCACGAGCCGGTCGAGCAGCGTGCGCGGCAGGGCAAAGTGAGGACCTGCGCGCAGGTCGAGGCTAAAGAGCGGGGCTTCGGCGGGGACGGCGTTAGCGCTGTCAGCGGTATCCACGGGGTCGGCGAACTCGGTGATATCGGCGTCGGAAAACTGTTCGCGCAGGAATGCGTCGACCGCGACCGGCGGTCCTGCGTCGGCGGCCTGCCCGGCGAATTCGAGAAACTGCTGGACGATATTCGTGAGCGAGTCGACATCGCGAATCAGGCCGGCCCGTTCATTCTCCGCAACCAGCACGGTGGCGCGCAGCTTGAGCCGCGTGAGCGGCGCTTTCAGGTCGTGCGCCACGCCGGCCAGCATGACCGCCTGGTCGTCGCCGGCTTCGTTCAGGCGCCGCATCATGTCGTTGAACGAGCCGATCAGGTCGCGCAACTCGCGCGGCCCCTGCACGTTCACGGGCTCGGGCCGACCGCCTGCGCCGAAGGCGCGCGCAGCCAGCGCGACACGCGACAGCGGCCGCTGCATCTGCCACACCGCAAGGAGCGACAGGATCAGCGCCGCTACCAGCATCGAGACGGTTTCGATGATGAAACGCGGACGTGGCGGAATATCGACCGGCACCACCACCCACATCGACTTGCCCGGATAGCGAATCCACAGGCGCGGAGGCCGCGCGTCGTCGACTTCGATCTGCGTACCCGCCGGCAAGCGGCCACGCAAATGCTGGCTGAGTTCGACGAACTGCCGTTCGGTCGGCGAGTGCAAATGGATCGTGGAGGGCATGTTCCAGGTCGGCACCAGATGCACGCGCATCGCGGGCGCGAGATCGGCGCCTTGCACCGGTTCCCCGTTGGCCGCCTGCAGCATCAGCAAAATGCCGCGCGCGAAGCCGTCCACCTCGTGGCGAGGGGGCTGCAGCACGATCAGTACGAACCAGCCGGCCTGAATTGCCAACAATACCGCCGTCGAGAGCAACGCCATTCTGCCGAATAGCGTGTTCAACGGGTTTTTCATGAGTCTGCTGCGCCCTCGATCGAGAAGGGCGTGCCGTCGGCGTCGGGCACGAACACGTAACCCTTGCCGCGTACGGTCTGGACATAGCACGGGCTCGACGGGTCGTCTTCGATGACGCGGCGTAGCCGCCAGATCGGCACATCGAGACTGCGGTCGCGAAAGGCCAGATTGTCGCGATGGACCAGATCGTGGATCAACACGCGCGAGAGCACCTTGTACGGGTTATTGACGAAGATCTTCAGCAGCGCGAATTCGCTGTCGCGTAGCGCGAGCCGCGCGTTGTCGCGCGACAGGGTGCGTGTCGCGAAGTCGAGTTCGAATGGCCCGAAGTGATACGGCTTGCGCGCTTCGGGCGCGCTGGTGGTCGATGGTCCGCGCCGGCGCAGCACCGTCTGGATGCGGGCGAGCAGTTCGCGCGGATCGAACGGTTTCGTCAGATAGTCGTCGGCGCCGAGCGACAGGCCGACGATGCGGTCTGCCACGGTGCCGCGCGCCGTCACGAAGATCACCGGAATGTCGTCGCCGGCGGCACGCAGCGCAGTGAGCGCGCGCAGACCGTCGGTGTTCGGCATCATGATGTCGAGCACAACGACAGAAGGCCGCTCTCTTTCGAGGCGGCGTTGCAAATGCGTGCCGTCGTGGAGCACGGAAGCGTCGAACCCGTTCGATTGCAGAAAGCGGCAAAGCAGATCGCGTACGACCGGGTCGTCGTCGACGATAAGGACCTGTGGATTCATTTCGAAATTTTAGACTGGCGCGCGCGGCAAACGGCCGACTGTTTTCTTACCAACACTTACCTGCCGCCGTCCGGCTGGACGGCAACTCCTCGGCCTCCCGCCGGAAGCCTTGCTGCATAAGCCTAACCGGCCAATTTCCGGAGCTAAAGTTGGCAATATAAATTGCAGATTGAGGGACGCATCGCACTGCGATCGCTTACCGGAATTGCTTCGAGGAAAGGATTGGCGCCCAATCGAAACCACTCGTAAGCACCCTGGAAAAGCGCGCGTTTCTTCGTGCATTGTGACGGTCCTCACAGCGTGATGATTCGACCTGTAGTCCATCGCCGCCGCATTTCGTTGGCCTGAAGGTTCGGTTCTCTCCTCTCAGTGCCTGCGCCAAGTGCGGCAATCGAATCCGTACCCCAGTGTCACGCGAGGCAGACCATGACCGTCACAAACAATCTCCACCCGACCACTTTCCCGCCTACGCCGCGCGAGCGGCCGTCGCCCATGCCGGACAGCACGGCCAAACCGGAGACGCTGCCGAGCGAACCCGCCGCGCCGGTGTCGCCCGGTGGCCTCGTCGGCAACCATGTCAACACCACAGCCTGAGCTGACGAGGGCGCCCGTGTCCATTCTGACTGTGTTCAAGCGGTGTTTGCGAGCCACAAGCTGGCTGGCGTTGGGCGCGATGCTGCTGCCTCTCGACGGTTGTGGGGCGGCGGCGCTGCCGTGCCGTTTGACGGCCGCGACGCTCGACATCCTGCCGGTTGTCGGGCACGCCGCCGCCACGCCGTTCAACGCGTGTGCTTCAGCGATCGACTGAGCCATGACCTCCCGACCGTTCGCCCGTCAGTGTTTCGGCGCGTTGGCGCCGCTGCTGCTCTCCATATGGCTGGGCATGGCGGCGCCCGCCGTGCACGCGGATCTTGCAGCGAGCGTAGTGTCTTCGTCAAAGCGTAGTACTGCAGATGAACGCAAGCGTCCCGCGGATGCGCCGTTTGAATTTCGCGGCATTCCGCTTGGCATCACGCTCGACGAATTTCGCGCCGGCTCGACCGTACGGGCGACGCCGGTGGGCAGCGTGCCGGTCTGCGAGACGGACATGCTGGCGGACGCGCTCGGCATGAGCATGAAGACGAGCGAGAGCCTGACCGTGGCCTGCCGCTGGGCGCACCGGTCGGCCGACCGCTGGCAGGTTTCGCAGGCGGTCGTCGACGGCGCGCCGGCACAGGACCACGTGCTGCGCTTTGCGCGGGTCGCCGGCCAGAGTGCGTTGCGGCTCTACGAGATTTCGTTCGTGATCGACGAGGTCACCGCCGGCGACCTGCGCGACGCGCTCGCTGGCCGCTATGGGGAGCCGCAGCTGGTCACGAAGAACACTTCGGCGGCGGGCAGCGCAGTTCCTATCTACGTCTGGGAAAACGCCGTGAGTTCGATCACCTTGTGCTTTTTGCCGTCCACCCACAACGGCACGCTGACCTATCTGCTGAAAGATCCGGATGCGTGGGTGAAGTCGCTGGTGCGTCAATGGCAGGCGAGCAGTCCCGAGGCGGGTTGAGGCGTCGAATGCGTGCCGACACCCATTTGTTCAATCTTCACTCCGGCAGAGGAATCTTCATGACCACGCTACGCCTCACGGCCACGCTGACCGCGGCGCTGTATCTCGCCGCCTGTGCGAGCCACCCGGATTCGATCGTCGACACGCCGATGCTGCCGCCCCTCGTGAGCGCGCCGCTCAATATCAATACGCAGGGCGCGATCTATCAGGCCGGGGCGTCGCTCCTGCTCTATGAGACGCCGCGCGCGCAGCACGTGGGCGATGTACTGACCATTCGCTTGTCCGAATCGTATAGCGGCAACAGCAGCGCGAATACGACGGCGAGCCGCGCGAGCGACATCAGCGCCACCGCGGCGGATCAGTCAACCGGTGCCGCTGCGCGGCTGGCGAGACTGTTCAACATCGGCTCCGCGAATACGGATTTCAAGGGGCAGGGCGCGATGACCGACACCAACGGTATGACCGGCACGCTGGCCGTGACCGTCATCGGCACGATGCCGACCGGCAATCTGATGGTGGCGGGGGAGAAGCTGATCGCGATGAACGGCAATCACGATCGCCTGAGACTCTCCGGTATCGTTAATCCGAAGGATATCGAAGCAGGCAACTTTGTGTCGTCGAGCAAGGTGGCGAATGCGCGTATCGAGCAGGCCGGACGCGGCATCGTGAGCGACTCGACGACGGTGGGATGGCTGCAGCGGATGTTCCTGAGCGTGCTGACTTTCTGAGCGGCCCCCAAACGCTGGCGCTATGCGTCGGCGAGCGGCGGCGCGACCCGCTCGGCCGCGCCGATTTCTCCATCCGGTACGAACACATAGCCACGACCCCACACCGTTTGCACGTAGCGCGGCTCGGACGGGTCGACTTCAATCAGACGCCGTAGGCGCCAGATCGACACGTCGAGGCTGCGGTTGCGATGCGCCTCGGCATTGCCATGCAGCTTCTCGAGCAGTTGCGCGCGGGTGAGCACCGTCATCGCTTGCGTGACGAACACCTTGAGCATGGCAAATTCGCTCGAACGCAGCGGAATGCGTTCGCCGTCGCGGCGTAATTCGCGCGCCGGAAAATTCACCTCGAAACGGCCGAAGCGATACGGCGCGCGATTCTCCGGCGCGCCAGGTGCGATCGCGCCGCGTCGTCGTAACACGGTACGGATACGCGCGACCAGTTCGCTTGGTTCGAACGGCTTGCCGAGGTAGTCATCCGCGCCAAGTTCGAGGCCGATGACCCGGTCGATCACATCGGCGCGCGCCGTCAGCAGGATCACCGGTATGTCGTCGCCGGCCAGACGCAGCGCGCGCAGCGCACTGATACCGTCCAGCTCCGGCATCATGATATCGAGCACCACCAGCGCGGGGCGCTCGTTTTGCAGCGCGCGCTGCAACGCCATGCCGTGTTCGAGCACCGTCACCGAGAAGCCGCGTCCGTGCAGGTATTCGCGTACGAGGTCGCGTACGACGGGATCGTCGTCGACGACGAGAATGGATTGGTTCATTCCGGCAATCTTAGGAGATACGCCGTGGCGCTGATAGCGCGCAATGCTTTCTAAACCTTTCCGCGGTAACCGCACGCAAGCGTGTGCGAACAGTTTGAAGGCGAGTGAGCTAGCGCCGCATACGTGGGCGGCCAGCTTCAGTTGAAGGCGGGCGAATCTAGTTGGCCTGTGAGGTCTGAATGGTTTGCGGGCGCAAGTCGAGGCGGTTGACCACCATCTTGTCGATCATGCCGTTGAGCTTGACGGACGCATTCGAGAAGCGGTCCAGGCCAAGCTCGCCGGTCTGATAGCGGGCGGTGACGAGAATGTGGCCCTGCTGCATGAGCGTCAGGTCGATCACGGACAGGTACTGGATCGGATTGTCGTTAAACTCGCGCCGGCCGTAGTCGACCGACGCGTTGTAGACGAGTCGAGCCTCGCAGCTTGCCGGAGCGGTGCCCGGGTTGTAGACGTCCGAACGAATGCCGCGCCGGTTGAGCGCGAGTTGCAACGACGGGACGAAATCGCCAACCGACACCATCTGGTTCATTTCGATGCACACCGCGCTGATGGATGCGGGCTGGCCATTGATGAAGGTCGGCGACGAGTAGTTCGACGCGATGGCATAGCCCGCCTGAATCACCGAGCCGGTGGCGTCGGCTGCCGTGATCAGCGTCCACGCACAACCGTTCAGTCCGACGCAGAGGAGGGCTGCCGTCGCGGCCCATGCGCAGGAGCGCCGCCCCATGGCCCATGGAAATCTCGTGGTCCACAGAACAGCGGGAAAGAGCGATAAGCGCAAGGCGGTCACGATGCAGTACCTCGGCGGGTCGGATCGAAAGTGAAACGCAGGGCCGGCACGCCTAGCGTGCGACGCGTAAACGCAATTCGTTGGACCCCTGCACGCTCGCCGTGACGGCGATGCGGCGTTCGCCCGAGGTCACGATGAAGTGTTGACGCGTGGGCGTGTTGAGATCGTGGACGACGTTCGGGAAGCAGGCGGCGATGTCGGCGCCCAGTTCTTCGAGCGGGTCCGTGACCACGCCGTCAGCCTCCCAGTGGGCGCGCCAATGGCAATCGTAGGCGTTCGACTTCGCGCGGCAATCGTCAGCGCTGGCGAGGCCGGGCAACTGTGCGGCCGGTTCATCGTGCAGTTGCTTGAAATCAGGAGCGGCGACGATGTGCTTCAGTGCGGGACAGACGTCGGCAGGTTCGGCAGCTTGTACCATTTGTGCAGCGTGAGCGCCGAACGACAGAAACAAGGCGGCCGCGCCTAAGGGGGCGAAAAGGGGACGGCTCATCCGCGTGAGTCGTTGGGTCAACGGATGGAAGCGGCGATCGAATGACATGGGCGGGAAGTCCGGTGGCGGTGAGTGGCGTGCAGGCCGCAAGGTGGTGTTTGGCCCGCATGTCAATCGTCGCCGCAGCACGGTACTTTCAAAGCATGGAACAGCCTGAACGGTTCGCAAATGCTTTCGAACTGTTGTCGCGTATTTCAGGATATTGCAACGGGCTGGTTGGAACTTGCCCCGCGCGTACTTGGGACCCGCGCGGAATCCGCCCGGAACCTGCCTGAAGATTGCGTGGAGCTTCCTTGGGACTGCGGGAGATTTGAGCAGCGTCCCGCTGGTCAACCCAGCGTGAGTCCGCCGTCGATATGGATGACCTGGCCTGTGATGTGGCCCGCTTCGTCGGAGAGAAGGAAGGCGATCAACGCGGCGACGTCGGCCGGTTCGGCGACGTGGCCGAGCGGCGTGGCTTCGGCTGCGTGCGCCCAGGCCGCGGCGTTGGCGGCGCTGGGGCCGCGTTCCTTGCGGGTGTAGCCCGGCGCGACGCAATTGACGGTGACGCCATGCGGCGCAAGTTCGGCGGCAGCGGTTTTTGCCAGCGATTCAATCGCGGCCTTGGCGGCCGCCGTTGCAGCGAACGGAGCGTCCGCGCGGTAGCGGTGTGCGACGAACGAGCTGAGTGCAACGACCCGGCCGCGCTGCGACGTTTCGAGCGCCGCAGAAGCGCGTTTGACGAGCGCAGCGAAGGCGCCCGGCATCGCTGCGAAGGTTTCACTGAAGGTGTCGGCGTCGAGTGCGCCTAGCGTCTGACGCTGCGCATGGCCGGCGTTGGCGACCAGTTGATCGAGCGCGCCGAATTGGGCGAGCGTCTCGTGCACGATGTGTTCGGCTGCACCGCGTTCGGCGAGATCGCCAAAGACCGTGGCGCACGTGGCGCCGAGTGCCGAGCATTCTGCCGCGACGGCGGCGAGGCGCTCACGCGAGGGGGCATCGGCGCCGCGTGCATGCAGCATCAGCGCGGTGCGCGGCGCGGCGATGCGCCGGGCCAGCGCCGCCCCGATGCCGGAGCCGGCACCGGTGACCAGTACTACCCGGTCGAACGCGCCCCGGTCTGACGCGACCCGTTCTAACGACGTGCTGCTCATGCGGCGACCGGTTCGCCCGAGCGTTCGACATCCAGCGTTTCTTCGTGGAACGCCGCGAGCGATTCGCGGTGCGCCACGCTGACAATCGCCGCCTTAGGCAGACGCTCGGTGAAGAGGTGATAAAGCCGCGCCTCGTTCGCTGCATCGAGCGCGCTGGTGGCTTCGTCGAGGAACAGGTAATCGGGCTTGTGCAGCAGCACGCGGGCAGCGGCGAGGCGCTGTTGTTCGCCCGGCGAGAGCACGCGCGCCCAGTGTCCCGATTCCGCCAGGCGGTCCGCATAGGCTTCGAGGTGGCACACGCGCAGTGCTTCGCGGCATTCGTCGTCGGTGTAGGTATCGACGGTGGACGGGTAGGCGAGCGCGCCTTTCAACGTGCCGATCGGCATGTAGCTCTGCTGCGGAATGAACATCATGCGCGCATTGACCGGCGCGTCGATCGAGCCGTCGCCGAACGGCCACAGTCCGGCCAGCGCACGCATCAACGTGCTCTTGCCCGATCCGGACGGACCGCGTACCAGCCAGCGCGAACCGGGCTGGATCGTGATATCGCGGATCTGCGAGAGCGCGGTGCCGTTGGGCAAGGCGAGTGACAGGCCGTCCGTAGTGAGCTTGTCCTCGTCGACATAGTGCAGGTTGATGCCGCCATGAGCCGTGGCCGGCGAGGTGGTTTCTTTCAGATGCGACGCATGGATGACGCGTTTGAATTCGCGCAGACGATTCACCGTTGCGCGCCAATCGACAAGGCTGCCGTAACTGTTGATGAACCAGGAGAACGAATCGCTCACTGTGCCGAACGAATTCTGGATCTGCATCAGCACGCCGAACGTGAATGCGCCGGCGAAGTACCGCGGCGCGGCGACCGCGATCGGAAAGATGATCGCGATCTGGCCGTAGAAGCTCAGCACGAAGCTCAGGCGCTTGGTGTACTTCATCACTCGCCACCAGTTGTCGCGAATGCGGTGGAAGACATTTCCCGCAGTGGCGCGTTCGGTCGCTTCTCCATCGTAAAACGCGATCTGTTCGGCGTTTTCGCGCACCCGGATCAGGCCGAAACGGAAATCTGCCTCAACCTTCTGTTGCTGGTAGGTGATCGAAACGAGCGGATGGCCGAGCTTGTAGATCATGTACGAGCCACCCAGCGCATAGAGCGCGGCGACCCATACCATGTAGCCGGGAATGACGAGCGGGACGCCGCCGAGCGTGACGCTCAGCGAGCCGGCCAGCCCCCAGAGGATGGTGACGAACGTAATGAGCGTAACGACCGTCGACAGCAGATCGAGCGACAGCGACAACGTACTGGTCGCAAACGACTGCAAGTCGTCGCTAATACGCTGGTCGGGGTTGTCGGCGAGCCGGTCACGCTCGATCCGATAGAACGCGCCGTCGCCGAGCCACTCTTCAAGGTACCGGTGCGTGAGCCACTGGCGCCAGCGGAACCCGAGCATCTGGCGCAGATACCGGCCGTACACGAACAGGATGATCATCGCGAACACGATCACCGAGAAGACCACCATCAGGTGCGGGAAGTCGTGAACGTTCTTGGCCTGCAAGGCGTTATAGAACTCGCCGTTCCACGTGTTGAACTTCACGCTCAGCCAGACGTTGGCGAGGTTGATCGCAATGATCGTGACGAGCAGCCCCCACGCGATCTTCCATTCTTCTGAGACCCAATAGGGCTTGATCAGACTCCACGCAGAGACTTTATCGTCCGGCTCTAGCGGGTGGGCAGGGGAAATATTGGGTGTCATGACCATCCTGAAGTAATGCTGGCTCATCTTGGGCTGACCCACTATGACTGGGCTCAGATGGCTCAGTCCATAGCGAGTCGGCGCCACGGCGGAATTGCAATGCGGCCCGGGTCTCGACCCCCTCGCCGGTCACCGGTTGCCCGATTCTGGCGCGAGTGCCTTAAGCGAAAATTAATCGCACGAGACGCGGGCAGGCGGTTATCGGGCGTGGGGCAAGATGCCGCGCCATCGGCGCAGGCGTCCGATCGTTGCATTGTGCCAGAGCGCCGCGCGTGGCAGCACCAATCGGCGGAGAGCACTCCCGCGCCGCCGTCGGTTTGCGGCCTCCGCGCCTTTTATGGTCTAATGACTCTCGACGAAACAGGGGTGCTTTGCGCGCGGGCCACACGCCGCAGCGAGGCTGAGAGAGACCCTTTGCACCCGATCCGGGTAATACCGGCGCGGGAAGTTTCCGGAAGTCAGCTTTTCTTCCATTCTCCCGCCGGGCAGCGTCCGTCACTGGATGCGCCTTTTGCCCGGCCGGCCTCGCCCGCCGGTTTCGTCCTTGGGTACGTGCGCCTGTTGCCGTACGGAAAGGATACGATGACCGCTCATTCTTCAGTTTATTGCTTCGTTTGCCTCCTCATGGCCCATGCCGCTCTGCGCGTGCCGGCTGGACGGCGATGAACATGCTCGCTCAACCGGATTTCGCCGTCATCGGCGGTGGCCTGTGCGGCCGGCTGGTCGCCTGGCGGCTCGCCGGCGCGGGGCACCGCGTCGCCTTGTACGAGCGCGGCGATGCCGCCGGCTCGCAGGCCGCGGCGTGGGTCGCAGCCGCGATGCTCGCGCCGCTTGCCGAAGCGGCCAGCGCCGAGTTGCTGATCACGCGCCTCGGCGCGACCTCGCTCGACACCTGGCCGACGATTCTGGCCGACCTGCCCGAACCCGTATTCTTTCAACGCAATGGCACGCTGGTCGTCTGGCATCACGCAGACCGTACCGAAGCGCCCCTGTTCGAACGCCGCGTGCGCTCGAACGCGCCCGCGGATATGCTGGAAGGCGGCTTTGTCACGCTGTCGGGCAACCAGGTTGGCGCAACGGAACCCGCGCTGGCCGGCCGCTTTACACAAGGCTGGCTGTTGCCGCACGAAGGACAGCTCGACAATCGCCAGGTGCTCAGCGCCTTGGCTGCGGGTCTCGCCGAGCGCGGCGTCGAGACGCACTGGAACACGCCGGTCGCCGAGCACGCGATGCCGCCGGCGCGCGTGACGATCGATTGCCGCGGGCTCGGTGCCAAAGCAGTGTTGCCCACCTTGCGCGGCATCCGCGGTGAAGTCGCTCGTGTGCGTGCGCCCGGGATCGGCCTCACGCGTCCGGTGCGCCTGCTGCATCCGCGCTACCCGCTGTATATCGCGCCGAAGCAGGACGATCTCTACGTGATCGGCGCCACTGAAGTGGAAGGCGAGGACATGTCGCCCGTCAGCGTGCGTTCCGCGCTCGAATTGCTCAGCGCGGCGTTTTCGGTTCATCCCGGCTTCGGCGAGGCACGCATACTCGAATTGAACTCGCAGTGCCGCCCGACCTTGCCGGACCACCGTCCGGCGCTGGTGTGGGATGGCGCGCAGACCTTGCGCGTGAACGGCCTGTACCGGCATGGCTACATGATCGTGCCGGAAGTCGCGGACGAAGCCGCCCGCTTCGCCGCCGCGCTGCTCGAGGGACGCATCGGCGACGCCGACGCCTTCGCCGGCTGGCGGCGCGATGCCCGCTGGAGCGAGCTGTTTCAGCTCGCCCGGCTCAACCCACAGGATTGCTCGCAGGAGCCGGCATGAGCGTTGCGGCCACTTACGCAGCGCCCGCCGGGCCAGTTACTTGCGTTATCGATTGAACCGTATCTGAACACCATGGACATTCATATCAATCAGAAGCCGTTGTCGCTCCCGGACGGGGCGACCGTCGCCGATGCGCTCGCCGCCTTCGGCGCGCGTCCGCCGTTCGCCGTTGCGCTGAACGGCGATTTTGTCGCCCGCACCCAGCATGCTGCGCGCGCGCTGCAGGCGGGCGACAAGCTCGACGTCGTGCAACCGGTCGCCGGCGGCTAAGCGGCCGCGTATCGCCAGAGACAAGGATTTTCAGATGACTCCTCCCATTCCCGCCGACGCGCTCACGCTGTACGGCGAAACCTTCGCGAGCCGTGTGCTGCTCGGGACCTCGCGCTATCCGTCGCTGCAGTCGCTGTCCGACTCGATCGATGCCGCGAAGCCCGGCATGATCACGGTCGCGCTGCGCCGCCAGATGAACGAAGGCGGCGCCGAAGCCGGCTTCTTCGATCTGCTCAAACGCCACGGCGTGCCGCTCTTGCCTAATACGGCCGGCTGCCAGAGCGTCGGCGAGGCCGTCACGACCGCCCATATGGCGCGCGAAGTGTTCGAGACCGACTGGATCAAGCTGGAGCTGATCGGCGACGACTACACGCTGCAACCCGACCCGGTCGGCCTGATCGAAGCGGCTGCGCGGTTAGTGAAGGACGGCTTCAAGGTGCTGCCGTACTGCACGGAAGATCTGGTGATTGGCCGGCGTCTCCTCGATGCCGGGTGCGAGGCGCTGATGCCGTGGGGCGCGCCGATCGGCACCGGCAAGGGCGTGATCAATCCGTACGGCTTGCGGGTGCTACGCGAGCGGTTGCCGGACGTGCCGCTGATCGTCGACGCAGGACTCGGCGTGCCGTCGCATGCCGCGCAAGTGATGGAATGGGGCTTCGACGGCGTGCTGCTGAATACCGCGGTATCGCAGGCCACCCATCCCGAGGCGATGGCGCGCGCGTTCGCGCTGGGCGTCGAAGCGGGGCGTCAGGCCTATCTCGCCGGGCCGATGGCCGAACGTGAAACCGCCCATGCGAGCACGCCGGTGGTCGGCATGCCGTTCTGGCATCAGGACGGGAGCGCAGCATGAACCAGACATCGACGCAGACTTCGCCGCTCGGTGGCCGCGAGCTGTTCTGGCCGCCCGCTGACGAACTGACCGAAGCCACCGAGCGCATCCGCGCGCGGCTCGGCGAGTGGCCGCCTACCCATGCGCCGTGGCGCATTTGCCTGACCGCGCCGGACGACGCCAACGGCGGCGATCTGATTATTGTCGCCGACGCCCAGCAGCACGGCGAGCAGGTGGCGCGCTGGCAGGTGCAAGGCGCAGGCGTGATCGAAGCGGCTGCGGGCCGTGCGACGCTGCATCTGGGCGGCGAGCGTTATCCGCTGGAAGGCCATCTGGCTGAAGACTGGATCTCCGCGCTCGCCGCCTTTCTCGATTGTGGCTTTGCGCCGCACGATGCGCTGGTGCTGGCGCTCGCCTGGCGCGACGGCGACGAAACCACCGCTGCCGACGCGTGGCCCACGGATCTGTCCCGTTTCCCGCGTGTGGTGGGTTTGCCGCCTGCACCGGAGCAGGCGTTCGCGCGCTGCCCGGAACGTCTTGGCCTGTACCCGGTGCTGCCGACGGCCGAATGGGTCGAGCGGGTGGTCGGGTTTGGGGTGAAGACGGTGCAGTTGCGTCGCAAGACGGCTGAACCGGGCGAACTGGCGCAGGAAATCGCCCGCTGCGTCGCGGTGGGCCGCGCGCACGACGCGCAGGTGTTCATCAACGATCACTGGCAGCTTGCGCTCGAAGCCGGCGCGTACGGCGTTCACCTTGGCCAGGAAGACATCCACAAGGCCGACCTCGCCGCGCTCGCGGCTGCGGGCGTGCGTCTCGGCCTGTCGACGCACGGCTACTACGAGATCCTCACCGCGCTGCACTTCCGGCCCAGCTACATCGCGCTCGGCGCGGTGTTCGCGACCACCACCAAAGTGATGCCCACGGCGCCGCAAGGACTCGCGCGTCTCGCTCGCTACGTGCGCCTGCTCGACGGCGTCGTACCGCTGGTGGCGATTGGCGGCATCGACCAGCAGGTCCTGCCGCAGGTGCTGGCGACGGGAGTCGGCTGCGCCGCCGTCGTGCGTGCTGTGACGGAGGCCGCCGATCCTGCTGCCGCCGTTTCTGCGATGCAACGAGGGTTTACGCCATAATCGCGTAGTCCCTGCCTATCGGGGACAGGGCGCGTCACGGCAGCTTTTGCACGATGGCCCTATAATCCGGCCTTCTGTTAATAGGATCGTCAGTTTCGTGCCATCCTCCTCCTCCGAGACCCTTCTCGAGCTTCGCGACGTCGACTTCGGTTACGGCGACCGGCTCGTCCTGTCGAACCTGAACCTGCGCTTCAAGCGCGGCCAGGTCGTCGCGGTCATGGGCGGTTCGGGATGCGGCAAGACCACCGTGCTGCGGCTGATCGGCGGCCTCGTGCGCGCCCAGCGCGGGCAGATCCTTTTCCAGGAGCAGGACATCGGCGCGCAGACGCGCGACGGCCTGTACGCTTTGCGCCGCAAAATGGGCATGCTGTTCCAGTTCGGCGCGTTGTTCACCGACATGTCGGTATTCGAAAACGTAGCTTTCACGCTACGCGAGCACACCGATCTGCCCGAAGAGCTGATCCGCGACCTGGTGTTGATGAAGCTCAATGCGGTGGGCCTGCGTGGTGCGCGCGATCTGTCGCCGTCGGAGATTTCCGGCGGCATGGCGCGGCGCGTGGCGCTCGCCCGGGCCATCGCGCTCGATCCCGAGCTGATGATGTACGACGAGCCGTTCGCCGGCCTCGACCCTATTTCGCTCGGCATCACCGCGAACCTTATTCGCACGCTGAATCAGGCGCTGGGCGCTACTTCGATTCTGGTCACGCACGACGTGCCGGAATCGTTCGCGATTGCCGACTATGTGTATTTCCTGGCCAACGGCGGCGTGCACGCCGAAGGCACGCCCGAGCAATTGCGGGCCTCGACCGATCCGACGGTACGCCAGTTCATCGACGGCGCGCCGGACGGTCCGTTCAAATTCCACTATCCCAGCAACACGCCGCTTGCGGCAGATTTCGGCATCGGCGGGGGACAGGCATGATCAGTACGATCGGACGTTCGGTGATCGGCGGGATTGAGACCGCCGGTTACGCCACGCGGCTCTTCTTCCGTCTGGTGCTGGAATTCTTCCCGTTGTTGCGCCGTCCGCGTCTTGTCACGAAGCAGATCCACTTCGTGGGTAATTATTCGCTTGTGATCATCGCGGTGT
>Ga0302220_10001334_pt1 | contig 19334 bp, 19 predicted proteins | sample II_Palsa_E1_3_FD_194572 | JGI IMG/M metagenome (GOLD analysis project Ga0302220, IMG submission 194572) | Peat permafrost microbial communities from Stordalen Mire near Abisko, Sweden - II_Palsa_E1_3 | ecosystem: Environmental > Terrestrial > Soil > Palsa > Peat permafrost | place: Sweden...
CCGGAGCCGAAATTCCTGATCAAGGACTCGCCATGCGAGATCGGCTTGAACAAGGACGAGCCGCGCCTGAAAGCCAAGATCAATGCGCTGATCGAGCAAGGCAAGAAGGACGGCTCCTTCGATCGTATTTCGCAAACCTGGCTGAACGCCAAGCTGCCGGCCAATCTGTAGAGCGTTCCATGCGATATCACTTCAATTTCGGCGATGTGCTGGCCTACTACCCGCTTCTGCTCAAGGGCGCGCTCCTGACTCTCGAGCTGATCGCGATCGGCGGGGTATGCGGCATTGCGCTGGGCATCTTCGGTGCGTGGGCTCGCAGTTACGGCCCGCGGCCTTTGAAAATGGCGGTCGGCGCCTATGTCGAAATCGTGCGCAACACGCCGTTCCTGGTCCAGCTGTTCTTTATCTTCTTCGGCTTGCCCAGCGCCGGCATTCAGCTCACCGAACTGGAAGCGGCTTCGCTAGCCATGGTGTTCAATCTGGGCGCCTATAGCACCGAGATCATCCGTGCCGGTGTGGACGCTGTGCCGCGCGGCCAGATCGAAGCCGGCATGTGCCTGGCGATGACGCGGCTGCAAGTGTTTCGTCATGTCGTGTTGCGCCCGGCGCTGCAAAAAATCTGGCCCGCGCTATCGAGTCAGGTTGTGATCGTGATGCTCGGGTCGGCCGCGTGTTCGCAGATCGCGGTGGAAGACCTGACCTTCGCGGCCAACTTCATTCAGTCGCGCGATTTCCGCGCCTTCGAGGCGTATTTCATCGCGACGGGCATCTACCTGGTGCTCGCCATTTTCGTGCGGCAAGTGATGCGGCAAATCGGCATACAGTTATTTCCGCGCAAGGTGAAACGATGAGCGACTTTACTCTCTGGGACATCGCCCGCGGCCTGTTGCTTTCGGCACGCTGGACGATTGCGCTATCGCTGGTCGCGTTTATCGGCGGCGGCGTGGTCGGCTTGCTGGTCCTGCTGTTGCGCACCGGGCGCGGCCACGCGCTACCGGTCGCAGCCCGCACTTACATCGAACTGTTTCAGGGCACGCCGCTGTTGATGCAGTTGTTCATCGCATTTTTCGGTTTGTCGCTGCTCGGTGTCGACACCACGCCATGGGGCGCCGCCGGCCTCGCATTGACTCTGTGGGCCAGCGCGTTCCTCGCCGAAATCTGGCGCGGTTGCGTCGACGCGGTGCCGCGCGGCCAGTGGGAAGCCTCGTCGTCGCTGGCAATGGGCTATTTGCAGCAAATGCGCCATGTCGTGTTGCCGCAAGCGATGCGCATTGCGATTGCGCCCACCGTCGGCTTTTCGGTGCAAGTGATCAAGGGTACGGCGCTGGCCTCCATCATCGGCTTCATGGAGATTTCCAAGGCCGGGACGATCATCACCAATGCCACCTTCAAGCCTTTCACTGTCTACGCGATGGTAGCGGCGCTCTATTTCATCTTGTGCTGGCCGCTCTCGCGTCTGGCCAAACACCTCGAGAGGAAGCTCAATGCCGCTCATCGTCATTGATAACGTACACAAGCATTTCGGCGCCAATCATGTGCTCAAGGGCGTGAGCCTCTCGATCGAGGCCGGCGAAGTGATCGCCGTGATCGGCAAGAGCGGCTCCGGAAAAAGCACTTTGCTGCGCTGCGTGAATGGTCTGGAAACCATCAGCGAGGGCAGCATCACGGTCGACGAGGTGCCGGTCAGCACGCACGAAACGCATTTGCGTGAACTGCGCCTCAAGGTCGGCATGATCTTCCAGCAGTTCAATTTGTTCCCGCATCTCTCAGCTGGGCGCAACGTGATGCTGTCGCAGCAAGTGGTCAAGAAGACCGCGACCGATGAAGCCGAGCGGATCGCTCGCGACATGCTGGGACGCGTCGGTCTCGCCGAAAAATTCGACGCCATGCCCGATCAGCTCTCGGGTGGGCAGCAGCAGCGCGTGGCCATCGCGCGGGCGCTGGCGATGCAGCCGCGTGCGTTGCTGTGCGACGAGATCACCTCGGCGCTCGACCCGGAACTGGTCAATGAAGTGCTTGCTGTGGTGCGCGCGCTGGCCGATGCCGGCATGACGCTCATGATGGTCACGCACGAGATGCGCTTCGCGCGCGAAGTCTGCGACCGGGTGATCTTCATGCATCAGGGTAAAGTACACGAGACGGGCGCGCCCGACGAGTTTTTCAGCCGCCCGAAAACCCCCGAACTGCAGCAATTTCTCGGCATGGTCGCGGCCTGATTCTGCATAACCTGTTTTACGGAGTCGCTCGATGCGCTTTGGAACTCGTTTGATACAGCAAGCCGACGATTTGGCGCGCTTCACCCAGGACGACAGCCGCCTGACGCGTACCTATCTGACGCCGCAACACCGTCAGGCCGGCGACTACCTGCTCGCGCTGATGCGCGACGCGGGCATGCAGGCCGACTACGATGCACTGGGCAATGTGGTGGGCCGCTATGCCGGCCTCACGCCTGAGGCGAGCGTCATCATGTCCGGCTCGCACCTCGATAGCGTAGTCGACGCGGGCAAGTACGATGGCCTATTCGGCATCCTCAGCGCGATCGCGTGTGTCCATGATCTCAATGCGCGCGGCGTGCGCCTGCCGCACGCGATCGAGGTAATCGGCTTTGGCGATGAGGAAGGTGTGCGCTTCAATGTCACGATGGTCGGGTCGGCTGCGATGAGCGGGCACTTCGACCCGGCGTGGCTGGAGACGGCCGACGACACGGGTCTGTCGATGCGCGAGGCGATCGGCCGTTTCGGCGGCCACGCCGATGGTTGGGCAACACTGCAACGCGACTTCAGTCGCGTTGCCTGCTTTGTCGAAAGTCATATCGAACAGGGTCCGGTGCTGCTCGACGCCGGACTACCGGTGGGTGTGGTCACGGCGATTGCCGGCTGCACCCGTGTCAAGGTCAGCATCACTGGTCTGGCGGGACACGCAGGCACGGTGCCCATGGCCGGGCGCCGCGACGCACTCGCCGCCGCCGCCGAAATGGCGCTGGCAGTCGAGCAGTTGGCGCAAGCGCGCGCGCCGAACATTGTCGGCACCGTCGGCAAGTTCAGCGTCGCCGGCGGCGGCGCCGTGAATGTGATCCCCGGCCAAGTGGAGTTCTCGATCGACCTGCGCTCAGGCGACGACGCGCAACGCCTGGATGCACTCCAGGCATTGCACGACAACCTCGCCGGCATTGCGCAGCGCCGGCGCGTGGAATTCACCTGGGCGCCCTACTACGCGCTCACCGCGTCGCCATGCGCACCGTCGCTGCAACAACGCATGGCCGACGCCATCGCCGCGCATAGCGTAAGCGTCAAACATTTGCCTAGCGGGGCTGGCCATGACGCGATGCAGTTCGCCGCGGTTACCCCGACCGCGATGCTGTTCGTGCGCTGCGGCAATGGCGGCATCAGCCACAACCCGCTCGAAACCATGACCGAGGAAGATGCGGAGGTCGCCACCTCGGTGCTACTGCATTTCATTGAACATTTTGCCCGGCCTTAAGCCTGGACAAGTCTTACCTTAACAAAAGCCTTACCTTAGCGAGTCTGCATGACTGCCCAACCCGTATTGTCACCCGCGTACCATGAACTCGATCGTTGGATCGATCAGCACTTCGATGCACAAACCCGCTTTCTGCAAGCACTGGTCCAAATTCCGACCGATACGCCGCCCGGCAACAACGCACCGCATGCCGAACGCACCGCGGCATTGCTCGGCGAGTTCGGCTTGAATGCCGAAGTCCATCCGGTGCCTGCGGCCGAAGTCCTGGCTGCAGGCATGCAAAGCATTACCAACCTGATCGTGCGGCGCCATTTCGGCGCCGGCCCCACCATCGCGCTCAACGCGCACGGCGATGTCGTGCCGCCGGGCGACGGCTGGCGGCACCCGCCTTACGACGCAACGATAGAGGCCGGCAAGCTCTACGGTCGGGCTGCCGCCGTCAGCAAGAGCGACTTCGCAACCTATACCTTTGCGCTGCGCGCGCTGGAATCCTTGCACACGCCACTGGCGGGCACGGTGGAACTGCACTTCACCTATGACGAGGAATTCGGTGGCGAACTCGGGCCCGGCTGGCTGCTGCGCGCAGGGCTGACGCGCCCCGACTACGTGATCGCCGCTGGTTTCTCCTATGAAGTCGTCACGGCGCACAACGGCTGCTTGCAAATGGAAGTGACCGTGCATGGCAAGATGGCTCACGCGGCAATTCCCGCCAGCGGCATCGACGCGTTGCAAGGCGCGGTCGGCATTCTGAACGCGCTGTACGCGCAGAATGCGCGTTACCGCGAGCAGCGCTCGCAGGTTCCCGGTATCGACCACCCCTATCTGAATGTCGGCTGGATCGCCGGAGGTACGAACACCAACGTAGTGCCCGGGAAAGTCACGTTCAAGCTCGACCGGCGCATGATCCCGGAAGAAGACCCGCAAGCGGTGGAAGCCGGCTTGCGCGCGCTGATCGAAACGGCCGCGGCCCAAGTTCCCGGGCTCGAGGTCGAGATCAAACGTTTGCTATTGGCGCGCGCGATGACCCCGACACCGGCCATCGCGCCTTTGGTCGAGGCATTGCAGCGGCATGGGCTAGCGGTGCTGGGCGAACCGCTGGCTGCGCGCGGCACGCCGCTTTACACCGACGCGCGCCTCTATGCGCAAGCCGGTGCGGCTGCGGTGCTGTACGGGGCGGGCCCACGCACCGTGCTCGAATCGAACGCCAAGCGCGCCGACGAACATCTGGTGCTCGAAGACTTGCGGCGCGCCACCAAAGTGGTGGCGCGCACGCTCTACGATGTGTTGCAGGCACCCGCCGCGGTAGCCATTTTGTAACGACGGTGCACTCGACCGGACGACGCCCGGCGCTCCGGTGACTGGTCATAAGTCATAGCTTCCACTACAGTGGGCAGTGTCTCGGACCGGAGATTCGCGTTATGCCCGCCTCATCGTTGGGAAAAATTCAGCATTTCGTCGTGCTAATGCTGGAAAACCGCTCGTTCGACCACTTGCTGGGGAGCCTGCAGTCGGTCGATCCCCGTGTGGTGGGCAAACCCGCCGCGGCGACCGCCTGGTCGAAATCCGCCAGAACGCAGTTCAATACCGCCAGCGGTGTGCGAACCCCGGCGAAGCGCTACACGATGTCGTTCGATCCGGGACATGAATTCGACGACATCCAAATTCAACTTTACGGCCTGTACTCGGGGGCGGACCGCTTGCCTAATCGGCCGGTCACGCCGGCCCCGATGTCGGGTTTCGTCAGCAGCGCGCGGGCAGCAGCGCCCACGGTGGAAGAGGCCGATCGCGTGATGGAATATTACAGGCCGGCCCAGATACCTGTGCTGGCAACGCTGGCGCGAGAATTCGCCATCTGTAACTTCTGGCATGCGTCGCTACCGGGCCCGACTTGGCCGAACCGTTTTTTCGTCCACGCCGCCAGTTCCGGCGGCCTGACCGCCAGTCCGAGCGAAGCGCAAATTCTCGGCGGCTATTCGTTTCAGAACCAGACGATATTCGAGCGGCTGGGCATCGAACGATGGCGCGTGTATCACGACGGCCTGCCCCAGTGCGCGGGAATCGACAGTCTGCGTAAGGAGTACGTAGATCCGTTGACGAAAAATTTTCGTCATATGTCGGAGTTCATCTCCGACGTCAACGCGCGCGATCTGCCCGCCTACACCTTCATCGAGCCGGCTTACGATACTGGCCACGACTGCATAAACGGTAACTCGATGCACCCGCTCAACGATATTCGCGAGGGTGAAAAGCTGATCAAGCTGGTCTATGACACGCTGCGCAATTCGGCGTTATGGCCCGAGACGATGCTGGTCGTCACCTGCGACGAACATGGCGGTTTCTACGATCATGTGCCGCCTCCCGCCGCCGTTGCACCGGGCGACGAAGCGCGCTATGCCACACCCGGCGTCGACTTCGGTTTCGACTTGCTGGGCGTGCGCGTTCCCGCGGTGATCGTGACCGCTTACACGCAAAGGGGCACGGTGATCGGCACGACACCCGACGATCCCGGCACCCGCTTCGATCACACCTCGATTCTGGCCACGCTCGAAGCGCGGTTCGGGCTCGTTGCCCTGACCGAACGCGACCGGACGGCCAATACGCTGGCGGCGGCGATCAATCAGAATGCGCCGCGCCTATCCGAGGAGGAAGCGCCGAGCACGCTCCCCACGACCGCGGACTATGGTTTTTTCACGCGCTTGATGCGCTTGTTCGAGAGCCCACCAGTCGCCCACAGCTTCGCCGCGCCGCTGACGTCCAACCAGCACGCCTTCCTCGCGCTGGCAATGGCCTGCGATATCGAAGGCAGCACCGATCCCACCTACCCCGAGACGGTCCATCTGAGGCGTCGGACGATCTATACGGTCGCGGAGGCAGCGGCTTATATCAGCGAAGTCGAAAATCGCATACGCGATCGCCGACGCCGGCCACCCGCTTGATCGTCTGCTTGATCGTCTGGTTAGCTATCCGCTTAGTCACCCGCTCAGCTACCCGCTAGTCACCCGCTTAGTTATCCGCTTGATCACCCGCATTGACGCTCCCGCACGGGTCGGCCTTACGCGGGATTTTTTCTTCCCCGCAATAAGATAGAATGCTTCGGACAAGTTGGATACCCTGTAACGATCCGCCCGGAACCGGTGATCTTGTGCCGCGAGACAGGAATCCCCGGCAAGCGGGCAGCCCGTGGAGCAGATAATTAGAAACGCCCAACCTCTGGACTCGCAGCCTCCCTACTCCACGGAAAATTCCAAGCCAGGGATGACGGTGGATTCGCCAGTTCAAAAGACAAAAAAACCGCTGCTATCGCTCGTCGTCCCTTTTTACAATGAGAGCCTGGCGGTCGCCAATTTCTTCCTGGAAATCGCCCCGGTACTCGCGGATCTCGATCGTTTCGATTTCGAAATCGTTTGCATCAACGATGGCAGTTCCGACGACACCTTGGAACAATTGATCGCCATGGTTGAACAGGACCCACGCACGCGGGTAATCGATCTGTCGAGAAATTTCGGCAAGGAAGCTGCCTTGACCGCGGGGCTGAACGAGGCGTTGGGCGATGCGGTCATTCCGATCGATGCCGATCTTCAAGATCCGCCCGAATTGATCCCGCGCCTGATCGAACAGTGGCTCAACGGCTATGAAGTCGTACTGGCCAAGCGCACCAACCGGGGCACCGACTCCTACCTTAAGCGCAAAACCGCCCAGTTGTTCTACCGTGTGCACAACGCCGTGGCGGATATCGCTTTGCCCGAGAACGTGGGCGATTTTCGCCTGATCGATCGCCAAGTACTCGAAGCACTCAAGCAGTTGCCGGAAACTCGGCGCTTCATGAAAGGCTTGTTTGCCTGGTTAGGCTACAAGACCACGACGGTCGAATACGTCCGGGCTCCTCGCAGCGCGGGAAGCTCGAAATTTTCCGGCTGGAAATTGTGGAATTTCGCCATTGAAGGGATAACGAGTTTCAGCACGGTGCCATTGCGCTGCTGGACCTATTGCGGCCTCGTCATTTCATTGCTCTCCTTCATCTACGGCCTGGTGACCATTATCAAAACGCTGATACGCGGCATCGACATGCCGGGCTATGCGTCATTACTCACAGTCATCCTGTTTCTTGGCGGCATTCAATTGATCGGCATCGGCGTTCTGGGCGAATACATTGGCCGGGTCTATCTGGAGTCCAAAGGACGTCCGATCTATCTGATTCGCCGTCAATATGGCAACGCAAAGCATTAACGGCCGGACACTGATGCCTAGCGTCCAACGTTTCTTAATCTATGTGGCGGTCGGAGCCACCGGAACCGCATGCCAATATGCAGTGCTGGTCCTGCTGGTTCAAAGCGGTCTCGCGCGACCGGTGTTGGCTTCGTCGGTTGGCGCGTGCATGGGCGCCATCGTCAACTACGGATTGAATTACCGGATCACGTTCAAAAGCCGAGCCGGAATATTGCAGACGGCAGGCCGCTTCGCATCGATCGCCATCGCCGGTATCGGACTTAATGCGATCCTGATGCACTTGATGACCGTGACGCTCGCGTTCAACTATCTGTTAGCACAGGCGTTCTCTACCGCGCTCGTCTTGGTGCTGACCTATTCTGCCAATCTGCTATGGACCTTCGGATCGAAGCGGGCTAGCACTGAACGATGATGCGCAACACGGCGCACGCTCACGAACAGCAACGCAGCAAAAACCAGCGGGCCCAATCCGATGTTCCAGGAATAAGCGACGTCATTTCCAAACAACGGATACAGGAACGCGACCATCAATATAGGGCGCTCCCACCGCAACCAGCCATCTCGCAGGCCTTTTGCGGTGAGCAATGCAACCGGTATGCCTAGCCATACCGCATCGTAATTGTAGATGTACGGGCTGATCATGAAGGTGCCCGCGACCAGCGCCGCCGCCCGCACTTCCAGTTCATGCGAATTGCGCCACACCCAAGCCGTTACGCTGGCGGCAACGATCGCCCCGCAACCCTGAACCAGGTAAGCCGGCGTGATCGCGACATGCATTTCGCGCAGTGCCGCGAACGGGCTCGCCATTTGTTGCCAGGGCAGCACGCCGTTTGCCAGATCACTGCTGGCGTCACTCATCCCGTGCAGAAATGCCGGGACAACCGCCACGCCGAATACCGCGATCGACAGCCCGGTGAACAACGCTGCGGTGACGGCTGCGGCAATGAATGTGGTCCACATTTCAGCGCACACGAGCACGAGCGGAAATAGGACTGCCAAATGCGGCTTGATCGACAGCATGCCGATACAAACACCCGCCAGCACCGGTCGTTTTTTTTGCATGAACAAGAACGCCCCAAGTGCAAAAATGGCGGTCATGCTCCCGTTTTGCCCTTGTATCGCATTGAGCCAGAGACCGGGAAACGCGAGTATCCACACCATCGCATCGGCCATCGGCAGTACCCTGCGCAACAACCTGACAAAAATCGTCGTCGTGACAAGCGCGAAAATCGGATAAGCAATGGGACAGGGAAGCAATGCCAGCGGCTGGACCAGCAGTAGAAAATTGGGAGGGTAACGCCATGGGCCGGGCATCAGAATATGCGGCCCAATCTGCTGCGCGGTGTGTTTGATCGCGTCCGATGAATAGGCTAGCAGCGGCGTGCCGTCGAGCGTCAGGCGCGATGCCGCCCAGAAGGTCTGGAAGTCAAAGCCGCACGGCTGGCCGTAGGTGCGCCAAGCCACCCAGCAGGATGCCCCCAGCACAGCCATCTGCAACAAAAAAAATAGGGTCCCCGGGTAGGCTCGCAACCGGCTCGCGTTCAGCCAGGGCTGGACGGGCCCTGGTCCGGATTCAATGCACGGATTTTCGTCGGTCATTTATAAAATATCGTTGGTGTGACTGCGGCAATTCCGCGCCTCGTACTCGGCGCGAACAGCAGAAAGCCCTCGCAATAGAGGGCTTTCATTTTCGTGGCCATTTCCAAAATATAACGCGATGCGTAGCCCGGGCTTCCAACCAGGTTGTCATGCTACAACGTTCCATCGCCTCACTAGAATCGGGACCGTATAGTTTGGGGCGATTGATCGCAAAGCCGGGCCATCATGGTGCGGTAACCGGACGAGATGAAGGACAATCCCGCGCCGCTGTGTGCGTGTTATTTTTTTCTGACCGGCACACTGGCGGGAGCAGTCTTCGCGACGCTCGTCCAAGACACGCCTGTTACCGGCGACGGCATCTTCTTGGCTTGTTTAGGCTTCTTCGCCTCACGAAGGTGTATCTGGCCCTTTGCCATCATGTCTCTCCTGATCTGCCAGCCGCGAGCGCGACCGCTATATACCGCAGTTTGGGCGCATATGACGAAACTGTCGCTGTTTTTTTAGCGATCCTGATAGATGCGGCATCTGCACTGCCAGTGCTCAATCGAGCACTGGCAGTGCCCGGACAACAGAAAGCCCTCGCGATGGAGGGCTTTCCTTTTCACTGCACGTTCAAATTTTATTGCAGGGCTTAGCTCGAATTTTTCAAAGTCGAATTTTCCAACCTATATAGCCCTTTTTCTACACCTTATTTTCCACACCTTATTTTCCACACCTTACGCTGCGAAATTCTTTGCAGCGAATTCCCAGTTAGCGATGTTCCAGAATGCTTCAGCATATTTCGGACGCGCATTGCGGTAGTCGATGTAATACGCATGTTCCCATACGTCGATCGTCAGCAGGGCCTTGGCATCCGTGGTCAGCGGCGTAGCAGCATTGCTGGTCGAAACGATGTCGAGCGAGCCGTCGGCTTTTTTGACCAGCCATGCCCAACCCGAACCGAACGTGCCCACGGCAGCCTTGGTAAACGCTTCCTTGAACGCAGCGAACGAACCCCACTGCTTCTTAATCGCGTCGCCCAACGCGCCGCTCGGCTCGCCGCCGCCTTTGGGCGAGAGGCTATGCCAATAGAACGTGTGGTTCCAAATCTGCGCCGCGTTATTGAATACGCCACCCGACGACTTCTTGATGGTGTCCTCGAGCGACATGTTTTCGAATTCGGTACCCGGAATAAGGTTGTTCAAATTCGTCACATAGGCTTGATGATGCTTGCCGTAGTGGAACTCCAAGGTTTCCGCTGAGATATGCGGCTGCAGCGCGTCTTTTGCATACGGCAGAGCCGGAAGAGTATGTGTCATGAGAATATTCCTTAGTTAACAAGAGAACCGATCGAGTCGATCGGGAGAGTCAGAGCGAGCCTGCAAAGCAAAATTCTTTAGAGCGCTTGATTGTAGGCGAGTTGGAAAAACCTCGCAAACCCGTATTATCGGGGAAAATCTATCGGCAAGCCCTGTGCGTGCAACTACAAACCACCATCCAGCCTGGGCTGCACATCGGCGATACCCAGATCAGCCACGCCATGCGCAAGATACACCGTCACGGTGCGCCCGGGTTTGAGCGCGTCGGGCGAACGCACCGCTCGCCCTTGTCCATCGAGCAAAGCGGCGTAACCGCGCTCGAGCGTGCGGCGAGGACTGAGCAACGTGGTTTTGGCAGCCAGCTCACTGAGCTGGGCATGGCGCTGTTCAAGCCGCCGCGCAAAAACCGTGCGCAAGCGCAGCGACATTTGTGCCAAATCGCGTTGCGCCCGCAGCGCGTCGGGGCGAGCACGCCGCCAGCGCAACTGCACCAGCGAGAAACGAGCGTAGCCCTCGCGCAGTGACCGCTGGACGGCACCGGCCAAGCGCGTGCGAAGTTGGACTAGCTGTTCGCGCTGACGTTCCAGTTTTTGAGCCGGGCTGACCAAACGGCGCGCCAGCCAGTCGAGCTGTTGAGCACGCTGCTCCAGGCTGCGTTGCAGCGCGCGCGCCAGCGCGTCATGGCGCTGCTCCAGCTCACGCAGCAGTAGCGCACGTTGAGGGCTGACCAGTTCCGCGGCGGCGGTCGGCGTTGGAGCGCGCACGTCGGCGGCGAAGTCGGCAATCGTGAAATCGGTTTCATGGCCCACGCCGCTGACCACCGGCACTCGGCTTTCAGCGATGGCGCGCGCCAGCACCTCTTCGTTAAAGGCCCATAAATCCTCGATCGACCCGCCGCCACGGCACACGATCAACACGTCGATCTCATTGCGCTGGTTGGCCGCCGCCACCATCGCCGCGAGTTTGGCCGATACACCGGCTCCCTGTACCGGCGCCGGATAGATGATGACCGGCACGTGCGGCGCGCGGCGCGCGAGCGTGGTCAGCACGTCGCGCAAGGCCGCTGCCTGCAGGGAGGTCACGATGCCGATGGCGCGCGGATGGGCGGGCAAGGCGCGCTTACGCGCAGGGTCGAACAAGCCTTCCGCTTCGAGTAGCGCCTTTAAGCGCAAGAACGCTTCGTAGAGCCGCCCCTGGCCGGTACGCCTCACCGCTTCGACGCTGAGCTGCAGTTCGCCGCGCGGTTCGTACATCGTGACGAGCGCGCGAACCTCGATCCGGTCGCCTTCGCGGGGCGTGAATTCGGCATGCTGCGCACGCCCGCGAAACATCACGCAGCGAATCTGAGCACCTGCGTCCTTGATCGAGAAATACCAGTGCCCGCTAGCCGCCCGGGTGAAATTGGACACCTCGCCGGAAATCCAGCTCAGCGGGAAATTCCGCTCCAGCGTACCCGCGATTGCGCGGTTCAACGCCGAGACGGGGATCACCGCGTCGCTGCGGGCGTTCGCCTCATTGCGAAAATCGGAGGGATCGGAAAAACCGGATTCAAGTGTCATTCAACTTTACTCGCCGCTGGTGGATCAACATGTCCACATTTTCTATTTTACCGAAGCATTGCCAAAATCACCGCTGACATCGTTCCGTCACACTGTAAATCATTGATTTATATAAATTAACCCGGAAAAATATACTTGCTGACCTAGGGAACCTTTACACATGACCCGATAATTTTTTTTCGTAAAAAAGAAGTACACAGAGTTATCCACAGGCCGCATTGCGTCGTGGCGCGACGCGTCGCTCATGCCCTGCTGATGTGCCCGTCGACTGAATTGTGAGGTACGCATCCATCGCTGCTTGCAGGGGCCACCTGGGCGCGCTAGAGTTCCGGGCCGGACCACGCCTGCCATGCTCCGGTAATTCCGCCTGCTTGGCCTTTGCAGTGAGAGACAATGGCGCAGTTATCGCCACGGCACCGGAGGAGCCAAAGCGTAACCGTTTGTTCACGCCCCTGGCGCCTGCTATCTGGATAGGCACCAGCCGGATATCGAATTCTGTGAGTGTATGAGTGCGCCCCCGATGACAGCAACGAAATCGCGTCTGGCCGCAGCCCGCGAAAAACTGGAAGGCCATTTGACCCGATCCTGGCAGCAACGCGGCGTGCTGGCTTGGCTATTGTGGCCGTTCTCACTGCTATTCGGGACATTGAGTGCGTTGCGGCGACTGGCCTTCCGGCGCGGTTGGCTGCGGATCGAATCCGTCGGCGTGCCGGTGGTAGTGGTCGGCAATGTCACGGTGGGCGGTACGGGCAAGACACCGACCGTCATCGCGCTGGTCGAAGCGTTGCGCGCGGCCGGTTATTTTCCGGGCGTCATCTCGCGCGGCTACGGTGCGCGCGTCGACACGCCCCGCTGCGTCGACGTGCGTTCGAGCGCCGCGCAGGCCGGCGACGAGCCGTTGCTGATCGCGCAACGCACCGGCGCGCCGGTTTGGGTCTGCCGCGACCGGCCCGCCGCCGCGCGCGCCTTATGCGCCGCTCATCCGCAGGTCGACGTGATACTCAGCGACGACGGCTTGCAACATTACCGGCTCGCGCGCCAGGTCGAGCTGGTGGTATTCGATCACCGGCTTGGCGGCAACGGCTTTTTATTGCCCGCCGGGCCCTTGCGCGAACCGCTGTCCCGCCATCGTGACGCCACATTGATCAACAATCCGTACGCGCACGGCCTGCCGCCCTGGCCCGACACCTATGCGCTCAGCCTGACGCCCGGCGCCGCATGGCGTTTGATCGACCCCACGCAACAGCGGCCCCTGGCGCAATTCGCATCGCAGCGCGTGCTTGCGGCCGCGGGCATCGGCTCGCCCGAGCGTTTTTTCGCGCTGGTGCGCGCCGCAGGCCTCGCCCCGACGACCTTGCCGCTACCTGACCATTACGCCTACACCGATAACCCTTTCGCACTAGCGAACGCCGATGCGATCCTGATCACCGAAAAGGATGCGGTAAAATGCGCAGGTTGGGACGATGCGCGCATCTGGGTCGTACCGGTCCAAGCCGTGCTTGCCCCCCGCTTAATAGCGCTTGTTGTGGAGAAAATTCGTGGACACTCGCCTGCTTGAAATTCTCGTCTGCCCGCTGTGCAAAGGTCCGCTGGAACACGATCGCACGGCTCAGGAACTGATTTGTCATGCCGACAAACTCGCCTATCCGATTCGCGACGGCATCCCGGTCATGCTGGCCAACGAAGCGCGCCAGACCGTCGAAGGCACGCTGGTCAATCCAGAAGGCCGCTGATCCAGCGCGACTCTCCCTCCCCTGCGTGGCCTTTACATTTGACCGGATGCTAGAACTTGCCCGATAAACCGGTATCTTTTATTGCCGTGGTACCTGCGCGCCTCGCCTCGACGCGCCTGCCCGGCAAACCGCTCGCCGACCTGGGCGGCAAACCGATGGTCGTACGCGTGGCCGAGCGGGCTCGCGCCGCGGGCGCCCATCAGGTGCTGATCGCAACCGACGCCCCGGAAGTCATGCTCGCCGCACAGCAACACGGGTTCGAAGCTGTGCTCACGCGCGGCGACCATCCGTCCGGCACCGACCGGCTCGCCGAAGTCGCCGCGCAGCGAGGCTGGAGCGACGATCAAATCGTCGTCAACGTGCAGGGCGACGAGCCGCTGATCGACGCCGACCTGATCCGCAAAGTGGCGGCCCACCTCGATGCGATGCCCGACTGTGCGATTGCGACCGCAGCGCATCCGATCACCGATGCCGCCGAGGTCTTCAATCCCAATGTCGTCAAGACAGTGCTGGATGCACGCGGCGTGGCCTTGTATTTTTCGCGCGCACCGATTCCGTGGGCGCGCGACGCCTATGCCGCGTGGCCCGAAATCGCCACGCTGAGCGCGGCACCGGTCGCCGGCGCGGTTTACCGGCATATCGGTTTGTACGCGTATCGCGCCGCTTTTTTACGTACTTACCCGAGTCTGGCGCAAGCACCGATCGAACAGGCCGAAGCACTGGAACAGTTGCGCGCGATGTGGCATGGCGCGCGCATCGCCGTGCTGCTGACGGCTAGCGCACCGGCGCCAGGTGTCGACACGCCTGCCGACCTTGAGCGCGTACGGGCGATTTACGCGCTGCGAGGCGCGGCAGGCATGGCATAATCAGGCCTTACCAAAGCATTACCATTAGAGTGCCGGGCGAGCTTACCTGCCCGCCCTCACCAGATTTTTCCTGCTCGGTCGCGTAAATTCGCAACTTCGTTCTTCGTACCGGGTAGCGGGCCCGTCACAGATCAATCCAGCCAGCTGAACGCGCTTTCAGTAGCCTTCAGAGACCCTTTGGGCCGGCGTGTGATCGTCGTGCGAGCCTTGAGCAGAGTCAGTTAGAAATAAGCGAACTTCAAAAAATCACTATCGGGAGATGGCACCATGCGTTTGATCCTTTTGGGCGCCCCGGGCGCAGGTAAAGGTACCCAGGCGAATTTCATCAAAGAGAAATTCGGCATTCCCCAGATTTCGACGGGCGACATGCTGCGCGCCGCGGTCAAGGCCGGTTCGCCGCTTGGCGTGGAAGCAAAAAAATTCATGGACGCGGGCGACCTCGTGCCCGACACGCTGATCATCAACCTGGTCAAGGAACGCCTGAAAGAGTGCGATTGCGACAACGGCTATCTGTTCGACGGATTCCCGCGCACGATTCCGCAAGCCGAAGCGATGAAGCAAGCCGGCGTGGTAATCGACTACGTACTCGAGATCGACGTCCCGTTCAGCGAGATCATCGTGCGCATGAGTGGGCGTCGCGTGCATCCGGGGTCGGGCCGTACCTATCACACGGTCTTCAACCCGCCCAAAGTCGAAGGCATCGACGACGTGAGCGGCGAGCCGTTGATCCAGCGCGACGACGACAAGGAAGAAACCGTCAAGAAGCGTCTCGAAGTGTACGATGCGCAAACCCGCCCGCTGGTCGACTATTACTCGAACTGGGCTAGCCACGGCAGCGGCGGTTCGCTCAAGGCGCCTCAATACCGGAAGATTTCCGGGCTGGGCAGCGTCGAAGACATCCGTACCCGCGTGTTCGACGCACTGAAATAAACGGCGCGGCGAGACGCCCGATCAAAGCGGCCTGCGAGCCGCTTTTTTGCTTTTTGACCCGCTTTTTGATCCCGCTGCCAGGGTCATACAATAAGCGCTGGCAGATCACCGCGCCGGCGACGATTTTCTCCAGGAGATGAGATGGACATTCGCGATAACGTATTTCTGATTACCGGCGGCGCATCGGGGCTGGGTGCCGGCACCGCGCGCGCATTGGCCAAACAAGGCGGCAAGGTGGTTCTGGCCGACCTCAACGTCGCAGCCGGCGAAGCGCTTGCAGCGGAGCTTGGCGGCGTATTCGTACGGTGCGATGTCTGCAGCGAAGCCGATGGTCAGGCGGCCGTTGCCGCCGCCCAGGCACTGGGCACCTTGCGCGGGCTGATCAACTGCGCGGGTGTCGCGCCGGCCAGCAAGACCGTCGGCAAGGATGGACCGCATTCGCTGGAACTGTTCGCGAAGACCGTCAGCATCAACCTGATCGGTACCTTCAATATGACGCGCCTGGCCGCAGCTGCGATGTCGGCCACCCAGCCGATTGCCAACGGCGAGCGTGGCGTGATCATATTTACCGCGTCGGTCGCCGCGTATGACGGACAGATCGGTCAAGCCGCTTATGGCGCATCCAAAGCCGGGGTGGTCGGGCTGACGCTCCCAGTCGCGCGCGATCTGTCGCGCAACGCGATCCGCGTCATGACGATAGCGCCGGGCATTTTCGAAACGCCGATGCTGTTGGGTATGCCGCAGGAAGTGCAGGATGCGCTCGGGGCGATGGTGCCGTTCCCTCCACGCCTGGGTCGTCCGGCCGAGTATGCGATGCTGGTCGAGCAGATCCTGGCCAATCCGATGCTCAACGGCGAGGCGATCCGCCTGGACGGCGCCATCCGGATGCAACCGAAATAGCCCCTAGCGCCCGCTATGCGACGCGCGCTGCCGCAAATCGGCGAGCTGAGTTTCGATCGCCGCGGCATCTTCCGCCTCGGGACGCGTATCGAGATAAAGCTGTAGGTCGTCAAGCGCGGCGCGCACGAAATCCAGCTTGGCATAGGCCAGCCCGCGATCGCGCCGCTCCTCGATTTGCTCCGGCAGCAAAATGACCATACGCTGCTGCACCGCCAGCAAGCGCTGCCAGCGCTCCGTCTGCTGATAAATCGCCTTGAGATTGCGCAGCATGCGAGCGAGGATTTCGCGCGGCAGCGAGGGGGCCAATAACGCGCGTAGCGCTTTGGAAATCGAATCGCCAGAACGCGACACCGAAGTGGCCACGTAGGGTTCGAGCATTTCGACCATCTGGGATTCGGACAGCGTTTCACCGGTCAGCGGGTCCAACATCACCTCGCCGGCCGCGGTAGTAACCCGTAGCAGAAAATGCCCCGGGAATGCGATGCCATGCACGTTCAGGCCAATTTGCTGCCCCATTTCCATGTAGAGCACGGCTAGCGAAATCGGAATGCCACGCCGTTTGCGCACCACTATGTGCAAAAAGCTGTTATCGGGATCGTAATAATCGTTCAGATTGCCCGCGAGGCCGAGTTCGCGATAGAAGAAGCGATTCAGCATCTGTAGCTTCTGAACGATGTCGGCCTCATCGGGCAGGCGCCGTTTCAGCCGCAATACCAGCGCATCGATTTCCGCAAGCGTGCCCTGAATGTCGAGATCGGGATAGGCATCCTGCGCCAACGCCAGTGCCGCTTCGGTCAGCGGCAAGCCCTCGTCAGCGGCCACCAGTGTGGTGAAATACTCGAGCATTCGGGTCATCGTCACTGCACACGTCTCCGGAAGTCGCGGTATTTGAAGCCCATCATCCACAGCATACCGAAATACAGCACGCCCAGCACAGCGAGCGTCCCGCCCAGCAACACCATACGCAACAGCACGTGATTGCCAAGCGCGATCCAATCGAAACGATCGCGAAACCACATCATGACGGCCGCCAGCACGAGGCAGGCACCCAGCAACTGCGCAAAGAACATCAGCCAGCCCGGCGACGGCGTATAGATGCCGCGGCGGCGCAGCCCCAGGAACAACAGCAGCGCATTCAAACACGCTCCGGCGCCGATACTCAGCGCCAAACCGGCATGAGCAAACATCGGTACAAACAGCATATTGCATAACTGCGTCACGCACAAAACAGTGACGGCTATTTTGACCGGCGTTTTGATGTCTTGTTTCGCATAAAAACCCGGTGCAAGAATCTTGATCAAGATCAAACCCAGCAGCCCCACCCCGTACGCGGTCAGCGCGTGCGACACCATCAACACGTCTTTCGCGCCGAAGCGCCCGTAATTGAACAGCGTGGCAGTCAACGGGCCGGCGTAGATGAACAGCGCCACGGCGCTTGGGACGGCGAGCAGAAAGGTCAGTCGCAACCCCCAATCGAGCAGGGACGAATACTCGTGCGGATCGCCGTCGGCATGCGCCTTCGACAAACTGGGCAGCAAGATAGTGCCCAGCGCCACGCCCAGCAATGCCGTAGGGAACTCCATCAGGCGGTCGGCGTACGCCAGCCACGAGACGCTGCCCGGCGCCAGCCGCGATGCGATATTGGTGTTGATAATCAAGCTGAGCTGCGCGACCGACACCGCGAACGTCGCCGGCACCATCTTGGCCAGCACCCGCTTGACGCCGGGGTGCGCAAGCGCGGCACGAGGATTGATGCCGATCAGCGGCACCATGTCGATGCGTTTGAGCGCAGGGATCTGAATGGCCAGTTGCAACACGCCCCCGACGATCACGGCGATGGCCAGTGCATAGATCGGATGTGCGAGATGCGGCGCCAGAAATAACGACGAGCCGATAAAACTCACATTGAGCAGCACCGGTGCAAAGGCGGGCAGCGAGAAGTTCTTATACGTGTTGAGCACGCCCGAGGCCAGCGACGTGAGGGAAATCAGCGCGATGTACGGGAACATGATGCGCGTCATCTCTATGGCCGCGACCTGTGCTTCCGCGCGCAGCCCGGTCGCCACCACATACACCACCCAGGTGGCGCCCAGCATGCCGGCGGCCGACAGCAGCACAAGCACCCAGGCCAACACGGTGGCGGTGGCGTCGACCAACAGCTTGGTCGCGTCGTGACCTTCGCGATTCTTGAATTCGGCGAGAATCGGGACAAACGCCTGCGAAAACGCCCCCTCGGCCGATAATCGGCGCAGCAGGTTGGGAATTCGGAACGCGACGTTGAAGGCGTCGGTATAGGCACTGGCGCCAAAGGCGCGGGCGATCAGCGTTTCGCGAGCCAGACCGGTAATACGCGAGAGCAGCGTGAAGCCGCTGACGGTTAAAAGGGCGCGGAGTAAATTCATGTTGACGGTATTATACGGACTCATGCGCACACGAACATACGCACTCATGCGCGCACGAACGCACGCGCGGGTCACTCGCGGCCTAACTCGCGCCGTGCAGGCAGAAATTGCCAAACTGGCAAATAATGCGCTATACTCCGCGGTTCTCACGAGATACACCTAAACGCAGTGGTGTATCGCATTCACTTTTCGGCACTCGACCGCGTTCAAGCGAGTTCGGGTGCAGGTTGGATCAGGAAACAGGATAAGGAAACGTCATGGCAAACTCCGCACAAGCTCGCAAGCGTGCCCGTCAGGCTGCCAAAGCCAACTCGCATAACTCGGCACTGCGCTCGAAGCT
>Ga0302220_10001344_pt1 | contig 19253 bp, 17 predicted proteins | sample II_Palsa_E1_3_FD_194572 | JGI IMG/M metagenome (GOLD analysis project Ga0302220, IMG submission 194572) | Peat permafrost microbial communities from Stordalen Mire near Abisko, Sweden - II_Palsa_E1_3 | ecosystem: Environmental > Terrestrial > Soil > Palsa > Peat permafrost | place: Sweden...
CTGGGCGCCAGCTACGGCGGCTTTATGGCGAACTGGGTTTTGACGCACACGGATCGTTTTGCGTGCATTGTGACGCATGATGGGATGTTCAATCCAGAGAGCGCGTACGGAGATACGGAGGAGCTTTGGTTTAACGAGTGGGAGTTTCGGCGGACTGGAGACGTTGCGCCAGGGCAGCCGTGGCGGTATGCAGCCGGGCCGGTCGCGAATGATCCTTTCAGGAAGTGGTCACCGATGCTTTCGATACAAAATGCGAAGACGCCGACGCTGGTGGTTCATTCGCAGAGGGACTATCGGTTGGATGTGTCGGAGGGGTTCCAACTTTTTACGGCGCTGCAGCGGTTGAATGTGCCGAGCAAGATGCTCTATTTCCCGGATGAAGGGCATTGGGTGTTGAAGCCGCAGAACTCGAAGCTTTGGTATGAGACGGTAGGGGATTGGTGCGACCGGTGGACGAAGACGAATCTGTATGCTGCGGCTGCGAACTATCGGGCGGCGCCGGTAGCGCCTGCTGCGAAGGACGAGACGAAGGGGAAGGCGCGTAAGGCTGAGGCTCCTCCAGCGGTTTCGGCTGCGCCCGTGATTGCGCCCTCTTCAGCAGCTGTGCCAGCTTCGGGTGTGGGAGAGCTGCCGCAACAGCCTGTGAATGGTGAGGATTTTACGGTTGCGATCGGCACGCCGCAGGATGAGGTGAAGGTGGGTTCGGATGCGAGGGTGACGATTGCGTTGAGGAATGTGTCGGATCATCCGGTTGTATTTGCGCATCGGCCGGGTGCGAACAATCCTGAGTATTCGTACCGGATTGAAGTGAAGGATGCAGCGGGCCACGTGGTGGCAGAGACCGCGTATGGGCGCGAGGCGCTACAGCATCAGCAGGAGGAGAGCCGCACGGTGGAGTATGTGCAACCGGGGAAGGCGGCTGTGCAGACGGCGCATCTGGAGAAGCTGGTGGAGATGAACCGGCCGGGACGGTATACGGTGCAGGTGTTTCGCAAGGATGCGAAGAGTGGGGTAGAGGTGCGGTCGAATGAGCTGACGCTGAACGTGGTTCCGTGATCTCCGTTTGGGTGAGAATGGATTGAGGGGATTACGATGGCGTTTGCACGACCGAAGAAGCGGGAGCCGTTGGGTGAAGTCGGGTTGTTTGAGTATGCAGTGGGGACGCTAGCGCGAAGGATGCGGACGGTGCGGGATCTGCGGCGGCTGATGAAGGCTCGCGCGGAAGAGGGTGAGGCTGGCGAGCGGGCGATGGATGCGGTAATTGTTCGGCTGAAAGAGCTGAACTATTTGAGCGATACGCGGTTCGCTGAGGACTACACGCGGGTGCGGAAGGAGCATGAGAAGTTTGGGAAGAGGCGCGTGCAGCAGGATTTGATGATGAAGGGTGTGGGGAAGGAGCTGGTGGCTTCGACGCTGGAGACGGCGTATGAGGATGTGGATGAGGTGGCGCTGGCTCGGCAATATATTGCGCGGAAGAGAATGAAGCAGCCTAGTGGTGAGAGTGCTCAGAAGGAGACCGTGAGGACGATGAACCGGTTGTTGCGAGCTGGGTTTTCTTCTGGTGCGATTTTTAAAGTGCTGAAGGCTTGGGATCTGCCAGAGGAGGCGTTGGCTGGGGTGGAAGAGGGTGGTGTGGATTCGGATTCTTACACGGAGCCGGAGGAGCGGGCGGGGGATTCGGATGGGTATGCTCGGCAAAATGAGGATGAATGATTTGTGTGTCCTGCCGGACCGGCCCACTGCGCTTGCCACCCCACAAACGTAGACCCGTTTGTGGGGACCCCGATTCGGGCGGTCACTTCGTGACTTTTTTACCGGTCTTTGTTGGGGAAGGCTTGGGGGCCTCGCGTTGCTCGACTTTGAGTTTTTAGTAGTCGCCGCGGAAGCTGTGGATTAGGCGGCGGTCGCGTTTGTTGGGGCGCTTCGCTGGGGCGTTGTAGGCGATGGGGCCGAGGAGCTTGCGCTCTTCGGCAGCTTTGCGGCGAGCCTCTTTGCTCTCTTCCGTTTCGCGGTAGAGGGTTTGTGCGACGGCTGCGGATCCGCGCTGCTGGCTTAGCGCCAGGACTTCGATTTCGAACTCGCCGGCTTCGTTTTTGATGTGGAGCATGTCGCCTGTGCGGACTTCGCGGGAGGGCTTGGCGGAGACGTTGTTCGAGGTGATGCGGTTTATGTCGCAGGCTTTGGAGGCCTGCTCGCGGGTTTTGAAGAAACGGGCTGCCCAGAGCCACTTGTCGATGCGCGTGCCGGTCATGAATCTATTTTCTGCTGATGGAGCTGAATTGAAAATGCCTAGACCGCGCGGAGGAGACGGACAGGAAGCATGAAGAGTGCCGCGATGAGTTCGAAGGTGCCTCCGACGACGATTCCGACGAGACGAAAGGGAAGGAGGATGAGCCAGATGAGGGGATAGAGGAGAAGTGCCGCGAGGGCGAGCGGCCAACAGAAGACCATGAGGATCAAAAAGAGCAGGAAGTTGAGCATAGGTTTGTCTCCTGAGGAGATTAACGTTTGGGGTGGGGGAAAAGTTCCGTGCGGGTGGATGATAGGAGGATGCGAGAGAGCGGGTTGCAGAGGGTGGTGGGGGTGGATTGGTCGGGCGATAAGGGGCCAGGGCAGAGGAAGAAGATTTGGGCGGGGGTGTGGACGGCTTCTACCGGAAGAGTGACGCTGGAGGGTGGGAGGAGCCGGGAGGAGTTGATTGCGTGGCTGATTGAGATGAGCGAGGAGACTCCGCGGATGGTGGTGGGGTTTGATTTTACGTTTAGCTATCCGGCTTGGTTTTTGAGGGAGTTGGGGATTGGGTCGGCGCCTGAGTTTTGGCGATTGGTTGCGGATGGGCAAGGAGAAAAGTGGTTGCATCGGGACTGTGAGGATGTGCGGTTTTGGGGGGTGCCGGGTTCGCAACGGCACGGGAAAAAGCCTGCGGAGTTTTGCGGGGAGCATGCGCACAGGATGTTGCGGCGGGCGGAGACGGTGTTGAAGGTGAGAGCTAAGATGACGGATCCTCTACAGGTGGCGAAGATTGCGGGGATCGCGCCGAAGTCGGTGTTTCAGATTGGCGGAGCGGGGGCGGTGGGGACGGCTTCGCTGCGAGGGATGCCGGGTTTGCTGGTGTTGCGGGATGCTGGATTTCGGATTTGGCCGTACGATGAGCCGGATGTGAAGCGGGTGCCGATGGTGGTGGAGATCTATACACGGCTGATGACGGGGGCGGTGAATAAGAGCTCGGAGGTCGCGCGGACGGCTTATCTGACGAAGAAGCGGAGGGAGAGTGCGATGTATGCGGGGCTTTCGAGGCTGGTGATGGCGAAGGCAAGGGCTTCGGAGGATGCGTTCGATGCGCTGGTGACGGCGATGGTGATGACGGAGCATCGGGGGGAGTTTGCGGCGTTGCGGAAGACGGAGGATGAGGTGTTTCGGATGGAGGGACAGACTTGGGTGCCGGGGTTGGTGGTGTGATGCTGCTGCTGGAGGCGGGACAATGAAGTCGAATCTGATGACGTTGGTTGTGGCGATTGTGATGATCGCTTTGCTGGGTTTCTATCTCCCGGAGGTGACGTGGACGGGAGCGAGGATCGCTGGAGGAGTGATGATTGCTATTTGTTTTCCGTTGTTTGTAGTGGCGCGGTGGCAGCTTGGGAGTTCGTTTTCGATCAAAGCGAAGTCTGGCGGGTTGGTGACGACAGGGCTTTACTCGCGGATTCGCAATCCGGTTTATTTGTTTGGAGGGTTGGTCACGATGGGAGTGTCGCTCTTTCTGTCGGTGTGGGGTCCCTTGGTAGCGGCTGCCCTGATCGTGCCGCTGCAGGTGTATCGGTCGCGGAAGGAAGAGCAGGTATTGGCTAGCGCATTTGGGGAGGAGTACAGACGTTACAGGAGCAAGACGTGGTTCTGAAGCGGATGGAGGGGCAGACCTGGGTACCGGGGTTGGTGGTATGACAAAGGAGCTATGAGCGGAAGCGAACTTGAGGGAGCCTGAGGTCTTCGATCTATGGAAGTTTCGAAAGACTGCGAGCTATCACTCTTATATGGCGAAGGCGTGGGGATTGTTGATTGCGGTGGCGGTGGTTGGGGTGCTGAGTTTTGGTGGATTGCGGTGGTTGATCTGGGTGGCTCTGGGGTTTGGAATTGTGGTGAATTTTGAGGGGCTGGCGATGTCGTTGATGTTGCCAAGGTGGAAGAACGATGTGAAGACACTGTGGAGGGCACGGGAACTTCGCAAGAGCATGTTGGCGGAGCAAACGGCTTTGCGCTGATAAACTTGGTGCTTATGATTAATCGTTCGGGCAGCCAGATTCGGGAAGATTTTCTGCGGTTTTTTGAGGGCAAGGGGCACAGACGCGTGCACTCTTCGTCGCTGGTGCCGGTGAACGATCCTACGCTGCTGTTTACCAATGCGGGGATGAATCAGTTTAAAGATGTTTTTCTTGGGAACGAGAAGCGGGATTACATGCGGGCGGCGAGCTCGCAGAAGTGCGTGCGTGCGGGGGGCAAGCATAACGATCTTGAGAACGTTGGGTTCACGCGGCGGCACCATACTTTTTTCGAGATGCTGGGGAATTTTTCGTTTGGGGATTATTTCAAGAAAGATGCGATCGCTTATGCGTGGGAGCTGCTGACTTCGAATCATGATCATTGCTTTGGGATCGATCCTTCGCGGCTTTATGTGACGATCTTTGAGGGCGATGCGAAGGTTCCGCGGGATGATGAGGCGGAGAGGTTCTGGATTGAGATTGGCGTGCCGAAGGAGAGGATCTTCGGGATGTCGGCCAAAGATAACTTCTGGCAGATGGGCGATACGGGGCCCTGTGGGCCTTGCTCGGAGATCTTTTACGACATGGGAGTTGAGGCTGCGGAGGAGGCTGGAGTTGATAAGCCGTTTCCGCTGGATGATCAGCGGTATGTCGAGATTTGGAATCTGGTGTTTATGCAGTTTGATCGGAGTAGTGATGGCACGCTGACTCCGCTGCCTAAGCCTTCCATTGATACGGGCATGGGGCTGGAGCGAATTGCGGCGGTGTTGCAGGGCGTATTGTCGAACTTTGAGACGGATCTGTTTACTCCGCTGATAAAGCGGGCGGAGGAGTTGACCGGGCATAAGGTTGAGGCGGATAGCGCGGTGGATGATCGCTCACGGGCTTCACTGCGGATTATTGCGGATCATGCTCGGGCGGCTACGTTTTTGATCTCGGATGGAGTAAATCCTGCGAATGAGGGCAGGGGGTATGTGCTGCGGAAGATTCTGCGGCGCGGGATTCGGCATGGACGGCTGCTGGGGCAGGAGAAGCCGTTCATGTATGAGATGGTGTTCGCGGTGCGGGATGAGATGCAGGTGGCCTATCCGGAGTTGAAGGAGACTGCGGAGCGGGTGAGTAAGGTGGTGCTGGCGGAGGAGGAGCAGTTTGCGAGGGTGCTGGAACTTGGATCACGAAACCTAAACCAAACATTAGAGCAAACGCGAATTGACAACGAGATTCAAAAGCAAAAACTCGCTCAAGCGCTAGAGCAGACACTTACTGCAAAAGAAATAGAAATTTATAAATTCCTGCATGAGATGCAGATGAAATACAACCTGCAATGTGTGATTAAGAAGGCAGGTATTTGGAACTCGCACCCTGTTGATTTTTACGATTTCTCCGCGTCAATAGCCCTACTTCGAGAAAAGCTGCCTAACGATGCACCGGAACGACAGACTCTCGATAAAATTTTGCGTCCTACATTTGATGGCCGAAAAGCATTCGCACTCTATGAGACGTTCGGCATGCCTTTAGATTTCATGGTCGATGCGGCACGAGATGCGGGCATTGAGTTCGATCAGGCTGGGTTTGATGTGGCTAAGGAAGAGGAGCAGCAGCGGGCTCGGGCTTCTTGGAAGGGTGGGTCGAAGAAGTCGGCGGCGCCGGTTTATCGGGAGTTGCCGAAGACGGAGTTTGAAGGGTACTCGACGCTGCGAGTGGATGGGGCGAAGGTGTTGGCTCTGGTGAAAGATGGTGTTGGTGTGCCGGAGTTGAAAGCTGGGGAGTTGGGTGAGGTGGTGCTCGACGCTACGAGTTTTTATGCGGACTCGGGTGGGCAGGTTGGGGATCAGGGGTGGTTGTACTCGGGGGATCACAACCTGGTGGTGGCTGAGGTGAGTGGCGCGACCAAGCCGGTGCAGGGGGTGTTTGCGCATAAGGTGAGGGCGAACCATACGATTGCTGTGGGCGATACCGTGGATACGGTGGTCGATGGTGCGGTGCGGGCGGCTACGACGCGGAATCATACGGGGACGCATCTGCTGCATGCGGCGCTGAGGGAGGTGCTGGGCAAGCATGTGAAGCAGGCGGGGTCGCTGAACGATGCGACGCGGCTGCGGTTTGATTTTTCGCACTTTACGGGGGTGGCCGAGGAGGAGTTGCGCGAGGTCGAGGAGATTGTGAATCGGCAGGTGATGGGGAATACGAAGGTGGAGACGCTGGTGGATGTGCCGATCGACGTGGCGGTGAATGAGCTGGGCGCGATGGCGCTGTTTGGCGAGAAGTATGGCGAGAAGGTGAGGGTGGTGAAGATCGGCGACTTTTCGACTGAGCTTTGCGGGGGGATTCATACGGGGGCTACGGGCGAGATTGGCGTGATTAAGGTGGTGGGAGAGGGGTCGGTGTCTTCGGGCGTAAGGCGCGTGGAGGCGGTGAGTGGAACGGGTGCGCTGCATGAGTTCAGGCGCGACTTTGAGGTAGCTCGTGTGGTGGGGGCGATGGTGGGCTCTACTGTTGCTGAGGGTGTGACGCCGGCGGAGGCTCTGCGTGCGCGGATTGCGGCGCAGGAGGAGGAGATGAAGAAGCTGCGGCGGGAGCTGGATGCGGTGCGGATGAAGGCGGCGAGTTCGTCATTATCTGACGCTGGCGCGTCTGCCGTGGAAGTGAAAGGTGTGAAGGTGCTGGCGCAGCGGGTGGATGGTGTGGAGAAGGCTCAGATGCGGGAGCTGGTGGATTCGCTGCGTGTGAAGTTGGGGAGTGGCGTGGTGGTGCTGGGAGCAGCCGTGGATGGGAAGGTTTCGCTGATTGTGGGTGTGACGAAGGATCTTACTTCGCGGGCGCAGGCGGGGAAGATTGCTGGATTGCTGGCTACGCAAGTTGGAGGGAAGGGTGGAGGGCGGCCTGATCTGGCAGAGGCTGGCGGGAGCGATGTGGGGTCGCTCGACGCGGCGCTGAAGAGTGCGGCTGAGGTGGTGGGAGGATTGTTAGGCTAGAATTTTTCCAAGATACGAACCGCAGTTGCACGCTTTCGCGTTGAAGAGAAGCAAAGGTGTTTCGAGGAGGGGACCTTGGATGTGCATGCTCCGCATGAGCCGATACACGGGGTGAAGGACTTTCTGCTTCATCTGCTTACGATTACGGTGGGTCTTCTGATTGCAGTGGGGATTGAAGGATGCGTGGAGCTGCATCGGGAGCACAAGCTGGTGAAGGAGGCTCGCGAGACGCTGCGGGAGGAGATCCAGAGCAACAGCGAGTCGATGAAAGGGGCGGTTGCGAATCTGGAGAAGGAAGATAAGGCGATTGGGAACAATATCGACATTCTGACGAAGCTGATGCGCAATCCCAAGGATCAGCAGGCGAAGGATGCCAATATTTCTGCCGATTTCTCGATCGTTGGTCTGAAGGATACGGCTTGGAAGACAGCGCAGACGACAGGAGCGCTGACGTATATGCCTTATGCGGAGGCGCAACGATATGCCTCGGTCTATCACGAGCAGCAGAGTTTCTTAGATATGCAGGACAAGATTCTGGAGGATGAGGCCCAGTTTGTCGGGGTCATGCGCAAGGTGGACTTCGGCCACGGAGACATTACGAAGGAGCAGGCGAGTGCGGCTCTGGAGCGGTTTGGGGTGTGGCAGGCACACCTTTCCTATCTGGTTCTCACTGCCAAGGTGACTGCGGCCGATGATGAGGCGTTTCTGCAAGGCAAGGATGGGCCTCAACACATGCATTACGACCTGCACTGAGGATGATGGGTGACTGGCGGAAGATCTTTTGCGTGATTTAGTGGCCGCGGAAGGTTTCGACCAGGAGCCATAGATTCAGTCCGGCGATGAGGAAGGCTACGGCGTAGCTTAGAGATTTGAGCCAGGTGTGGTTGACGAAGGAGCCCATCTTCGCTCGGTCGCTGGTGAATGCTACGAGTGGGAAGACGGCGAAGCTCAACTGCATGCTGAGGATGACCTGGCTTAGGAGAAGAAGTTTAGAGGTGCCGCGCTCGCCGTAGAAGTAGGTGACGATGATGGTGGGGATGATCGCGAGAGAACGGGTGATGAGCCGACGGAGCCAGGGAGCGAGACGGATGTGGAGGAAACCTTCCATGACGATCTGGCCGGCGAGGGTTCCGGTGATGGTGGAGTTCTGGCCTGAGGCGAGCAGGGCGAGGGCGAACATGGTGCTGGCTCCGGCGAAGCCCAGCATTGGGGTGAGGAGCTTGTAGGCGTCGCCTATCTCGGCGACCTCGTAGTGGCCTGCGCGATGAAAGACTGCGGCGGCGAGGATGAGGATGGCTGCGTTGACGAAGAGGGCGAGCATGAGGGCGGTTGCGGAGTCGATGTTGGCGAAGCGGATGGCTTCGCGCTTGCCCTGCTCGGTGCGCGGGTAGTTGCGCGTCTGGACGATGGAGGAGTGGAGATAGAGGTTGTGCGGCATGACGGTGGCGCCGAGGATGCTGATGGCGATGTAGAGCATCTCGGGGTCGGTAAGGATGGCCTTCGAGGGGATGACGAGGTTACGGGCGATGGGGAGCCACTCGGGATGCGAGAGCAGAACTTCGACGCCGAAGAGAGCGGCGATGGTGCCGATGAGGGTGATGACCAGAGCTTCAAGGTAGCGGAATCCGCGGTTCTGGAGGAGCAGGATGAGGAGCACGTCGGCACCGGTGATGATGACGCCGATGAGAAGGGGAATGTGGAAGAGAAGCTGGAGGGCGATGGCAGAGCCGATGACCTCGGCGAGGTCGCAGGCGCCGATGGCGATCTCAGCGAAGAGCCAGAGGAGGATGTTGACAGGGCGGCTGTAGGTTTCGCGGCAGGATTGGGCGAGGTCTCTTTCGGTGGCGATTCCGAGTTTGAGGGAGAGGCTTTGGAGGAGGATCGCCATGAGGTTGGAGAGCATGATGACGAAGAGGAGGGTGTAGCCGTACTTTGAGCCTCCGGCGAGGTCGGTGGCCCAGTTGCCGGGGTCCATGTAGCCGACGGAGATGAGGAAACCGGGGCCGAGGAAGCCGAGGAGTCGCCGCCAGAAGCTGCTTGATTGCGTCAGGCGTACCGAAGAAAAGGCTTCGGGGAGGGACGGACGCTGGTCGCGATTCTGTTCCTGGAGAGTCGGCATAGGCGGCATTGGGGAGTGCAGGGCTTAAATGCAGTATGCCACAGTTAGTTAACCAAGGTTACTATTTTTTACGTCGCCTTGGTTCATTCGAAATTCCTGGCCGCACCCAGACGCGGATGGTTGCTGATTGGCCAAGGGTTACGGGGCCGTTGGGCGTCTGAACCTGCATGGTGTCGTCGTAGTTGCGTTTGAGTACGCGGACGGCGACTTTAGGGCCTATGCCGAGCTCGTGGAGGAACTCGAGGAGGCCCGAGTCACGTTCGTAGAGGCTTGCTACGACGTAGTCGGTGTCTTCGGTGGCTTCGGAGAGCGCGACTAAGCCTCGGCGCTTGATCTGCGCTGGGGTTTCGGGGAGGACTTTGTTGCCGTGGGGGCAGTCGCCCTCTTCACCTAGCTTTTCGATGAGCTTGGCCTCGAAGGCGGGGGAGATGGCGTGTTCGAGGCGCTCGGCTTCAGTGTGGATCTGGTGCCATTCCATGCCGAACATCTCGGAGAGCATGCGTTCGACGAGATGATGGCGGAGGGCGGTGCGGTGGGCTGCTTCGCGGCCTTTGGCGGTGAGTTTGAGAGCACCTTCGCGGCCTGCTTCGATGTAGCCGTCCTCGCGGAGGCGCTTTACGGCTTTGGTGACGGCAGGTGCGGAGACCTCGAGCCATTGGGCGAGGAGAGCGGCGATGACGGTGTGGCCCTCGCTTTCGGCTTCAATGATTGCCTTGAGGTAGTCTTCTTTCGAAACGGTGATTTCCTGCGACATGCTTGCAAGTTAACCACGGTAAAGCGGATTTGTCATTGCAGGGGTGGGCGCTTCGGTTTCGGCACGAAGCCTTCCGTGAGTGGATTGCAGTGGCTGGCTTACTTTGCTTGTTCTTCGTTTTCGAGAAGCTGTCTTGCCTCTTCGAGATTGAGGAGGTTGCCGTCTACGAGAATCTCGAAGGTGCCTGCGTTTTCCGGAACCTTGAAGACGCCTTCAACCTTGTGACCCTTTTTGCGAATTGTTTCGACGAGAAGATCGATATCTACCATGCGTGGAAGTTTACCGCAGGATGGCTTGTCTGGATCGTGGTTGAAATGGGGGTCTTGTGGTGCTGGAGCGCAACAGGTTGGGGGTGGCTGGGGGTATCGCGGGGAGTACCGGGGTTCTTTTCCCATGCGTGGACGGGTGGGTGCTCTTAAACTTAGGCAGTCTGTCGATTTTTGAAGAAGACAAATGGGCCTTGGAACGACAATTCGTAATTGCTGCTGGAGCGGGAGTTGGGCGGTGGCGCTGAGCTGCGCAATGGTGCAGGTTCTGCCTGCGAACGCAGCGCGGCAGCGGCATGTGGAGCTGACTGCCTGGGAGCAGGCGGAGCGGGGAAGAGAGACACTGGAGGCCATGCCGCAGGGAACGCGGACGCGGGCAGATTACGCGCAGGCGATGGATGGATTTCGGGCGGTGTATCACGAGTCGCCGGGGGATATGCACGCTCCTGATAGCGTGAACGCGGTGGCGGAGCTGCTGGCGGAGCAGGGGCGCAGCTTACATGATGCGAAGAGTCTGAAGGCAGCGGTGGGGCAGTACGAGTTTTTGCGGACGCAGTATCCGGGGAGTTCGCTGAGGGTTGCGGCGTTGCTGGCTGAGGCGCAGATCTATGAGAACAATCTGCACGATGCGGCGGCGGCGCGGGAGAGGTATGCGCTGCTGGTGAAGCAATATCCGCGGAGTGAGATGGCGGAGGAGGCTCGAGCTGGGCTGGCTTCGTTGGATCAGGGCGGAGGGGACAGAGATCAGGGAGTAGTGCCGGGGAGTCAGGTTGCAGCGGCGCCCGTTGCTCCTTCGGTGGCAGCTCCTATCGTGAGGGAGGCGCCGGCGCCGGCCCCAGTTGATGAGGGCCTCGGTGCTTCGGGGGTTGAAACGCCAGCGCAGAATGTTGTGCCGAAGCATGTGGCGAAGACGGTGCGGCGTGGGCAGATGGCACAGGTGACGGGAATTCGTCACTGGTCGACGCCGAACTATACGCGGGTGGCGATCGACCTGGGCGACGATGTGACCTATGAAGCGGCGCGGGTGCCGAATCCGGATCGGATCTACTTCGATCTGCATGGGACTCGGCTTGCGCAGGAGTTGGTGGGGAAGAGTTTTGCTGTGACCGATGATGGTTTTTTGAAGAAGATTCGGGCGGCGCAGTTCTCGAACGATATGACGCGAGTCGTGCTGGATGTTAATGATGTGACGGAGTATTCGGCGTTTTTGCTGCCGAATCCTTATCGCTTAATTATTGATATCCATGGTGGGAGCAAGGCGGAACCAGGCGCGGCTGTAGTGAGCGCGCCGATGCAGAGAGCGGCTGCTCCGGCACCTTCGGTTCCTAATACGACGGCGGTGAAGTCGGGGAGTTCGTTTGATGTTGCGGCGGTGAGCGCGCAGCCGGGGAGGGTTGAGGCGACGACGCAGCCGACCTCACAGCCGATCTCGGCGGTGGTGTCGGCTAAGAAAGATGTTGGTGTGGATTCGGCTGGGCCTACTGTAGGTGGGGCGGCGGGTGTTGCGGTTGGAGCTGCCCCGGATGTGGCCGTGGCGCCGAAGAGGTTGAAGAAGGGTAAGGCGGTGAAGGATGCCGATGCGGTCCCGGCTCGTGCAGCTTTGCCGACGGCTGATGGTGAGACCTCGATGGTGCGGGCGCTGGGGTTGAAGATTGGGCGAATCGTGATCGACGCCGGGCATGGGGGACATGACTCGGGGACACTGGGCGTCGATGGGATTGAAGAGAAGGATGTGGTGCTGGATGTGGCGCTGCGGCTAGGCAGGCTGCTGCATGAACGGCTGGGGTCGGAGATTATTTATACGCGGTCGGATGACACGTTCATTCCGCTGGAGACTAGAACGGCGATTGCGAATAAAGCGCAGGCGGATCTGTTTCTTTCGATTCATGCGAACTCGTCGCCGGATGCGAGCGCGCGTGGGGTGGAAACTTACTACTTGAACTTCACTTCTTCGCCGGATGCGCTGGAGACTGCGGCGAGAGAGAACGCGGTGTCGGATCAGTCGATTCATCAGCTGAGCGATCTGGTGAAGAAGATTGCGTTGAAGGATAAGATCGCCGAGTCGCGGGAGTTTGCGGGGGATGTGGAGCAGAGTTTGTATGGAGGGTTGCAGAAGGGAAATGCAGGGCTAAAGGATCGTGGGGTGAAGAAGGCTCCGTTTGTGGTTTTGATTGGGGCGAATATGCCTTCGATTCTGGCGGAGATTTCGTTTGTGACCAATGCGAAGGATGCGCGGCAGTTGCAGGAGCCGGAGTATCGGGAGCGGGTGGCGGAGAGTCTTTATAAAGGTGTGGCGAAGTACGCGGGTGGGTTGAGTGGTGCGAAGGTGCCGACGGAGCGGGCTAGCGGGAACTGATGGTTGAGGGTGCGGGGCTAAGAATCTTCTAAAAACTTGAGGCATTGCCGCGAAAAGGGGCAACTGTAAAGGCGAATCCGGGGGGTTCTCCACTGCGCAACCGACGATGAGGCTGTCGATTGCTTTGTTCGAGATGACGAATCTTAGGGAACTGGCAAAGAAGGCGGCATTAGAAGAACGCGTGATTTTCAGAGTCGGTTGAGTGTTTTATTCCTCTCGCAATGTCTTTGCAGGGTCAATTCGGGCGATTCGCAGCGTTGGCACTGTGGTAGCGATGAGCGCAATCGATGCGAGCGCTAGGACGACTGTGAGAATCGTGGGTACGTCGTAGACGTCGATGCCGTAAAGTACGCTGCGCATGGTACGCAAGGCTGCCGCGGATAAGATCAAACCCAGAATGAGCCCGAGGGATGAGGCTCGTAGTCCAGGTGATCCGATATGGATCATGGCCTGACGAATGGTTGAGCCTAATGCTATGCGGATGCCGATTTCGCGCGTTTTCTGCGCGACGATGTTTGCTACGAGTGCGAAGATTCCGACGGCGCTCAGCAGCAAAGCGAGAGCTGCCATGGAGCTGAGAAGCGCTACTTCGACGCGCTGCGTGGCAAGGGTCTTCGCCAGCAGATCGTGCATGCGGTAGAAACCGGAGAAAGGTATGTTGGGATCGACGCTCGTGAGTGCGCGTTGCATCTGTGCGGTCAATCCTTCGACAGGCCCGCTTGTGCGGACGATCCAGCTGGGCTGGAACCAGATGTGAACCACTGAGAGTAGTGTGGCCGGCACTTGCGCGGCAGGAATGTATACCGTCTGTTCGCCGGTAATGGGCGCGGCGGCATCTAGGCCGGGTGCCATGGCCACGTCTTCGACGACTCCGACGATCCTCATGTCTTTGTCGAGATAGTGACCGACAGCGTTCTCGTCGTGGAAGAATTTGCGAGCGAAGGTCCGGTTGACGATGGCAACTCGTTGAGTGTTGGGGCCGTCGGCGTCGGTGAAGGAGCGCCCCGCCATAACAGGGATCTGTAATGCGTCGAAGTAGCCGGGCGTGACGTATGTCTCATCTGTTGTGACTTTTTGTCCTGCTTCTTTGCCGTCGCTGATGGGCAGCGCTCCCATGATCAGGGAGCGTTCATACGGCAGACTTAGACCAACGGCGGCCAGTTGCACGCCGGGAATTCGTTGCATGGCGGAGGTACTTTCGCTAAGCAGCTTCTGGAAGGCTGCCGGGTCGTGATATTGCATATCGTCGAGTGATGCCCTTGCGGTCATTACTCCAGTGGGGTTGAAGCCGGGTGGCAGGGTCTGAAGATGAACAAGAGTGCGGATGAGCAGGCCCGAAGCAGCCAGCAAGACTACGGTCAATGCAAACTCGCTTGCGATCAACGCCTGGCGAAGCCGCAGATGGTCCCCGCCGAGTGCGGCACGGCTGGCAAGGGCAGAGCGCAGGTCGAACTTTCGCGTGGCAAGGGAGGGAAGCATGCCAAAGAGCAGGCTGGTCAGGAGGGAGAGAAGAAGGGTAAATGCCAGTACGCGGTTATCGAGAGGCACGCTGGCTACAGGCAGAAAGTGCTCGGGGAGAAGCAGAAGCAGACCGCGTAGAGCGACGAAACCTACTGCTATACCAGCGGCTCCGCCGATGAAGGCCAGCAGGAGATTTTCGACCCAGAGTTGCTTTTGAATCTGCCAGTAAGAGGCACCGAGCGCCAGCCGTGTTGCAATTTCAGGCGTGCGCCGCAGCACTCGTACCAGAGTTAGACCTGCGAGGTTGGCGCAGGCGATCAGCAGGATGAATCCCGCCGCGAGCATCAGCGTCAGGGCTTGCGGACGCAGGGTTGCCGTCTCACCCTTCTGGAGTGGTACGGAGTAGTAAGTTACCTGTGCGCCGGGATTGTCCTCTAGCTCAAAACGCTGGGTACGCAGGGACCACGCGCGGTTAATCTCGGCATCGGCCTGCTGCCAGGTGGCTCCATCGCGCAACCGTGTGATGACCTGGAAGTTTGTGCCCCCGCCTTCGCCCTTGCGGCTGGCTTGAAGCGCGGTATACAGATCGGCGTTCAAAGGAGTCGTTGCATCCTGAGGGAGGACCCCGATGACGGTGTACGGCTCGCCCTTCAACAGGATGGCTTGTCCGAGGATATTGGAGTTGGAGCCGAAGGTGTTCCGCCACAGGTTATAGCTTAGGATGACGGTCTTTGGCCCATTGACGAGGTCTTCTGTCTGGGAGAAGTTGCGTCCAGCAAGGGGATGGATAGCCAGCACGTCGAGATAGTGTTCCGAGATGCGTCCCGCGTGAAGATACTGTGCGTGAGAGCCGGCCTCGAGATTGACGCCGGAGTTTCTGGCATTGGAAGCAGCCGATATCAGGGATGGGACGTTGTCGCGCAGCAGCTCCCATTGCTCCCCATTTATATGATGCCGTTCATCGGAGGCTTTGGTGCCGGTAACACGGGTGTAGATAGTGCCCATGCGTTCGGGATTCGAGTAGGGCAGGCTCTTGAGCATGAGCGCGTTGACGATGGAAAAGATTGCGGTGTTTGCGCCGATGGAGAGTGCCAGCGTAAGGATTACCGTCACGGTGAATCCGGGGTAACGCCACAACTGGCGCGCTGCAAATTTGAGGTTTTGCACTAAAGCATCCATGGACGGTTCTCCTGGCGGACGGCAGGGATTTCTTAGGAAGATACTCTCTGCCTTACGTTGACGTTCCAGAGGAAGTTTCGTTGCAGACGAGCAAGAAATACTTCACTGAGTTTGGACCACGAGTCCTCCAAAAGCAGGGCAAAGATTGGAGGATGACTCTAGGCTTACGTTCGTGTGCTGGTGTAGTCTGACCAACGTATGAGTTTTCTTTCTCGCCTGCGGGTAGTGCCAGTGGCTGCGCTGGGTTTGGTGATGATGACTGTCTCAGCGCGTTCGCTTGAAGGACAGACTCCACAGGTGATGCTGGCCGAGCCACCGACGCCGCTGCTGCCTGAGTCGCTGCGGGGAGGTCCGGATCATGATGCAGGCAACGGTGTTCCTTCGTGGAGCGGAGCCGATGGGCCTGTGCTGACGGAGGATGGGCTTCGACGGTATGAGCGGGGAGGGCCGCAGGGTCCGGGCGCGAATGGCACGGTGACGGTTTATCAGTTTGTAGATGCTACGGGAGCCGTCGCGGCGTATGACTATCTGCGCAAGAGCGCGCCAACTGTGGTGCGAAGCGGTGTGTCGGTGGTGGTCGCGAATCTGAAGGGAAGCCCGACTTCGACTGAGGCGCTGCTGCGGACGGTAGAGACCGGGCTGCCAAAGGTGGGTGGACCGAAAGGGATGTCTCCGCTGCTGCCGACTTATCTGCCGGCGAAGGGTTTGGAAAAAGGCTCAGAGCGATATGCACTGGGGCCAGGTTCTTATAAGGCGATGGGTGGGGTACTGCCGGCGGAGATTATCGGTTTCGATAAGGCTGCCGAGGTGGTGACGGCGAAGTACGAAGGTAAGGGCACGCTGACGATGCTGCTCTATCCCACTCCGCAGATTGCTGGAGACCACGGGCGACAGATTGAGGCAGAGATGAACCGCGAGGGTGCGGGGGCCGGGACAGTGAAGCTGAGGCGCGAGGGGCCGCTGGTGCTGCTGACGACTGGTTCCTGGAACGCGGCTGAGGCTCAGAGCCTAGTCGAAGGGATTCATCTGCGGAGTGAGGTGACGTGGAACAAACCTGTGCCGCCGGAGTTCCACGCTGAGATTAGGAAGACTGTCAGCCTTCTGACGAGCATTCTGGTTTTCTGCGGATTGGGGGCTTTGGCTGCGGTGATTCTGGCACTGTTTCTAGGCGGCGGACGGGCGGCCATCAGGGTACTACAGGGTAAGCCCGCGGCGACTGAGCCGGAGTTTCTCCGGATCGACCTGAGTGGGAGTGCGGCACGGATTCAGACGAAGGGGCAGGGAGTCGAGCACGGGGGCTGACTGGAGAGCTCGCTGATGTGCACTGGGGATGGTGCATCCGGACGGCTAAGCGGCTGATAGGAATGCCATTTGGGTTGAGATTGCCCCCAAGAAAGCGAAATTTAGGCGAATATCTATTGCCTTGTTGTCAGGTTAGTAACCCCCGTAACGATTGATAAATAAGAACTTACAGTAGTCGAGTTTTGGCCTTGACACGTCATATCGCCAAACTTAGTATTTCGCCAGAAAGTTCTGATGGCTTTGCCTCCGTTGGAACTATTCTCCCTAAAGAAGAGGCCGCCCTGTTGCCGGGTGGCCTCTTCGCTTTTCTGGAAGAAGTTTTTGGAGGGTTTTGTGGAGAAGAATGGTTACCAAAGTGGGATAGCGAAGGTTGGGGAATGAATCAGGCGTAGGCGTCGTGTCATGCGGAGAGCATTGCTGCCGATGCAGATTTTAAGAACAGAAGGCTCTTCGAAGGAAGAGGTGTTTATGGCTCAAGGTCTACCTTCCGTGTTTCAAATTGTGATCGCTCTGGTTGTTCTCGCGATTCTGGTGTGGCCCGCCGACGAGGTGAACCGAACGGATCTCGGACAAGAGGGCTCGGATCACGTCGATGTGCCGTGAAGATTTGAGCGAGTGGCGTTCTACGATCACTGAATCTGGAGTGACGACGTGAAGGCTATTGTGCGGGAGTGAGGAACGATAGCTCCATCGAGACGTCAGCTCGAGCGTATGGGGATGGCACAACTCGGTCCGGTGGGAGCCGTCTGAATCCGACCGCTTCGTAGAGATGGATCGCCGGGGTGAGCTTGTGGTTCGTCTCGAGGTAGAGACGGGTAGCTCCAGAGGTTCTTGCTTCATCGACAACTTTTTGCAGGAGGCGACGGCCGATGCCCGCTCCCTGGCACGTTTGGGTTACGGCCATCTTAGCGACTTCGAACTCTCCAGGTGCGATGACAACGAGGGCGCAGCAGCCGACGGCATCGCCGTTCTGAAGGGCGAAGAAGATTCTGCCGCCTTTATCAAGGATGGTCGCCTGAGGATTGGAGAGGGAGTAGACATCCTTCGGTTCGAGAACGAACTCGCGCGTGATCCACTCCTCGTTGAGGAGGCGGAAGGCGAGTTCGTCACCCGGTTCAAACTCGCGGATTTTAAAGTCCAGAGCGGTGTTGTTCATGGGGCCTCCACTGATTTTTGCTGTCTGCGAATTGCCGGCGCAGGGATGGTGTAGAGCACGGCATTTGATTCCGCCCACCGTGCCTTCTGCGCTGTCGACCCTAATCTCGGCTTTGGCGTCGAAGAGTTTGCGGCGCTGACGTGTAATCCAGGCCCGGATGTGTAGGCGGGTTCCGATTGGGATGGGCTTGTGGAAACTGGTTTCGATACGGACAGTTACAGCTGGGATGCTCTGGAAGTAGAGACACCAGCCGAAGGCTTCGTCCATAAGGGAGAAGATTACGCCGCCGTGGAGAATGCCGTTCCAGCCACCGTGCTCTTTGCGTGCGATGTATGTGGCAGTGCTGCCGGCGTGGCCATCGAGCTTGAAAAGAACCTGCAGGCCGAGCGGGTTATCGGGGCCGCAGACGAAGGAGGTTGTGTCTTTTGTGCCGGAAAGGATCACTCGATGCCTCCTGAACTCAACGCTACGAGGTGCCTGGGCGGATGTCCAATATCTGGAAAGTCAGGATCTATATCATTAGAATATGAGTGAACAGATTGAGCTACGGCATCTGCGGTACTTTTTGGCAGTTGCCGAGACACTTCATTTCAGCAAAGCGGCGCGACGTCTTGGGATGTCACAGCCTCCGCTAAGCCAGCAGATCAAACGGTTGGAACAACTGCTTGGGCATGCTCTGTTTGAGCGGACGACTCGCGGGGTGAAGCTGACTGCTGCAGGACAGCTGCTTGAGAGGCGCGCGAGAAGCACGATCGAGAAGGTCGACGAAGATCTGGCTCAAGTTCGCCGGCTGGGGCGTGGCGAAGAAGGGACGCTGACCGTGGGTTTCAGCGGTTCAGTGATGTTTACAGAGTTGCCTGCCGCGATTCAGAGTTTCAGGCGTCGTTATCCGAAGGTGGAGTTGCGGCTGCGTGAACTGGTGACGTCGGCACAGATCGCTGCTCTGCTGAATGGGCAGATTGATCTTGCGTTTCTGCGCGACGGAGACCCGACCGAGGGGATTCAGATTACGACGGTGCGGAGGGAAAAGTACGTGGCTGTGGTGCCGGAGTCGCATCTTTTGGCTCGGCGGAAGACTTTGAATGTGAATAAGTTGGAGGGAGAGCCGTTCATCATGTTTGCGCGACGGATGGGGCCGCTCGCTTACGATCGCACGATTGCGTGTTGTGAACGGAGCGGCTTTCGTCCGAACATTGTGCAGGATGCGCCGCAGTGGCTGACGCTGGTTCGGCTGGTGGCAGCAGGGCTCGGTGTTTCGCTGGCTCCGGAGTGTGTTGCGAGGGTGATAGTGCCCGGAGCAGTGTATCGGGAGGTGAGGGCCGCGTGCCGGACCTCGATTGATCTCGGAGTTAAAGCCGGAGCGCAGAGTGTGATTGCAAAGAACTTTATAGAGATCGCGAACGAGCATCTTGCCAATTGATCTATAGCTCAC
>Ga0302220_10001348_pt1 | contig 19229 bp, 15 predicted proteins | sample II_Palsa_E1_3_FD_194572 | JGI IMG/M metagenome (GOLD analysis project Ga0302220, IMG submission 194572) | Peat permafrost microbial communities from Stordalen Mire near Abisko, Sweden - II_Palsa_E1_3 | ecosystem: Environmental > Terrestrial > Soil > Palsa > Peat permafrost | place: Sweden...
CATCCAAAACGTCTCTTCGTACTGATCTTCTCTCTTCCTTTTAGTCACCGCTACACACCTTTCTGGTGATAGACGCACTCTACACGCCAACCCCCACAACTGGGACTGATAAAAAGGAGGGGCACCCCATCAGGAACGCCCCTCACCTTTTTTACGTTCAACCAGCCCTTACGGATTACACTTATTTCTTTTCATCGACGTCGACGTACTCAGCATCGATGACGCCTTCGTCCTTCTTCGGCTCTTCGTGCGTTTCCGTCGCACCTGTCGCACCCTCGGTCGGTGCCGAAGCCGCAGTAGCCTTATACATCGCCTCCGCCAGCTTGTGGCTCACTGTCGTTAGACGATCCTTAGCAGCATTCAGCTCTGTCGCGCTCGGCGTTCCAGCCAAAGTCGTCTTCGCCTCAGCCAGCGCGGTCTCAACCTCGGCCTTGTCCGAATCCTGGACCTTATCCCCTGCATCTTTCACCATCTTCTCGACGTTGTAGACCAGCGAATCCAATCCATTCCGAGCCTCAACTGCATCGCGCTGCTCTTTGTCTTCAGCAGCATGAGCCTCGGCATCCTTCGCCATCCGCTCAACCTCTTCCTTGCTCAGGCCCGACGAGCTCGTGATCGTAATCTTCTGATCCTTGCCCGTCGCATTGTCCTTCGCCGTCACATTCAGAATGCCGTTCGCGTCGATGTCAAAAGTAACCTCGATCTGCGGCACGCCACGCGGAGCAGGAGGAATCCCGGCCAGCTTGAACTTGCCCAGCGTCCGGTTCTGCGCTGCCATCGGCCTCTCGCCCTGAAGCACATGCACCTCAACCTCGGTCTGCGAATCAGCCGCCGTCGAAAACGTCTCCGTCTTCTTCGTCGGAATCGTCGTATTCCGGTTGATCATCGCCGTCGCCACACCGCCCATCGTCTCAATCGACAACGTCAGCGGAGTCACATCGAGCAGCAACAGGTCCTTCACTTCGCCGGCCAACACGCCCGCCTGAACCGCCGCACCGATCGCCACAACCTCATCCGGGTTCACACCCTTATGTGGCTCCTTGCCGAACAGCTCCTTCACCAACTGCTGGATCTTAGGCATACGAGTCTGTCCACCTACGAGAACCACCTCATCGATCTTGCTCGCATCCACGCCCGCATCCTTCATCGCCTGCTTCGACGGCCCAATCGACCGCTGCAACAGGTCATCCACCAGCGACTCCAGCTTCGCTCGAGTCAGGTTGCGTACCAGGTGCTTTGGCCCGCTGGCATCCGCAGTGATAAACGGCAGATTGATCTCCGACTCCTGCGCCGTCGACAGCTCGATCTTGGCCTTCTCAGCAGCATCCTTCAACCGCTGCAGCGCCATCTCGTTGCCCTTCGCGTGCAGATCAAGCCCGGTATCAGCCTTGAACTCACCGATCAGCCAATCCACAATGCGCTGGTCGAGATTGTCGCCACCAAGGTGCGTATCACCATTGGTCGACTTCACCTCGATCACGCCTTCGCCAACCTCGAGGATCGAAATATCGAACGTACCGCCGCCGAAGTCATACACGGCAATGGTCTCGTCCTTCTTCTTATCCAAACCATACGCAAGCGCAGCCGCCGTTGGTTCGTTCACAATGCGCTTCACATCCAGTCCGGCAATCTTGCCTGCATCTTTGGTCGCCTGGCGCTGAGCATCGTTGAAGTAAGCCGGAACCGTAATCACAGCCTCGTTCACCGAAGTTCCGAGATAGTCTTCAGCCGCCTTCTTCAACTTCTGCAGGATCATCGCCGAGATCTCGGGCGGGGTAAACTCCTTGCCCTGTGCCACGACGACAATATTGTCGCCCTTCGCCACAACCTTGTACGGCACCATCTTCAGCTCATCGCCCACTTCGTTCATGCGACGACCCATAAACCGCTTGATCGAATAAACGGTGTTCTCAGGATTCGTAATCGCCTGGCGCTTGGCCACCTGGCCAACCAGACGCTCACCACTCTTGGTAAACGCAACGACAGATGGCGTAGTCCGGCCACCCTCTTCGTTCGGGATCACCTTCGGCTCGCCGCCTTCCATCACCGCAACGCACGAGTTCGTCGTTCCCAGGTCAATTCCAATAATCTTCGCCATCCCACATCCCCATTCCGGGCACAAGCCCATCAACATTTTGACTTCTCTAGAATCTCACCTTGAGTCAGTTACTGTCAAGTATTCTGATGTACCCACCCACCCTATAGATTCAAAACCCTTACCCCTTACCCCATAAAGCTTTAGCAGGCTTCCTTTGCCATCAAAAATCACCCGTCAGGTCAAAAAAAATCGTCGTGGAGCCTCTTGAACCACCTGAATGCCTCCGATAAGGCAAACACGTAGCTCGCCAAAGGACCCTGTTGATATCACTCCGCCGGTCACTCGAAGGTGTCATTGTCGCCCTTGATGCCCCCGGTTACGCTTCCTTCAATTAATGCATCACTTGGAGCTCTGCTCATGCCTTCCCTTACTGCACGTCGTACCGCACGCCGTCTCTTGAAAGTCGCCTCCCTGGGCTTGGCTGGTCTCCTCGCTGGCCTTCTCTCTGGTTGTAACTCCTCCCAGGACTCCTCCCCCACCAACATCTCAACCACCACCTACAGCTGGTCTACCCAACTCCCCAAGAGCCTGGACGCCGTTCAAATTCCCCCACTCCGCCACGCCCCATCCACGCGAAGACTCCAAATGGGCTCCTACCACACCGTCTCCCAGTCGATGGTCCCGATGGGCCGCAACCCTTCCTAAAGACCATCGACACCAGACCGGCAGTCCTATAGCCGGCAAACCGCAACCAAACCAAAGGCGGCAGGCTCCATCCAACGGGCTTGCCGCCTTTTCGCGCCGCTAACCGCACCAACTAGCCTCAAATGCATCCATTAGTTCCTTTCTTGCCTCTATTTAGGAGACAATCACTCCACCAAAGGGAACCCATCGGAAACCATGGCCTCGGCTGCGAGCGCACCACCCGATCAATCCGCTGAAGTCAGACAAGGCGTAAACCCCTGGCTGATCGCCGCATCGGTCATGCTCGCCACGTTCATGGAGGTGCTCGACACCGCCATCGCCTCGGTCGCCCTTCCTTATATAGCTGGTTCCCTCTCCGCCTCCAACGACGAAGCCACCTGGGTCCTCACCAGCTATCTCGTCGCCAACGCCATCATTCTCCCCGCCAGCAACTGGTTCTCTCTCCGCTTCGGTCGCAAGCGTTTCCTCCTCACCTGCATCGTCATCTTCACCATATCCAGCTTCGCCTGCGGAGCCGCTCCCTCCCTGGCCATCTTGCTGCTGGCCCGCGTCGTTCAAGGTGCAGGCGGTGGCGCCCTCCAACCTCTCTCACAAGCCATCCTCCTCGAATCCTTCCCACCAGCCAAGCGCGGAGCCGCCATGGCCGTCTTCGCCTTCGGAGTCGTCGTCGCTCCCGTTCTCGGCCCCACCCTCGGCGGCTGGCTCACCGACACTTACTCCTGGCGCTACGCCTTCTACATCAACATCCCCATCGGCATCCTAGCCATCCTCATGATCAGCCGCTTCGTCCACGACCCGCCCTACATCACCAAAACCAAGGTCGCTGCCTTCGATCGCTACGGCTTCGGCGCCCTCGTCGTCTGGACCGGCTGTCTCCAGGTCGTTCTCGACAAAGGTCAGGAAGACGACTGGTTCGGAGCCACCTGGATTCGCTGGGCCGTCTTCTTCCTCGTCACGTCTTTTATCTATTTCTGTTGGCACTGCTGGCGCGACAAAGACGCCATCGTCGATCTAAAAGTCCTCAAAGACCGAAACTTCCGCCTGGGCTCCATTCTCATCTTCATGTTCGGTGTCGGCATCTATTCCACCGTCACCGTCCTCCCGCTCTTCTATCAGGAGCTCCTCGGTTACACAGCCTTCACTGCAGGTCTCGCTGTCGCTCCTCGCGGCATCGGCGCAGTCTGCGGCATGCCCATCATCGGCTACCTCTCCAACAAGATCGATCCCCGCTACCTTCTCACCTTCGGCTTCTTCACCTTCGGCCTCACCACTCTCTACTTCGGCAACGTCACCCTCCAGATCTCCCCCACCACACTGCTCCTCCCCATCCTCATCACCGGCTTCGGTCTCAGTTTCGTCTTCGTTCCCATCAGCACCGCCGCCTATGGCACACTCGACACGAAACAAATCGGCAACGCCAGCGGCCTCTTCAACCTGATGCGCAACATCGGCGGCTCCATTGGCATCTCCATCGCCTCCACCCTGCTTACCCGCCGCGCCGACGTCCACCAAAACCTCATCATCAACTCGGTTCCCCGCACCGGCCAGCAGTTTCAAAACTCTCTCAACAGCATGACCCAGGCCTTGACCAACTCGTACGGAACAGCGAACGCTGCCGACCCTGCCCAGGCCCAGCTCTACCAGCAGCTAGGCCGCCAGGCCTCCCTCTGGGCATTTGTCGACGTCTTCCGCTGGCTCTCACTTCTATGCTTCTTCTGCGTCGGCATCGTCTGGTTCTTCAAAAAAGTAAAACCCGGCAAGCCCCCCGCCGGCGCCCACTAACCATCTCTCTCCGACCAACGGGAGGACCACCAGAAGGGGTATACAAGTCACGAAATGACCGCCTCCCGCGCAGGGAGCCCGTCCGGCAGGACAAAAGCAGTTAAAAGTCCAACAGGACAAAAGCAGCTGAGAAGAACCCACTGCGATACCCTCAAAGAATGCAGCGCGACCGGCTCCCCTATCTCCTGATCCCACTCGCCGCCTGCATCGCCATCTTTCCCCTCATCCTCCACGGCTGTTCCTGCGGCCACGACTTCGACTTCCATCTCCTCAACTGGATGGAGGCCGCCCACCAGTTCACTCACGGCAACCTGCACCCCCACTGGGCCTTCACCCCCGCCTACGACGCAGGCGAGCCCCGTTTCGTCTTCTACCCACCCCTCTCCTGGACCCTCGGCGCAATCCTCACTCTCGCGCTCCCAATCACAGCAACCCCGATCGTCTACACCTGGCTAGCCCTCACTGCAAGCGGCTTCGCCCTCCACAAACTCGCAAGAGACTTCACCCCACCCACCGCCGCACTCATCGCCGCAATCCTCTACACGGTGAACCCCTACATGCTCTTCACCGCATACGAGCGCACTGCCTACGCCGAGCTCCTCGCTGCCGCCTTCATCCCACTGCTCCTCCACGCCATCCTGCGCGAGCGGGTCACCATCCCCGGCATTGCAATCCCCATAGCTCTTCTCTGGCTCACCAACGCCCCCGCCGCCGTCATGAGCTGCTACGCCCTCGCCCTCCTCACCATCATCCGCCTTGTCCACCCAATTCATAGGCAGTACGCACCCTTGATCGGCTCATCCGGTTTTACGAAAACACCTCCTCCACAGTGGAAATCCCCTAAGTTCCCAGCATCCGTCATTTCGACCGAAGCGAATCACGGCCTCATCGTGAATCGCGAAGTGGAGAAACCCGCTTCTCTACCGCCAAATCAAACCCGACTCGAATTCGCTTTCAACACCATCGCAGGCACTATCCTCGGCCTCGCCCTCGCCGCCTTCTACATCATCCCCGCCGCCTACGAGCGCCGCTTCGTCCAGATCGCCATGGCGATCATCCCCAACATGCGCATCCAGGACAACTTCCTCTTCCATCACACCGGCGACGCCCCGCACGACCAGGTTCTCCATACCGCATCACTCATCGCCGTAACTCTCGTAGCTGTGACGGCCATCACCTTGCTTGCCCTTCACCAAGCGAAAAAATCACGGGTGCCCCATCCATCGCGGCCTCATCGCGATGGGTGGGATCTACCATCGTCAAGCAGCCAACTTCTGATGCCGCTGGTCATCCTCACCATCGCCATCACCCTCCTCCTCACACCACTCACCGCCCTCATCTGGAACCACGCCCCCGAGCTGGCCTTCCTTCAATTCCCCTGGCGCTTCCTCGCGATCCTCGCCGCAGTGCTCGGCCTCAGCATCGCCCTTGCGCTAAACCCAATCCATCTCAAACCATCCACCCGCACGCTCATCGCAGTCACTCTAGCCGCAGCCTTCACCTATCCTGCCTACACACTCTTCCACCAAACCTGCGACGAAGAAGACACTCCCGCAGCCCGCCACGCACTCTTCCGCTCCAACCAGGGCGATGACCCCACCGACGAGTACACCCCCACCACCGCCGACAACGACTCCCTCGCCCACAACGATCCCGCCTTCTGGCTCTCCTCCAACCCCAACAGCCAGGCCCCAAAGACAAATACCAACCCAGCCCCAGCCCCCACGCACCTCACCATCGACACCCCCACCGCGGAAGACCTCATCCTCAACCTCCGCGACTACCCAGCCTGGCACATCACCCTCAATGGCACCACCGTCACCACACGCGATCAGCGCGACGACGGCCTCATCGCGTTCCCTGTCCCAGGCGGCCACTCCCTCATCGCGATCGACTACGCCCACACCCTGGACCAAACCCTCGGCGACACAATCTCCCTCCTCGCCCTTGCCGCTCTGTTCTTCATCCTCCGCAAACCCTCAACCGTTCCATAAACAATCACCCATCTCCCCAACCCACATCATTCAAGCTGATTTATCATCGAAGCCGATGCAACCCACGGTAAAAGATCTGCTTCTCTCCGGCGCACAGCTCACCGATGCCGCTCTCGAACGCCTCCTGCCCGCAACCGACACCCTGCCGCACTCCATTCACCGTGCTATGAGGCACAGCACCTTCGCCGGCGGCAAGCGGCTCCGTCCTATCCTCTGCATGGAAGCAGCCCGCCTCGGCGCAGGCACCGAGACCTATCCCGAGGGAATCGCCGACCTCGGCGCCGCCCTCGAAATGATCCACACCTACTCCCTCATCCACGACGACCTGCCCGCCCTCGACAACGATGACCTCCGCCGCGGTCAGCCCACCTGCCACGTCGTCTTCGGCGAAGCCACCGCCATCCTCGCCGGCGACGCCCTCCAAACCCTCGCCTTCCAAACCATCGCCGCCCTCCCCATCCCATCCCCAACCACAATCGCCATCCTTCGCGAGATCACCCTCGCCATCGGCACAGGCGTCGGCCACGTGGGCGACCTCGATACCAAACTCACTCCCGGTATGATCGGCGGCCAGGTCATGGACATCGAATCCGAAGGCGTCGCGCCAACTGCCGCACTCGTTGAAGCCATCCACCGCTCCAAGACCGGCGCTCTTATCACCACCAGCATCGTCACAGGCGGCCTTTACGGGCTAAGCCTGCGTCATCGTTCGACCAGCAGCTACGCTCGCGAAGAAAACTTCATCGGACCCAAACCAGGCCGCGCAGCCTATGCCCCCTATGCCGACACCACCACACGCCTCCGCATCTTCGGCGAAAAAGCCGGTCTCGCCTTCCAGATCGTCGACGACGTCCTCGACATGACACAAAGCTCCGAAGAGCTCGGCAAGACTGCCGGCAAAGACACCGCCAGCACCAAAGCCACTTGGCCCGCCGTCTTCGGCATCGACCAATCCCTCAAAGACGCCGAACAACTCATCGCCGACGCCTTCGCCGCCCTAGCCCCCTTCGGCGACGCCGCAACCCCACTCAAATCCCTCGCTCAATATCTGGTCGAACGCAAAAACTAACCTCGCAGCCCACGAGCCCACGACTGGCAATCAAGACGATAGAGCACATGCCTCCGCAGCGCGTGACCCTCAGGCAAACCGGGATGATCGAAGTCGTCCAGCGTATTTCGTACCATTCCAAGTCTCTCCATCACCGCTCGCGACCGCACATTCGCAGGCACGGTAAATGACACAACGTCATTCAAACCCACATCCTCAAATCCATAACGAAGAACCTCCCGCGCGGCCTCCGTCGCAATCCCTTTACCCCAGTATTCTGCGGCGAGCCGCCAACCAATCTCCACCGCAGGTGTAAACGCTGCCTCAAAATCAGGCACACTCAGTCCAACAAACCCCGCAAACTCCCCACTCTCGCGCAACTCCACCGCAAATAAACCAAAACCATGCACATCAAAGTGCGTCTCGATGCCTTCCATCAACGCATCCGACGAAGCCGCATCTCGCGCACGACTCAAAAACTCCGCCACGCGAACATCCGCATTCATACTTCGAAACGGAATCCTGTCAGCCTCTCTCCACCGTCGCAAAATCAGCCTCTCCGTCAGGAGGCCGCTCCGAGTGTCATGCTCTTTGTCCACTACCTTCACTCCCAACACATCGTCACTCTAGCACCATCCCAATTCGAAGACGATCGATCGATTCTGAACCATGAACTTAATCCTCATCTCGTCCGTCTTCACTATCATCAACACAGATGCTCACCGAAGACGACATCCTCCACGCACTACGCGACTGCTACGACTCCGTCCTCCCCTGCAATATCGTCGACCTCGGTTTCATCCGTTCCATCCACATCACTCCCGACCACCAGGCCCCCGGCACTGGCATACCCGGCGTCCCTCAAAAACACATCGTCGAAATCTCCCTCATCTCGACCCAAACCGACGAAGCCGCCAACGCCCAACTCACAGCGCAAATCGGGCACCGTCTCGCCGGCATCGAAACCGTAGGACGCACCACCCTCACCCTCCTGGACACACCTGTGTGGACTCCGCTCAACATCACTCCCGCAGGCCGCAAGATCCTCGGCCTCGACGGCAACCCGAACCTGGTCCAGATCCGCTAAACCATGCCCCCACGCAAACAAAAACCTGTTCTGGTCATGCCTACACCTTCGCCGCCGCAACATCCGTTCGACCAGATCCACGGCGTAGAAACCAGCGGCCTCATCGCCGCCGGCAACCTCACCACTGGCCATCCCAATGACGCACACGTCACCGCCTACTACGGCGTCGCACCCAGCATCCTCCGCACCCTCATCGATCTCTGGCGCGCCTCAAACCCACCCCACCCCATCCACCACTACACCTTCGTCGACATCGGCGCCGGCAAAGGCCGCGCCATGCTCGTCGCCAGCGAACTCCCCTTCCACCAGGTCATCGGCATCGAGCTCAACCCCACCTTAGCCGACACCGCGCAAACAAACGTTGATCACTGGCGCGCCTCCCACTCAGCCGACACCACCGCACCAACACTCGCCCCTATCCGTCTCCTCGAACAAGACGCCCTCACCTTCGACTTCCCCCACACCCCAACCCTCGCATTCCTCTTCCACCCCTTCGAAGCCCCCGTCCTCAAGCTCCTCCTCCGCCGCATCGAAGCTCAGTTCACTCCACGCCGCGGCACACCGGTCCCAGCTCCCCAACCTGCATTCGACCTCCTCTACGTCAACTCCGAGTGTCGCGCCATCCTAGATCGCCACCCCGCCTTCACCCGCCTCTTCCTCGGCCCCGTAGCCATGTCTCCCGAAGACCACGCCGCAGACCTGGCCGCCATCGCCCAACAAAAAGAGTACGGCTCCACCGGCGACGAAGAGTGCGCCATCTACCGCCTCACCGGCCGCTCCACCAAACTCTGACCCCACCCACCCAACGTCGACGCCAAGTGATACGCTGTTCCTGCCTATGATTGCCTGAACCAACCAGCGAGCTGCCTGCAACGCCTCGGCGCCTTCACCGAAGCAATGCTGCACCATGCCACCAGCCACGCAAGATCGTTCAGGAGATCCCCATGCCATCTTCAGGCAAAATCACACCCAACATCGCAACACCCCGCCTCGAACTAGTCGCAATCACCCCCGAGTCCCTAACCTCCGAGCAAGCATCCGACGGTCGCTTAGGCGAAATCCTCCACTGCCGCGTCACCTCCGAGTGGCCCCACGCAGACTGGGAGCCCCACGTCCTCTCTCTCCTCCAACAGCGCTTTGCCGACGACCCATCCGAGATCGGCTGGCACCGCTACATCCTCCTGCGTCCAATCAATAACCAACCCGCAACCCTCATCGGCTCCCTCGGTGGCCTCCGCTGGCCCGAAGACCCCGAAGATGCCGAGATCGGCTACGCCATCCTCCCCGAGTTCCGTCTACGCGGTTACGCCCTCGAAGCAACCAAAGCAATGCTCACCTGGATCGAAGCCACCCGCGCAGCAAAGACAATCTTCGCCCACACCTTCCCGCACCTCACCGGATCCATCCGCATCCTCGAGCAATGCGGCTTCACCCTCGAAGGTCCGGGCAAAGAAGAAAAAACCATCCGCTATCGAAGAAATTAAACAACAGAGGGCGCAATCACCGGCCACGCCCTCTATCCCTGCATCAACTTACCAGCCTTCATCATGATCCTTCGGACTGACCAGTCCAACACATCCCACCACCAGTAACCAGCTACGGCAGAGCGTCTCATCGGAAAACCTACTTGATGTGATACCCCGCCATCCGCCAAACCTTATCCTTCTCCCGAGTCATAACCACAGTCTCCTGAGCCACCACCTTATGCTCAAAACTGCTGTCATACAAAATCATCACGTACTCCCCAGGAGGCACTCCCGGCAACTGCGTCGTATAAGACGCATTCTGCAGCTTTCTGCTCTCATGCTTTCCCATCGGTTCCCGCACGGTCTTCATCGAAGACTCAAACTTCTCCATCGTGACCGCGTTCTTCACTATCTCCGACGACGCTTTCCAACTCTCCGCATATCTCCCCGCATCAATCATCGCCATCCAGTCTTCTGCCCCGCGCGTTGCACTCTCCAAAGCTATCTGTTGCGTCTCAGGAGCATGATCCTGCGCCGCGAAACTCACCCTCCCCACCATTGCTCCCACCATCAAACACGCTGCCAAAACAACCCTCGAAACTCTGCTCATGCCGGGCCTCCTCTGGTCAAATCCGTAAGCTGATTCCAGCCACAAAGATCGTAATACACCCCATCGTTCCGAAGCCAAAACATTGCCCAGAGACAGTAGGACGGCCCTTACGCCTTCACCCGCACATAAAACATCCGCTCATCCCCACCCGCATGTTCGATCAAAATCTCCCCATCCGCCCGCTCCACCACACTAGGAAACTTCTCTCCCCATTCCACCAGCACCAGCGCATCCGGCTCCTCGGCCATCTCCTCCAGCCCCAGCGTCGCCAACTCCCGCTCCGTCTCCAGCCTATAAAGATCCAGATGAAACAATCGCACCTTCTTCCCCGCATACTCATGCACCAGAGTAAAAGTCGGACTCGTCACATCCTCCGTCTCTGCAGCTCCCAACGCAGCCGCAATCCCCTTCACCAGCGTCGTCTTTCCCGCACCCAGATCCCCCCGCAGCACAAACATCTTCGGAGCAGGCAGCAACATCTCGGCCACCCTCTCACCCATCGCCAGCGTCCCCGCCTCACTCCGCGTCTTGAACCGTTTCTTCTCCCGTAACTCCAAACTCACCTCACCAACCTCCACCTATCCTCTTCATCTTCTCATCACAGCGACCAGCGGGAGCATCAGGCGAAGCGATCACAAGTCACGAAGTGACCCCGGCCCGCGCAGGGCGCCCGTCCATATCTCAATCCACGCAACCCACAGATCTAATCTTTATCCAGCGACCGAAACTGCTCCGAACTTTCCATATCCAGCGCCGTCTCCAGCTCATCTCGCTCAATAGCCGCCTCGTACCTGGCCTCTTCTCCACGAAGAAACACGGTCCGCACCTTCACCAAATGATCCCGGTTATGCTTCAAAAAAGATTGCAGGTCTTCCTCTTCTCCTACTAACTCGAGGCACTGAGGAAGACGCGCAGGCGGAATCTCTCCCGTATCCATCACCAAATCCTGGTTCTTCAAAAAGCCGCCAATCACGCGATGCAGCAGCGCCTGTTCGATGCCATGCTCCTTCGCCTGACGAAGCAGATATCCACCGAGACTCTCCGGTGCAAGGCGCTTCCACCACGAGTCAGCTCGGCGCATCTCGGAGGCGGAGAAGTAGAGGCGAAGAACAGTCAGCTCATTCATGTCGGTTCCTTCCAGATATCCAAATTGGTTAAATTTGTCGAGCAGATCGTTTGAGGATGACGCTGCACGAATCTTCGTTACCAGCGCAAGAGACATCCCCTCCTCAGCCGAGGCGCCGATGTGTTTGCTCTTCCCTACGCGTTGCGCATGATAAATTCCTGAGTGCCCGGAGCAAAGATAGCTCACCACAGAAGCGATCGCAGCATACGCTCCCGCCTCGGGGCCGAATAGTTCAACAGCCATCAGGGTTGAAGCAATCGGAGTATTCGCAGCACCCGCGAAGACGCCAACAAAACCCATCGCAGCCAGCAGCGATGCAGGCAAAGGCAGTATGCGCGACAGCGCATTGCCCAGCGTAGAGCCGATATAAAAAAGAGGAGTCACTTCGCCGCCCTTGAAGCCAGTACCCAGCGTGACCGAAGTAAAAAGAGCCTTCCCGAAAAAATCCCACGGAGCCACCACGGACTTGAACGAAGCGAGAATCGTCGGAATCCCAAGCCCGATGTACTTCGTCGTGCCCAAGGCAAACACAGCCACCGTAACCAGCAGACCACCCACCACAGGACGAAGCTCCGAGCGTGCGATATACCTCCGCGCAACATGCGAAACCGCATGAGTCGTCTTGGCAAAGGCCATCGCGACCAATCCGAACGCCACCCCGGCAGCCATCGCAGAGAGCAAACCCACAACGCTCAATGGAGGAACGAAAGATACCGGATACTGCGTGTGCTTCACGCCCCAGGCATGGATCACCAGATCTCCCACGAACGACGCCAGAAAGCACGGCGCAATCGCGTCATAGCTCAACTTCCCAATCGCAAGAACCTCGATGCCAAAGACTGCGCCTGCCAGTGGCGTCCCGAAGACCGAGCCAAAGCCTGCACTGATCCCAGCCATCAGCAAAATGCGGCGCTCCCGCGGTCCCAGGCGAAACGGACGAGTGAGTTGATCCGCAAGCGACGCGCCAGTCTGGATGGCAGTTCCTTCACGACCCGCGGAGCCGCCAAAGAGATGCGTGATAAAGGTGCCAAGCAAGATCAGCGGTGTCATCCGAATCGGAATCACAGCGCGTGGATCGTGCGTCTCCTCCAGGATGAGGTTATTGCCCGCTTCCACAGAGCTGCCAAAATGCTTGTACAGCAATCCAACAACCCAGCCGGCTGGCGCGAGAAGAAGAATGATCCACTTGTGAGCTTCGCGCACATCCGTCGCATACGTAAGCGAGACAAGAAGTAACGCAGAAGCAGTCCCAGCCATCACTCCAACCAGGGCGCAGAGAGGCACCCAGCGTGCGAGGTCGAGCAACAGGCGAGCCTGTTCCGGCAGAGATTTGCGAATCGTGATTTTGGACAAAAGACCTCCTACGGGATCGTAGGAGTCATCAGCTCAACCCAAAATCCAGGTGAGCGCCTGCGGCGAACTCCATCGCCTTCAGATGTAGCTAAATCGTACCATGGTCGCGACCAGCGGGAGCACCAAGCGAAGAGATCACAAGTCACGAAGTGACCGCGGCCCGCGCAGGGCGCCCGTCCGGCAGGACACAGCGTCTCTCAGCCACGCAACCCACAGATCCAAACCATCCCATCGTCATCCGCCACGCGATACCGAAACGCATCTGTCAAATGTGTAACCGTATCGGTTGCAAGTACCGTATGCTCATCCATCGCATGCGCCGCAAAGTCCGCAGCCAAACCATGCAGATAAACCGCCGTCTCCACCGCCCGCTTCACATCATTCGGAAACTGCGCCAGCATCGCCGCCACAATCCCGGTCAGAATATCTCCGCTTCCACCCTTCGCCATCGCCGGATTCCCACTCGTATTCACTGCAATCGAGCCATCCGGATGCGCAATCAACGTCCGCCATCCCTTCAGCACCAGCGTCAGCTTATGCTTAGTCGCAAACTTCCGCGCCAAACCCACGCGATCCGCCTCCACCTCCTTCACCGTCATCCCCGCCAGCCGCGCCATCTCCCCCGGATGCGGCGTCAGGACCATCACCCTTCCCTCACCGTTTAATAAATCCGTCTTTTCTGCAAACGCATTCAAAGCATCCGCATCAATCACCACCGGCACGGCGGTCTTCTCCACCATCTGCCGCGCAAATGCTGGCGCGTCTCCCTCAGTCGAAAGCCCCGGCCCCACCGCAACCACGGAGATCTTCTTCACCAGTGCATCCAGCTTCGCCCCATCCAGATTCTTGAACGAAACCGAACCCTTGGCCCCCTCCGCCAGCGGCACCATCATCAGCTCCGGCGCAATCCTCGTCACCGTATCCAGAATGCTCTTCGGCACCGCCGCCGTCACCAAACCAGCCCCTGCACGCAGACAAGCCAGCGAGGCCATCGCCGGAGCACCAGCCTTCCCATAGCTCCCACCCACCACCAGCACATGCCCAAACTTGCCCTTATTCGAGTTCACATCCCGAGGCTTCTCTGCCAGCTTCTTCGCGGCACCCGCCCACGTAAACCCAGTCGCCGAAACCACCGCGTCCTCCGGCGATCCAATCCCCGCCACCACCACCGGCCCAAAGACTCCGCCGGTCTTTTCATTCCGCGTCAGGTGTCCAAACACATGCGCGACCTTCGGCGCCGTAAATGTCACCACTGCATCCGCACGAAACGATCCCTCCGCCGTCTGCTCCATCGAGTTCGCATCCCAACCCGAAGGAAGATCCACCGCTACCACCGGCGTCTCCAGCTTCTCCACCATCTCTCGTAGAGAAATTGCAAGTCCACGCAGCGGCGGCTTGAATCCCGTTCCCACCAGCGCATCCAGCAACAACTCCGCCTCTCCTACAGCGCCTGCGCAACTCGTCAGCCCGGCTTCATCCAACACCTCATCCACCGCAACAGACGAGAACTCCTCCCGCAGCCTTTTCAGCGCCACACCAGCCTCACCCTTCACCTCATCCAACTTCCCCAGCAGCACCACCCGAACCAAACGTCCGGCCTGCGCCAGCACTCGCGCCGCTACAAACCCATCCCCACCGTTGTTACCTTTTCCGCACAGCACTACCACCCGCATCGCCACCGGATACTGCCGCAAACAAAACTTCGCCACCGCCCCACCAGCTGCCTCCATCAGCGTATCCAGCGAAACCCCAAACTCCTCCGCAGTCCACCGATCCACTGCCTGCATCTCTACCGCTGTAAGAATCTTCATCTTTCCCTTCTACGCGATTCGCCCGCCGAAGCCAAGGCGGCTCGCCCCCTCTTCCACCCACCCAAACCCTGTAGCCAAAACAAGAAACAAGCCGATTGGATAGCCGAGTTCATTCCAATCAGAGAACACATTCGTGACACCAAAATGGCCTCCCTGCGGACAGACAAGAAAAGCCGCCAGCGCTATCCAAAACCACGCAAACAGCGGCTCCTCGAACTTCCGGCTCGGCCGCCCCAGCTTTCAAAATGAAAAGAAGAAAATAAATGCAAAAACGTGGCACTTTTTTAGCAACCGGAAAAGTCGCTGCAAAGCACCACGTCTTCACCACCAAAACACCACGCTGTCACCACATTCTTACCAGCGTTTTTCACCACTCCAAACCACAACCCCTACTCAGAAGCGCCCACAACACCACTGGTTTCAACGTTCGTCTTCTGCAAAAAATAATCCTTATTCCAAAGCGCCCGGTAAAACTCCCCAGTCAACTCTGCAGCTTTCGGCCCAAAAGTAGGCCGTCCGCCCTCCAGGAAGAACACCGTAACTATCTGACCCTTTGGGGTATCCGCAAACGATCCAAACCACCCAAATCGAGTGCCGTTATTCGAGCAAGTCCCGGTCTTCCCCATCACAGGAAACTGGCTAAAATTAGCCCGCAGCGACCGTGCCGTTCCATACTGAACCGCCCCCGACATGCCCACTGAAATCTCAGGAATCAGCGGCGCAATATCCAGAACCCGCTTCACCTTTGGCTCAAACGTCGCGACATCAACCGCAGTCTCAGGATGTTGTAGATAATAAAGCGTTCCGCCATTCGCAATCGCCGAAACCAGCGCCCCTAGTTGCAGCGGAGTCATCGACACACTCTCGCCAAACGAGCACATCCTACCCACTCCACCCAGCGAAGCCGGCAACACCTCATCCGGATAGGTCCCCAGCTGCTCGCCCTGAATGTGATACCCAGCCAGCTCGCCAAGCCCGAACTCATTGGCGTAGTGCTTCACCCGTTCAAAGCCAAGCTGACGCCCAATAGTCTCAAAATAAAGGTTATTCGAGTGAGCCAGAGCGTCCGTCATCGTCAGGCTATAGTGCCCGCCCAGGTTCACCGGAGTGTCTTTGCGAACGATCCCCTCTTCCAGCGCTGCCAAGGCAACAGTCAGTTTGATCGTCGAACAGGGTTCAGCCCCTCGCGACAACGCCAGTTTCTGGTTCACCATCGCCAAAATTCGTCCCGTGGAAGGATCAATGGCGATCGCCGTACCGTTCATATTTCCGAGCGCCTCAATCGCCGCAGCCCGAACCAGCGGATCCTCGCCATCTATAACGTCGCCTAGCGTCAGATTGTCAGCGTAAGAGCTGGCAGAAAAATGCTCCTGATACCGTGTCCGCCGCACCGCCAGCCTTGGTCGCGCCCCATGATGCCCTATAACCCTAGTCGTTGCAACGGTACGGGTAGAATCCTTGTGTACCGAAGCCGAATGCGAAGATCCGGATCGGGCTTTTGCTGTGGCCGCAACGTGAGCTGCTCCGGCAGGGTGCCGCTTCGTCTTGCCCGTAGCAGTCGTTGTTGCGTTAGCACCCACTCCAGCACCAAGAACAAGGCCGAAGAGGAGTGCGCCTAAAATTTTCCCAGATCTCGACACTGGCGATCCCTCTTATTGGTTTGACTGCAATCGAACTGCCATCGATCCACAATTTCTCTAATAAAACACTAATAGAACACGATTCCCCCCGGCAGCACCCTTCCCCATTCGTGCTACCCCACAGAAAATCAGTTGTACCGTCAGTTCCCGCGCCGCAAAAACGCAGGAATATCAAGTTCATCCGGCTCCGCATGATCCACAGACGCCACCGTGCCAAACGCTGGAACACGAACCGAGGAGTCCCCCACCTCGTCCATCACGTCGCGTGCATGCTCTTGTTGGACGTGTAACGGCGTAGAAAAGTGAGTCGTCTCTCTCGTCCGTTCAGCTGGCCCCATCTGGGCCCGATCCACTTCAGCAGCTTTTTCCCCACGCAGCATTGGAGCCTTGAAGAAATCGTCATCAAACACCGAAGCCGGCACCGGAATCAACTCCGTCGGTGCGCTTGCCTCAACCTTCGACCTGGGCTCTTTTGCCTCAGTCATCTCACCAGTTGGTTTCGCGCCTTCGGGCGTCGGCTCCGTCTCCATCTCACTCGCAAACCGCGTCGCCGCCGTCCGCGAAGTAACAACCCGAGGTTGAATCGGCACGTCATACCGCATCGTCGGCAGCGTTGCCTCTGCCAACATGCGCTCTCGCCGCTGCGGCATCTCCTGCTGCTTGAAGCCAGTCGCAATCACGGTAATCTTCACCTCATCACCCATCGACTCATCCTGCACCGCACCGAAGATGATGTTCGCATCTTCATGCGCCGCATTCTGAATAATGGTCGAAGCCTCGTTCACCTCGCTCAGCTTCAAGCTGCTTGAACCCGTAATGTTGATCAGAATCCCTCGTGCCCCATCAATCGCTCCAGCCTCCAGCAGCGGCGAAGCCATCGCGGCCATCGCAGCCTCCACCGCGCGATTAGCACCCGAGCGAACACCAGTCCCCATCACTGCATAGCCCATCCCGGCCATCGTCGTCTTCACGTCGGCAAAGTCGCGATTGATCACACCAGGAATCGTAATGATGTCTGAAATCCCCTGCACACCCTGCCGCAGCACATCATCCGCAATCCGGAAGCTCTCGAAGAATCCAGCATCCTTCGCCACCGCCAGCAGCTTTTCGTTCGGAATCACAATCACGGTATCAACCGACTCCAGCAGCTCCTGCATACCCCGCTCAGCCTGCTGCATCCGCCGCTTGCCTTCAAACGCAAAAGGCCGTGTCACCACCGCCACCGTCAGCGCGCCCATCTCACTCGCCAGGCTCGCAATCACCGGAGCAGCGCCAGTCCCGGTACCACCGCCCAACCCAGCCGTCACAAACACCATGTCCGCGCCCTCAAGCGCTTCGATGATCTTGTCCGAATCCTCCAACGCAGCACGCCGTCCCACATCCGGATTCGCACCCGCGCCCAGTCCACTCGTCAGCTTCACTCCCAACTGAAGCTTCACTGGAGCATTTGAAACCTGCAGCGCCTGCACATCCGTATTCGCAGCAATAAACTCCACGCCCACTACATTCGCTGCAATCATTCGATTCACAGCGTTATTCCCGCCGCCGCCCACGCCAATCACTTTAATCCTCGCTCCATGCGGTATCTCATCGTGATAGTGAATGCGAAGATCGTTGGGCACATCAGGCGAATTGGACATTTCAGCAGGACTCCTTGAAGTTGTTTAATTCTCCCACCTCCTTGCCAAACGCACGACCCCCGTTTTCCACCGCCCGTACCACACGTGGTTCCAAACTTCGCAAACCTGCACATCTTTTGGTATGGTGCCGCATGCAGCGCGCTCTCTTCAGTCTCTAGCCTTCCAACAAAGCAAAAAACTCTCCTCCGTCTGCTGCGATCACTTTCCCCTTGCAAAGATCCCATCCGCGCCCCAAACTAAAACAGTCCCTCACAATTCAAAGTCCATCGGAGCCATCGCAATGAGCCTGACCCGACGTGTCTTCATCCAGCGCATCGCCCAGATCGGCGGATACTCCGCTGCATTTGCCACCTTGCAGGCGCTCGGCCTCATGCCTGCCGTCGGACAGTCTCCACTTCCACAGCTTCCCCCGGAATTTGGCAAAGGGAAAAAGATAATCATCCTCGGCGCTGGCATCGCCGGCATGACTGCTGCCTACGAACTACGCAAAGCAGGCTTCGAATGCACCATCCTTGAAGCCCGCGACCGTCCCGGTGGCCGCAGCTGGACCGTCCGCGAAGGCACCAAAGTCGAATTCACCGACGGCACCACGCAAAACTGCAAGTGGCAAAATGGCGGCTATCTCAACGCCGGCCCCGCACGTATTCCCTCCATCCATACTCACCTGCTCGGCTACTGCCAGGAGCTCGGCGTTCCCCTCGAGGTCGAAGTCAACACTTCTCGCTCAGCTCTCATGCAGTCGCCCAAGCTCAACCACGGCGAGCCAGTCCAGCAACGCCAGGTCATCCACGACACCCGCGGTTACCTCGCCGAGCTACTCAGCAAAGCCATCAATAAGCACACCCTCGACGACGAACTCAGCAAAGAAGACACTGCACGCCTCCTCGACTTTCTAAAAGGTTTTGGCGACCTCAGCGAGGGGGGCCACT
>Ga0302220_10001357_pt1 | contig 19174 bp, 16 predicted proteins | sample II_Palsa_E1_3_FD_194572 | JGI IMG/M metagenome (GOLD analysis project Ga0302220, IMG submission 194572) | Peat permafrost microbial communities from Stordalen Mire near Abisko, Sweden - II_Palsa_E1_3 | ecosystem: Environmental > Terrestrial > Soil > Palsa > Peat permafrost | place: Sweden...
ATGATCGTGTGAAGAATGTCGTCCGGCAGCGCACGGTCGGAATAGGCGCGCACCGAACGGTGGCCGAGCAGGGATTCAATGAAATCGCTGACCGGCAAGTCGGCCGCCTGTTTTTCCTGGGTGCGGGACTCGCCATAACGGTGACGCAGCAGCGAATCGAGCGCGGTCGCGTCTGAGGTCGCTTCGCTTCTTTCTACAGGTTCGCTCATGTTCTGATCTTCCGACAAACGGCTTTGGGGGAATGGAGGGCGCTGCGTTAATGCTAACGTAAATGCGAACCCGCCGCTGGGGCGCTGCGGTAACTCAATCCAGAAACCCGAATATTGATAGCTAAAATCGCTGGTTTTGCCTGATCCGCGACCTCCCTATACTGAGCAATCGCGTCGGCACATTGCCCGTCGAATGGGGTGGTCTCGGCGGGTCGCTGGAAGATCTCTTTCATGTGATCGCTACGCTGGCCGCCGAAGAATCGAATGTTGCGCACGCCTTGCGTATCCATTTCGATTTGACGGAGCAGTTGGTACTGTCGCCACGCTCGACATTCAACGACACGCAGATCAAGCGCGTGCTAGAGGGCGCGATCTTCGGCGGCGCGTCGGCCACCGCGCGCGTGCATAATTTCGATCGTCATTGGCGCAATCTGCGTACGATCTTCAGCCATAACCCGTTGCTGCATAAAGCGCGGGTGATTGGCGATTACGAGTTCAACGGGGTGACCACGCATTTGACTGAAGGGCGCGTCTTCTGACGTGCAAAAGCCGTCTCTGGCTACAAAGTAGGGTAGTGACTGCACTTTCCGCAGACATTAAAACGTGGTGCGCTTGAGCAACTTACGGTATTGTGGCGCGGCATTCTGACAAATGCAGAATTGCCAAAGAATTACCACGCGGCCTTGAAAAAGACCGCAGTGTGTACGCCACTTATCGCGCAACCATTTTTTGTTTGGCCCATGACGATCACTATCAACGAAGAACTCCGTGCCTATATCGATCCACTGACAGAAGACGAATACGCGGCGCTCGAACGCAGTTTGCTTGCCGAAGGGTGCCGCGATGCACTGGTGTTGTGGGGCGATCTTCTGGTGGACGGCCACAACCGCTACGGCATCTGCCAGAAGCACGAAATTCCATTCAATACGGTACAAAACCAGACGTTCCAGTCAATCGACGATGTGCATCTGTGGATGATCGACAATCACCTCGGGCGGCGCAGCGTTTCGGATTTCCAACGCGGCGTGCTCGCACTGCGGAAGAAAGAAATCGTATCCGCGCGTCTCGCACAAACGCAAGCTCAGCAATCTTCTGCGCAGCCGGCCGAGGCTGACGCCGCCACGCAATCCGCGCCGGATCCGGTGTTGACTCGCGAGGCGGTTGCACGGGCGGCGCGGGTGAGCAGCGCGACGCTTGGCCAGATCGAGAAAATCCAGAAGACGGCTGCGCCCGAGCTGGTCAGCGCAGTCAAGGCGGGCGTGATTTCTATCAATGCTGCGGCTGCCGTGGCGTCCTTGCCTGGCGAGGAGCAGGTGGCCGCTGTTGCCGGAGGCAAGAAGGAATTGCGCCAGGCGGCCAGACAGGTGCGCGAGGCGCGGTTGCCACCCAAGCCCGCACCCGCCCCCCCACCCAGCGACGCCACGCCCGATCAACTTGCGATTCACCGCCTGACGCTGTTGGTGACAGAGCTAACAGAAGAGCGCGATCAGCTGAAAAAAAAGGTGCAGCACCTGACGATCGCGCTTGCGGAGGCCCGCGGCGGCCAATAGTCCACTGAAACCCTCGTCATGCAGGTTGGATCACCTGCTCGTTGACCGATGCTGCAGGGGGTTCACGCTAATCCTCACTCCTGACGCTATCGTCGAGCAGGCAGTTCAGCAGTGCTGCAGCCGAGGGCGTCAGATCGTCTCGCTTACGCACGCAAATCTTTAAGTTGTACGGTGCCCACTCATCGGCGAGTTCGATTGTCCGCAATCCTAAAGGTGCAAATCGCATTGCGATCCTGCGCGGCAAGAGACTAATCCCCGCGCCCGCCGCAACCAGCTGACACACGGAATCAAGATTACGCATCTGCACGCGATGGCGCAGAAGTTGACCGGCTTCACGGGCGTGGGTTTCAAAAATTTCTTGCAAGCGGCTCCCACGCACGTGGCCGATAAAGTTGTGACTCAACAAAGTCTCGAACCATATCGGTTCGGCACTTGTCACTTCGAAATCCATGCCCACTACCGCCACCAACCGGTCGCGTCGAAATGCGATCGTCTCCAGATCCGCCGATTCCACAAAATCGCTGGCCAAACCAATATCCGCTGTCCCATTGGCGACCGCGCCCACGATATCTTCAATGAGATGTTCCTCGATATTGAGATCGGCGTTCGGGCACGCATGGAGAAAATCCTGTACCGGCGACATCAAGTACTCCATGACCGAATGCGTGGTCGCGAACATGCGGACATTGCTGCGCGCGCGATGTCCATAGTTGAGCAAATCCAGGTTCATGAACTCGACCTGCCGGATGATTTTAGCCGCATGTTGCAGCAGCACGCGACCGGCATCGGTCGGCTTCGCACCGGCACGGTTACGCAGCAATAGCGGCGCGCCGACATCTTCTTCCATTTGCTTGATGCGTTCGCTGATAGACGGGACCGTGAGATGCACCCTCGCGGCCGCAGCGGTCATGCTGCCCGCGTCGATGACTGCACGAAATATTCGCAGATCAGACACGTCGAATCGCATGGCATTCCTTCCTTCGAAAAAAACTGAAGGTACATCGGATTAATCCAGATTGTCATTCTATTTTTGGCGGAAAAAACTGGCGTCAATGAGCACTCACCCCTTGTTCTATGCTACATGCACGAGATCCATAGGATTTTCCGAACATCACATCGGCCAAATCCAAATTGCCAACCTGAATACGTCAATTGATAATCGATTGACCGGCAAAGACTAATTATTAATATTAAGTTCGTTGATGGGTGGCATAAAAAATATCAACGTTGAATGAAATTAAGTACTACTGTTAAAAATGGAGTTGATACATGAATATGCGGCCGAATCTGGACCAGTTGCGTACGTTGATTGCGACGTCGAATATTGATGCACTGATCTGTGCGAGTCCGGAAAACTTTACCTATGTCGCGGGCTCCTTCGTCCCTACGATAAAAACGATCCGACCACGACATACCTATACCGTTTTGACGAAAACGGGTGATGCATGTGTGATCGTGTGTTCGATCGAAAGGTCGCTCGTCCAGGCCGAAAGCTGGATTACCGATATTCGCACCTACACCGAGTTCAAGGTCGACCCGATCGACGCACTCGCAGAAGTGCTTCGCGAAAAGAAGCTTACAGAGGGAACCTTTGGTCTTGATCTGGACTATTTCCCGGCGTCGTCGTTTGCCAAGCTCAGCAGCGAATTTCCTAATGTACGATTCATCAACACGACCGAGAAGATTGCGGCCATCAGGTCGATCAAGTCCGCCGCGGAAGTCGATCTACTTGAGCGATCGACCAGGCAAACACACAAAGCGATCGTCGATGGCTTGGCAAATAGCCGGCTCGGCGATACCGACAGAGCCATTGCGAATCGGATCATCAAGCAGATGTTCGATGACGGCGCGAATGGCGTTCAGCACTTGCATCTCGCGTCTGGCCCCCGCACACCGTTAGTCCACAATCATCCGTCAGATGACGCAACCGTCGAAGGCACGATCCTGCGACTGGACATTGGCGGGACCTACGGTCCTTTTTTCAGCGACGTTGCGCGGACCTATTCGACCGGAAAGCCAACGCCGATGCATAAAGAGGTCTATCGCGTGCTGTGCGATGTCCAGGCAGCGACGATCAGCGCGATGCGCCCGGGTGTTGAGGCGCAGGAACTCTACTTCTCGTGCAAGGATGCTTTCGAGCGACATGGTTTGCCATGCAGCCTGCCGCATATTGGCCATTCGGTCGGCGTCGAAACGCATGAGACGCCGATGATACGCCCCGGCGACGCGACGCGGCTCAAGGCCGGCATGGTGATCAATATCGAACCCATGACATTTGACGCCGATGGCAACTACTACCACACGGAAGACCTCGTTGTGATCACGGAAAACGGATATCGGCTGCTCACCCATGGGCTCGCGCCCAAGGAGATTCCGGTGCTGGGCGAACCCGTGGCACTCGCACAATAAGCGTACTTAAAACGAAGCGACGCCAACCAGAACCGAACAATCGGTCAATAAATAATTCCCGCCTGTCGGGACATCGGAGACACCATGGCAATGCGTTGGTTGATTGTGTCGTTACTGTTTTTCGGTGGCTGTATAAGCTACCTCGACCGGGCGGCGCTTTCGATCGCCGCGCCGCTAATCGCTCGCGATTTTCATCTGGACTCCGCCCAACTTGGCATCGTGTTCAGCGTGTTCTTCCTGGGCTACGCGCCCATGTCCTTCATTGGTGGGTTTGCCGCAGATCGGCTCGGTGCGAAGCGCATATTTGCGGTGACCATGACGGTCTGGTCGCTGGCTTGCGGCGCGACGGCTGCGGTGTTGTCGTTTCCGTTTTTGATTGCCGTGCGTTTCATCTTTGGGATGGGGGAGGGGCCGTTTTCCGCGACGACCGTGAAGATGGTGTCGAACTGGTTCGCTCATCGCGAACAGGCGACCGCTGTTGGCCTTGCCTATGCGGGTCAACCACTAGGGGCGGCCCTTGCCGGACCCATCGTCGGGGTCATCGCGGTATCTTTCGGCTGGCGTGCGTCGTTCATTTGCATCGCGGCGGTTGGTCTGGTGTGGGTCGTTCTTTGGGCGCTGCTGGCCAAGGAAAAACCTGACGGGGAGAAACCCGCCGGCTTAGCGAGCCATCTTGGTTTAGCCGTCAAGCCAACGTCGGTCGTACAGAAAGTGGCCGCGACGAGGCTGCGCGATCACCTGAGAAGTTCAACCATTATTGCTACATCCGTTGGCTTCTTCAGTTACGCCTACGTTTTGTATTTCTTCTTGTCGTGGTTCCCGATGTACCTTGTCAAGGTCCACCACCTCAGTGTCGAACATATGGGCTGGGTGAGTGTCATTCCATGGCTCGGAGGATCAATTGGGTTGGCTACCGGCGGAATCATTTGCGATTACGTTCTCAAGATTACGGGCAATGCGCTACTCGCTCGCAAGTCGGTACTGGTCGTTAATCTTCTTGTGACAGCGGCATGCGTTACGCTTGCCGGCAGGGTCGACAGCCTGGTCGCCGCGGTGTCGCTCATGGCCGTCGGTGTGTTCTTTCTGTACATGACGTCAAGTGTTTATTACGCGGTCGTTCTCGATACCGTCGCACCGGAATCCGTGGGCGCCGTAAGCGGCTTTATTAACCTTGCGGCAAACCTGGCAGGGGTCGTCGCACCGTTGATTACTGGATATGTGCTGAGTTGGACGGGTTCGTTTACGTATGGTTTTGCGCTCGCCGGCGCGGTGGCTTTGATCGGCGCCTTGAGTATTGCCAAGTTCGTCGTGAGGGAACGTGACCTTGTCACCCGCGGTGCCTTAGGCGAGACGCCGCTTGCGTAGATCGTGCGCAAGCATCGTTGCGGTGGAACGGTCATCGATGGTCGGTGTGTCCACCGGCACCTACTATCCACCGGCCGCGATGGCCCCAACATCGGAGGTCATCGAAGTCTGCCGGCCATTGACGGATACTGGCGCCGTGTATGTGACGCACATGCGCAACGAGGCAGACGGATGCGTGGATGCGCTGAATGAAACATTCGAAATTGGCGGCGAGCTGGACGTGCCGACCGACCGGCCGCGGGCATTGAAGCCGTGATCGTCAATGGCGTACTGACCTGGCGCCACGGTATGCATTGCGGCGCGCGTAACGGCCAGGTCATAACGCGGTCGAAAACCGAGTAGACCTGCCGCCTATCTCGGTGGGGAAGATTGCCGCGACGCGACGCGACTCGACTCGACTCGACACAACGTCACGGAATCTTCTGAACCCATTGAGTGCGCCAACCCGGAGCCTCAAACGGCTCCGAAAAATACTGGGTCTCGTGAACGACCTTACCGTTGGCGAACTCCATGATGCTCACCGTGTACGCCACTCGCCCCGCATAGGTGATGGTGTATTCCGTGACCCACAGATTACCGCTTCCTTGAATGCGCTTGACATCGAAACCCGATGGCTTGCCTGGATGATGGCCCCGCAATGCCTGCAAATTGATACGCCCGCGGATTCGTTCGCCTGATTGAGGATAATCACAGATGGCGTCGTCATCGTAGATATCGTGTTCCGCATCCAGATCGCCAGCGGCCGATGCGATCCAGTGCGCATTCAGGGCTTCACGGTTTTTTTCCTCGTGCATCGGCTGCCTCCGGACGCAGTCCTGGTTCGACTATCACTGACGTGGCGGGATGAAGCCCGGGGTGCCGGTCTTGACGACTTCGTTGAACCTTTGCCGGGTCTGAATCCGATTGATCTCGTCGAATGCGTCGGCGGGAAGCGCGGAAATGTCGAAATTTTCTAGCGCGCGGGCCGTCGTCTTGGGGGTGGTAAGCAAAGCCCCGCCACGCTGCACCGCCCAAGCAAGCAGTACCTTTGCCGGTGTCTTGCCAATTCGCGCGGCAACCTGCGAAATAACAGGATCCTGGAGCGGCCCCGACTTTATCCCATGACCCAATGGCGCAAAGGCCAAAAACACGATCCCTCGCTCCTTGCAGAATTCCAGGAGCTCCGTTTCTGGAAGATAGGGATGGGCTTCGACCTGCACCGCAGCCGGCTTGATTCGTGCCGATTCGTAAAGGGGGCGCAATTCATCCAAGCCGATGTCAGACAGTCCGATGGCGCGGCATTTGCCACGGTCGACGAGATTCTCCATCGCCCTCCACGTGTCGAGCAAAGTCAGGCTTTCATCGTAGATGACATTGCCGTTTTCATCGCGCGGATCATGCTCATCGCCTGGCTGAAACGCAAACGGCGTGTGAATGAGATAGAGATCCAGATAATCGAGCCCAAGCCTGTCAAGGCTCGCCTCGAAAGCCGGTTCGACGCGCTCGGGCTGATGATTGGAGTTCCACAATTTTGTGGTCACAAAGATGTCTTCGCGCGCGATCCCTCCAGCAGCAAGCCCCACCCGCAGGGCCTCGCCTACCTCACGCTCGTTCTGATATCGCTCGGCACAATCGAAGTGTCGATATCCGACTGCCAGCGCGTCTTTGGTGGCGCTGATCGTCGTAGCTGCATCGGGGATCAGTGTGCCAAATCCGAGAGCGGGCATACGGCCGCTGCCGTGATTAAGCGCTATCCTTATGCTCCGAAAATCGGAAGACTCAAGCATAATCACACCTCCACACTATCTAGCGCCGGGCGGCTTCTTGATCCAGTGTAGCAGACGAATTTCAGGGCGCCAGGGGAAGCATGTCGACCCCATCCCGACCCCGCAGCTTTACGCATGTTACTGTCGAGGTGCCACCTTCACGGGCATGCTGACCTCCTCAATCTGGAAAACCGGCAACGATGGAAACTGGTATCTCCTCCCCGCACTCGGCCCGGGCGCCGGAGGTTCTCGCGGTATTTCTCAAGTTGGGGCTGACATGCTTCGGCGGTCCCATCGCCCATCTGGGATACTTCCGCCGAGAGTTCGTCGAGCGGCGCCGCTGGCTTGACGACGAGACCTTCACCGATCTGGTCGGGCTCTGTCAGTTCCTGCCAGGACCGGCCAGCAGCCAGGTGGGATTCTCGATTGGTCTCTTGCGAGCCGGGTGGCTTGGGGGACTCGCGGCTTGGTGCGGATTCACGCTGCCTTCAGTCCTGCTGTTGCTCGGCTTTGCGGCCATCGCCCCGAGTCTTGGTGGCCCAGTCGGTGGTGGCTTGATCCATGGCTTGAAGCTCGTTGCTGTCGCTGTTGTCGCTCAAGCGGTTTGGGATATGGCGCGGCGCCTGTGTGCGGATGAACGCCGTGCTGCCATCGCGCTCGTCGCTATCGCGGTACTCAGCGTTCTGACGACCGTTTATGCGCAGCTCATCGCGATCGGCCTTGGTGCTGTGCTCGGACTCGCGTTGTGCCAGACGACGGCATCGTCAGATACCGGTCGCGTATCACAACACACCCACGAATTCCCCATTTCCCGTGCGATGGGCACCACTGCGTTGATCCTGTTCTGCGTTCTGCTTTTCGGGCTTCCCGCGCTGGTCGGACTGCACGGGGGCCAGGCGCTCAAGGTCTTCGAAGCGTTCTATCGCTCAGGTGCGCTTGTGTTCGGCGGCGGTCATGTCGTGCTGCCGCTTCTGCAACAGCAAACCGTCGCGACGGGTTGGATCTCATCGAACGATTTTCTTGCGGGCTACGGTGCCGCGCAGGCCGTCCCGGGCCCCTTGTTCACGTTCGCTGCATTTCTTGGATGGATGATGGCCGAGGCGCCGAATCATTGGACCGGCGCGTTGCTTGCCACCGCAGGCATTTTCTTGCCAGGTCTTCTTCTCGTGCTTGCGGCGCTGCCGTACTGGCAAGCGCTGCGCACGCGCCCGTCGATGGCTGCACTGCTCGCCGGGGTGAATGCCGCGGTCGTTGGGCTGCTGGCCACCGCGCTGTACTCGCCGGTCTGGACCAGCGCAGTTCGCTCGGCGCTCGATTTTGCCATCGCAGTCATCGGCTTTTTTCTGCTGACACGCTGGAAGGTTCCACCACTCGCCGTCGTCGTGCTCTGTGCACTGGCCGGTATCGCCGAGGCGGCTTGGCACTGAGTCGACAATTCCCTAAGGAGGGAAGCGTCCGCCTCGCCAGTCAAGCGGTCGTGACATTGGTGAGTTCGCGCGATGTACGAGCGCGTAGGCGCGGCGTCACGAAGTCGAGGAAAGCACGCAACTTCAACGGCACGGGCGCTTGTCCTTTATGCACGAGATTGATGGGCAATGGCGCCGACTCAAAAGTGTCGAGCACGACGCCGAGTGCGTTGTCGCGTACAGGGTCTGCAACCTGATAGGACAGCACCCGGATCAGTCCAACGCCGAGGATCGCAGCTGCGATGGCTGCCTCCGCCGTATTGACGGCAAGCCGTGAATGAACAGGCACGGACAACTCTGACTTGCCGGACCCGAAAACCCAGGCGCGCATGGACGCGAGAACCTCGAAGGTGATGCACTCGTGGCCGGCGAGATCGTGGGGTCGGGTCGGCACGCCATGCGCTGCCAAATAGGCGGGACTTGCACAGATGACCCGGCGGACCGCCCCGACGCCGGTCGCCATCAACGTGCTATCGGGCAATTCGCCGATCCGAATCGCCACGTCGGCGTGCTCGTCCATCAGATGCACGACGCGATCCGTGAGCACGAGGCTAACGTTGATTTCCGGATAGTGCGCGAGAAAATCCGCAACCACCGGCACGACGTGCAAGCGCCCGAAAACGACCGGCGCGGTGACCACGAGCTCGCCTTTAGGCGAGGCGTATTCACCAGTCGCCGCGCGCTCGGCTTCCCCGATGTCTTCGAGAATGCGCCGGCAGGCGCCCACGTAGGAACTTCCAGCTTCCGTCAACGAAAGCTGTCGCGTCGTGCGGTGCAGCAGACGCGTCTTCAGATGCGATTCCAGTTCCCCAACCTTGCGGCTGACCGTCGCCAGCGGCATGCCGAGGCGACGCGCGGCCGCCGACAGGCTGCCCGAATCAACGACAGCGAGGAGGATGGACATGGATTCAAGACGATTCATGGGGGCTATCAAATAATGGAAGGATGATTCTTAATCGTGAGGGATTCTCTTCGTAAATGCAAGCAGGTAAGGTTCGGTCCTACGCTCTGGATCGCAGCATGTCGCTGATATCGCAGAGCGCGAAATAAAAAAGGAGAATGCCGTGCACGGCCAGCCCACCACACCCGTTAGTCCACCTACGCCCGCGGTCGCATCGCGCGCCAAGATCGTCATGATGGCGATCATCGCCGGAGCAGTGATCACCAACGTCTATTGCATCCAGCCGATCCTGCCGTTGATCAAAACCGGCCTGGGTGTCGACCTGACGACGGTCGATCTCGTCGCCGCCGCCGCATTGCTCGGTTTCTCGACCGGACTTGTGTTGCTGTTGCCGCATGGCGACCGCTTCGACCGGCGCAAGCTCGTACTCGGTCAGATCGCGTTTGCCTGCGTTTTCGCTACGGCGGCGGCGTTCGCGCCCGGCATCTGGGCACTGATCGCGGCTTCCTTTGGTCTTGGCATCGTCAGTTGCGTGCCACAGCAACTCGTGCCGTTCGCCGCCGTCATGTCGCGGCCGACGGAACGAGGGCGTAATGTCGGGACAGTCGTCAGCGGCATCATGGTCGGCATCCTGGTCGGTCGCACGGTCGCCGGCGTGGTCGGTGCGGCTTATGGCTGGCGCGCGGTCTACGGGCTGGAAGCGGTGTTCATGGTGCCAGTCTGGATCGCTGCCGCTTCGCTGCTGCCGCGGGGTGAGCCCACCACCAATCTGTCCTACGGACGCCTGCTCGCTTCGCTCTGGCCACTGGCGCGGGACAATCGTCCGATTCGTGAATCGATGATTATCCAGGCGTTGTTGTGGGCCTGTTTCAACGCTTTCTGGGTCAATCTGGCGGCGCTGCTTGCGAGCGGACCCTGGCACCTCGGCAGTGTGTGGGCGGGCGGCTTCGGCATCATCGGCGCGGCGGGCTCGTTTGCCGCTTCGCTTGGCGGGCGTGCCTCCGACCGATTCGGCGCCCGCGCTGTCGTCGGGGCCAGTATCGGCATCGTGACGATTGCCTACTTGCTGCTCTCTGGCGCGAACTCCTCGCTCACGTTCCTGGTGATCGGCGTCATTGTGCTCGACATCGGCGTGCAGGCCGGCTTGGTATCCAACCAGACTCGCGCCTTCGCAGTCGACCCGAAAGCACAGGGCCGTATCAACAGCCTCTATATGACCGCCACGTTCTTCGGCGGCGCTATCGGCACGGTGGTCAGTGGCTGGCTGATGAGCCGGTTCGGCTGGAACGGCATCGTTGTGTTTGGTATCGCGCTTGGTGTCGTCGCGGCTCTCATCCACTGGATCGGTGCGGCTCGCCGGGCAGCGGGCCGGCAAAATCCTGATTCCGACACGTCGATCAGGGCGGGCGGGATCTCATCGAACCCAGATTGAGATAACCCAAGGGGATCTGGTAGCCGGGCGGCGCCGTAGGTTGGGCTGCCGCCGGGTTTGAAATTGTGGGGTTTATATGATTGGCATCGTTCGCATTGCGCTAAAAAGGCCTTATACATTCGTAGTGCTGGCCATTTTTATTCTTATCATCGGCCCTCTGGCTGCGCTTCGTACACCTACGGATATCTTTCCCAGCATCGATATCCCGGTTGTCAGTGTCGTGTGGCAGTACACGGGTCTATCTCCCGACGAGATGGAGGGGCGCGTCATGGCCCCGTTCCAGCGGGTGTTGACCACGACGGTCAACGGCGTCGAACACATCGAAGGTAGCTCTCTTAACGGCTACGGCGTCGTGAAGATTTTCTTCCAACCGGGCACCAACATCGGGACGGCGAATGCGCAGGTCACTGCGATCTCGCAGGAAATCCTGAAACAGTTGCCGCCTGGTGCCACGCCGCCATTTGTTATCAATTACAACGCCGCGACGGTTCCTGTCATCCAGCTCGCGCTTTCTGGAAAGGGCCTCTCCGAGCAGAATCTGGCGGATCTGGGTTTGAATCAACTGCGGCCGATGCTGACGTCGGTAGCCGGCGCGGCTATTCCGTTTCCATTCGGTGGCAAAACCCGGCAGGTTCAGATCAACGTCAAACCGTCTGCACTCCAGGCTCGGGGGCTGTCTGCCGAGGACGTCGAGAACGCATTAGCGGCACAGAATCAGATCACCCCCGTAGGCACCGAAAAGATCGGCAACTACGAGTACACGCTGCACTTGAACGACGCACCCGCGACGATCGCCGCGATCGCCGGCATGCCTGTCAAATCGGCCAACGGCACCACCGTTTATATGCGCGACGTGGCCGATGTGACCGACGGAAGTCCGCCACAACCTAATATTGTTCACGTTGAGGGGAAACGATCTGTACTACTTACGGTGTTCAAGAACGGATCGGCATCCACGTTGTCCATCATCTCCGGTATTCGGGAAAAGGCGGCAGACGCAAAAGCCTCTTTGCCGGACAACCTTCGGATCGATCCGATTGGCGACCAGTCGCTATTCGTTCGCTCGGCCATTTCGGGTGTCGCGCGGGAGGGCGTGATTGCCGCCTTGCTCACGAGCGTCATGATCTTGCTGTTTCTGGGTAGTTGGCGCTCAACCGTCATCATCGCAACGTCGATTCCGCTCGCGATTCTAGGGTCGATTTCCGTACTGTCCGCCCTGGGAGAGACGCTGAACATCATGACGCTCGGGGGGCTCGCTCTCGCGGTGGGGATACTCGTCGACGATGCCACCGTGACCATCGAGAACATCAACTGGCATCTGGAGCAGGGCAAGGCCGTCGAGCCTGCGATTCTCGATGGCGCCGCACAGATCGTTACGCCGGCGTTCGTTTCGCTGCTTTGCATCTGTATCGTGTTTGTGCCGATGTTTTTCCTCGATGGCGTGGCGAAATTCCTCTTCGTACCGATGGCGGAGGCGGTGATCTTCGCGATGATCTCGTCGTTCATCCTGTCGCGCACACTCGTGCCCACGATGGCCAAATATCTGCTGAAGCCCCATGTGCAGAATGAGGAACACACGCATCGCAATTCTTCCAACCCACTGGTGCGATTTCAGCGCGGATTCGAGCAGGGTTTCGAGCGCGTTCGCTCGAACTACAGTGGGATCCTCGAGCTGCTGTTGAACCATCGTCGTGGTTTTGTCGTCGGGTTCTTCGCATTCGTTGCCGTATCGTTCGCGCTGGTGCCGTTTCTCGGGCGGAACTTCTTCCCGGACGTCGATGCCGGCCAAATCCTGTTGCACGTGCGTGCGCCGGTCGGTACGCGTATCGAGACCACGGCTGAGATCTTCGCGGAAGTGGAAGCCCGCGTGCGGACGACGATTCCGCCCTCCGAGCTCGGCACGGTTGTCGACAACATGGGACTCTCAACCAGCTCCATCAATACCGCCTACAACAACACGGGAACGATAGGCTCGCAAGACGGGGATATTCAGATCACCCTAAACGAGGGTCATCACCCCACGGCTGAGTACGTTCGCAAGTTACGCGAGGCGTTGCCGCGCGAGTTTCCAGGCGTCACGTTCTCGTTCCCGCCCGCGGACATCGTCGGTCAGATCCTGAACTTCGGCTCGCCTGCACCGATTGATCTGCAAATCCGCGGCAAGGATCTGCCGGCCGACTTTGCCTACGCGAACCTGATGCTGCGTCAGATTCGGCGTATTCCGGGCGTTGTCGATGCTCGCATCGAGCAATCGCAAGCCAATCCCCAGTTCGATATCGACGTTGACCGTACCCATGCGCAGCTTCAGGGTGTGACCGAACGCGATGTCACCAACAGCCTGCTCGTGCACTTGGCGGGATCGGGGCAGATCGCCCCGACATACTGGCTCAACAAGGCCAATGGCGTTGAATATCCGATTGTCGTGCAGACGCCGCAATACGGTCTTGATTCGCTGCCGGCCCTGATGAATCTGCCGCTGACCGGCGGCGCAGGGGCGGGCGCAGGACAGATCCTCGCCGGCGTGGCCAGTATCCATCGCACCGTCAGCAATGAAGTCGTCAGCGACTACAACGTGCAGCCCATGGTGGAGATCTTCGCCACGACCCAGGGGCGCGATCTCGGTGGGATTGCCGCTGACATCAACCACATCGTTTCCGCCAATGCCAAGGGTGCGCCCAAGGGCGCGAAGGTCGTGCTGCTCGGCCAGGTCCAGACCATGAACAAGGCTTTCAGCGGCCTGCTTTTCGGGCTGCTCGGCGCGGTCGTGCTGATCTACTTGCTTATCGTGATCAATTTCCAGTCGTGGACCGATCCGCTAGTGATTGTCTCGGCTTTGCCGGGCGCGCTGGCCGGCATCGTGTGGATGCTGTTTGCGACGGACACCACGCTATCCGTTCCCGCTCTGACGGGCGCCATCATGTGCATGGGCGTGGCAACAGCCAATGCCATTCTGGTGGTCAGTTTTTGCCGCGAACGTCTGGCCGAACATGGCGACGCGTTCAAGGCAGCACTGGAGGCCGGTACGAGCCGGTTCCGTCCGGTCCTCATGACGGCGCTCTCGATGATTATCGGCATGGCGCCGATGGCGCTCGCACTCGGCGAGGGCGGCGAGCAGAACGCGCCGCTGGGCCGCGCGGTGATTGGCGGACTGCTGTTCGCCACGACCGCGACGCTATTCCTCGTGCCAGCCGTCTTTTGCATATTCCATTCACGTCGGGGTCGCACTTCGTCTGCACCGACTTCCGGAGATTCAATTCATGTCGTATGAACCCACACCGCGTGCGGCGCTGCCGCAACGCCAGCTTTCGTTTGCAGGGATAGTCGGTGGTGCGCTCGCCGTCATCATCGTGGTGGGTGGCGTCACCCTTCGCCTGAAACATGAGCACCAGCTCAAAGACTGGACGCAAGCTCAAGCGATACCTTCCGTGAATGTCGTTGTGCCAGCCAAGGAGGCGCCGGGCGCCGCGCTGGACCTCCCTGGCCGACTGGAGGCCTTCGAGAGCGCTCCCATCTATGCGCGTGTCGGCGGGTATTTGAAATCGTGGCGTGTCGATATCGGCAGCCCGGTGAAAGCCGGCGAAGAGCTCGCCGAGATCGATACGCCAGAACTCGACCAGCAGTTGAATCAGGCGAGGGCCGACCTTGCAAGCGCGAAGGCCGATGCTGCGCTGGCCAAGACGACTGCCGATCGCTGGCAGGGGCTTCTGGCTTCCGATTCCGTGTCCCGTCAGGAGGTTGATGACCGCACACAAGACTATGTGGCGAAGCAGGCCCACGTGGCGGCGGCTCAGGCAAACGTCGACAGGCTGGTCGCGACCAAGGGCTTCGCGAGAATCGTTGCACCGTTCAACGGAGTGATCACCGCGCGCGACACCGACGTCGGCGCGTTGATCAATGCCGGCGGTGGCACCGGGCCTCAGCTCTTTTCGGTATCGAGCGTGGATAAGCTGCGTCTGTACGTGCGTGTGCCGCAAGAATACGCACCGATGACCAAACCCGGCGGGACCGGTACCTTCACCGTCCCCGAGTATCCCGGCAAGAACTTTACGGCCACGGTTGTCGGTCTGGCCGACTCCGTCAACGCGGACTCAGGAACGACGCTCGTCCAGTTGCTGGTCGACAATCCGGGTCATCTCTTGCTCCCGGGCGGCTTCGTGAATCTGCACTTCGCGCTGCCGGCACGTGCGGGCGCGTTACGCGTGCCGGCCAGCGCGCTGATATTCGACAGCCACGGGCTGCGGCTCGCGACGGTGGACCCCAGCGACACGGTCCGGTTCAAGCCCGTTGCGATCCTGCAGGACCTCGGCAACGCGGTCGATATCGGCTCGGGACTGGCCGACAGTGACCGCGTGATCGACACGCCGCCCGATGGTCTTGTCGAGGGTGACCACGTTCAGGTGGCGAGCGCTGCGGCGAAGGTTGCAAACCATGGCTAAGTATCGGACATTGACTTCACTGGTGGGTGCCATGGCGCTGGCCGCTTGCTCACTCGCGCCGCACTACCAGGTTCCGGATGCGCCCGTCGCGGCACAGTACCAGTCTCAGGGACCCTGGACTGCGGCCAGCCCGGCTGACCAGCTTGACCGCGCGGGATGGTGGAAACTGTACCGGGAGCCCGAACTCGATGACCTCGAGCAGCGCCTGATCGCGAATAATCCCGACTTGCATGCTGCGTTTTTCCACTACGCGCAGGCGCAGGCGTATATCAGGCAGGTCAGCTCGCAGTTGTATCCTCAGGTCGGCGCTGCCGGCAATGTTCAGCGTGACCGCGAGTCGGACACGCGACCGTTGCGCAGCGCGACAGGGCCAACCGATTACACCTCGGGCACCCTGGGCCTCCAAGTTGACTACGAAGTCGACCTTTGGGGACGTGTGCGCGATTCCGTTGCCGCAAGCAAGGACGAAGGGCAGGCGGCCAAAGCGGATCTCGCATCGACGCAGTTGAGCCTCGAAATCGAACTGGCTCGAAGCTACATCGACATGCGCGGCCTTGATCAGCAGATCCAGCTTATCGAGGGTACGGATGAGGCCTATCAGAAGGCGCTCGATCTGACGCGCAACCGCCATGGCGCTGGAATCGTGTCTGGTCTCGATGTGGCGCGTGCAAGCAACCAGTTATCGGCCGCCGAGTCTGATCTCACACAGGTTAGGGCGAAGCGAGCATTGCTGGAGCATGCAATTGCCGTGCTGGTCGGGGCATCGCCGTCGGACTTCCGGATCGAGCCGAGCACCCATCCTATCCAATTGCCCGCGGTCCCGGTTGGTGTGCCATCGGCATTGCTGCAACGGCGACCGGATGTCGCCGCAGCCGAGCGGCGCACAGCGCAGGCCAACGCACGGATTGGCGTTGCACGTGCCGCGTACTTCCCGTCACTCACGCTTAGTGCGCAGGGCGGCGCGCAAAGCTCGATGCTCGCGGATCTGCTCAGCGCTCCCAGCTCCTATTGGGCGATCGGTCCATCGCTCGCGGTGTATGTGATGGACGGCGGTAAGCGGCGGGCAGAGCTGGACTCCGCAAAAGACGCGACGTCAGAGGCCGGCGCGCGCTACCGTAGTGTGGTGTTGGCTTCATTCAGGCAAGTGGAAGACGACCTCTCCTTGCTCGACGATCTGGGCACCGCAACAGCCCAGCAGCAAGACGCCGCGACAGCCGCTGACACGTCGGTCAACCTTTCGCTCGCACGCTATCGGCGCGGTGCGGTCAGCTATTTGGACGTGGTCGAAGCGCAATCCGCTGCGCTTGAGTCGGAACGCAGCGTGATCGCGCTTCGAACGCAGCAGTTGGATGCGAATGTCGACCTCATTCACGCGCTCGGCGGTGGCTGGACCAAGAGTGACCTGGCAACCGGCTGAAATGCGCGGTGGAATGCTCACGGATTCTCTCCCGATTCGGGAGTGGATAGGATGTGGGGCAGTTTGCTCCAGTGCAACTCAATCTAAAAGGGGAGACTCATGACCCGCATTGCTACCCCGGCCACCGTCGCGGAAGCCCCGGCCGCATCCCAACCCCTGCTCGACGCTGTCAACAAGCAACTGGGTGCGGTGCCCAACCAGTTCCGCATGGTCGGCAACAGCCCTGCGGCCCTCGAGGGCTGTCTGAGCCTGAAGGGCGCGCTCGGCAAGGGCGAGCTATCGGCGCAAACGCGTGAGCGCATCGCGCTCGCCGTTGCGGAAGTGAATGGCTGCGACTACTGCCTGTCCGCTCACATCTATTTCGCAAGGAACGTCGTGAAGCTCGACGACGCCGAAATTACCGCGAACCGTAACGGCGGCTCGAACGATCCGCAGGCCGCCGCCGCCGTGCTGTTTGCGAAGAAGGTAGCCGACGCACGCGGTCGCGTATCGGACGCCGATCTCAGCGCGGTGAAGGCCGCAGGCTATAGCGAAGCGGCTGTGATCGAGATCGTGCTGAACGTTGCGTTCAATATCTGGACGAACTACGTCAATGCGGTCGCCGGTACCGCGATCGACTTCCCCGTCGTGCACACCAGGAAGGCGTAACACGCTGCGCCAGAGGACCGGTCATGACAGCCTGTGCAGTTTAGGGACAATGTTCGCAACGTCGGCAGGCGACGCTCAAGAGCGATTACGAAGACCTGCCGTCTGCGGCATTGCGCGAGGTACACAGGCGCCATGCAGCCTTTGGCACAGCAACGGTCTCGACGACGTGGCGCCACCACGGTTCGCCGTGATGTGGCGCGCTCAGATCCAGCCGCTCGCCCATGCGGGGCGTTGACAGCGCGACACCGCGCGCGAGGGCCAGTGCCGTCACCCTTTCGAACGGCTCCTGCCAGCGGTGCATCGCGAGGTCGAAGGTGCCGTTGTGAATCGGCACGAGCCAACGGCCGCGCAGATCGATGTGCGCTTGCACGGTTTCTTCGGGCTGCATGTGAACGTACGGCCAATGCGAGTCGTAGGCACCCGTCTCGACCAGCGTGACGTCGAATGGCCCAAGGCGCTCGCCGATAGTCTTGAAACCATCGAAGTAGCCTGTATCGCCGCTGAAGAACACGCGCAGATCATCGTCGGCGATCACCCACGACGCCCACAACGTACTGTTGCCGTCGAACAGACTGCGGCCGGAAAAATGCTGTGCGGGCGCAGCGGTGAACTGCATACCGTCTATCTCGGCGGCTTGCCACCAGTCGAGCTGCCGCACCTTCGAAGCGTCGATGCCCCATTCGATCAGCCGGTCGCCGACGCCGAGCGGTGTCAGAAACACACCGGTGTGCTGCGCAAGCGCGAGCACGGTTTCGCGGTCCAGGTGGTCGTAGTGATCGTGCGACAGGATCAGGCCGCGCAGCGGTGGCAAATCGGCCAGCGCGATCGGCGGCGCATGGAAGCGTTTCGGACCGAGATGCCGAAAGGGCGAGGCACGCTCGGCGAACACGGGGTCGGTCAGCCAGAACTGGCCGCGCAGTTTCAGCAGCATCGTCGAATGACCGAGCCGGTAGAGGCTGCGGTCGGGCGCCGCATCGAGCTGCGCACGCGTTAGCGCATCGACGGGCAGCGCGTCTGTCGGCACGGTGCCGCGGGGTTTGTTGAGCAATATGTTCCACACAATGGCGAGCGTCTTGCGCAGGCCTTCGACAGGACGTGGCTTGACGTTGTGAAAACGTTCACCGTTATGCTGCGGCGAGGCGCTGGACAACGCGCGGCCCCGTTGTGCAGCAGTAACGCCGAGCGCGCGGCTGATTAAAGCGGGAAGCGACGTCATGAGATGGGTCATCCAGAGAGAAATGTACACTCAGGAGTGTAGTTTATTTTGGGGAAAAGTAAACTGCTCAGTGTAAAATCCGGTCATGGAACCCAGTGCAACCCATCAGCGCCTGACGGACCGCAAGCGTGCGGCCATCGTCGACGCCGCGATCGAGGAATTCCTCGCGGCCGGCTACGACGCGACCAGCATGGACCGCATCGCTGCTCGGGCGAACGTCTCGAAGCGTACGGTCTATAACCATTTCCCAAGCAAGGAAGCCCTTTTCGCGGCGATTCTCCATCAGCTATGGGACGCGAGCCAGACGGGCGATGCACCCACCTACCGCGCGGACGCACCGTTGCGCGCTCAGTTGCTCGACCTTTTGGGCCGCAAGCTGC
>Ga0302220_10001360_pt1 | contig 19140 bp, 12 predicted proteins | sample II_Palsa_E1_3_FD_194572 | JGI IMG/M metagenome (GOLD analysis project Ga0302220, IMG submission 194572) | Peat permafrost microbial communities from Stordalen Mire near Abisko, Sweden - II_Palsa_E1_3 | ecosystem: Environmental > Terrestrial > Soil > Palsa > Peat permafrost | place: Sweden...
TATCCCCAGCCTCGGCCAGAGCGTAGAAACGCGTCGCGGCGCTTCCCAGGTCGGAACCGAACTCTCGCAGCGCGCGCTGATAGCTGAGCCGTTCACCGGACCAGCGCCGCAGAGCGCCCACCTCGTCAAGCAGCTGCGGCTCGCCCAAGGGACGGCGCACTGGCTCGATGCCGACAGCGGGGTCCAGATGAAGCGCACCGGCAATTTCATGCGTGAGCGCAACCAGGTCAACCGGTTTGGACGCAAAACCATCCATGCCGGCCGCTTGCGCCGCCTCGCGATCGGCATCAAGCACGCTGGCGGTCATGGCGATGATCGGCACACGCCGCCGGCCACTCAGGGCTTCAGCCGCGCGAATCTGCCGTGTAGCTTCGAGGCCGCTCATGCCCGGCATCTGCACATCCATCAGGATCAGGTCGATACGTTCGCTGACCGCCAGTTGGACGGCAATACGGCCCTCACTCGCGGCGATGACATTGTGCCCCAGGCGGCCCAACAACAAGGTCAACAGTTCAATATTTTGCGGCACGTCGTCAGTGACCAGGATGCGCAGGGGCGGCAGCACCACCACGTCGCGCTGCCGCCCCTGCTGCTGCGTCATCCGCGCGGCCTCCAGCGGCAGCAGCACATGAAACACGCTGCCCAGCCCCAGCGTACTTTCGACCCAGATGCGGCCACCCATCAATTCGGTCAGTTGCTTACTAATGGTGGTGCCCAGTCCAGTGCCGCCGAAGCGGCGACTCATTGAGGAGTCGGCCTGAGTAAATGGATCGAAAATCATGGCTAATCGATCGGCCGAAATGCCGATGCCGGTATCGCGCACCATGAAATGCAATTGCTGATCCGCCGGCTCAACCGTTAGATCGATGCTGCCAGCCTCGGTGAATTTGATCGCATTGCCAAGCAAATTGGTCAGTACTTGGCGCACCCGTAATTCATCGCCACGAAAAAATAACGGCAAGCTGTTGTCGTAGCGGATGTTCAGCGTCAGCCCCCGGCTACGCGCGCCAGCGCCCAGCGTGGAGGACAATTCGTCGATCAAACCAAGCAGATTGAAATCCGCCACTTCCAGTTCCACCGCGCCTTTGTCCAATTTGGCGGTATCCAGCACCTCATTCAGCAAGCGCAACAGCGAACGCGCAGCGTTACGTACCGTATCCAGATGACGTCGCTGCTCGGGCGCCAGTTCCTCTTGCAACAGTACGTCGGTAAACCCAAGAATGGCGTTCATCGGCGTGCGGATTTCATGGCTCATATTGGCGAGAAATGCGGCCCGCGCCGCGGCGGCTTGCTCGGCCCGCTCCTTGGCATCGCGCAGGTCGTCTTCCATGCGCCGTCGCTCGCCGATGTCGAGGATCACCCCGTCCAGCCATTTGACCTTGCCCGCGGCATCCAATAAGGCGCTGCCGTGTTCCCACATCCACAAACAACGACCATCTCGATGCTGCAGGCGGTATTCGATCACGAAAGGCTGGCCGTCGCGGATCGCGGTTTCTATCTCAGCCCTGACGCGCTCGCGATCGTCGGGATGGATTAATTCCCCATAGTGCCGTACCGGCGCCGCGCCGATAAAATCGGCCGCAGGATAACCGGACAGGCGCTCGATGGCCTCGCTGACGAAGACCATTGTGCGCTCCGGCTGCATCAGGCACCGAAAGGAAATCCCGGGGATATTGCCGATCAAGGAGCGAAATTGCTGTTCACTGTCGCGCAGCGCCTGCTCCATGGCCTCGCGCTCGCTCAGATCGGTGACAAAACACACGAACAGCTCGCGGTCGGCCAAGCGCGCACTACCGTAAGCATTACGAACCAGTACCGACGATCCGTCCTTGCGCACGCCAAAACCTTCGTTGCTCTTACCGACAAGGTCGCGGTCAACGTTTTTCAGGTAACCCAACAAACCGCGCTGTTCCGAGAAACTCTCATCCGACATCAGCAAGCGCACATGGCGCCCGACAATTTCCGCCTGCGACCAACCGAAAATGCGCTCGGCCGAGGCATTGAACGTTTGAATGATGCCGTCCGCATCGACTGCAACCACGCCGTCGACTGCAGTCGCCAGCAGGGTACGCATCCACAGTTCGCTCTGGCTCAATTGCCGAAACACGGCCCGATAACGCAGCAGGCCATTAGCGGCCACCACAAAGGTGGTAAACGCGATCGTAATCAACGATACCGCGAGCGCAATAAAATTCACGTTCGCCGTTCCAGCGGAAAAATTCGGTGTTACATGGCCGACAAAACGGGCCGCGACCATACCGGTATAGTGCATGCCCGCAATGGCAAAGCCCATAATGACGGCGCTGATCGGTGGCAGCCATTCCTGCTTCAAACCGGTGTTCAGCCGCAACAAGCCGAAGCGCACCCATAGCGCCAATGTCGCCAACACGACCGCCACCATGATCGACAAGCCGAACATCAGCGGGTCGTAACGCAATGCCAAATTGCTACGCAGCGCTGCCATTCCAGCGTAATGCATGGCGCCGATGCCGGAGCCCACGAGTACGCCACCGATCAGCAGTTGTACTCCACCAATGCGCCGGCGCCCAATCAAGGAGAGCGCGACAAAAGAAGCGGCGATACTCGGCAGCATCGACAGGATGGTTATCGCCCGATCGTAGTCAACGCGCGTACACAGATCAAACGCCAGCATGCCGATAAAATGCATGGCCCACACGCCGCTGCCGAGCGCTAAGCTGCCGGTGAGCAGCGCCACCGCACGCAGTAAGCGCGTGGACGCATTGGCCGCATGAGCGGCCATGTGCAGAGCCATCCACGAGGAAAAAATGGCAATCATGATAGACAGCACCACTAACCAGGGATCGTAAATCCCATACGTCAGCAGTGCCGGGTCGGCAGGAGGTGAAAACAATGCCTGGAGCGATGCTGGATTCATGGTGCAGGTATGAATAGGGTGCAACTCACCGCTTTCGCAGCCGCCCATGGATCAACTTAGGCAACCTAACATGACGCGAACTTATTATATCGATTCTATTGCGCCACGCCGGAAAGATCAGTGTCCCATGAATCCCCACCTGAGCTCAAATAGGGGAAATCATATGGGCGGCGTCAATCGGGCGATGCAGTTTTAGAGCAGATAGCCGCCGCCCCGTTTTTATCCAAAAAAGCATCAATTGCCTAGGCTGCCACGTCGATCTTGCCACTTCGGCCCTGTCTATCCGCGTCAACCCGCTATCCGGCATGAATTATTTTGCCGTTTACATCCTCTGGCGATTCAGCATAAAGTCAGACACTGTGGCTTATTCCGTTATACGTCCGCTTCATCTTTGCAGGAGGATTTCCGCATGTCTTTACGGTTTCTCGCTGTCCTGCCCTTTCTCGGCATTCTTGTCGGGGTGGCGTTTGTCAACCGGGTCGAGCCGCTGGTGCTCGGCATGCCGCTGCTGCTCGCTTGGCTGGTGTTCTGCATTGTGCTTAGCGCGGCCGTGATGGGAATTATTTACTACTTCGATCCCGCCAATCTTACGGCTGACGACACGCCGGAGGTGCGACCATGAACTCAGCCTTGCTGATTATTTTCCTGGCGGCGGCGTTCGCGCTGCTGTTGGGCGTGCGGGCCCGCCGCGGCCGCGATATGAATCTGGAACAATGGACCGTAGGCGGGCGCAGCTTCGGCACGGCCATCGTGTTCCTGTTGATGGCCGGTGAAATTTACACCACCTTCACCTTCCTAGGTGGCAGCGGCTTCGCCTACGGCAAGGGCGCGCCGGTGTACTACATCCTGGCCTACGGCACGCTGGGCTATATTATTTCGTACTGGATGCTGCCGCCGATCTGGCGTTATGCCAAGAAAGAGCGCCTGATTTCGCAGCCGCACTACTTCTCGCGAAAGTACGATAGCCGCGCGCTGGGATTCTTGGTCGCCGTGGTCGGCGTGATCGCACTGATCCCTTATCTGGTGTTGCAGATGAAAGGCTTGGGCATCATTGTCTCGATCGCCTCCTACGGCACCATCTCTCCGACCCTGGCAATCTGGCTCGGTGCAGCCGTGGTGACGGTCTACGTGATGATTTCCGGGGTGCGCGGCTCGGCATGGAACGCGGTCGTCAAAGATATTCTGATACTCGGCGTCGCCATCTTCCTCGGCATCTATTTGCCGTTTCATTACTATGGCGGCCTGGGTGCGATGTTCCATGCCATCGACGCCGCCAAACCTGGTTTCCTGGTGTTTCCGGCAAAGGGCGCCAGCGTCATCTGGTTCCAGTCGACTGTGGTCCTGACCGCATTAGGTTTCTTTATGTGGCCGCATACCTTCGGCTCACTTTACACGGCCAAGGATGAACGGATTTTCCGCCGCAATGCCGTGATCCTGCCGATCTATCAACTGATCTTGCTGTTCGTGTTTTTTGTCGGTTTTGCTGCGACGCTTAAAATCCCGGGCCTGCAAGGACCCGATATCGATTTGTCGCTGCTCAAATTATCGATTCAAACCTTCGACCCGTGGTTTGTCGGGGTAATCGGTGCGGCCGGCGTACTCACCGCCTTGGTGCCGGGCTCGATGATACTGACTACGGCGGCAACCCTGCTGGCTAACGACATCTATCGCGGCGGCGTGCAGCACGAGGCCTCGGATGCGGCTGTGACCCGGCTCGCGCGTTTGCTGGTGCCGGTCATTGCCCTGGTTGCGATTACCTTCACACTGCATGGCGGTGCGACCATCGTCGCCATGCTGCTGATGGGCTATAACTTCGTCACCCAGTTGTTTCCGGCGTTAATCTGCAGCTTGATGAAACGCAACCCGGTAACCAAGCAAGGCGCGTTTGTGGGCATCCTGGTGGGGGCTTGCAGCGTGGCCGCGATCACTTTGACGCACAGCACAATCGGCGGTTTATTGCCCTTCTTGCCGGACGCATTAAAGGATCTCAACGTCGGTCTGGTGGCCTTGCTGCTGAATGTCGTGGTCACGGCACTGGTGAGTATTGCGACCCGGCCCAACGTCGTTGAGCAATCGTCGCCCGCCTGACAAATCGGCTTGCGACCTGCCGACTCGCTAGCAGACCCGCCGCGCCATAATTCCAGGGCGGCGGGCTGTTCCTCGGATCAAAGTTGCAAATAGTCCCACGCCGGCTATCTGCCCGGGCTGAATTTTAGTCTTTGTACCGTTCAGCAATTTCAATAAACTCGTCCTCGATGGCCGAGAATGCCTCGACCACCGTCGGATCGAAGTGCTGCCCGCTACCGGCGCGAATAATCTGCACGGCTTGATCGTGCGAGAACGCCTGCTTGTAGACACGCTTGGAAATCAAGGCATCGTAGACGTCGGCCACCGCCATCAAGCGCGCCGATATGGGAATCATCTCCCCCGCCAAGCCTTCCGGATAGCCCGAGCCATCCCATTTCTCCTGATGCGAATAGGCAATTTCACGCGCGAAACGCAGAAAGGAATTCGGCGCATCGAGCATGCGCTCAGCAATCACAATGGCGTCGCGGCCTAGCGTGGTGTGGGTTTTCATAATTTCGAATTCGGCGCTCGTCAGCTTACCGGGCTTGAGCAAAATGGCGTCGGGAATCCCAACCTTGCCGATATCATGCAGGGGCGCCGATTTATACATTGCCTCGATGGCCTCGCTCGTCAGCGTCGCGGCAAATTTCGGGTGGTCGCGTAATTTCAGAGCCAGCGCCTTGACGTAGTATTGCGTGCGGCGAATATGGTTGCCGGTCTCGTTATCGCGGGTTTCGGCCAGGGAGGCCATGCATTGTATGGTGACGTCCTGGATCAGTGAGATTTCTGCCGTGCGCCTAAGCACCTCGGCTTCCAGCAGCGTGTTCTGCTCTTTCAGGATTTTTTTAGCCGCCTGGTTTTCCAATTGGGTGCGCACGCGGGCCAATAGCTCTTCTTGCTGGATCGGCTTGGTGATGTAATCGGCGCCGCCCACCGTAAAACCGGTCAGCTTCTGTTCGGTATACGCCAAAGCCGTCAGGAAAATCACCGGGATGTCGCGTGTGCACGGATCGGCTTTCAAGCGACGGCAGGTTTCAAAGCCATCAATACCGGGCATCATCACGTCGAGCAAAATCAAGTCCGGCAGACTCAAACGCACGCGCTCCAGACCTTCTTCGCCGTCTTCCGCCACCAGCACGCGATAGCCCTGGGCGCTCAGCAACTCCATAGCAAGATGGACATTGGCCGGGGTATCGTCGATCACCAGGATCGTGGGCTTGATGGGCGAGCTCATGGTGCGTCCGTGTCGATATACTGCTTGATCAGTTGCAAAACGGCTTTGGAGCGCAGTTCCGCAGCTAACTGCCCAAGCCGCTCGGCGAAGGGCCGATAGCAGGCCTCGCGCTCGGCCAACTCCACCGCGTGCTGTTGAATTTGCTGCAAATCGCCTAATTGGGCAAGCTGATACAGTGCGGCCAGATCTTCCTGCGGCGGCGGCGGCAGCACGGTTTCGCGGGATTCCTTAGGCGCCTGTTTGGCGTAATCCCATTGCAGATCCAGCAAGCGGCCCACCTCTTGCGTCAATTCGTCCTGACGCAAGGGTTTGGCAAGGAAGGCATTGGCGCCGGCCTGCCGTGCCATACGTTGATTATCCTGCGTCACGTCGGCCGACACCATGATAATCGGCACTTGACCAAGTTCAGGCCAGGCGCGAATTTGCTGCACTGCGGTCGGGCCATCTAGCTTCGGCATCATGGCATCCATCACAATCAGGTCGGGACGCGCGCTACGCGCCAACGCCACCCCTGCTTGCCCATCGTTCGCCAGAATAATTTCAAAGCCGAGTTCGCTCAACATGGTTTCGAGCATACTGCGATTTCCCTCGCCGTCGTCAACCACCAACACCCGGCGTTTGGCGCCGCGATAACCGACAACCGGCCGTAGCCGCGGCTCGGTCGGGCTACTCCCGCCGTAAGGCAAGGTCAGTTCGAAGAAGAACACGCTACCCCGGTCCAATTGGCTACGTACCTGCAGCTCGCTGCCCATCAGCGCCAACAAATGGCGGCTGATCGGTAAGCCCAGACCCGTGCCGTTCAAGCGCGCGCTGCTTTCGCCAACCTGGGTAAAACGCTCGAAAATATGCTGTAACTGATGTTCCGCAATGCCCACGCCGCTGTCCTCGATTTCAAAGCGCAACACGCCTTGGAATTCATCGAGCGCATGCCAGTTAACCCGCAAGGTCACGTGACCGCGCGCAGTAAACTTCACGGCATTCCCGAGTAGATTCAGTAACACCTGGCGCAAGCGCTTTTCGTCGGCGATCACGGTCGCCGGCAAACCGGGCGGCCAGTCGCTGTGGAATAGCAAGCTCTTTTGTTCGGTCTTGAGCAGAATAATGTCCGTCATGACGCGCAGGAAATTGTCCAAGTCGATCGGGTTCGGGAATAGATCGAGACGACCGGCTTCGATCTGCGCCAGATCCAGAATATCGTTGACCAACAGCAACAAATGCTCGCCGCTTTGTTCTATCGTGTACAGGCCGCGTCGCTGGCGCTCGGAGATATCATCGTCGCGTTTGAGAATATGGGCGTAGCCGATAATTGCATTGAGCGGCGTGCGAAATTCGTGACTCATATTCGCGAGGAAGGCCGCCTGCGCACTGCGTGCAGCTTCAGCGGCATCTTTGGCGGCCGTTAGTTGCCGCTCGGTCTCGCGGCGCAACCGGGCGTCGCGCACGACCAGTATCTTCACGGGCGATGCCAGCAGAATGACTTCGCTGACCGAGACTTCAACCGGGATCGCTTCGCCATCGCTACGATAGGCCACCGTGTCGTACTGTGCCGCGTTTTCGCTGCGCGCGTGCGAATCGCTTAAATCGAGTCGCGGCGTATCGCCAGGCTGCCAGCCCAGCAATTGCTCGGCTGCCGGATTGAGTTGGCGCACCAGTCCATCTTGCACAATCACAAAACCATCCGCCGCATATTGGATTATCGCGGCCATACGGCTTGCGCTCGCCTCCAGTACTGCACGGGCCCGATGCAATTGATTGCGGTCCTCCAAAAATCCTTCCACCGCGCGGGCCATACCGGCGATTTCATCGTGGCCCGTCACCGGCACCCGCGGCACTTGATCCGACGAGCGATTAAGCCTCAAGAAACGGCTGACAATCGCGAGCCGCGCCAGAACATGCCGGCCCAGAAACAGGTAACCGATCATCCAGGCGACCAGTAAACTCCCCGTCAGGTAGGCGATAACCCAATATTGTTGACGCTGTGTCGTGGCCGCCAATTGATTGATGGCCTGCCGATAGTCCTGCGTAAAATAATCCGATTGCTCGCGCGCAGCATCCATCATTCGAAATGCTTGTTGATGCAGTACATCCTCCAGACGATTGAGGATATTGACTCTTTTGACCAAAGTGAGCCTCAGACCGAAAGGATCCAGGCTGGCGTTACGCCATGGGCTGATCCATCCGGGCAGACGCAAGACGTCTTCACGCAATTGCTGCAGTGTCGACAAATCGTTGGTCGTCGCCGTCAATAATAAAATGGCTTGCGCGCGCCGGTTGCTGATGCCTGTGCGACGCTGCAATTCCGTCATGCTGAGTTGATAGGCCTGATCGAAGGCCTGCCGATCCCGAGCAAGAATGCCGTTTTGCTGTGCCAGTGTATTCGCTGTGCTGATAAACAATTGATCGGCATGTTGCAGATCGAGCACACCGAGCGCGTTGTCGCCGTTATTGATACTGTCGACCAGTTGATCGATGCGGTTGAGTTGTTGCAGCAGATCGGCGTAGCGTATTTTGGTGTTCTCTGAAGACGGGACCGCCTCCAATTGATCTGCAAACCGTGCGGCCGACATCGTCTGCCAAACCAAATCCTGCGCCGTCTGCAAGCGCGCCAGGCGTTGCTCGGCCAGCTCGCGTGTAGCCGTGCTGGCTCGATGCAAGGCATAGATGGCAGTCAAGCCATAGGCCAGTATCAGCGTCGTCAAAATCATCAAGACAAATGCGCATTGACGACGTAGCGAATGCAGCACCGAGCCGAAGAGAAGTTTCGAAACAGGCGACGCGGGCATGATCAATTGCGCCCCCAGATACGGCTATAAGCGAGTCGATAACCATTTCCCGGGTCATACATCAGTCGCGTACCGCCATCGGCATCGAGATTAGCCTGCGTCACCAAATGCACGGGCGCCACATAACCGCTCGGGGCTTGCCCGGCAAAGCGGCGGTTTAATTCGTCGACAATTTGCCATCCCTGAAGATTCAACGGCTCGGCTACGGTACTGGTTTGAAATGAGCCGGCCAGTATTCGCAATAGGGCCGATGCACTGCCATCGCCGGCCGACAACATCTTGGGCCGGTCCTCCGAGAAACCCAAACTGATCAGTTCCGGGACAGCGTAATCGAAATAAATATCGTTGATAGCCAGCGCATGGGTCCAGCGGGCGCCGAATTGAGCGACCAAGGCTTGCACGGCTTGCGCCATTTGCTGAGGTGAACTGGACAGCGGTAGGTCCAGCAGATCCAGCACCGTGCCGCCGCACTCGCGCACCACAGCGGCCATTTTGTCTGCCTTGACGCGAGCGATTTCATAGCGTTTATCGGTAAAAATCACCACGCCCGCTTGACCATGCGTGGGCAGCATGGCGGCCAGCGCCGTGACGCGCGCAACTTCAAGCGGGTCGGTCGTCACATTCAAGAAAATCGCACTGTCCGCAATCGGCCCGGGCTCGGATCCGGCATGCCAGCCGATGATCGGCCGGCCGAGCGCGGCATAAGGCTTCAGTTGCGCGTCCATGCCATGGTGGTCGCTGCCGACCACCACCAGCCCGTCCGCCGCCGAAGCAATCGCGGCAGCGACCATGTCGTGTTCTGTGGCGTCGCTGCCGCCGGAATGAAACACCTGCATGTTCCAGCCCATTACGCGAGTTGCCTCGCGTATACCCAAAGCAACCCCGAGCACGCCGCCATTGCGTAAATTCGTCGCGCATAAGGCTATATTCTTGTGGCTCTGGGCAACCGGCCCGGTATTCGGACCGCCCCATTGGACACTTGGCTGAGCGGCATTCAGCACACTCTGTTTGGCGTCGGACCAGGAAAATGCCGCGTTGCCGAAAGCGCTTGCCCACATCGGCCAAAGCCCCAGCGCCATGCAGAGTGCGCGACGCTTGGCCGCCAAACTGGATTCAGAGCCATCGACACGGTCCATCTCGCGCTCCCTGCCAGGGGAATCAGCCAGTCCGACCGGCCGGCATGTTGCGTTATCTAAGTAGATAACGCCTTATTTTCTAGAAATCATTTCTAGTCATGCGCGTATCTGCGACCAATTCTAGCTGTCAATAGCCCGCCAAGGCAATTCGGACTTCTCCCCAGTTCTTTAAACTCACATTGCTCCACATTAACGGCCCTGCATCTTTTGGTTACGCATCACGCACAGCAGATCGGTCGCCAAGTGGGCTGCTGCAATCGCGGTGATATCGCTCTGATCGTAAGCCGGCGCCACCTCAACCACATCGGCGCCGATCAGGTTGACCGGCCCCATCGCCCGCACAATCGCAAGCGCCTGGGCGGAACTGAGCCCGCCCGAGACCGGCGTGCCGGTACCGGGAGCGAAGGCCGGGTCGAGACAATCAATATCGAAAGTCAGGTAGGCGGGCGCATCGCCAACAATCGACAAGATCCTGGCAATCGTCGCCTCAACTCCATTGGCGTGGACCCATGGCGCATCGAGAATGGGGATGCCCATAAAATCGTCGTTCCAGGTGCGAATTCCGATCTGCACCGAGCGCTGCGGATCGATCAACCCTTCCTTCACCGCCTTGTAGAACATGGTGCCGTGGTTCAGCGAATCGGGGTTGTCGTCCGCCCAGGTATCGCAATGGGCGTCGAAGTGGATCAAGGATAGCGGGCGGCCGATCTTCTCGGCATGCGCGCGCAACAGCGGATAGGTGATGTAATGATCACCTCCCAGGGTTAGCATGCGCGCGCCGGACGCCAGAATGGTCCGGGCGTGCGCGACGATCGCTTGGTGGATCGTCAGCGGATTGTGCGCGTCGAACCAGCAGTCGCCGTAGTCGATAACATTGAGGTGATCAAAGGGATTGAAACCCCAAGGAAACGGCAACAGTTCGGCTTGCTGCATGGACGCGGCCCGCATCGCGGCCGGCCCGAAGCGGCTGCCGGAGCGGTACGTTGTCGCCAGGTCGAGCGGCACGCCCGACACCACCACATCGACGCCCGTCAGATCGCGTGTGTAGGGGCGACGCAGGAAGGACAGCACGCCGGCATAGGTCGCCTCGGGTTGAGGGCCCGACGCAAGCTGCGGATGCGGTTCATGGTTTCGAATATCGGCAGAAGTCATATCGTCAATCAAGCTATAAGTTAAGAAAGGGGTGCGAATGGCAATGTTTAGGCCTGAAACAAAAATATTTCACTTGTTTTAATTTTGCCGCATGCCGTTTTGGTCTAGCATTGGCTTGAATCATCAGGCAAGACCGGTGGAAAAAAAAGCGAAAGATTTTTCTCGTAGTATCGATATTTTTAATAACTGATCACCTGAAGCGATGCGCCGCCTGCCCCCTTTGCAAAGTTTGCTCGCCTTCGAGTCCGCGGCCCGCCTGGGCAGTTTTTCGCGCGCGGCGCAAGAGCTATCGCTAACCCAGTCCGCGATCAGCCACCAGATCCAGCAACTTGAAGACTGGGCGGGCTTGCGACTCTTCCTGCGGGTCGGTCGGGGCGTGGCGCTGACCGATGCGGGGCGGCTGTTTTCGCGCACCGTCAACGACACGCTGAAACTGCTCGCCGACGGGCGCGACCGCATCGAGCCCTATGGCAACCCCGACTCAGTCATTCTCTACTGCCCGCCCCAGTTCGCCCACGGCTTGCTGTTGCCGCAACTGCCGGCGCTCAAGGCTGATTACCCGAGCTTGGAGATCTGGATTATCACGCAGCAAGAGGTCCGTGAAATCGACCGCGTCGACGTCGATTTGATCATCTCCGAACAACCGCTTCGGACTTCGGAGGTGGTGTGCGTGTCGCTGCTGGCCGATCGCGCTATCGCCGTGTGCGGGCCGCGCACCGCCGAAACACTGGCCGCGCGCCCGTTCCCCGAGGTGCTGACGGATGCGCCCTTACTGGTTGATGAACAGCGGCCCGACTGGGCGCCTTGGCTGCCGGAATATCGGCGCGAAGGCTTGTTGACGACCCGAGCGCTCACCATGGACGACCCGCAGCTCTTGCTCAAGGCGGCGGAACAAGAAATGGGCATCGCAATGGTGTCGCATCTGCTCGTAAAAGATGCACTTGCGCACGGTCGGCTGGCCGCACTTCCGCACATTCCCGGTTTTGCATTGCCCGAACTGTGGCTGATGAAATCGGCTCTGCCGGCGCGGGCGGCTGCCGTCGACATGGTCCACGCCTGGTTGCTTGAGTTGGGCGCCGCAGCCGCTCTCCAGGGGTAGCTTAAAACATCTCGGCAAGCGCAGCATAGCGGGCGCCAACCAACAGCGATGGCGATTTCCGGCATGGCGCACATAGGATCTGAGTCTCTATGCGCGGTAGATTTATGTCATTATAATTTTATTGCGAATGGTAGCCCTGACCGTCGCCAACAAGATAAATTTTATCGCGGGAGCACCATGTTTACGCAAGCGGATCTTGATGAAATCAATAATCGATTGTTTGACGCATGGAAGGAGCGGCAATATACCGCGCCTAGTCCTGACCGGGTGCGGGAACAGGTCTTGCTGCGCCTTGGCCAGCCCGATGCCATATGGGTCGAAACCGGCACCTTTTATGGCAACACCACGCATTTTCTAGCGCTCAACTTTCGATTTGTTTTTAGCATCGAGCCGGAACCTACTCTTTTCGCCAAAGCGCTCAACCGATTTGCGGATAGGCCCAATATAAAAATCATCAACGGCTTGAGCGAAGATGTATTTCCCGAATTGCTGCCGACCTTGCCCGCCGAGGTCAATTTCTGGCTCGACGGACATTATTCGGCGGGCGATACGCACAAGGGGCCGGTTGATACCCCTATCGTTCAAGAGTTGGCCTGTATTGAGGAGCATCTCGCGCGATTCTCCAAACTGACGGTGTTAGTCGATGATATCCGCTGTTTTAATCCTGCCATAGAAGCGTTTGCCGACTACCCCAGTGTCGATTATCTGGTCGATTGGGCCAGGCGCTTAAAACTATTCTGGCATATCGAGCACGATATTTTCGTGGCGACCAACATCAAGCCTACCGGGATCTGATTCAGCGATGCAGCCGATCAACACGCGGGCCATGGACCCGCCCCGGCGAGGATTCGCGCACCGGTCTACAGATAATCTTTGAGCCGGTAATAAGCCATGGCCAACACCAATGAGGGTGTGCGCAACCAAGCCCCACCCGGAAAATCGACGTGCTTGATCTTGTCGAATAGATCGAAGCGCGCAGCCTGCCCGTGAATCGCCTCGGCGATCAACTTGCCGGCCAGGCCGGTGGTATTGACACCGTGACCGGAAAACCCTTGCGCAAAATACAGGGTCGGCGCGACCCGGCCGAAATGCGGCGCACGATTCACGGTGATATCGACCAGACCGCCCCAGGCAAAATCGACCTTGACATCGGCCAATTGCGGAAATGTCTTAAGCATGCCCTCGCGCATGGCTTTCGCCAGATTGAGCGGCGCGACGGTCGAATAGCTGCATCTTCCGCCCCATAGCATGCGGTGATCGGGCGAACGGCGGAAATAGTCGAGCACAAAACGACTGTCGCAGATTGCCGCATTGGCCGGCATCAGCTCGCGGGCGCGGTCCGCACCGAGCGGCTCGGTCGCAATCACGTAGGTGCCGACCGGCATAATCTTGCGCGACAATTCGGGGGCCAGCTCGCCTAAGTACGCGTTGCACGCCAGCACCACGAATTGCGACGAAACCTGACCGCGCGCCGTGGTCGCAACATGACGTGTCCCTTGCTTGAGCGAAGTGACGAAACTATCCTCGAAGATCTTTACACCGGCCGCACGCGCTGCGCGCGCGAGCCCCAGCGTGTAATTCAAGGGATGCAAATGGCCGCTGTCCGGATCAAGCAGACCGCCCAAGTAGCGCTCGGACTGAACATAGTGATGTATCTTATCGGCCGGCACGCATTGGAAACGATCGTAGCCGAAGCGGCTGGCCGCCTCATCGCGCCAGGCGCGCAATTCGTCCATATGGCGCGGCTTGTTGGCCGCCGTGAAATAGCCCATGGTCAAATCGCAATCGATTTGATGCTTGGCGATACGCTCCTTGACGATGTCGCAGGTTTCAAGCCCCATCTGCCAGATGCGCTTGACGTCCGACTCCGGCATATATTTGGCGAAAGTGTCCATGCCGCACCCAAAGCCGCCGATCATCTGGCCACCGTTGCGCCCGCTCGCGGCCCAACCAACCTTGGCGGCTTCGAGCACCACCACCGAATAACCGCGTTCAGCAAGATTGAGCGCGGTCGAGATGCCGGTAAGTCCGGCGCCGATCACGCAAACATCCGCTTCCATCGCACCTTCCAACGTAGGGCAGCGATATGTGTCATTGGCTGTGGCAGTGTAATAAGAAGAAACGTAGTTTTCGTTGGAGATTTTTGGCATGGTATCGAAATGAATGACCGCCGCATTAGACGGCAGCCGCGCGTTAGATGGCCGCCCTATTGACGGCGGCCATCATTTTAGAGCTACAGGGATCAGAACGAGTAAATCATCTGCGTAGCCAACATATCGTTCGACTTGGTGAACGTGCCATTGTTTTTCAAGAACACGCTTTGGGAAGCAATGTCATGACGAAGTTCAGCCTTGAAGGTCAGTTGCTGTGTCGGGTAGAACAGCAGATCAAAGGCTATGTCCTGACGATTTGCGCCCTTGCACTGAACGCCGCCCGAGGTCGAGGCCGACAGGCAAGCAGGATCGATACCGAAGCCATTGGAAACGTCGGTGCCGCCGCCGATCGCGATACCGCCGCCGCCGCCGCCGTTCTTCTGGTCGTTCAAGAAGTCATAACGTACCGTCGTGCCCATCCGGCCGATGCCCGCCACGTTGAATTTCCAGTTAGCCTGCAAGGACACGCCGTACCACTGCGCCATATTGCCGTTGAATGCCGCATGCGATTGCTGGCCATAATCGAATTCAGCGTTATAGGTCAGGTCGGCAAGAGAGTAAGTCAAGTCAGTTTCGCCGAACAGATAGCTGCTAAATGCGCTAGGCGAGAATCCGCCCGGGCCGAACCCGGTGCTTGAAGCCGGGCCGGTTCCCAAGGTTTGCCGGCCGATATTGACCGAGCCGCCAATATCGAGGGCACTCGACCAGGTGTAGTCGACTCGCGCCGTCACCGTTGGAATCCGGTTACTTTGCGTGGTCGGCTGACCGGTAGCGGCATTGGTGCCGGTGGTCACAACCGAACCATAGGTGCGGTACTGCTCATTGCCGACAAAGAACTTCCAGGCCCAACGACTGCCATCGCCCGTATAGTTCGCGCCGATGCCGACATAGCTGCCCGGATCGGAGAAGTCATACAGCATATTGTGCGTAATCGTGTTCATCAGCGTCGATTGCTGCACATCGTAGCCGCCGAAGCTTGGCACCAGGCCGGACACCAAAGTCGTAGTGGCTGTCAGCGGCACGGTGATCACTGCCGTATTGATAATATTGTCGGCCGTCGAGCCCTTGGAATTTTGCAACAAGGTGATACCGTTGCCACGGTTCGGCATCAAGGTAATCTCGGCGCTCGGCGCCATCGGGCCTACGCCGAACGTCTTTTTGATGTCGAGATAAACGTCACCGAAGGTGCTATTCGTGTAGTTATAGACCGGCTCATGATTCAGAAATAGGAATGAGGCGCTGCTCAAATCGCGATTATAGATATAGGTCGGATCGAGATAGCCTGTCACGCTAAGACCCGAGATCGGCCCCGTGGTCGCCGCAGTTTGCAATGACTCGACCTTCATCCCCTGCCCGGCCACCTGCTGCTTCAAATCGGTGACTTCGTCATTGGTCAGCACCGCCGGCTGCTTGCCATAGTCCGGCGACGACACGTCAACCACCGGGGCAGCCGCGGGGGCCGGGGCCTTGGCCGCGACTTGCGCCTGCAACTGAGCAACCTGTTTTTGCAAGGCGTGCAGTTCTGCGGTGAGCGTCTTGATTTCCGCGCTCGTCGAATCGGCCATCGCCAAGCCAGGCACACAGGCCGCTACGAGTAGGCAGATTAATTTTTTTTGCATGACCTTCTCTCCGTGATGGATGTAATTGTCTGAAACCAATGCACGTTTAGCCGTGCGTTCTATTTCTATTGATGAAAGGCGAGTTGCATGTCGCGGGTGCGGCGCCGTTCCTGCTTGACCATGTAATGATTGATTACAATCACGCCAATCGTGACGATGGTGATAAAGATCGTCGCCAGCGCATTCATTTCCGGATTCAAGCCAAGGCGCACTCGCGAGAACACAACCAAGGGCAAGGTCGTCGTCCCCGGGCCCGACAAGAAAGCGGAGAGCACCAGATCATCGATAGACAGCGTGAATGACAACAGCCAACCGGACATGATCGCTTGCGAAATCAGCGGCAAGATAATGACGAAGAACACTTTGAGCGGCGTCGCCCCAAGATCGAGGGCGGCATCTTCGATCGATTTATCCATTTCCTTGACCCGCGACTGCACGATGATGGCCACATACGACAGACACAACATCACATGACCGACCCACATCGTGAACATGCCGCGACCGCGCGGCCAGCCGAAGTACTGCTCCAAGGCCACGAACAGCAACAGCAAGGAAATCCCCTGAATCACCTCAGGAATTACCAGCGGTGCATTGACCATGCCGGAGAACAGTGTGAACCCGCGAAACCGGCCAAAGCGCGCCAGGATAAAGCCGGCCCAGGTGCCGATAAAGACCGAGGCAAAAGCCGTCAGCAGGGCGATCTTCAAGCTCAACCAAGCCGCGTTCAACAATTCTGTGTCCTGGAGCAGTGCGCTGTACCAGCGCAAAGACATCCCGGCCCACACAGTCACCAGCTTGGAGCTGTTGAACGAGTAAATAATCAAACTGAAGATCGGGATATAAAGAAACAGGAAGCCGATACCCAACACCGTGATTCCCAATGGTTTGCTGGCCTTAATCATTTCACGCCCTCCAGTTCTTTGACTTGGTAATACTGGAACAAAGCCATCGGAATCAGCAGCAGCACCACCATCGCCACCGTGACGGCGGAGGCCATCGGCCAATCCATGTCATTGAAGAATTCGTCCCACATCACGCGACCAATCATCAAGGTATTGGCGCCGCCGAGCAGTTCCGGAATCACGTACTCGCCCACCGCCGGAATAAACACCAGCAAGCTGCCGGCGATAATGCCGTTCTTCGACAAAGGCAGGGTGATGCGCGAAAACACGGTCCACGGTTTGGCGCCTAGATCGTAGGCAGCTTCGAGCAAGGCCACGTCCATCTTCACCAAGTTCGCGTAAAGCGGCATGATCATAAATGGCAGATAGGAATAGACCATGCCGATATAGACGCCCCAATCCGTGTGATAAAGCCGCAGCGGCGTGCTGATCAAGCCGATTCCTATCAGGAAGTGGTTCAGCAAACCGTCATCTTTGAGGATGCCTATCCATGCGTACACCCGAATCAGGAACGAGGTCCAGAACGGCAACATCACGGCCATCATCAACAGATTGCGTGTGGAGGCGCTGGCACGGGCAATGTAGTACGCCATCGGATAACCGATGATCAGGCAGCAGATCGTCGAGATGCCGGCCATCTTCAGCGAGCTCAGATAGGTCGCCACGTACAGATCGTCCTGCAGCAAGAACAGGTAGTGCCCGAACTGCAGCGCGATGTGCACCACGCCTTGCTCAAAGCCTATCAAGGAGGTGTACGGCGGCACGCTCAGTTGCTGATCGGCAAAGCTGATCTTCAGCACCAGCACGAAAGGCAAGGCAAAGAACAGTGCAAGCCAGGTGAATGGCGGCACGATGGCTAGCGTGCGCCCGCTGGGTAGGCAACGCCTTAACATCGCCTTGATCCGGCCAAAGCCGGTCTTGCTGCGCGGGCTGCCCTCGGCGGGCGCATATTGCTTAAGGGTCGTATTCATAATGTCAACACCACTCCACTGGTAGGCGCCCACGACACAAACACGTCGTCGTTGTAGGCGGGCGAACCGAGTTCAATCAGTTGCGAACTGGACAAATTGGCGACAATCACTTTGCCGCTGGTCAGCTTGACGTGAAACAGGGTGTAGCTGCCCATATAGGCCATGTCGGCGATGACGCCCGGGGCCCAGTTGTAGTCGGTGGTCGGTTGAGTACGCGACAGCGACACACGTTCCGGCCGCACCGACACGCTCACCGCCATACCCAGCGGGCCGGTGATACCGTGGCTGATATACATACGGCGCGCCAGGTCCGGGGTCTCGACAAAAATATGGTCGGGCTGGTCCTCGACCACGTGGCCTTCAAACATATTCGTCGAACCGATAAACTCCGCCGAGAAACGGCAGTTCGGAAATTCATAGACTTCCGCCGGCGAGCCGATTTGCATGATGTTGCCTTCGCTCATCACGGCGACGCGGTCGGCCATCGTCATCGCTTCTTCCTGATCGTGCGTCACCATCACGCAAGTCACGTCGACCTTGTCCAGAATATTGACGAGCTCAAGCTGGGTCTTCTGCCGAATTTTCTTGTCGAGCGCCGACATAGGTTCATCGAGCAGCAGTAGTTTCGGGCGCTTGACCAGGCTGCGCGCCAACGCTACACGCTGCTGCTGGCCACCGGACAGCTGATGCGGCTTACGCTGCGCGTATTTCCTCATCTGCACCAGATCGAGGGCGTCAGCGACGCGTTCTTTGATCTCTGCCTTGCCCACGCCTTCCTGCTTCAAGCCGAACGCCACATTGCCCTCGACCGTCATATGAGGAAACAACGCGTACGACTGGAACATCATATTGACCGGGCGTTTGTAGGGAGGCAGCTTGGCGATATCCTCACCATCCACAAAAATGCTGCCGGAGGTGGCGGTCTCCAAGCCGGCAAGAATGCGCAACAAGGTCGATTTGCCGCATCCCGAGCTGCCGAGCAGAGCAAACAGCTCGTTCTTTTTGATGGTCAGGCTGACATCGTCCACCGCCACGCTGTCGCCGAACTTTTTGACGACATTGACAATGCGTACGAAATCGGGTTTTGCGGTCCGGGCGGGCACAGCACTATGGGTGTTCGTCTGATTA
>Ga0302220_10001362_pt1 | contig 19135 bp, 16 predicted proteins | sample II_Palsa_E1_3_FD_194572 | JGI IMG/M metagenome (GOLD analysis project Ga0302220, IMG submission 194572) | Peat permafrost microbial communities from Stordalen Mire near Abisko, Sweden - II_Palsa_E1_3 | ecosystem: Environmental > Terrestrial > Soil > Palsa > Peat permafrost | place: Sweden...
TTGGAAAACAGCGATGAACCAATTTGCTATTCTTTATGATGATCGATTCATCAAGGCAACGTCTTAACACCCAAGCAGCTTAGTTTGAAACCGCCTCACACACAGAAATTCTGACACTCCCGGCTGGCAGCTTCGATTTCGACCGGGTTGCAGGACAAAATCTCACCAACACCGTCAAATATCATAGTCCCGACCTGGCCGGGTTCAGCTTCGGCGCAATGTATGGCCTTGGCGGCCAGCCTGGCGCATTTGCCCAGAACAGTTCCGAGAGCTTCGGCGCCGACTATGCACATGGCCCGTTTCAGATTGATGCGGCCTACACCTACGTGAAGTATCCGACCATCAACAACGGCAACTCCGGCATACGGAACTGGGGTGTCGGCGGTCGCGTGGCCGTGGCGGACGGTTTTATCGACGCGCTTTACACCTCGACCAGCAATACCTTCACCGGCGGACATGTCGACGTGTATGAAGTCGGCGGCATGGTCCCGGTTGGGCCTGCGACCCAGCTTGTCGCCGCGTATCAGTTTATGAAGGGCAATGCGGAATTAAACAACAACAAGGCGAGCCAGTTCAACCTGACGCTCGATAGTTTCTTGTCGAAAAGCACCGACATCTATGCCAGTGCGACCTACCAGCGCGCAGGCGGCGACGGCGCCGGCGCGCAGGCGCAGATCATCTTGTTCGGGCCATCCGAGGGCGCCAATCAAGCGGCATTCCGTGTCGGTATGCGCCATTTCTTCTGATGTTCAGGGTCAAGTCACGTTTAATTCACCGGGGAGTTTGCGATGAACGATCAAGATTTAAGTAGCACTATCGAAGACCATGCACTTGAGCAAGTGCCGGAAAGTGCCCGGCAGGGATGGCTGGCTTTGTCGTGGAACACGGCCGGCATTGTGACGACGCTGGTGCAATTGTTTTTGGGCGCACTGGTGACGTTTGTTGCCGGCTTCAAAATCGCCATCGAGGCCGGTGTCATCGTGACCGTCGTCGGTTCTTTGCTGGGTTGGGCTTGCGGTCATGTTGCTTATCGCTCGGGCCTATCCAGTACGGTGATGTCACGCCATTTCGGTTTTGGACAAAAGGGTTCGATTATTTCGTCGCTGATTTTCGCGTTTATGATCATCGGCTTTCTCGCGCTCGAAAACGCCTTGCTCTATCGCGGCTTTGTGTTCTATTTCCACTTCGCCGATACGCTGGCGACACGCGTCATGATTTACGGACTATTGAGCGTGGCGTGGGTGTTCCTGACCGCCTATGGATTCGCGCTGGTGGCGCGCGTGTCATCGATCACGTTGGTGTTGTTCCTGATCGTGCTTGCGTATATCACTTATGTGGTGGTGTCGAGCGCTACGCAAGCCAATCCCGACCTCATGTCGTTCGCCTCGCAATTTCCCGAGGCCGTGCTCAAGAGCATGGGCGCGGACAGCGATATGGGCAAGTTGATCTTCTGCATCAACGTGCTGATTGGCTCGGCGGGTGCGCTGGCTTTGATCGACGCTGATCTCGGGCGCTATGCGCGCAGCTCGCGCGACATCGGCATCGCGGCGCTGATCGGCAACCTCATGATGGATATCCTGATGCTGGGACTGGGCGGCGTGATTATGCATGCGGGCATCCCGGCGCTCGTCGATTTCTATGTTCATACGGGCGGTATGACGCGCGAGGCGGCCGAGCAAGCAACCCTGCAAAGCCCGGACAGCATCACGGCTGCGTTCGTTGTGTTCGGCGGAGCGTTTGGCGCACTATTGATGGTGCTGGCGCAAAGCAAGGCCCAGGTACTCAATACGTATAGCGCATCGCTGTCGTTATCGAATCTGTTCGACGCATTCAACTGGCGGCCGGGTCGCCTGACGTTCGTGATTGTCGCGAACCTGATTGGCCTGCTGATGCTTTACGGACAGATTCTCGCACTTGTCAATTCCTGGATCACCATGCTGGGGGTGCTGACGACCGCTTTCTCCGGTGTCATCGTTGCTGATTTTTTTATCGTCAGACGCTTCTTCAACGGCGGCGACGCGGTGACCTCGCAGCCTGCGGAAATCGTCAATTGGGCCGGCGTTGTCACAGCCGTAGCTGCGGTCCTGATCGGGCGCTATGTACTGAATCGCTACGTGCCTGTCGAGTTCTTCTCGACTTTGTTGATCTGCCTGGTGTTATATCCCGTGTTGCGCTTGACGGTCTTTAAGCAATCCGAGGAAATCCGCGGCATCACTGTTGCTTAGCGTTTGCTCGACGCTTTGTCAGCGCTTGCTCAGCACCATCCGGCCGTACCGCGAACTTTGACGATGCGCGGCGGCGGCCGGTTTATTTATAAAGGACAATTCCTATGAGCCAGACTAGCCTGCCTGGTTTGATGCATGTCGATCATGTTGCACTCACTGTGCCGGATCTTGAATTGGCGATTGGTTTTTACCGCGATATCCTGGGCGCCAGTGAGCTTTATCGCATGGGACCGTTCGACGCCCGAGAACTTCCGCATATGCCAAACGGCCGTGACTGGACCGAGGCCCATCTGAATTTGGCCGACGCGCGTATGCACTTTGCCATGCTGGCACTGGGCAAGAATCTGATGCTTGAACTCTTTTGCTACGAACGCCCCGACGATGCCGTGAAAGCACCGCCGCGCAATTGCGATCTGGGTGCGAGTCATATCGCCTTGAAGGTGGAGGACCTCGATAAGGCGCTGGCATTTCTACGCGAGCGTGGAGCATCCGTCATGGACGGCCCCATCGTGATCTCCGACGGCCCTTGCGCGGGCCTGCGCGTCAATTATTTTCTCGACCCCTTCGGCAATCAATTGGAATTGGTCGAATATGATCATTTGCCGTTTATGGATGGGACGCAGGCTACGCTGTTTGGCCGGCCGCGTTTGTTGTGACGGGCGCGCAAAGTCAGCCCAGGCCGGGAACAGCAACAATGGAGAGCCGAATGCAGGAACAAGCGGATGTGATCGTCGTCGGCAGTGGCATGAACTCGCTGGTGTGCGCGGGGCTGTTGGCACGGCGGGGTAAGCGCGTATTGGTGATCGAACGTGAAGCGGAACTTGGTGGTTGCATTCGTAGTGCTGAATTGTTTCCCGGGTTTACTCACGACATCTTGTCGTCCTGGTATCCCTTATTCGTGGGCAGCCCCGGCTATGCGGAGCTGAAAGAAGAGCTACATGCCGCTGGTCTTGAGTTCGTCCAATGCGACTACTCGACGGGGGTGGTTACGCCTGACGGGCGCTCATTGGCGCTGCGCCAGGATCTACAGGACACGGCGGCACGCCTTGACGCGCTATGCGCGGGAGACGGCAAGGTTTTCGCCGCAGCGGCGCTGCGCTTGTTTGGCGCCGATGCGGCGCTGACCTTCGGTTTGCTCGGCAAAAATCCGTATGGATGGGACATGCTAAAGCTGCTTTGGCGGGAGTGGCGTTGCCGCGGCGTCGACGGCTTGGCCGAATTCGGCGCCAACTCGCTTGAAAATTATCGCCGCTGGAGTACCCGCGAACTGCGTTCGGATCTCGCTCGTGCGGCAATCGCCCCGTGGACATTGCACACCGGCATGGGGCCCGACGATGCCTGTTCGGCGCTGATCGGCAAGTTGACTTTCGCGGCGGTGGTGGCAGGTGGCATGCCGGTTGTGAAAGGCGGTAGTTCCAACATCGTGCAAGCCTTCCGGACCATGATAGAACGTCGCGGCGGAACCTTGCTGACGGGCGTGGACGTCGAGCGTGTGTTGATCGAAAAACAGCGCGCCGTGGGCGTGCAGGCCGGCGGCACATCGTGGCGCGCACGCGATGCCGTGGTCTGCAATGTCACCCCGACGCAACTCTACGGACGTTTGTTACCGGATGCCCCGGCAATTTGGCGGGAGCGCGCGCGCGCCTATCAATTCGGCCGGGGTGATATGCAAATCCATTTCGCGCTGTCCTCAAAGCCTGACTGGTGCGATCCAGAGTTGGCGAAAGTCCCCTTGGTTCATCTGACCGAAAGCATGGAGACGGTTTGCATGTCGGTGACCGAAGCCAACAATGGCCTGATTCCCGCGCGCCCGACGCTGGCCATCGGGCAGCCGACCGCCGTTGATCCAAGCCGTGCGCCCGCTGGTGCTGCGATTCTGTGGCTGCAGATGCAGGAGATGCCGTCGCGGCTGCGCGGCGACGCGCTCGGTGAGATCGAGATCCCGGCCGATGGCCTGTGGACCGACGCCGTGCGCGAGCAAGTTGCCGACCGAGTGCAACAACGACTCGAAATGGTGATGCCGGGCCTGGGCTCGAAGGTGGTGGGCCGTCGTGCCTATTCACCGGCCGACCTTGAGCGGCTGAATTGTAATCTCGTGGGGGGCGATCCTTATTCAGGGGTGTGCTCACCCGACCAGTTTTTCTGGCTGCGGCCGTTCGCCGGTGTGCGCGGCAATCGCGGTCACGTTGCGCCCTATCGAAATCTTTACCACATCGGCGCCTCGACTCACCCGGGACCGGGCCTGGGCGGCGGCTCGGGTTGGCTGGTCGCCAACCGGCTTAGTCGCGCTTAACCCGCTCGACGCTGCCGGCGGCGATGACGCCCTGGGCATGATCGATTGGCTCGGTCGAACTGATCGCGATGGTCGGGCGCAGCGCTTCTAGTGCGGCGGATGATCGCTAAGGGTTTCGATAATCTGTTGCCGTAGCCAGCGATTGGCATCGTTATTTTCGAAATCCTGGTGCCAATGCACCGATACCGTGACTTCGGGAATCTCGATCGGCAGTTCAAATACCGCGAACTGTCCCATGGTATTGAGCAAGGGAGCGGCTCTGCGCGGCAAGGTAACGATCCAGTCGGTCTGCGCCAGAATGTAGGGCACGACGGTGAAATGCGGCACGCGCAAGGCGATCTGGCGATGCACTTTCTTCTTGCGGAAATACCCTTCGATTTGCTGATGCGCGTTCTCGACCGAATTGATCAAGACGTGCGGCAGCGCGAGGTACTCGTCTAATGACAGAGTTTGCTTGGGTAAGCCGGGACGCAGCCGCGTCATGCAAACATAAGCCTCATGGAACAACACGCGATGCGGCGTTCGCTCGCGTAGCGTCGGCAGATTGCCAATCGCCAGATCGAGCTTGCCGCTGCGCAGCGCTTCTTCGGCCTGAGCGACCGGCAGCGCTTGCACGTCGAGATGCACGCCCGGAGCGAGCACCGCGAGCCGGGCGCACAGCGGCGGTAGAAAGGCCAGCTCACCGATGTCGGACATCGTCAGGCTAAACAGGCGCGAACTGGTGGCCGGGTCGAACGGTGTCATAAAGCGCAAGGCCTCTTGCGCCGCCGCCATCGCACGGCGCAACGGCTCGCGCATTTCCAGCGCGGCCGAGGTCGGCTGCATTTCATTTCCGGTGCGTATAAATAGCGGGTCGTGAAACGCTGCCCGCAAGCGTCCGAGCGCATAGCTGACGGCCGGTTGTGACAATCCAAGCCGCACCCCCGCGAGCGTCAGGCTGCCTTCTTCGAGGATGGCGTGAAACACGCGCAGCAAGTTGAGATCGACGCGACCTGTATCCATATATTTATGACCTGGCTCGATATTGATCTATTTGACCGATATCTTAGGGCTTCCTACACTGCATCGCAATGAGTACGTGTTTTGGCATCGGCGGCTACTCGATGCATACATGGAGTGGAAAATGGCAGAGCGATCGTTTAAGAAGGAAGTCGAAAAACTGCTGGTAGGGGCGGGTGAGACTTTCAGCGGCGAAGGTATTCTCGCGGTAACCAAAGCCTTGCTGCAGTCGGGGGTGTCCTATGTGGCGGGCTACCAGGGCGCGCCGATCTCCCACCTGATGGACGTTCTTGCCGACGCCGACGACATTCTGCGCAGCCTCGGCGTGCACTTTGAGAGCAGCGCCAGCGAGGCGACTGCGGCCGCGACGCTGGCGGCATCAGTGAACTATCCTTTGCGCGGTGCGATCACCTTCAAAGCGACGGCCGGCACCAATGTCGCGTCCGATCCTTTGTCCAACCTGGCGTCGGGCGGTGTGATGGGCGGCGCGCTGATTATCGTCGGCGAGGACTATGGCGAAGGATCGAGCATCATGCAGGAGCGCTCGCATGCCTTCGCCATGAAGTCGCAGATCTGGCTGCTCGATCCTCGTCCGAACCTGCCCTCTATCGTCGATGCGGTTGAACAGGGTTTTCGCTTGTCCGAAGCCAGCAGCACGCCGGTGATGCTGCAACTGCGCATTCGCGCCTGCCATATGCATGGTCAGTTCGTGGCTAAAGATAATGTCAGACCGACGTTTACGCTGGCGGACGCGATGAATCATCCGCGCCGCGATCTATCGCGTATCGTTTTGCCGCCATCGAGTTTTGCGCATGAGAAAGAGAAGGTCGAGCGCCGTTGGCCGGCGGCGGTTGAGTATATCGAGCAGGCCGGGCTCAACGAGTTTTTTGGTCAGCAGACCGAACAGCATGGCTTGATCGTTCAAGGCGGTTGCTACAACGGCGTGATCCGCGCGCTGCAATTACTGGGCCTGGCCGACGCCAGCGGCAATACCGAGGTGCCGCTGTACGTGATGAATGTCGCCTATCCATTAATCGATAGCGAAGTGCGCCGTTTCGCGCTCGGCAAGGAAGCCGTGCTGATGATCGAGGAGGGGCAACCCGAGTTTATCGAGCAAGGCATCAATACCTCCCTGCGCCAGGCTGATCTGCAAACCCGGATCCACGGCAAGGACATGTTCTCGCGCGCCGGTGAATATGCGCCGACTATGATGCTCAAAGGCCTGCTCAAATTCTTTGAGCGCTACCGTCCCGACCTCGCACTGCGCGAGCGCTTGCCCGGCGGCGTGCGTTCGACCTTGGCGCCCAAACCCGTGCCGATTCCGGTGGTGGCCGTGCGCGCGCAGTCTCAAAGCGTGGCGCCGGTCTCGTCCGCGTTGCCGCAAAGCGTTGCCGCCGACGCGGCGCCGTTACAGGTGCTTGCTTCGGAACCTGCTTCGGAACCTGCTTCGGAACCTGCTTCGGCGCCGCTTACTGTTTCAGCACCTGTCGAGATGGGCGATCATTTACCGGTCCATGCCCGGCCGCCATCATTTTGCACCGGCTGTCCAGAGCGGCCGATCTTCACGGCAATTAAGCTGCTTGAGCGCGAACTCGGCAATCATCACATTAGCTGCGATATCGGCTGTCATTTGTTCTCGATTCTGCCGCCGTTCAATCTCGGTGCGACGACCATGGGTTATGGCCTTGGGGTCGCGGGCGCGGCGGCATTCAGTAGCGACGACAGTACCAAGCGTGCGGTCGCCATCATGGGCGATGGCGGGTTTTGGCATAACGGCTTGACCAGCGGTATCGGCAACTCGGTGTTCAACAAATCGGATAACGTCACGCTGATTGTCGACAACGGCTATTCCGCAGCCACCGGCGGGCAGGACATCCTGTCGTCGAAGGCCGACAATGCGAGGCGCGTGACGCAATTGCCGATCGAACAGGCGGTGCGCGGCGTGGGCGTCAAATGGGTGCGTACTTTGACGCGGACCTACGACATTGCCGGCATACGCGACACGCTGCGCGAGGCACTGACGACCGTTACACGCGGGCCGAAAGTGATCATTGCCCAATCGGAATGCATGCTGAATAAACAGCGCCGCGTCAAACCGTTAATGCGCAAGGCGATCGGCGAGGGCCGGCGGGTGGTTCAGGAGCGCTTCGGGGTCGACGATGATGTCTGCACGGGCGACCACTCCTGTATCCGCATCTCAGGTTGCCCGTCTCTGTCGATCAAGGACAATCCCGATCCGCTGCGTACCGATCCGGTTGCGACCGTCTTGGATAGCTGCGTGGGTTGCGGCGTATGCGGGGAAGCGGCCCATGCCGCAGTGTTGTGTCCATCGTTTTTCCGGGCTGAGCTGATCAGCAATCCGCGTTGGGGCGAGCGCGTCATGCAGCGCTTGCGGTCCACGGTCATCGAGTTCCTGCAACGCCGTCTGGCCGCACGTGAGGTCCGTTATGTCTAAGTTTATCGATATCACTGCATCTTCCGCCTGCATGACCGCCCAGCTCGCTCCTCGTCCGATCAGTATCGCGATTCTGGCCATGGGAGGCGAGGGCGGCGGCGTGCTCGCCGACTGGATCGTCGACCTTGCCGAACAGGCTGGATATACGGCACAGACGAGTTCGGTTCCCGGTGTCGCGCAACGTACCGGCACCACACTGTATTACGTCGAATTTGATCCGCGCACGGCCGAACAACGTAAGGGCGCGGCGCCCGCGGTCTTGTCGCTGATGCCGGTCCCGGGCGATGTCGATGTGGTGATTGCCTCCGAGTTGATGGAGATGGGGCGTGCATTGCAGCGCGGGCTGGTCACGCGAGAGAAAACCACGCTGATCGCCTCGACGCATCGCGTCTACTCGATCCAGGAAAAAGCCGCGATGGGCGACGGACGAGTCGACGCCGCGCCGTTTATCGATTCAGGCTCGCGCGCCGCACTGCGCTTTATTCATGGCGATTTCGCCGCTACCGCCTTACGCGCCGGCAGCGTGATCAGCGCCGCGCTGTTCGGCGCGCTGGCCGGCAGCGGCGCCTTGCCGTTTGAACGCGAGGCTTTCGAGTCAGCTGTGAAGCGCGCCGGAGTGGGCGTCGACAGCAGCCTGAAGGCATTCGCTGCCGGCTTCGCCTTGGCAACGGAGCCGCTTGCCTCGACTTCTACGGCATTGCCGACATCGGTGTCCTTACCGGCTGTGCCGATGCTGAAAGAACTCGATGCGCGCGTCGCGGACATGTTCCCCGCGCCGACACATCCGACACTACGGGCCGCCTTGCGCCGCCTGGCCGACTATCAGGACCGGCGCTATGCGCAACTGTATCTCGACCGTGTCGATCGTATCCGCTCGTTGGCCAGCAGTGAGCGTGATTCCAAGGCGCTGTTGCTGGGCGAAACCGCACGGCACCTGGCCTTATGGATGACTTACGAAGATACCGCCCGAGTCGCCGAACTGAAGATACGTGGCGGTCGCTTTACGCGTGTGGCCAAAGAAGTGCGCGTGAAGGGCGAACAGATTCTGGATATCAACGAATATTTTCATCCGCGGCTCGAAGAAATTGCCGATACGCTGCCTGCGGTATTGGGACGCTGGTTGATGCGTCCAGGCTTGATAAATAGTTGGGTTCAAGCCTTGACGCAACGCGGTCGCGTCATCAAGACGACCTCGCTGCGCGGCTTTTTGACCTTATATGCCGTGGCGTCAGCGCGCCGCTGGCGCCGCGTGTCATTACGGTATGCACGCGAGAACCATGAAATCGAGGTGTGGCTGAATCGCATCGAACACTACGCCGCGAAAGATTATGCGCTCGCCATCGAATACGCGCGTTGTCAAAGACTTGTCGAGGGATATGGGGACAGCCACGCGCGCGGCATGCGCAACCTGAGAACAATCGACCGTGCGCTTGAGCGTTGCCGCGGACGCGCCGATCTGTCTGCGCGGCTTGCCGCGATGCGCGAAGCGGCGCTGGCGGACGAAGAGGGTAGCGAGCTTGCTGCTTTACTGCAGGAGTGGAGTGCGGTGCCGGAGACCATGGCGCCACGCTCCGCGGTAGCGTAACGTCAACCAGCCAGTAGGGTTGAACGATAACGGCCCACGGGGATTTGCGCGGCAGCTAGCCGGTGAGATAGGCCGATGCCGGATAGCTGCCGCGCAGGAAAGGTCGGTTCAGATCTTTCCTTGAAGCTCAAGCAAGGTCAAAGCGATCAAGGTTCATCACCTTGGTCCAGGCAGCCACAAAGTCATGCACGAAGGTCTGTTGCGCGTCGCTGCTCGCATAGAATTCCGCGATGGCTCTGAGCTGGGCGTTCGAGCCGAACACGAGATCGACAATGGTGCCTGTCCACTTGAGCTTACCTGTGGCCCGATCATGTCCCTCCAACACACCTTCGGAGCTGGCGGATTTCTGCCACTTGGTATTCATATCGAGCAGGTTGACGAAGAAGTCATGGGTCAATGCTTCGGGCCGCTCGGTGAACACACCATGCTTGGACTGTCCGAAGTTCGCATTCAGGGCGCGCAGGCCACCGACCAGAACCGTCATTTCGGGCGCGCTCAGCGTCAGCAGGTTCGCTCGATCCAATAACAGTTCAGCGGCCGAATCCTCGTATCCCCGGCGCAGATAGTTACGAAAGCCGTCTGCCGCGGGTTCCAATACCGCGAACGCGTCGGCATCGGTTTGCTCCTGCGATGCGTCCATGCGCCCCGGCGAGAACGGTACCGTGAGCTCATGCCCGGCTTTCTTCGCCGCAGCTTCGACGGCCGCGCTACCGCCGAGAACGATCAAGTCTGCCAGCGAAACTTTCTTGCCGCCGGACTGAGCGCCGTTGAAATCCTTCTGGATGGTCTCCAAGGTCTGCAGCACCTTGGCCAGGTCGGCGGGCTGGTTGAGTTCCCAGTCTTTTTGTGGTGCAAGGCGAATCCGTGCGCCATTCGCCCCGCCGCGTTTATCGCTGCCACGGAAGGTTGCAGCGGATTCCCAAGCGGTCGTCACCAGTTGCGGGATCGACAATCCGGAGGCAAGGATTTTGGCCTTCAGCGCGGCAATATCCTGTGCCCCGATCAATTCATGATCGACCGCCGGAATCGGGTCTTGCCACAGCAGCGGCTGCGCCGGAACCAGCGGACCCAGATAGCGCGAAATCGGCCCCATGTCGCGGTGCGTCAACTTGAACCATGCCTTGGCGAAAGCGTCGGCGAACTCCTGCGGATTGTCGAGGAAGCGCTTCGAAATCTTCGCATAGCTCGGATCTACGATCAGCGACAGATCCGTCGTGAACATAATGGGCGCATGCTTTTTCGAGGGATCGTGAGCATCCGGCACGGTGCCTGCCGCAGACGCTTCTTTGGGCGTCCATTGGTGCGCACCGGCGGGGCTCTTGGTCAGTTCCCACTGATAGCCGTAGAGGTTTTCGAGGTAGTTGTTGTCCCACTTCACCGGATTGGTGGTCCATGCGCCTTCCAAGCCGCTGGTGATCGCATGAGCGCCTGTACCGCTGCCAAAGGTATTGTTCCAGCCCAAGCCTTGCTGTTCGATTCCGGCAGCCTCGGGTTCGGGACCCACATATTGACTTGGGTCGGCCGCGCCATGCGCTTTGCCGAAGGTATGTCCGCCGGCAATCAGGGCCACGGTTTCCTCGTCGTTCATCGCCATGCGCGCGAAAGTCTCACGAATGTCCCGGGCGGCCGCGACCGGATCCGGTTTGCCATTGGGCCCTTCCGGATTGACATAGATCAGGCCCATTTGAACCGCCGCAAGCGGATTGTCGAGCTGACGGTCGCCCTTGTAGCGTTGATCGTCGAGCCACTTGCCCTCCGGTCCCCAATAAATATCTTCTTCCGGTTCCCAGATATCTTCGCGTCCACCGGCAAAACCGTAAGTCTTGAAGCCCATCGACTCCAGCGCGATATTGCCCGTGAGTATCATCAGATCGGCCCACGACAATTTGCGGCCGTACTTCTGCTTGATCGGCCAGAGCAGGCGGCGCGCCTTGTCGAGGTTGCCGTTATCCGGCCAGCTGTTCAGGGGCGCAAAGCGTTGCGCACCATGGCCGGCGCCGCCGCGACCATCTGCGGTACGGTAGGTGCCTGCGCTATGCCAGGCCATACGGATAAATAGCGGACCATAGTGGCCGTAGTCCGCCGGCCACCAGTCCTGCGATGTCGTCATCAAAGCGTGGAGATCTTTAATCACGGCATCGAGGTCTAGGCTTTTGAACGCCTCAGCATAGTTGAACGCTTCGCCTACGGGCGCAGACTGTGGGGCGTGCTGGTGCAAAATTTTCAGATTCAGTTGATTGGGCCACCAGTTTGCGTTCGCTGGGGCTCCTGCCACGGTTTGCTTGTTGGCACCGCCCGAGAACGGGCATTTTTGTTCTGTCGACAAGGTTGGCTCCTTTGGTTTTATACAGCTGTAGGACCAGTTTAGGGTTGAGACCTCGATCGATCAAAGCAATTTTTCCAATCGGAGCGATAGCGGGCAAAAGGGGTCGCACCGCGCGCAATGACTGGTCTCCGATTTTACCCGTCACGCTAGTGCCAAAGAATCCGGCGCACCTGCTAAGCAAACATCGCCGGCTAAGGGCGTCGTTGTCTCGAATTTCCGGGCGCCAGCTCGACGTGGATGCACTTGGATATCCCCACAGCTCACCTGTACTATTCAAGCAATGGATCTACGGGACTAAAAATGAAAATTTACTTGGCGGGTTTCGATGTATTTCGCGAGGATGCACTTGAACACGGAGAGCGGTTGCGCGAGGCATGTCAGCGCCATGGATTCGTCGGTCTGTACCCCATGGATAACAAACTTCCATCTGCCTTGCATGGGCGTGCGCTCGCCAAATGGATCTACCAGGCCAATATAGATTTAATCAAGGAAGCGGATTTTGTCGTGGCCAACTTGAATCCGTTTCGGGGAGCGGAACCGGATTCGGGAACGTCTTTTGAAGTTGGCTATGCGATTGCGCTTGGAAAAAGCGTGTGGGCTTACATTGAAAATCAGAAAACGATAGTCGAGCAGTTGACTGGGCACGAAGCGCAAGCGGGTAAAAGCTATGTCGATGAGAACGGCTTCACCATTGAAAATTTCGACCTGCCGCTCAATCTGATGCTTGGCGCCAGCGCGCAGATTATTGCGGGCGATGCGGCGGATTGTATTCGTGCGCTGGCGCGTTCGGTGTGGGGCGGTTAGACGATACCCACCGGACAAAGGGGGCGGTCAGTTTGAGTGGACACATCCTGCGCTTTACAAACTCAAGACGCCATGTGGGGGGAATTTACCGCTTACGATTATTTGCTACTTTACGCGCGGTTTCGGATGGTGGCTTACCTGCTGTCGATTCGACACCATCGGCAGCTTTCGTTTGATTTTCAGGGGTTGTGGGGAACGTAGGTCCTCTAAAATTCGTCGTTGAAACGGTCCAATGCTCGTTTGACCCATTGGAATCCAATGTGCTCCTGTTCGAGTCGCAAATTCTTGCGGATTCGGTTATCTCGCAGATCGTTGAACAGTGCATGCTCGGCGTGATTGAGCATCGGCAGATCGTGCAATGCCTAGTCACACTCCTCACCCCACAGCGCTTCGTGGGCCATCAGCGTTGCCCTGTCCATCAGCAACGATTCGACCTGGCCGAAGCGGTGGCGCAACTGATCGAGAATGGCGAAGCCGTGGGTGTCGATATCGCCCCAATAGCCGATGCGGCACTGGGCGAGCCACTTGGCCTGCGCCAGCGTGTCCCATCCGTAACCGGCGCCGAACACGGCGATTGCATCGGCTAGCGTACCCGCAAAGCTGATCGTGGCCGATGCGCTCAAACTTCCATCCGGCGATTTTCCAGCTACGTTGGCAATGTGGACTCTTCTTAGCTACCCGGTGGCTTGGTTGTTTGGCATAGCGATAATCGGTCTGATTGTTTATGCGCTCCTCCTGGTGGCAGGGGGTTTAGCAGGTTTATCGACTCAGCCGATAATTGACCCGATTCTGCGCCTTATCTCTCGGGCCTTTGCTGTCGAGTCGAGGTGGCGAAAATTTATTGAAGATGGTCGACAAGCGTTAATCGGACAAGCGCTCCGTCACGCCGTGGGAGCGGCGGTAATGACAGTATTTGTTGCCATGGCAGCTTCCTTTTGGCTACAAGGGATTCATCAGCCACGTTTAGTGCGACTTTTTTCTTATGTCGCAGATTACGAACGAGCTCCCGCCTACCCAGGTGTCGAAAAAGAGAAATTTAGGTTGCACGACAACGGTGTCGTTTCCTATGCGACCTATAACGCGGGAGACGTTGCAATTCGCGTTGAGAATGTCGATGTGCAGCTGCATTCGCCGCATTGATATCGAATGGCCGTTCATTGTTCCAGGAAGGACGTGACCGTATCCCAGTTGTCGTTCTCAAAAGCGGGCGCGACCTTGTCGATTTCATCATCACCCATCCCCACGGCCGGGGACCGGGCGAGTCGTTTCCAGTCGTTCAAGGCAGCCATCATCCGGGTCAGGATTGCATGAGCGTCGTCATTGGACACGCCAAAGTATGCCGCCGCATCCAGCGCCTCCTGGATATCCCCGGTTTCACCGGTCGCTTCGGTCACGGCGGTTTTCAGGATGGGTTCCTTGTCGGGGAACGGGTTCACGTCGAACAGCGGGGCGAGCCGCCACTGACCCCCGCCGCTGTGCAGGAAGCCGTGGTTGTGCATGTGGTCATCCACGTTGGTGATGAGCATGCTGAAGCAGATGCGTGCCCAAAGCTCCTGCTTGTCTTCGAGAGGTCTCGGGGAGAACCGGTCAATAGCCTCCGCAATCTGTGTGTATGCGCCATCTTCCCGGAAATCCAGCTGCAGCAGCGAGGCCGCAGACAGGTAAGGGATGCGACCGCCAGCCCGGGGTCGGTCAAACCGCACGATAAGCGCGACAGCCTGGGTGCCAGACATGACGACTTCGGCCTCGGATGCATTCAGGCCCGCCTCTTTCGCGAGCAACAGCGCCAGCACCTCACCGCGCGCCACGTCACGCGTATCACTCACGCTCGGAAACTTGGCGATGGTCAGGGTGCCGTCGGGCTTCAGGACCGTTGCTTTGGGTCGCATACCGCCGAGCGAGGTGCCGCGCCCTTTCAGATACGCCAGGTCCGTCGCCGTTTCCTTGCCGGATTCGACCGCTTTCGACGCCTGAATCAAGGTCTGCAGCGGGACCTCGTGAGTTCCTTCAGGCAAGTTGTCGTCATGGAGCACATCGAGGAAGGGGCTGTCGGCATTGTCCCTGAAGCGCAGTGCGCCAATGCGGCTGGAATCCAGTACCCCCAGCAAATAGTCCAGGTCTGACAGCTGTGCGGAACCGGCGTCTCGGCCGGCGTCTTTTTCAGTCTTGCGCCGTTTGGCATGGGCGCGGTTAATGACACGGCATCCCCAGCCATCAGGCTCAGTATCGGCAATGGCACCCGCAAAGGTAGAAGTCTCCTTGCTTCCTGTGCGATATTGAAAGTCGGTGCTCAGGGGGAGGTCTGGAGACAGTGCGAAGCAATCTGGATTACTGAGCCAGGTGGGGGAGTACCGGAACGCCGAGACCTCTTTTTGTCCCTGTCTGGAAAATTGCAGTTCGCCCACTTCCAGTTCCGTGTCGCCCAGATAGACGAGCAGCGTCCGCGTTGTGCCGGTTTTTGCTTTTTTTGTCGTTGCCATTACAGGGCTCCACTGTCCGGGTTGGTTTTGCGTACCCGGATGCGTTTGGCCACCGCCTTATTCATGAGCGCCAGGCCGAGCGCGTCATTGGTGGTGTTCAGGGCCTTGTTGAGCTCGGGGAGGAGGTTCAGGATGTTCAGGACCCGAACCACAGCGCCCCACGACACTCCGGGGTCGCCCTGTTCCAGCCGGTAGAGCGTCTTTTTTGAGATGCCCGCCCGCTCCGCCATGGATGACGTAGCAAGCCCCCGGCGCCGGCGGGCCAGCGCAAGGTCATCTCCGGCAGCAACCAGCGCACGCTCGACCGGTAAAGGCATCGGACTTTCGGTGAAGCGGCCGGAAGGTTTGGGTGTCGCCGCTGTTTTTGGTTTATCGGTCATATCTGAACCCTTAATGCGTTAATGCGTCATATTTGACCACTATACGACATCCCTCAGATGGACGCCATTGCGCTGGTTAAAACGGTCAGATATGGGTCAATATATCAATTAAGAGGTCATATATGACTCATTATATGAGAATGGGGCGCGATAAGGACACCGAGGCTCCCTGTTGAGAACCGTCACCCAACCGTGAGCGCGACATCTTGTCTCTTTCGATGGTGGCCGACCCCGAGCGCTGCCACGCGCTTTCAGGCAATGTAGATGGCGGTAAGGGTGCCGGGGAAGTTACCGGGGCGCGTGTATACGGGCAATAGCGGGCGTCGGCAATGCTGTGCTGCCTATCCGACGTCGCTCATTGTCCCGTGCTGTGATTCTGTCTAAATTATTCGACGTCGGGGTCTTCCTTGGCAATAGCTTGTCTAAAATTCGTCGTTGAAGTCGTCCAATGCTCGTTTCACTGCCTGCAGTGGACGCCGGGGAAACCAAGGCCGGAACCCCGCTTGTCGTGATCGTACGAGTGGGAGTATGCAGACGAATTGCGAGACGTCGCGACGCTTGCCGATCAGGCAGAGATTTGTACTTGCGCGAGATGCGCTTGGTCGCGGCCCGGCCAAGCATGCGCAAGGTGATTATTCTCTTCACCTGAAATGTTCAACCGCCAAATCGATAAATGCCTTGACCTTGAGAGACAGAAATTTTCGGCTCGAATACACGATCCTGAACTCCCGGTCAGGGAGATGATATTCGGGCATGATGCGTTGCAATCGGCCTGCGCGTAGGTCGTCATCGATGAGGTACGCCGATAGGGTGGCGATACCCATGCCGGCAAGCGCGCTTTCACGCAGCATACCGATGTTGTTGGTCACGAAGCAGGGTTTGGGATGCACGGTAATCGGCGCGCCGTCGGCGGCGTGGAACGCAAGCTCATCGCTGCCTTGTTCGGTGCGAAAGGCCAAATAGGGATGACGCGCCAACTCGGACGGGTGTGCCGGGCTGCCATGCTTGGCGAGATAATCGGGCGCCGCGCAGGCATACATATCGGTTGCCGTGAGGTGTCGTGAGACAAGGCTCTGACTCGTGACGCGACGCGCCGGAAGAATAGCCAAGTCGAACTCCTCATCGATCAGATCGACAGAGCGATCGGCCAACACGAGATCCAAGACCACATCAGGGAAGTCGCGCCGGTAGGCGGCGAGGACGGGAGCCAGTTTGCGTATGGCAAACAGCGCGGGCGCCACCATCCGAAGTCTTCCTGAGGTACTCACCGCACTGTCGGAAAGCATCTGATAGGTTTCGTCGATGTCGACCAGGATTTGCCGACAGCGGTCGAGGTATATTCTGCCCGCTTCGGTCAAGGACATCTTGCGCGTTGTTCTTTGCAGTAAGCGCGTTCCAAGATGTTGCTCCAACTCAGAAATGACCCGGCTAATCCTTGGCACACCCATGTCGAGTGAATCGGCCGCACGCGCGAAGCTGTTGTATTCGGCAACTTTGACAAAGACGCGCATTGGATTCAATACGTCCACGTGCGACCTCCCGATAGTGGTGGAATGTGCTGCATGACTTGTGATCCTTGCTAGCGGGCTCAGTGTAGCGCGTCATATCTCGGGCGATAAGCCAAGGACTTTCGAATTTCGGACAGGTGACGAGGATGGGCACGCAATCAACACTACACCGGGTAATGGGTGCGTAGTGCGAGCTGCTGACACTGTCATAATCCAACGCGACGATGCCTGCAATCGCGATATTGATCGCCGGTATTTTGAACTTCGGATGGACAAAACCAAAAATGCGCTTGGGTAAAATTTCGTCGCGCGCGATTGCGGAAAAATTGTCGATTTCCTTCGAGACCGTGTTGGGCATTGTGTTCAATGCGGAGTCTTTGTATTACGATCAAGTCGAAACTACGACACATTCAACCTCGGGGGAGACCATGATGTTGCAAGCTCTCGCAACCCTTCTGACATTCCAATGCCTCGGAGAAGGTTTTTCCTACTTTTTCCATTTGCCGGTGCCCGGCCCGGTAATCGGCATGCTCCTGTTGTTCGGCTTTATCCTATTGCGGCCGGAAATCGCCGATGCCATCGAACCTACCGCGCTTGAGTTATTGCGCCATCTATCGCTGTTGTTCATTCCGGCCGGTGTCGGCATCATGGTGTCGGCAGGCAAGATCCGCGGTGATGCGCTGGCTGTCAGCGTTTCGATCGCGGTCAGCACGACCCTTGCTATCGTCGTGACCGCACTCGTGACACGTGCGCTATTGCGTCGCCAACGCCGCGAGCCCGCGGGATCCGAGGCCGCATCATGACCGCTATTCCGAAACTTGGCGCGATCTGGGTCTATCTCGCCGCGACCCCGCTGCTTGGGTTGACGATCACACTAATCGCCTACCTGATTGCCCAGGCGATCTATGCAAAAGCGCGCTTCAATCCGCTCGCTAATCCCGTGTTGATTGCTGTGGCGCTACTGGTCGCGTTGCTCGAAGTCACCGGAACATCGTACGCCACATATTTCGAAGGAGCCCAATTCGTTCATTTCCTACTCGGGCCCGCGACCGTGGCGCTTGCGCTGCCGCTCTACAGGCAGTGGCCAAAACTGCGACGCACGGCGCTGCCGCTGATTGGCGGCCTGGTTGCCGGGTCTTTGACAGCCATCGTTTCGGCGACAGGCGTGGCAGCACTCTTTGGCGCCTCGCATCAAACGATTGCATCGCTCGCCCCGAAATCGGCGACGACACCGATTGCAATGGCGGTCGCGGCTGAAATTGGCGGGATTCCATCGTTGACTGCAGTGCTGGTTATTTCGACCGGGATATTCGGAGCGGTTTTCGGGCGCTCGATCCTGAATGCGCTACGTGTCGTTGAGCCCGAGGTGCGCGGCTTCGCACTCGGCGTTGCGTCGCACGGTATCGGCACCGCGCGTGCGTTTCAGGTAAGCGAAGAAATGGGCGCGTTCGCCGGCCTAGGAATGGGGCTCAACGGTGTATTCACGGCATTGGTTGTTCCGGTACTCGTACCGCTGGCTGTGCGGTGGATGTCGGGGTGAGCCGATTGGACATTGAGATTTGATGAGGCGCGATGTGCGTAGCAATGGTGATTTGGCGATGAAGCTTGCAGCCTATCGAGCGCACATCCACGAGGTACCGCAGGACGTGAGTCGCTTTCTCTGATTTCTGCATGGACGACAGACGCGGAACACCACGCTTTTTAACAGTCCCAAATCTAAGCGATAGCGAACATCGGGGCGTTTTGCCGAAATTTTTTTCAACGATGCAAGCGGTATCCCAACGCGTGCAAATCAAGCCGACTAAGATCCTGTCCGATCTCACCCCTCTCACCGCCGTGTTTTCGTAATCCTTTGCTTCGCTTCGCGTCGCCCAGAACGGGCTGCTGCCTCACGCGATACTATTACGGCGTCAACATACTTTCTGAGCAGGCAGCTGTCTATGCGCCCACCCTCCAATCCACCCAAGTTAAGGAAATCATGTGCGTGTAGATAATTTATTTTCAAAATTTTCCGAGAAATACTTGACATTGCATTAAAAGCGCGGCGGCCAGTGTGAATTTTTATTTCCACTACCTGCCA
>Ga0302220_10001363_pt1 | contig 19133 bp, 7 predicted proteins | sample II_Palsa_E1_3_FD_194572 | JGI IMG/M metagenome (GOLD analysis project Ga0302220, IMG submission 194572) | Peat permafrost microbial communities from Stordalen Mire near Abisko, Sweden - II_Palsa_E1_3 | ecosystem: Environmental > Terrestrial > Soil > Palsa > Peat permafrost | place: Sweden...
GTTGATATAGGCCATATTTGTAATGAGATGTGCCACGATGTATTTCCTTGAGTTGAGTCTGCACGTGACGATGCCGCTGAGTAAAAACCAGCAGAAGCACGTCGGTACATTGATTGATTAAATCGGTCTACGGGAGAAGGGGATTGCTGATGAAAGGCAGCAAGCTGATTGGATCAGGGGAAATCTGATCGTCGCTGACTAAACGTGTGCTGGCAGCCGAGGCACCGATAGTTGTTGAGAACCTTGTCATCGACCATTTCGCCCAACGTCGCACCGGCGGCACAACCTGCTGTGCCGCCCACGAGGGCACCCAGTACCGCACCCGCAATACCGCCGAGCATCGCGCCGAAAGGACCGGCAACCAACCCGACTGTGGCGCCCATTTCCGCACCGGACAGCACCACTGCCGCACCACTGACGGCACCCGCGACGGTACCAATGGCGCCGCCGGCCTTCCTCGCATGATTTCGTGTTTCAACACGCCCAGACTGACACTTGGGGCAGGGCGGTGGTGTCATCGGGGGTGCTCCCGCCCGAGATCCCGGGAAAAAGTTGTCGGGCTCATGCGGTTCGCGGGCTCCGTAGAACGTGTGGGCGTCATCAGGCTCATCGGGATCGAACGATCCATTAAATTGATTGGGCATGTCCGATGGCCTTCCGTGCGGCTCGTTCGGCGGTTTTACGCAGATAGGCGGACGTGAGTAGGCCGGCGACAAAGACAATGGCGAAAACCGCAAGGTATTCGAAGGGAGAAATCACGATGGCTCCTAAGACTGAAGGGCATCAGCAGAACAATTCGGCTAATGGAGCGACGATTTTTATCTCGCTCCAACCAGTGATATGTGTCTGAGATTTTCTGCAATCAACCGTGCCGACCGCGTAAAACGAGAACCCAACACTCATTTTATACGCGAGGTTTAATTAAAGTTTAAAAATAAAACCCAATCAGATTATTTTAAATAGACGGACGTAGTGGTTATTTTTCACGATTTGCCAGTTTGGCGAGTTTAATAATGACATTGGCGTGACCGTAACGCAATTGTACGTAACATCTGTCACGAAATTTTCGCTGAACACAATGCACACACGCGCTATTGTGTCCTAGCAGGCTGCTGAAATACCTCATTGAGCATGGAAAGAGATATTTTTCGACCTCACAAAATGCTCCGCAACCGGCTCGTGGGACTCAGGTAAGGGGTAAGGCACCCCCGAAAAGCGTTTTGCGAGGACCCAAAAACAGTATTTCAGCAGCCTGCTAGATCTTGCGATCTGGATTCCAGCGTACTCAGATGAGCAGCAATGATGGCTAATTTAAATAAAGGGGTTGGACCATCACGTCTGGGCCATTTATCGAATAGAGAACAGGCGCGTTCGTATTGTGGAGATCAGTCGCGTGGATTTTGAAGCTATCGGGATGGGTGTCGATACATCTTGGGAACCTTTCCCTGTTATGCGAATGTTTCCGACCCGATGCGGGAGAGAGATGCACATTTCGTCGCATCAGGAATGCAATTGCAGGCGAGGAATTAATTTGCTGACTTATCCTAAAACCCGCATGCGGCAAGTCCCGTCTGCACTAATTTGCGGCTGGTTACTCATTGGGTTCTCCGCCGGGAGCTATGCCGACGTTGGTGTCACTGAGCCCGAATGGGCTGCTCCGCCAATGGTCTATGAACTTCCTCATCAGCTATCAGTGCCACGCGTGGAAATGGTGCGCGACACAGTAAAGATAGGAAATTTCACCGACGATGGAGCCACGATTGAAATCGTTCTAATTGGAAACGGAGAGCGGCTATACGGAGGCACTGGCGAAGCGAGCAAGATCCGCGGCGACCTCTACCTGCTTGCCGCAGCTCAGGTTGACCACTGTACTTTGCTTATTCACTTTGATCGATCGCGCATTGGGATCGAGGGCCTTCACAGCGATAAAGATTCCAGTAGATTTTGCCCTAGTAAGACTCTTTGGCTACCGGCAAAGGTATTTTTGGATACGGTCCCGCCATAGGTGGCTAACTCAAGGCATCTTTAGATCTCACTGAAAGGACATGGAAGATTAAGCGTCCTATGGGCTGATAAACTCTTAAGTGGACGTAACATGTCAACGTCATCGCTCGTACTTGATCCATTTTACATCTCTAGTAGTTTAATTCCTCTGCTCACGGGGAGTATTTTTCCAGCTACAGAGTTGGGAGGGAATATTGCATCCATCTCGACGTTTTCTTACGCGGGTGGAAGCAGTACTTACTCATTTGGACTTTTTCAGTACGACGTCGGGAGTAATGCTGCCGCTCGGAATTTTCTATCTGAAATTGGATTCTCACCCGCTCAAATCTCAATGCTGTCTCAACAGGGTAATTTGATGACAGCCGCTCAGGTGACCGCTTTGAGTGCGCAACTGAGTACTGCTCTTCAGATTCCTGGTAACCAAATTCTACTTCAGCAACTAAATGCTAGTTGGGCCAATGGGCTTGTAGGGCAACTTCAATCGGCTCTCACTGTGATTGCCCAAAATAATCCATCTATTGCCGATCAAATCTACGAGAGTCCCGATCTGCAGGCTCGCCTCATTGACTATGCCAATCAATTCGGGCTGTCGCCCACTGGTCCTATGGTGCTATGGCTCTCAGGACAATCGGTTGGGGAAAATGGCACACGCTTTCAGCTTACGCAAGGACAACAACTTACTGATGGCGACATCACCGCTTTTGTCTTACATACTGACGAAGGGGTATCGATAAACCCAACTGGGGAAGTAACTCGCGAAAATGCGTTAAATACCGCAATTAGCACCGCGACGCTGGGTACGGCGACGGTCGATGTTGGGGGATCCTTTTCTGGAACATTCAACAATATGGATGTTTTTGTCCAGGTCGGCGCACAGGTGCTTATTGGCGGAAGCGGCGATAGTTTCTTTATGGCTAACGGGAGCAGTATCAACCTTGTAAGCGGGGTCAATGATACGTTTTCGTGTGGCGCGACATCTGTGACGGTGACCAGCGGTAGTGCCAGTCTCACATGCAGTAGCACTGGAATTCTCAATATAAACGGCGGCAGTACCACCGGGATATCACAATCGATTTCACTCGATTCGACAGATGGCTCAGGCACCATAGTCGTTGACGGGCAGTCTGTTCTGGCGTTTGGGGCAGGGGCGAGCGTCAACTTAGACGCGGGCAGTATCACAGTGACCTCCGCGCCAGCACTCGGTTGGACGACCACTACGCAATTGAGCCAGAACGGCGACCTGACGCAAACCTTTGGCTCGACCGATTCACTGGGCGGTGCGATCACGCTTAATTACGGCGATTCAAGCAATACCTCGGGTGCGGGCTCCGTTCAACTCACCGGCGCTACGCTCGACGGTCTGGTGATCGGTGCCACCGGAACCGGTTCATTGCTGGGGGCCCTCTACACGGATGTCCAATCGAGTGCTCAGACTGACGCGACGAACGCGGCGACGCAAGCTGGCTCGATGCTGAGCGTACAGCAGAGCGCCATCGGATCCGCACTCGCATCTGGCCAAGTGTCTTCATTGCCGAGCGATCCAGAAGGCTTGCTAACGGCATTGTTCCCTCTACTCAGCGCGGCGGGAACGGACATCGATCTTTCCGGCTCAATTCTCAGCATAGATGAGTCTACTGGTGACGATACCGCCATCGTGCCCCCGACGCCCCCGCTCGTCTATACTCCACCCGATTTGAACTACGACCCTAGTTTGCCTACGGTGCCCGGAGTTTGGGGCGGCGGCTCCGTGATTGTCGATAACGGCGATGACAGTGAGACCATCGACGACGGCTCGCTGGCGTCTATCACGGTCGATGGACAGACCTGGGGTGCCGATACGTTACCCGGTTCCGCCAATGGCGGCGCCGGTCTCGGCAGCGACTATTCGGATTTCCTGCAGGCGTTGTTTGGAAACGATACGACTGCTGCAGATAACTATTTCGACGCTCTCTCGTTTGCGGGCGTTTTCTCCGGAGCGGGCACGGCTGCCGCGCCATTGGTTTATATCCCCTCATCGGATTATTCTCCATCGGATGGCACGATCAGCTCTCCGAGCATTCCCGGCATCGATCCCGGTGATAGTGGGGGAGGAGGTAGTGGATTTGGCTCTGGCAGCTCAGACGGCGGAATTTTTCTAGCATCGGGCGACGATCCGGATACGATTATCATTATCGTCGACCCGCTGGTGCTGAGCTTGAACGGTCTGCCTATCAATCTTCTGTCGCAACAACAAGCGCAGACCGAATATGGTGCGGATCTGGCCGGACAGTCCATGTCCACTGGCTGGGTCGGCGCTGACACGGGCATTCTGGTGAGTGTCGGCGCAGATGGCGTAGTGTCACCTGTTTCGAATTTTGCCGCCCTCGCTGCTTTGGATGTGAATCACGACGGCGTCATTGACGCTTCCGACCCAGGCTTTGCAAACCTTGAGGTATGGGTCGACGCGAACGGGGATGGCATCGTTGAGCCTGGCGAGCTCGTCTCTCTCTCATCGCTTGATATTCAATCTCTAAGCGTTTCTTCCACTGCCACGAATCAGGTCGTCAACGGCAACACGATCTCCTCGGTCGGTTCACTAACCTTTGCAAATGGCAGCACCGAAGCGGTAGACGACGTGAATTTTGAAGGTTCGGTTCCTGAGGCATCGACACCGGCTCTCACCGGAGAGTCTGCCGTGGCACTCGCTTTTTATTCGCGGGTACTTGAGTATTTGCCCGCCGAGGCTGAAGGTACGGCGCAGCAGATCGCCCAGTCAGTAAGCACCGTGGCGCTTTGGGCCGAGGAAGTCGGAAGCGGCAGCACGGATACACTTTCTAAAGGCACGCTCTACGATGTCAATGATGTCGCCGTAGTTGGAGGGGACACGCTGGTCTATAACGAGGCGTCACCGACCTATGGCAACATTCTCGAGCTCGATTACAACCACATTTACATCCTAACAGCAGACGGTCACGTGGAGTCCGGCGACGCTCCGGAGGTCGTCGGGATGGCCGACAATTCCGTTGCTCAGGTGTTGACCAGCATTGAGGGCGCGGCGCAAGCGGTTCAGGCGGCGACAAAGGCACAGAGCAATAGCGAAGATGCAGCAATGACCGCCGACATGTCCAACGCGGACATCGGTTCGACGTCCGATCAAGGGGCCGCTGGGGCGGCCGCTGCGACCGAGCAGGCGTGGCTGGCAGCGTTTACTTCGATTGCGGCGGCATTGAACGCACTGCCGACCACAACGACTGCGCTCACGGCGGCGGCCGCTGCCGTTGCACAGATTGAATTGCCGGCCGGCGCCCGCTACCTGACGGCGGATGATGCACAGCAAGCGGTTGGTACGTTGTTGGAGCAAGGCGACCTCACAGAGGGTCTGGCCGATGGAACGGCTGCTTTTGAGACGCTGCTTGCGGCGGTCGCGCAGGCGTGGAACGTCTCGCAGATTACCTTCGCAGCGGCGGGTTCGACCATGCAGGCGACAGGAGGGGATCTCGTACTCGCCGCCGCTGGCGCTGAAACGCTAAGCGATGGAGCGACGCCGAGCACATATGTACTCTTACCCGGTGCAGAGTTGGAGATCATAGATTTCCACACGGGCGCAAGCGGAAGTCGACTTGACTTCCTGAGCCCGGGCGCGACGCTGACGCTCACTGAAGTGAACGGAGGCACACAGATTCAGCTCGGCAGTACTTCGGTTTTTCTTGTGGGCGTAGCTGCCTCAGCGCTGTCGTACTTTGATAACTTCGCCGGTGTGTCGGCTGCGTCGTTCGCGAACCTGAACGACACGAAAATCGATCTGTCGTCGGACGACAGCATGATTGACGATGGCACGACGCATATCGACACACTGACGGTTATTGGAACAAATGACATCCTGATTGCAAACTATGGTATCGACGTGCTGAGTGCGACCGGCTCGTCGAACACGCTGATCGGTGGCGCTGGCGCCGATATGTTGACGGTCTCGGGCTCAGGGAATACGCTTGTCGCAGGTGTCGGAACCAGTGAATTGATGGTCAGTGGTACAGGCGCAAGCAATGTGCTTGTTGGCGGGGCAGGTACGGACGAACTGACGGTTACAGGTACGAGCGGGCAGCAAGAGAGCAACACCCTGATAGGCGGCACGGGTAATGATGTAATGCGTGTAACGGGGAACTCGGACACGCTGATTGCCGGTGGTGGCATAGACGTGCTGTATGCGATCGGCGGTGCTGACACACTCGTGGGTGGAAGTGGAGACGATCTCCTGTCGGTCACGGGAAGTGGGAACATTCTCATAGGAGGTTCCGGCACGTCGGAGCTGGTCAGCGATGTGAGCGGCAACACACTGGTGGGAGGAACGGGACTGACGCAAGCTTTCTACACGGCGAATGGGATGACTGTGAATCTCGCCGACGGCGCAGCTTCGATCAACGGCAGTGGAGTGAGTGACACGCTGGTGGGCGTGGCCAGTGCGGATGTCGTTGGCAACAACGACACGCTAATCGGCGGGAACCTGAGCGGTACCCTGTGGGGCAGTGGACAGGGCGACACGCTCATTGGTGGAAGCGGGACCACGACACTTGTGAGCAATTTGGGCGGCAATACGCTGTTGGCCGGAACGGGGTCCACGCAAGCCTGGTACACCTACGACGATATCGTGATCGACTTGGCAACCGGTGCGGTCACCAATGTGCATGGCGGCGGTACTAGTGACACGCTGCTGGGAATCTCGCAAGCATTCGACACCGGCAATAGCGATACTCTAATTGGAGCGGGTGGCGGTGGTGACATGCTGGCGGTCGTTGGAACCGGCGACACGCTGGTCGCATCAGGTACTGACAATACGCTTGCTGGCGGAAATGCTTCGGTCTTGATGGCGAACGAGGTCGGCGGCAATACCCTGATCGCCGGTACAGGTGCGGCGACCGTAGCCTACGACGCCAGTGGCGTCACCATTGACCTTGAAACCGATACAGTATCGGAAAACGGAACCGACGTAGCTGACACCCTATTGGGAATGTTTGCGATTGCACAGGTGACCGGTAGCCAGGATACGCTGATCGGCGAGGCCACAGCTTCGACACTGGTCAGCAATGCGGCCGGCAATACGCTGATCGCCGGCACGGGACCCACGCAAGCCTGGTACGGGGTGAATGGCGTGACTGTAAACCTCGGTGCCGGGACGGCAGAGGTGAATGGCGCGAACCTCGGTGATACGCTTACCGGTATCGTCGCGGCGGTCGTTGCGGGCAACAACGATACACTCGTTTCGTCAGTCATCGGCGAGGATATCCTCATTGCAGCGGGCAACGATGACACCTTGGTTGCGCTTGGAACAGGCAATACGCTCGAAGGCGGGAGAGACGCGACAACGCTGCTCAGCGACGCACAGGGCAATACCCTGATCGCAGGTATCGGCCCGACTGTCGTGTTCTATGGTAGCGGTGTCGCCGTCGACCTCGATACAGGAATGGCTGTGCTGAACGCCACCGGCGCGCACGATTCACTGGTTGGTATTACCGCCACGCAGGTGACCGGCAGCGACGATACCCTGATCGGCGGAAATACCGCTTCGACGCTGATTAGCGATGCCCTGGGCAATACACTTATCGCTGGGGTTGCACCTACCGATGTCGATTATACAGGCGACAACCTTACGATCAATTTGAACACGGGCAAAGCCGGTGTGAATGGGGTGAACGTAAGCGATACGCTTGTGGGCATCTCGATCGCGAGGGTCGCCGGTGACGACAATACGATCGTTGGTGGCAACGGAGATGTCTTGATCGACATGAGTGGAAACAGCGATACGCTGGTGGCGACTGGAACGGCTGAAACGCTGCAGGGCGGTAGCGGCAACTCGACACTGCTCAGTTCTACGGCTGCTAACACCCTACTGGGCGGTACTGGCTCCACGACCGCCGATTATTCCGCCAATGACCTAGTGATCGATCTGGCAACCGGCATTGTCACGGGAGGTGGTGCGAACGGTGTGATCCAGGACATTGACGACATCCAAGTGACGGGTAACAACGACACGATCATTGGTAGCACTGCGGGGGATGCGCTGGTAGTGCTGGGAAACAACAATACGATTGTAGGGAGCAGCCACGACTTGCTGGAGGCGAAGGGAAATTACGATACCCTGATTGCGTCCCTCGGCGGTGATGATTTCCTGCAAGCGGTCAGTGGCATCGGCAATACGCTAGTGACGTCAGGGAGCGGAAACACACTGGAAGGTGGGACTGGTGACACCACGCTCGTGAGTGACGCCGCGGGCAATACACTGATCGGTGGCATAGGTCGCACGGTGGCGTCCTATAGTGGTGCCGGCATCACGGTCGATCTGGAAACCGGTACGGCAATCGGCAATGGTTCAAGCACCGGCGGCGATACACTAATCGGGATTACTGCGGCGGAGGTAAGCGGCTTCGACGATACGCTGATCGGCTCGAATACGGGCGGTGATGATTTGCAGGCGTCGGGAACCGGCGACACTCTGACAGCCAACGGCGGTGGCGATGTGCTGAAGGCGGGTAGTGGAAGCTCGACACTCGGCAGCAATGCGGCAGGCAACACGCTGATTGGTACAGCAGGGGCGACTGTCGCATACTACGGTGGCGATAATGTGGTCGTTAATCTCGCGGACGGCAGAGCCGAAGTCAATGGCGCGGGTGCGAGCGACACGCTCGTGAATATCGAGGCCGCACAGGCAGGTGGCACCGGTGACACGCTATATGGTGGTGCTGAGATCACGACACTGGCGAGCAACGGCGCAGGCAATACCCTGATTGCAGGGACGAACCGGACCGTGGTGTCGTATGACGGCTCAGGGTTGAGCGTCAACCTCGCTAGCGGTACAGCTGCAGTGAATGGCGGGAGTGCCAGCGATACCCTACTTGGCATTATGGCGGGCAGCGTGGGCGGTAACGCCGATACGCTGATCGGAGGCTCCAGTGGTGGTGACTTCTTGGCCGCGACTGGAAACAACGACACACTGATCTCGTCTGGCAGCGGCAACACGTTGGAGGGTGCAAGTGGCAGCGACACGCTGATCACGAATGCGGCGGGTAATACACTTGTAGGCGGCGCTGGCGCAACTGCCGCGTTCTACACCGGCAACGGACTGACGGTGAATCTGGCGAACGGGTTGGTGACTGCCGCCGGTGCCACCGCAGGAGCGCTGGCCGGTGTTTCCGATGTCATTGCGGCGGGCACGAGTGACGTTCTGATCGCGGGAAGCGGGAACGATACATTAGATTCAGAGGGCAGTCACGACGTATTGGAGGGCGGGACCGGAATTTCTACGCTGACGGGAAATGGTAACAGCGACACGCTGACCGTCGGTAGTGGCTTGACCGTCGCGGAATACGGTGGTCTTGGCACGACGATCAATCTCGCGATGCAGCGCGCGACGATGCTCAACGGCACCAGCGGGGACTCACTGGTTGGTATCACAGTGGCCGAAGCGGTTGGAAGTGGTGAGACGTTGATTGGGATCAACGACGCAATGTCGACGCTTATTGGAACTGCCGAGGGAGATACGCTCGTTGGTGGGGCTATATACGATGCGACCTATGTCAATTCGCAGACCGACGTGCAAACCTATGCTACTTTGCAGACGGTGGCGTACTACGCTGGCAACAACATTTCGGCTACCGACAGCTCCGTGTCCGTGAGCGGTTCCGGTGTTGCCGACATTCTCTCAGGCATATCCGACGTTGAGATCGTTGGGAACAACGACACATTCGCAGGTGTTGGCGGTACGATCACGGGCGATCATGACACGATAAGTGGTTCGGGGACAGTTGCCGGAAACGACGGTACGCTGATCGGGGGCGGTTCTATTGTCGGGGACGACAACACGTTAATCGGAAATGGTGATATCACCGGAAATTCAAATATCGCATCCGGTGGCTATCTTATTGCGATTAGTGGCACAAACAATATCCTGATAGGCACCGGGACCGGCGGCGACTTTTTGGAGGGTTTCAGTCAAGGAACCACTACGCTCGTTAGTACCGCACTCCAGAATTCCCTCGAAGGCGGATTCGGGCCCGCGATTGCGCAGTATGCAAGCGGTATCTACGTTGATCTGGGACAGCAAATGGCGGAACAGTGGTCGACCTACTGGCACGCGACCACGTATAACACCGGTGCTTATGCGCCCGGTGATCCAGGATATCAGGGCGACACGCTATATGACATTAGCATTGCTCAGGCGGGTGGAAGTGGAGACATCCTAATTGCGGCTGATAACGACACCGTGGGCAGTAATGGAGAGGGGAACACCCTGATCTCGGAGTTCTATGATGGCGGTGGCACTCAGTTTCCACAGTTAAATCATGATGCGCTAAACAGCGAGGCATATTTTTATGCCAATAATCTCTCGATAAATAGCGGCTTCGATGGCCTTGGCTATGCTTCTTCTGCGCAAGGCCAGGATACTTTGATCGGCTACTTTACCGAATATGCGGTTAGCGGCAATAGCGACTATATGCTCGCGGATAGTGGACTTGATGAAGCTAGTGGCAGCAACGATACGATTACTGGTGGTAATACCATGGAAGCGACCGGCAACAACGATGTGCTCATCGGAGGGGAAACGTTACTAGCCACCGGATATAGCGATACGTTGATTGCAGGAGGTCTGATGGAGGCTGGTGTCGGAACCTCCATATTGATCGGCTGGGCGGATGGCGCTACGCTGATTGGCGGCAGCGCAGGAGCGAGCGTCGCGTCATATGGCAATGCCTTAATCTATTACGATTCGTTTGCTTCAATAACGGAAAGCGAAACGCTCATCAGTACCGGTCTAGTCATCGATCTCGGAAATGGTACTGCTAGCGGAGGCACGCTCGACTACTCTGCTATTGACCGATACGATGGTGTTGCCACGACCCTGGAAAACTCTGTCTCCGCGAATAGTGGCGTCGACACGCTCATCGGGATCTCCATCGCCCAGGCGACCTCGACGGGAGAGACGCTCATAGGCGGTGCAGGCGTCACGACACTTGCCAGTAACCTGCAAGGCAATACCCTGATCGCCGGGACAGGACGGACGATTGCATACTACTCGCAGAACGACGGGAACATTCAACTCGGTGGCGTAGGCCAGAATGGGGAAGCCAGTGTGGGTTTTGACGGCCCTGGTTCGGTCTCGGATGTCCTGGTCGGTATCCGGGCTGCAGAGGTTACCGGTACCGGAGACGACGTGACCGGATCGGCGGCGGGTGGCAATCTACTTGAAACATCCGGGACAGAAGACTCACTGTCCTCGGCGGGCACGGGCAATACGCTTCTTGTGTTGGGGGGCGACGACAACGTATTGACCGGCAGTAGCGGCGACGTCATGGAAATTCTCGGCGGTACAGATTCCGAGTTGATTGCCGCTCGTGGTGACACCTTAATCGCGACGGCCGGGAGTTCGGTGCTTGTCGGCGATCTCGACAACAATACGCTCATCGCGATATCCGGACAAACACAGGTTGACTACGCCGCCGGCGAAATCGGCACGGTCGTTAACCTTGCAACAGGAATTGCGGCAGATCAGGCGGGTGGCTTCGATACACTAATCGGTATCCGGAGCGCGGAAGTCTCGGGCACGAACGCTACGCTGATCGGTTCGAATTTTGGGGGAGACTACTTGCAGGTTGCCGGGCAGGGTAGCATGGCCATCGCGGCAGGATCCGGTAATACGCTGTCCGGTGCGAAATATGCAACGCTTATCAGCAGTTCGGTCGGTGGCAATACCCTAACAAGCACAAATGGAGCATTGCGGACGGCAAATCCCGTCGCATATTACTCTGAAAATTTCATGACCATTGACCTTGCCACTGGCATTGCTTCGGGATATGGGCGTGAAAACGACACCCTCGTTGGTGTCGGCGAAGTTGAGACGTCGGGGCAGGACGAGACCCTGATCGGTGGAAGTGTAGCGGCGACGCTCGCGGCCGCGATGGTGAACGGCAATACGCTGATTGCGGGAACGGGTGCCACAGAAGCGCTCTATACCGGAAATGATGTTTCGATTGACCTTGCTGATAGCCTTGTCGAGAGCGGTGATAGTGTGGACGACACGCTAGTTGGCGTATTCGCAACGGTCGGGGCGAGCGGTAGCCATGATGTCCTGACTGGCGGTGCAGGACCTGCTGATTTTGTTGGTACAGGCGCAAACGATACGTTGATTGGCGGCACTGGTAAAACCACCCTGATCAGCAACTTGGCTGGTAATACGCTAATCGCTGGGACAGGTCCCACGATATTGGACTATAGCACCGCAAAAGCCGTCATTGACCTAGCTACGGATGTGGTTGACGCTCGGGGAGCAAGTGATACGCTCATTGGCGTATTTTCGGACGTTGTAGCATCGGGCCTCAATAGTACCTTGATCGGCGCGATAACTGGAGGGGATCTACTGGAAGTTACGGGGGTCGATGACACCATTATTGCGTCGGGTGGCGACAACATCCTGGACGATGCTTATGGAAACGCCACCCTGGTAAGTGAGACGGTGGATAACAATACTCTGACGGGCAGCAGCGGGACCGTGGCTGATTATTCTGAGGTCGATGTCGTGGTGGACCTTGCCACCGGTCGGGCGACTGCTGGTGCGAATCCGATGGACACATTGATTGGCATCTTGAGTGCAGAAGCTTCGGGTGCACATGACACACTGATCGGTTCGAGCGGAGCATCCGTGCTTGTCGGTAGCATTAATGATGATACTTTGATTGCTGGAAGCCGACAGACCGAAGCCGAATACATTGAGGCAGGCATTGTCGTCAATCTTGGCACGGGTGTGGCGACTAACGGAAGCGCGAGCGATAGTCTTGTCGGTATCACTGTAGCTTTTGTTGGTGGCACCAACGACACATTGATTAGTTCTAGCAGTGGCGGGGATACTTTATTTGGGGCGCAGAATATCAGCGATACGTTGATTGGTAATCTGGAAGGCAACACGCTCTATGGTGGACTTGCTTACTACTCGAATTCAAATCTTCACCTTTCGTTCAATGGCGTAATCGGTTCCGTAACCGCCACTATAAATGGGGTGACTAGATCTGACGAGCTAGAGTCTGTGACAGAAGTCGAACTTACTGGAAACGACGACACGCTATCGGGAGGCAATTCTTCGGGGGGGCTTACGCTGGAACCTACAGTCTTTGCCGATGGGGTCGGCGATACGTTAATAGGAAACGCGGACGGGGGTAGCTTTGAAAGTGATGCGGCAGGGAACACCCTCATTGGGACGTCCAGTGATGTTGTGAATGCCATTTATGATGGGAATGGCATCACTGTCAATCTAGCAACCGGGACAGCGAAAGCCCTTGGAGCCGCCTTCGGTGACACTCTAATTGGCGTTGCCGGCGCCGAGGCCAACGGGGATCACGATGTCCTGATTGGGGGAAATGGTACGTATGCGCTTCTGCAATCGGGAGGCACGGAAAACACGCTCGTAGCCGGCATCGGCGGGAACGACGAGATTTCTGATTCCGGGAATGGATACGACTATTTTGATGTTGGACTGGGTGATGGCTCGGTCTCGATCTATAACGGCGACGCTACGAATGCTGCGGTTCCCATAAATGAGCTCGATTTCGGAGTGGGCATTTCTGAATCCAATCTTTGGTTTGTCCAGTCAGGGGTTAATCTGCTGATTGATGTATTGGGCACCGGCACGAGTGTCTATGTTCCTGATTCGCTGAGCGGAGGTTTCACTCCACTGGAGAAAATCACGGCAGGAGGCCTCACGATCGACAGCCAGGTCAGCCAGCTTATCCAAGCGATGGCCACCTACTCAGGCAATAATCCTGGATTCAATCCAGTTACGGCAACGCAGATGCCCACCGACCCAACCTTGCAAAATGCGATTGCAGCAGCGTGGCACGCCTGACGGAGAACGGCATGTCGACAGCCATGATGGACGGCGGTGTGTTGAATGCACCGGCTTCCAGGACTTCGGGAGAAGCGTTTCGCCAAGCGAAAGAGCTGCATGAGAAGGGCAAGTTCGCCGAAGCGGAAACTCTATTGAGCGAGGCGATTGCGAGAGATCCGCACAACAGCGATCTAAGGAATGCGCGCGGCGTGATGTTCGCCGCGATGAAGCGTTATCTCGATGCCGTATGGTGCTATCGCGATGCACTCGCCTATAACCCCAAAGGCGCGGGTATTTGGACCAACCTAGGCAATGCGCTGACCTGCCTGAAGCATGTCCAGGGAGCGGTACATTGCCACCAGCGTGCGATTGCCCTGGCTCAGGGGGAAACCTCGCTGCTCCATCACAATCTTGGCACCGCGCTGGCCGAGGCCGGTCAGCATGGAGAGGCGGTCGTTGCTTTCACACGGGCGATCGAACAAAGAAAACAATACGATCTGGCTCGCTGGGACAGAGGGCGCAGCTATCTCTATCTCGGCAATTATCGCCAAGCGTGGCCTGACTATGAGGTACGGCTGGTCACGGGGCAGTTGCCGAAGAAAGCTTTGCCGGGCGTTCAGTGGAATAGCGAGCCCTATGCCGGTAAGCGCCTGGTACTCGTGGTCGAGCAGGGGTTTGGCGATACGCTGTGGGTCGCGCGTTATTTGCCTCGGGTAAAAGCACTGGGCGGTGAACTCGTCATCGAATGCCAGCCTGAACTGATATCGCTCATCGCCGCGATGGGCGTGGCGGACCGATTGATTCCGCGTGGAACGCCACTGCCCTCGGCAGATTTCTATTGTTATCTGTGCAGTCTGCCCGGCTTGTTCACGGCCGATATCGCATCGATTCCAAAATCCCCTTATCTCTTTGCACCACCGGATCGTGTAGCAAAATTGGCGCCGATTTTTGAGCCGGCAAGGGGGCGGCTGAAGGTCGGAATTGTCTGGTCGGGTAGTGTGACATTCAAAAAGAATCAAGAGCGAGCCCAGCCGCTCATGCGCTTCTTTCAGGCATTTGCGCTGCCGGGCGTGCAGTTATATAGCTTGCAGAAAGGGCCGCGTACCAAGGAATTGACCTCTCTACCTAAAGGCGGCCCGATTGTCGATCTCTCGTCACATCTCAACGACTTCGCAGACACGGCCGCAGCCATTGCGCATCTCGATCTCGTGATCATGACTGACAGTGCCGTGGCTCATCTTGCTGGCGCAATGGGCAAGCCCGTGTGGATGCTGCTTGGCTACGTTGCACATTGGCTCTGGTTGCTGGATCGAACCGACAACGCCTGGTATCCGTCGCTCCGGTTGTTTCGGCCGCGGGCCGAGGGAGACTGGGATTATGTCTTCGACTCCGCATCGGTAGAGCTAATGATGCTTGCAAAGCTATAGCCCGCTAACCGAAAACTATCTTGCCATGCTGGTGAACGTTTTTTGAGAAGCGATGAAATCAGCGCGTCGCTCATGAATTACAACCAAGACAATATGGGGAATGGCGCATGAAGTCAGACAGAAAGCGCGTGCTTGTCACGGGCGGCGCGGGATTTCTTGGCTCGCATTTATGCGACAGGTTGATCGCGGAAGGTCATGACGTATTGGTGCTCGACAATTTTTTCACGGGCAACAAGGAAAATGTCGTCCATCTATCTGGCCATCCTCACTTCGAAATCATGCGCCATGATGTGTGCTTTCCGATTCACGTCGAGGTCGATGAAATCTATAACCTCGCATGCCCTGCGTCGCCGGTTCACTATCAGTTTGATCCAGTGCAGACTATAAAGTCGAGCGTACTCGGTGCGATCAATATGCTCGGTCTTGCCAAGCGCGTGAAGGGCAAGATCCTGCAAGCGTCGACCAGTGAAGTGTATGGGGACCCGGCGGTCCACCCCCAACCTGAAATTTATTGGGGTAACGTCAATCCGATCGGCCCTCGCGCCTGCTATGACGAAGGCAAGCGCTGCGCCGAGACTTTGTTCTTCGATTATCACCGGCAGCATCAAGTGCAGATCAAGGTACTAAGAATATTTAATACCTACGGGCCGCGCATGCATCACAACGACGGACGGGTGGTCTCAAACTTTATCGTTCAAGCCCTTAAGGGCGAGGACATAACGGTCTATGGAGAGGGTACCCAGACACGTGCTTTTTGTTACGTCGATGACCTCACAGATGCGTTGTTGCGCATGATGAATACCGCCGATGACGTGACGGGGCCAATCAATGCTGGCAACCCTGTCGAAATTTCTGTGCGTGAGCTGGCCGAGCGCATCATCACATTGACCGGTTCGTCGTCTAAGTTGATTCGGGCTGTATTGCCCGTTGATGATCCTTTACAACGATGTCCGGACATTTCGCGAGCTCGGGCAATTTTGGATTGGGAACCTAGGGTATCGCTGGAAACTGGCCTGATCAAGACAATTGAATATTTCGAGCGGACGTTATGTCGTCCTCCAACGGTTGATCAACCGTCCGCTCTGACTTTGAACTGATCATGCGCATTCTATTGGTCATGCCTCATTTTTTCGGTGAGCCGATTCCTAACGCAACGAATCGCTCCCGTCTAGCGATGGCGCGTACGGAAAGGTTACGCGCCTTGATTGCCGCAATTTGCGGTCCGCATCAAGCCTTGGGAACCGGTACCTATGGCCTGGACCATGGCCAAGCCAAAGCATGGCGCAGCGTCAAGCCAGAGTCCAATGTGTTGCATATGGTTGTCTGCACAGCGGGTAATGCGCATTTGCTGGACGAGATCGCCGGTTTACGCCCCTTGTTTCGCCATCAACCCACCAAAGCCGAACCCATGTTGCTCGGCTTTGAGTGTCACAAATTACTGCGCGCAGCACGCGGAAATTACGATTACTACGGCTTTATTGAGGACGATGTGGTCCTTACCGACCCGCTGTTTTTTCGTAAGCGCAGGCTCTTTGATCAACGATTCGGCGAGGATGCGTTGTTACAGGCTAACCGCTACGAGGTGTCTCCGACAGGGCCTGTTTACAAACTTTACGTGGATTATCGACTCAATCCCCGAGTGACCAGACCCTATCAAAACGTCGAAGATAGGTCCATGTTGGACATGGATTTTCTCGATGAGCACGTATCTTTCGAACGGACGACCTACCCGTCGGCAGGATGCTTTTTCTTAAGTGCGGCCCAATTGGATAAATGGGTGGATGGCCCATATTTCCTGGATGGAGACACGTCCTATATGAGTCCGCTTGATTCGGCCGTGACCTTGTCAGTGATGAAAACCTTCCGGGTCTACAAGCCAGTGTTGGATCAGGCGTGGTTCCTGGAAGTACTGCATGCCTCGCCACGTTGGATCGGGTCTGTCACCCAAGTCGCTGCGTTGACCAATCTCGAAGATGAGCAGTAGGCATTAAATACCGTCCAATGGTAGTACACAAAAACGCTTCTCCCGATTCGCCGCAATACGCGTTGCGATCATTCACTAAGCCGCCCTTATGCGGAGTTAGAACATCGTGATGAACCCGGAACAAGCATCAGAATCCATTCAAGATCCAGGATTGGCGGCGCTTGTGTTGATCGCACGATTCCACGGCATCGCCGCGGATCCCGCGCAACTCCGCCACGCAGCGGCCCTCAGGAGCGATCAGTTCTCGGCGACCGATCTTGTGCAAAGTGCCAAGTCAATCGGACTGAAGGCACGCATCGTGCCTCTAAGAACTGACCGACTCGGTAAGCTCCCGTTGCCGGCACTTGCTTTCGACAAAACCGGTGCCCATTTCATTATCGCCCGCCTGGACGGCACAAAGATTTTGATCTACGAACCGTCGGAGCCGTCGCCCAAGGTCATCGCCGAGGACGACCTGAACCTGCGAGCCAGCGGCAATGTGATCCTGCTTGCATCCCGCGCGTCATTGTCCGGGGCGCTTGCGCACTTTGATTTTTCTTGGTTCATTCCGGCGATCATTAAATATCGTCGCCTGTTACTCGAAGTCTTGATTGTCTCGATCATACTTCAGGTGTTTGGATTAGTCTCCCCTCTGATGTTCCAGGTCGTGATGGATAAGGTGTTGGTGAACCGCGCGTTCAGCACGCTGAATGTCGTCTGCATCGCGTTGCTTGCTTCCGGTCTATTCGAGGCTTTGCTGACGGGGTTACGCAACTACGTACTATCACATACGACCAATCGCATCGACGTCGAACTTGGCGCACGTCTGTTTCGCCACTTGCTGGCACTGCCGATCGCATATTTCAACAGCCGTCGCGTTGGTGACACGGTGGCGCGAGTGCGCGAACTTGAAAATATCCGAAGCTTCCTGACCGGCCAAGCCCTGACCGCTGCAATCGATCTGTTGTTCTCGGTCATTTTTATCGCGGTGATGTGTCTCTATAGCGTTTGGCTCACCTTGATTGTTGTCATCTCGCTACCGGTCTACGCTGCCATTTCGGCCGTACTGAACCCCATCCTGCGCGCCCACCTGAATGAGAAATTTGCACGTGGTGCGGATAATCAATCCTTCCTGGTGGAAGCGGTGTCCGGTGCCGAGACCGTCAAATCGATGGCGTTGGAACCACAATTCACACGCCGTTGGGACAGTCAACTTGCCGCATATGTTGCCACGAGTTTTAGGGTGAACGCGATCGGTAATGTGGGCCAGCAACTGATTCAGGTGGTGGGCAAGGTAGTGACCGTCGCCACGTTGTTTTTTGGCGCAAAACTGGTAATCGAAAGCAAGCTGACCGTGGGCGAACTAATCGCCTTCAATATGATGTCGCAGCGGGTGGCTGCACCCGTTTTGCGGCTTGCTCAGCTTTGGCAGGATTTCCAGCAAGTTGGCATTTCGATGGGGCGTCTGGGCGATATTCTCAATACCCGCAGTGAGCTACCGGCGAGTCGGCAGGCCGCGCCGGCGGTCAAAGGCGAGATCAGTTTCGAAGACGTGCGCTTTCGCTACCGGCCTGACGGCCCATTGATCCTGGACGGTATTACGCTTCACATTAAGCCCGGTGAGGTAATTGGCATAGTCGGCCGATCCGGCTCGGGAAAAAGCACGCTGACCAAATTGCTGCAGCGCCTCTATGTGCCTGAGCACGGCCGCATTAAAGTCGACGGCATCGATCTGGTGTTGGCCGACCCCGCTTGGTTGCGCCGACAAATCGGTGTCGTGCTGCAGGAGAACCTGCTCTTCAACCGTTCGATCCGCGACAACATCGCGATCACCGACCCCGGGCTTTCACTTGACGCCGTAATGTACGCCGCCCAATTGGCCGGCGCCCATGAA
>Ga0302220_10001366_pt1 | contig 19127 bp, 18 predicted proteins | sample II_Palsa_E1_3_FD_194572 | JGI IMG/M metagenome (GOLD analysis project Ga0302220, IMG submission 194572) | Peat permafrost microbial communities from Stordalen Mire near Abisko, Sweden - II_Palsa_E1_3 | ecosystem: Environmental > Terrestrial > Soil > Palsa > Peat permafrost | place: Sweden...
TCGGCCAATCCATTGCAGGTCTTGCCGATGACGCCGCCGTTACCGTCTCACGCCAAGGTGAGTTCCAGTTTCTCGACGCATCGGAATCCCGCCCTTGAAGCCCTGCTTGGCATGAAGCTGACGCCGCGCCGGATTGAATTGGCGGACATGCATGCGTTGCCGTTTCGCGTTGTGGCTGACGACTTTCATACGCTGATCGGCCACGAGGTTACGGTGGCCGATGTGCTGGCCAAGGCCGACCGGTGTACAGCGCGTTACCGTAAATCGGGTTATGCGCTTTCGTTTTGCTATATACCTACCCAAAATTTTGCCAATGGTGTGGTGAAAGTGATTGCCGTCGAAGGTTATGTCGCCCGTGTCCAGCTGACAGGCGATGCCGGCAATATGGAGCATCGCTTGCGCGGACTGGCCAAGCATATCCAGGCCGATCGGCCGTTACGCCAGGCAACCTTCGAGCGTTATACGCAGTTGATGGGACAGCTTCCCGGCGTTGTGGTGACAGCCAATGTACCGCCGCCTACGACCACCGATGGTGCGGCAGAGCTGCAGTTGAAAGTGACGCGTCGGCGCGTCGCTGTGACCGGAGGCGTCGACGTCAATCATCCCGGTGTGCGAGGTCTGATCAATGTCACCCTCAACGGGCTGACGCCGCTCGGCGAGCAGGTAACGCTGTCAACGCTTTATCCCAATGGCCAAGGTTCCGAACATTATCTGGCAGGCTCGTGGACGCAGCCGTTAGGCAGTCGTGGCTGGAGCTGGCGGCTGGATGGATCGAATTATCGCGGCAACCCCGACACTGATCAGGAACTGCCAGCGGGGCTGGAGCACCGGGTCGATCAGAACCGGGTGGGAGCATCGTTGCGTGATGCCGTGTTGCTGGACAACAGCCAAACCTTGGTGACCAGCGCAGGTATCTACTCGGCCCGGCAATCCGATCACTATCTCAATCTGGATAACGGCGCGCAGCTTTCATCAGACAGTGATTTGCATGTGGCTACCCTGGGGCTGGACTGGCGCGCGAGCAGCGCGCAGACAGTTCGCACGGTTACCGTCGGCATAGCGCACGGATTCAACGCGTTCGGTGCGTCAGCGAACGTGTCGAGTAATGTGCCGGGCGCATTTCCCGGCGAGCTGCCGGATACCGCTTTCACTCGATTCAATGTCGATGCCACGATGAGTACGCAATGGCCCGATCACTTCGGCTCGGTGCTTTCATTTTCGGGGCAGTACAGTCGCGATCGTCTCGCCTCGGGCGAACAGATTGCCTTTGGTGGCCCACGCTATGGCCTGGCTTACGATCCGGGCATTCTTAGCGGTGATTATGGCTGGGGTGCTGGTTACGAGATCAATCGCCGGTTCGGCGTGACACAGCATTGGCTCACGTCGCTGACGCCGTATCTGTTGGCGCAATACGCGCGTGCGTTTGCCAACGGTGACACCGCATCGGAGGGGCACCTTGGCACGGTGGCGCTCGGGCTGCGGCTTTCCGATGGCAAGCATTACAACATTGATGTTTCAGCGGCGCAGCCAATATCCAGTCAGTTGCCCGGTATCCGTGACAATTCAGTGCGCTTCGATCTCGGATTCAGCTATTCCTTTCTTTAGATCGGCCGGCCCAATAGTCGTTTAGTCGAAGAGAGGGTTGGATGGCCATACGAAAACGCCCGCTTCTCAGCGGGCGTTTTCGCACAGCGCAATCAATCAGGCGGCGTGGTGGAACTGCGACTCCTCGGTCGAGCCGGTCAGTGCCGTAGTCGACGACTGGCCCTGCTGGATCGCCTGGGTCACCTGATCGAAGTAGCCGGTGCCGACTTCGCGCTGATGCTTCACGGCGGTGAAGCCGCGCTCGGCGGCGGCGAATTCCTTCTCCTGCAGCTCGACGAAGGCGCTCATCTGGCGGCGCGCGTAGCCGTGCGCCAGATCGAACATGCCGTAGTTGAGGCTGTGAAAGCCAGCCAGGGTGATGAACTGGAACTTGTAGCCCATCTTGCCTAGTTCCTTCTGGAAATTGGCGATGGTGACGTCGTCCAGATTCTTCTTCCAGTTGAAGCTTGGGGAACAGTTATAGGCCAGCATCTTGCCCGGGAATTTGGCGTGGATTGCCTCGGCGAACTTGCGCGCGTCGTCCAGCGTCGGCTTGCTGGTTTCGCACCAGATCAAGTCGGCGTAAGGGGCATAAGCCAGACCGCGGCTGATCGCTTGGTCGAGGCCGGGACGCACGCGGTAGAAACCTTCGACCGTGCGCTCGCCGGTGATGAAGTCCTTGTCGTTGGCATCAACGTCGGAAGTCAGCAAGTCAGCGGCATCGGCATCGGTACGGGCGACCAGCAGGGTCGGCACGCCGCAGACGTCGGCAGCCAGACGCGCGGCATTGAGCTTGTCGACGGCCTCGCGGGTCGGCACCAGCACCTTGCCGCCCATGTGGCCGCATTTCTTCACCGAGGCCAGCTGGTCTTCGAAGTGCACGCCGGCGGCGCCGGCTTCGATCATCGACTTCATCAGCTCGAACGCATTCAGTACACCGCCGAAGCCGGCTTCGGCATCGGCCACGATCGGCACCAGCCAGTCGGTGTCGTCATTGCCTTCGGCGTGGTGCAACTGGTCGGCGCGCAGCAGGGTGTTGTTGATCTTCTTGACCACCAGTGGCACCGAGTTGGCCGGGTACAGCGACTGGTCGGGATACATCTCGCCGGCGACGTTGGCATCGGCTGCGACCTGCCAGCCGCTGAGGTAGATCGCCTTCAGGCCAGCCTTCACCTGCTGCATGGCCTGATTGCCGGTCAGCGCACCGAGCGCGTTGACGAAATCTTCCTTGTGCAGCGACGTCCACAGGCGCTCAGCGCCGCGGAGGGCCAGCGTATGCTCGACGCCGATGGTGCCGCGCAGGCGCACGACGTCTTCAGCGGAATAGTTGCGCTCGATGCCGGCCCAGCGGGGATTGGTTTTCCAGTCCTGCGTGATCTGTTCAGCGGTTGGCAGTTTGTTGCTCATGACATGCTCCAGACAAAAATAAAGACGAAATGGCTCAGGCGAGCTGTTCGTAGGCGGGCAGGGTGAGGAAATCGCCGAGTTGGTCGGCATGCGTCAGGGTGGAAATCAGTGCGGCGGCGGCGGCGGCATGGGAGGCGCCGGGCAAATCGCTTTCGCCGACGCGATGCGTATGGGCAGCAAGGATCTGATCGAAAAGCGCGAAGTCGATCGGCGCGTGGTCGGGAAACTCCAGGCCGCCGTGATGCAGCCATTGCCACAGCTGGGCGCGGGCGATTTCGGCGGTTGCCGCGTCTTCCATCAGATTGTGGATCGGTACGCAGCCGAGGCCATCCATCCAGGCCGCGGTGTAGCGCAGGCAGACTTCGATGTTGTTCTCGAAACCGTCACGGCTGATGGTGCCCAGGCACGGCTCGATCAGCTGATCGCGGACCACGTTGACGTCGCTGCGCAGCACATCGAGCTGGTTTGGCGACGGCATATGCTCATCGAAAATTTCCTGGGCGACAGCCACCAGGGCCGGATGCGCGACCCAGGTGCCGTCGTGGCCAGCTTTCACCTCGCGCAGCTTGTCGGCGCGCACCTTGGTCATCGCGGCCTCGTTGGCGGCATCGTCACCCTTGATCGGAATCTGCGCCGCCATGCCGCCCATCGCGAACGCGCCGCGGCGGTGGCAGGTTTTGATCAGCAACTCCGAATAATTTTTCAGGAACGGCACCGTCATCAACACCTGGCCGCGCTCCGGCAGCAGCCGATCGCGATGGCCACGCAGCGTTTTCAGGTACGAAAAGATGTAATCCCAGCGGCCGCAATTCAGGCCGACGATGCGATCACGCAGCGCGTGCAGGATCTCGTCCATCTGGAACACCGCCGGCAGCGTCTCGATCAGCACGGTGGCTTTCATCGTGCCGGTCGGCAGGTTCAACTCGGCCTCGGCCAGGGCCATCACGTCCTCCCATAGCGCGGCCTCTTCCATGGCTTCGAGCTTGGGCAGGTAGAAATACGGACCAAGATCGCGCTTGTGCAGCACGTGGGCGTTATGGAAAACGTACAGGCCGAAATCGACCAGTGCACCTGCCATGATTTCGCCGTCGACCCTGACGTGACGTTCCGGCAGATGCCAGCCCCGTGGGCGGACAACCAGCACGGCAGGCTTGTCATTGACCTTGTACTGCTTGCCTTCGGGTGAGGTGAACTCGATCGTGCCGTTGATCGCGTCGCGCAGATTGATCTGGCCGACCAGCTGGTTGGCGAAGGTGGGCGACGAGGAATCCTCGAAGTCGGCCATGAACACCTTGGCGCCCGAGTTCAGCGCATTGATGATCATCTTGCGCTCGACCGGACCGGTGATCTCGACGCGGCGATCCTGCAGTGCGGCAGGGATCGGCGCGACGCGCCAGTCGCTGTCGCGGATCGTCTTGGTGTCCTCGCGAAAATTCGGCAGACCACCGGCGTCGTAGCCAGCCTGACGCTCGCGGCGGGACAGCAGGAGCGCCTGACGGCGGGCGTTGAAGCCGCGATGCAGCTGGGTCAGGAACGCCAGCGCGGCGGGGGTCAATACACTTTCGTAACCGGCCCAGTTGGCGTGGATCTCGATGCCGCTGGTATCGACTTTTTCTTTGGGTACTGCCATGACCGCACTCCGTTTCGTGAGAAGTTCAAGCTAGGCTAAAGATCAGTATTTGACAAAGTGAATGTTTCAATCACAAGTATTGATTTTATTAATACATTCGCTAACGTATTGAAAGGGCGTCATGAAAAGGACCGAGAAAGCCATGAATGAAGCAAAAACCGTACGCAAGCGGATGGTTAAAAAAGCCAGTCATGGCGAGTCCATCAAGGAGCAAGGCGCAGAACGCTTCTATTACAAGGGCAACCGTCACAAGCAGCTGAAAGCCTTTGTCGCCATGGTGAAACTGGGTTCGCTGACCCGCGCAGCCGAGTCGCTCTACCTCTCACAGCCAACCATCACGCTTCAATTACAGGCGTTGGAACGTGAACTCGGTGCGAGCCTGGTCGAGCGTCGCCGCCGCCGCATCAACCTCACCGACGCCGGCGAAGCCTTGTATGAGCTGGCGCGACCTTTGGTTGAAGGCTGGGAGACGCTGGATCGCGATTTCCAGGCGCGGGTGAAAGGACTGCAGGGCGGTCGCCTGACCATCGCTGCCGGCACCTCGACCATCCAGTACCTGCTGCCCGAGCTGGTGCGCCGCTATCGTGACCGCTATCCCGCCGTGCATCTGCAGCTGGCCAATGTCACCGGCAAGGACGGTCTGGCGATGCTGCGTGCCGACGACGCCGACTTCGCGGTGGGCTCGATGCTCGACGTGCCCAACGACATCGCATGGGAGCCAGTGCATCACTACGATCCGATGCTGATCATGCCGCTCGATCATCCGCTGGCGGCGAAGGAAAAAATCGTGCTGGAGGATTTATCCGCCTACGGGCTGATTTTGCCGCCGCAGCGCTTGTCGACTTATCGGCTGGTCGACCTGGTATTCCAGCAGCGCCAAGTGCCTTACCACGTGGCGATCGAGGTGGGCGGCTGGGATGTGATCAAGGAATACGTGGCGATGGGGCTGGGCATTTCGATCGTCACCGGTATCTGCATCACCCCGGCGGATGCCAGCCGACTGGCTGTGCGCAACATGAAGCAGTATTTCCCGCAGCGCAGCTACGGTGTGGTGATCCGCAAGGGCAAATTTCTCAGCACCGAGGCACGTGCGTTTGTTGATCTGATCCGACCGGGCCTGCTGACCCGTGACTACGACGAGTCGGGACACTCGCAGCGCTGATGCGCCATTGAAGACCGCTCAAACGTTACGGTGTTTGCCTTTGAACGGCACGTAGAACGCGCGTAGGCGGGCAATATCTGCGTCCACGTCGTCGCTGGTCTCAAACAGCGGGCCGATGCCGATGGTCTTGTCGGGATAGTTGAAGTAGGCCGTCACGATCGGTACACCAGCGCCGCGGGCGATATGCCAAAAACCACTCTTCCAGCGTGTCACAGCTTTGCGCGTACCCTCCGGCGCAATGCCCAGCCATAACGCATCACGCTGATGGAACTGATCGATCATCTGCTCGACCACGCCTTTGGCAGCACCGCGATCGATGGGCATGCCGCCAAGCTGGCGCAGCAATCCGCCGAGTGGGCCGTGAAACAATTCCTGCTTGCCCATGAACCGTACGTCGGCACCGATACCTACCTTCAAGAGCAGGCCCCAGACACCATCCCACCACGACGAATGGGGGGCGACGATGAGTACTGCCCTGGGTACATCGGGAAATTCACCAACGAGGCTCCAGCCGCACAGCCGCAGCACGGCACGGCAAGTCTTGCGTCGCCATTGGTCGCTCAGATGCGGCATGTGCGGTGGCAACCGCGTTGGTGCCGGAAGGTATCTCTTCATTCGAGATCCGGTTTGCGCGAACGGTTCTGCTTGGTCTTGCCGCGCTGCTGCTTGCCGACCAGGCGACGCTCTTTCGACGCTCTCGTCGGTTTGGTCGCCAGGCGCTTCTTCGGCGGGATCAGCACGCTGCGAATTATCTCGATCAGCCGCTCGCGCACATCATCACGATTGCGTGCCTGATCGCGGAAGCGCCGCGCCTGGATTACCAGGACTCCTTCGCTCGTAAGCCGGCGATCGCGCCGCGTCAGCAGGCGTTCCCGGACCTCGTCGGGCAGCGACGGCGAGTGGATCACGTCGAAGCGCAACTCCACCGCACTCTCGGTGCGATTGACGTGTTGCCCGCCCGGACCGTCGGCGCGCAGAAAGCGCTCGACCAGCTCGGATTCCGGCAACGTGATGGAAGGACTGATGATCAACATGCGCGCAGTTTAGCTGGCGCGCGATTCATCCGTGGCCGGTCCGTCGGTCAACGCGACAGTCATGTCGCTGACCGCATCGTCGAGCATTGGCGTCGACCAGCCGAATCGCGTCAACAGGTTCGTGTACTCGCGATCCAGTGGCGCATCGATCGACATCGGCCGGTTGTCCAGCGGATGCGCAAAACGTAGCCGCTGCGCATGCAGCAACATGCGATGACAGCCGAAGTACTGCTTGTACAAACGGTTGTGATCACCGCGCCCATGCTGGCAGTCGCCGATCACCGGGTGGTGGATGTGCGCCAGGTGCTTGCGGATTTGCCTGAAACGACCCGTTTCCGGTTCGGCCAGCACCAACGCATAACGCTGCTGCGGATAACGGCCCAGCTCGATTGGTACCTCGATGGTGGCCAAGCGCCGATAACGCGTGCTGGCCTCACGACGCGGGCCGGTTTCGCGCGAGCCGGGCAGGGCGTAGTCGATCACGCCTTCCTCCGGCTCGGGCCAGCCGCGCACCACCGCGAGGTATTGCTTGCGCACGGAGCGGCCCATGAATTGCTCGCCCAGCGCGGCGGCGATTTCACTGGAACGAGCGATCAGCAGCACGCCGCTGGTGGCGCGATCCAACCTATGCGCCAGGTAGACGGTGCCGCCAAGCTGTTCGCGCAGCAGATCGATCAGGAATTCCTCGGCATTGCCGACCATCTTCGATCGATGCACGGCCAGACCCGCGGGCTTGTTGACCGCGATCAGGTCATCGTCCTGATGGAGAATCTCGATCATGTGTGTGTATCAGCGTGAGCGCGGCCAGCCGACGGCGAACGCCAGCAGGCCGGCGATGCTTTCGCACAGCGGTGGCAGCGGACCGTGCTGCGGGGCCAGTGTCCACATCAGTGCAGCACTGATCATCAGCGAACTGCCCAGCAGACTGCAGGCGATCAGTCGTTGCTGCTGACGGGCGCTGTCATGCTGCAGTTTCAGCCATTGCGGATCAGGCACGGTGCGCTGCTCGCCGCGGCCGATTTGACGAAGCGCATCGCGCATCAGCTCCGGAAACTGTGGTGCACTGTGCAGCCACTCGGGCAGGCGCTTGCGTACATCACGCAGCGTGCGCAACGGGCTATAGCGCTCGCGCAGGATGCGCTTGAGCACCGGATGCGCCACCGCCCAGATATCGATATCCGGATCGAGCATGCGGCCGACGCCCTCGATATTCAGCAGCGTCTTTTGCAACAGGATCAGCTGCGGCTGCAGGGTCAACTCGAAGCGCTGCGCTGTGCGGAACAGTTTCACCACCAGCTCGGCCAGCGAAATTTGCGACAACGGGCGAGTGAAATACGGCTCGCACACCGTGCGTATCGCGGCCTCGAGTTCGTCCAGCCGCATGTTCGCCGGCATCCAGCCGGCGGCCACGTGCAGTTGCGCAATCCGCGCGTAGTCGCGTTCGAACAGCGCGATGAAATTCTGTGCCAGGAAATACTGGTCGGTTTCCGGCAGCGAGCCCATGATGCCGAAATCGAGCGCGATGAAGCGCGGCTCGTCCAGGCGCGAGGGGTCGACCCAGATATTGCCCGGATGCGCGTCGGCGTGGAAAAAATTGTCGCGGAACACCTGTTCGTAGAACACGCGCACGCCTTTGGCAGCCAGTTTCTTGCGATCGAGCCCGGCCGCTGTGATGGCGGCGATGTCGTCGGCGCTGATGCCGTATACGCGCTCGAGCGTCAGCACGCGCTGCGTGGTGAAATCCCAATGCACGGCCGGCACATAGAGATCCTCGCCACTGGCGAAGTTGCGCTTGAGCAGGCTGGCGCTGGCGCCTTCGCGCTGCAGATCGAGCTCGTTCTCCAGCATCTTTTCGACTTCGGCGACGATTTCCAGCGGGCGAATCTTGTCAGCCTTGGGATGCCAGCGTTGGGCCAGCTCGGCCAGCGACTTCAGCAGCCGCACGTCGCGGGCAATCCGTGCATCGATGCCCGGGCGCAATACCTTTACGACGACCTTGCTACCGTCGTGCAGAGCAGCTGCATGAACCTGGGCGATCGAGGCAGAGGCCAATGGCATTTCATCGAATTGGCCGTATAGAAGGCCAATTGGTGATTTGAGCTCGTGCTCGATGATTGCCCGTGCCTCGCTGCCTGGAAACGGCTCGACCTGATCCTGCAGCAACGACAGCGCGTCGGCGATATCCGCGGGTACCAGGTCGCGTCGTGTCGACAGCACCTGGCCGGCCTTGACGAAGATCGGTCCCAGCTCGGTCATCGCCAGCCGCAGGCGTTCGCCACGAGAAAGCTGACGCACGTCGACGCGTGGTTTCGCCGCCAGCGGGCGAAGGTATTTCATCGGGTTGATGCGGCTGCCATCGCCGATCAGTTCGTCGAGTCGATAAGCCAGCAACACCGAGCCGACCCGCAGCAGGCCCGGCAACACTCGGAGAGGCGTCATGCGGCGTTGCCCTGCAGGCGGCGGGCGAGTCGTTGCATGCGTGACTCCAGTCGTTCGCTGCGTTCGCGCAAAGTATCAACGCCATCGAGGAAGCCCTCGACTTCGCCGGGCGCCAGGGCGATGCGCGATTCCTCACGCAGCCAGTCGGCGCCGTCTTCGGTCAGGTGTGTCGCGGTCTCGCGCGCATGAGTCAGCGCCTTGCGCACGGCTTTGGCCAGGGGGACGCCCAGCACGTCGCCAAAGGTACGAGCGAACGCCTCCTCGAAATCGGGTGCGAACGTACTGGCCAGTTTTTCCAGTCGTCGTGCCAGTTCAGCGTCGCCAGCAATGTCCACCTTGCCGGGTGAAATGCCGTCATCGTCGCGCTTGAACAGCATCGCTAGCAGACTGCCCGGTGTGGCGGCGACACGCAGCTGGCTGCCGGAGGTGGCTGTGTTCTCTTCAGGCGGTCCGACGTTCAGGTGTCCATCGGTCACCGTGATCGCCAGTGCAATTTCCGGCCCGCGCAGGTGCAGTTGCACGCGGCGACCATTCAGCGCGACAAGTCGCTGCTGCGCGTCAGGGTCCAGCGAAAGCGTGTGGTTCAGCGCGGTTTCCAGCGCACGGCCGGCGAGTCGGCGTAGCGGCTGCGGTAACCAGGAGTTGGGGGTAACGTCAGTCATCCCGCGATTGTAGCCGGCAAGCTTGCCTCAGAAGCTGCTTAAAAACCGTAGCGAGCGAAGGGATTTCGGGTGCGCACGGAGCGCAGGAACCGGAGTGTACGTAGGGGTACATGAGGATTCCGAGCACCGTACGCGCCCGAAATACCGAGCGCAGTAGGTTTTTAAACAGCTTCTCAGACCTGCATGGCGCCCTCGAAGCCAAGCTGGCGCCAGGCTTCGTAGACGGCAATGGCCACCGTGTTGGAAAGGTTGAGGCTGCGGCTGTCCGGGCGCATCGGCAGGCGCAATCGATGCGCGGTTGGAAGCGTCTCCAGCACGTCGTTCGGCAGGCCAGCGGTTTCGCAGCCGAACAGCAGGGCATCGCCTGCGGCAAAACGCGCATCTACGTGAGCGACCGTGCCTTTGGTGGTGAAGGCAAACACGCGCGGCCTGCCAATCGCATCGAGGCAGCTGGCCAGATCGTCGTGCACGTTGAGGCTGGCGTATTCGTGGTAGTCCAGTCCCGCACGCCGCAGGCGCGCGTCGTCCAGTTCGAAACCCAAGGGTCGGATCAGATGCAGCGCGGCGCCGGTGTTCGCGCACAAGCGAATCACGTTGCCGGTGTTCGGCGGAATCTCGGGACGGAAGAGGATGACCTGCAACATCCGCCCATTATCGCGCAGCCCGGCAGGTATGCGTGGCCGCGATCAATCTTGGATCAATCAAGCAAAGACTTGCCGGGCTCAGCCGTGCAGCGTCGGGCAGACCACGCCATCAGGTCGCATCGCGCAGCTGGTCGGAGCAGTCAGCAGAGCGCTGGCAACCGGATTGGCGATGCCGTGCTGCAGGTTCTGCGGGTTGGTATTCAGCATGGCGCCCATGATCAGTGCGCAGACCGCGAAGCAGGCGACAAACAGGCTGTGCAACATAAAGGTTTCGAATTTCATGACGGTTTCTCCAGTGAGGTAGGAATTACCTCTGCAGTTAGCCAGTTGCAATCGCTGTGCCAAGTCGCCTATTCGATTTAGGTAATTGATATATATGAATTTTTGTAATCGACGAGCTAGCGTCCGAATTGTCCGCGGACGGTCGCCTGCGGCCAACGGACAGGCGGACACTCACAACGACGAGGCACGGCAGACAGTGTCGGCACGGCGGGCATCCGTTTCGCGGGTGCATTCGGCGCGGCCGGCGACGACCGCGATCAGGGCCCACGTAACGTGCGTCAGGGGCCGATTGCGGACGCCGCCGCATCCTCGCGTTAGGATGTCGGAATGCCGGCGCGGAGCCGGTACTTTCTTTCAAGTCACCGCTACGGAGTCGTCCATGCGCAAGACCCTGTTGTTGCTCGTTCCCGTACTGTTGAGTGCTTGCACCTATGGCATCACGCTGGATGATGCGGCCAAGAACGTGCGTACCGCGTGGGGCGGTGATGTGTCGGGTTGCCGCGACATGGGCAAGGTCACGGTGTCCGTGCAGGATCACATCGGTCCGGTCGATCGCAACAACATCACCGTGCGCGATGAACTTGAAGTGCTGGCGCGCAACCAGGCGGCCGAGCTGCACGCCGATACCATCAAGCCATTGGCGGATCCCACCGACGGCTCGCAGCCGTGGGGTGCTTACCAGTGCGGGGCACGACCAGTCGGTCCAGCCGCCCGACCACCGGTTGCGCCGAACAACTCGAACTCGCCGGCGCCGGCGGGTAATGCGCAGACCTTCCCGGTGCACAGCGGCTGAGGCGTTTCCTGCATCGCGAATGCATTGCCAGATGTTCGCCGCAGAAGCACGTCATCGCGGCTGGCGGCGTGGGCATGCTGAAGGACTCATGCATCCATGAATAATCTGATGAAGGCGCCGCAGCGCCTAGCCAAGCGCATGCTGCCTTTTCGGCAGAAGGGCGTGGCGCAGGCGCTGCTGGATGCGCTACCGTTTTTCGCCATACCGGCCGATGCGATCGAGGTGCTGCCGGACCCCGCGGCATTCCGACAGGCGTTGCTGCAGGCAATTGCTCAGGCGACCCGACGCATCCTGATCGTGGCGCTCTATCTGCAGGACGATGACGGTGGCCGTGAAGTGCTCGATGCCCTGTATGCGGCGCGGACGAAGAATCCCGCGTTGCAGATTTCGGTATTCGTCGACTGGCATCGCGCGCAGCGCGGGCTGATCGGCAAGCAGAAAAGTGAAGGCAACGCCGGCATGTATCGCGAATACGACAAGCGTCTGGGCCCTGGCGTGCTGATCTACGGCGTGCCGGTGCAGAACCGCGAGCTGTTCGGCGTGTTGCATCTCAAGGGCGTGATCATCGACGACACCGTGCTCTACAGCGGCGCCAGCTTCAACGACGTCTACCTGGCCAAGCAGGGGCGTTATCGTCTCGATCGTTACCATCGACTGCAGCATCGCGAACTGGCGGACGCGATGGCCGAGTTCCTGCGGCGTCACTTTGTCGAAGGCGAGGCGGTGCGCCGATTGAATGTGCCCGAAGTACCGACTACGCGCAGCCTGTACCCGGCCATTCGCACGTTTCGACAGGATCTGGATCAGGCGCGCTACGACGTGCCGCATGATGTGCTGGGCGACACCGATGTGGCAGTGACACCGCTGCTGGGGTTCGGTCGCGCCGACAACGTACTCAACGATGTGCTGCTGGCTCTGCTGCGCGGCGCGCGCCGACGAGTGATTTTGCTGACGCCGTACTTCAACCTGCCGCGACCGGTACGCCTCGTGCTCGGCCAGCTGCTGCGGCGCGGCTGCGAGATCCACATCATGGTCGGCGACAAGACCGCCAATGATTTCTACATCCCTCCGCCGCAGCCGTTCCGCACCATCGGCCTGCTGCCGTATCTGTACGAGAACAACCTGCGCCGCTTTGCACGCGCGCACCGAAAACAGATCGCCAGTGGTCAACTCAATGTTTACCTGTGGCGCGATGGCGACAACAGCTACCACCTCAAGGGCTTGTTCGTCGACGACGATGTGGCCGTTATCACGGGCAACAATTTGAATCCACGCGCGTGGGCGCTGGATCTGGAAAACGGCCTGCTGCTGCGTGATCCCGCGCATCGGCTCAAGGCCAAGCACGAAGCGGAATGGACGGCGCTGAAGCAGCACGCCGTGCGGCTATCCAGCGACCTCGCGCTGGAAAGTCCGCGAAGCTATCCGGCGGAGGTGCGCAAAAATTTGAAGCGGCTCAATCGCACGCGGCTCGATCGGCTAGTCAATCGGATCATGTGAGCGATCGTGCCTGCCGTCATCGCGGCCGAGGGATGAGCAGTCGATCCAGCCGCATTCCCAGCCAGCGATCCACGTCCGGCCATTCGTCAGCGAGGATGCTATAGCAGACGGTGTTGCGCAGCGTGCCATCCGGCCTGCGCTTGTGCGCGCGCAGGATGCCATCGCGCTGTGCGCCAAGCCGTTCGATCGCGCGCTGCGAATCGAGGTTGCGATGGTCGGTGTGGAACTCCACTGCAACGCAATCCAGTGACTCGAAGGCATGGCGCAGCAGCAGGCGCTTGCAGGCGGTGTTGAGGTGGCTTTTCTGCCAGCTTTTCGCATACCAGGTATAGCCGATCGCCAACCGCGGCAGCTCCGGCACGATGTCGTAATAACGGCTGGTGCCGACGATGGCGCCGCTGGTTTTCTCACGTATCGCGAAGGGCAGCATCAGGCCGCCAGCGTGCCCCTTGAGGGCTGTTTCGACATAGGCGCCGGCCTGTCCCGGCGCCGGCGCGCTGGTAAACCACAGGTTCCACAGTTCGCCATCCGCCGCTGCCGTTTCGAGTGCGGCCACGTGATCAAGGCTCAAGGGTTCGAGGGCGACGTGCTCGTCCTGCAGCGTAACGGGTGCGAGTGGTGGCATCGGTATTCCGGTAAGAGTTGATGGCGCTCGTGCAGTGCGGACGCACGATCGATTCCCTGGCGATCAAGCGTCCAGATCGGGGATCAGCTTGCTTTCGAGGCGGGCGATGCTGTCTTTCAGCAGCAGCTTGCGTTTCTTCAGTCGGGTCAGCTGCAGCTCGTCCCGGCTGAGTCCGGCGGCCAGTTGGTGAATCGCCAGATCGAGATCGCGATGTTCCACCCGCAGTTCGGCCAGCAAGTGAACGAGGTTGGCGTGATCCTTGACCTGCATGGCGACTGGCATCGGCTGGGGAGGAAGCCTCCTAGTCTAGCGCCGATCTTTGTGCTGTTTGGTAAGGACGAAAGCCGATCGGCCAGCCCGCTACAATGAGGTTAATCTTTGTGTTCCTGGCTGCCATGTCCGCTCAACCCCATATCCACCGCCCGCCCGCTGCCGAGGCCGACAAACTGGCGAGGCGCCTGCGCCATCAGGTCGGGCAGGCGATCAGCGATTTCGGCATGATCGAGGACGGCGACAAGGTGATGGTCTGCCTGTCCGGCGGCAAGGATTCGTACACCCTGCTGGAAATGCTGCTGCAGCTGCAGGCCAGGGCACCCGTGCGCTTCGAGCTGATCGCGGTGAATCTGGACCAGAAGCAGCCGGATTTCCCCGAACAGGTGCTGCCGGACTACCTGCGCGCACGCGGTGTGCCGTTCCATGTCATCGAGCAGGACACCTACGGCACGGTGACGCGGGTGATTCCAGCCGGCAAGACCATGTGCAGCCTGTGCTCGCGCCTGCGCCGCGGCGCGCTCTACAGCTGGGCGGCGGCAAACGGCATCAGCAAGATTGCACTGGGCCATCATCGCGATGACATCCTCGCCACGTTTTTCCTGAACATGTTTTATCAGGCGCAGCTGAAGGCGATACCGCCCAAGCTGCGTTCGGACGACGGCCGTCACGTGGTGATCCGACCGCTGGCGTATTGCCGGGAAAGCGATATCGCCGATTACGCTGCGCAGCAACAGTTTCCGATCATTCCGTGCAACCTCTGTGGCTCGCAGGAAAACCTGCAGCGCAAGGCCGTGCAGCGGATGCTGGACGAGTGGGAAACTCTGCAGCCCGGCCGTAGCGAGAATATTTTTCGCGCACTGGCCCATGTGTCACCCTCGCACCTCGCCGATCGCCAGTTGTTCGATTTTTCCGCCGCGGGCATGCATGCTGTGGATTCGTCCGCATGGCAGGTGAACGCGGCGGATGAGACGGCGGTCTCGTAAGCTTGAGTGCTGCCACTTTCCCGATTGACTCCCCATTCCTGATTTCTTCATTTTTCTTACCGAGTACCCACTGTGTCCTTCTTTGCATCCGTTGAAATGGCCCCGGGCGATCCGATCCTGGGTTTGACCGAAACATTTGTCGCCGACACCCGTCCAGGCAAGATCAATCTGGGCGTGGGCATTTACGTCGACGAACAGGGACATGTGCCGCTGTTGCGCTCGGTCTATGAAGTGGAGAAGGCGCTGGCTTCAGCCGCGAAGCCGCGCGGCTATCTGCCGATCGATGGCATGCCGGCCTACAATCAGCTCACCCAGCAGCAGCTGTTCGGCCTGGGATCGTCGGTGCTTGAGGCCGGTCGCGTGGCTACCGCTCAAACGGTTGGCGGCAGTGGTGCGTTGCGCGTGGCGGCCGACCTGCTCAAGCAGGTGCAAGGCAGCAGCGGGAAGGTTGCCATCAGCAGCCCGAGCTGGGGCAATCACCATGTGATTTTCCGTACCGCGGGTTTCGAACTGCTCGACTACCGCTATTACGACGAAGCCAGCCATGGCCTGGATTTCGCCGGCATGCTGGCAGATCTTGGCAAGCTGGAGCCGGGCACGGTCGTGTTGCTGCATGCGTGCTGCCACAACCCGACTGGCGTCGACCTCGATGCGGCGCAGTGGGCGCAGACGATCGAACTGCTGAAGGAGCGCCAGCTGCTGCCGTTCGTCGATCTGGCCTACCAGGGTTTTGATCAGGGTCTGGATGCGGACGCGACCGCGGTGCGCCTGCTGGCGGCCTCCGGTATCGAAGCGTTCGTGGTGGCCAACTCGTATTCCAAGTCGTTCTCGTTGTATGGCGAGCGCGTCGGTGCGCTGTCGATGGTGGCGGCCAATCGTGACGAGGCGGCACGCGTACTGTCGAAGATCAAGCAGACCATTCGTGCCAACTATTCCAGCCCGTCCACGCACGGCGCCGCGCTGGTGGCCGGCGTGCTCGGCAGCACCGAGCTGCGCGCGCAGTGGGAGCAGGAGCTGGGCGAGATGCGCTCACGCATCCACGCGATGCGTGCAGGCATGGTCGAGCGGCTGGCCGCGCACGGTGCCACGCAGTTCGCCTTCATCCAGAGCCAGGCCGGCATGTTCTCGTATTCCGGCCTGAGCAAGGCTCAGGTTCACCGCCTGCGTAACGAATACGCGATCTACGCACTGGACAGCGGCCGCATTTGCGTGGCCGCGCTCAATCGCGACAACCTGGAAACCGTCGCCGCGGCCGTCGCCACCGTCAGCCGCTGAATATCGCAGGTCACCATCCGACGGTGGTCCTCCGGGATCGCCCGGGTGGTGGCACAGCCGTTCCCGCCTTCGGGCGATCATCATTCGGATACTCATGTTTTTTCGCAATCTCACGCTGTTCCGTTTTTCCCCCGCTGTTGCCACCGATCTGAAACGCCTCGATGACGTGCTGGCCGAACATCGCCTGCGTCCCTGTGGCCCGCTGGAAATGTTCACCAAGGGCTTTGTGCCGCCGGTCGGGCGCGGCGAGGAAGCGCCGCTCACTCACGCCGTGAAGCAGTGCACCCTGGTCACCGTCGGCGGTGAAGACAAGCTGTTGCCCGCGCAGGTGGTCAACGAGGAGCTGTCACGCAAGGTGCAGAAGATTGCCGAGGAAGAGGGCCGCAAGGTCGGCGGCCGCGAGCGCAAGCGCATCAAGGAGGATCTGCTGAACGAGCTGCTGCCGCGCGCCTTCGTGCGCACCTCACGCATGTCCGCCTATGTCGACATGAAAAACGGCTGGCTGGTGCTGGATACCTCGAGCCGCAAGTCGGCCGAAAACGCCCTGACCCAGATCCGCGAGGCGCTGGGCAGCTTTCCTGCCGTACCGCTGGCGCCGGAGGAAGGCCCACGCGTGCTGATGACCGACTGGCTGGCCAACGGCAACCTGCCGGCTGGCCTGACCCTGGGCGATGAATGCGAACTGCGCGATCCGGCCACCGCCACCGGTGCGATCGCCAAGTGCCGCCGCCAGGATCTGGATGCCGAGGAAGTGAAGGAGCACCTGCGCAACGGCAAGCAGGTCTTTCTGCTGGGACTGACCTTCGACGATCGCATCAGCTTCGTGCTGGGCGAGGACCTGATCATCCGCAAGCTGAAATTCCTCGACGTGGTGATGGACGAGCTGGGCGACAGCCAACAGGACGCGCACGCCGAAATGGACGCCAGCTTTGCCCTTTTGACGCTGGAACTGGAACGTTTGCTGGGCAAACTCGAGGAGTGGTTTGGCTTGCCGCGCCCGGCTGATGCTTGAGAGCCTGTCCGTAATCTCCCCGTAGCCCGCGTTGAGCCGTGCCAGTCGCCACGGCTCAACCCTTCGGGCCGGGTCGTTTTGCTCCCAGGCTGGCGTCATCACTCGGTCGTGTACCGACGTACACTCCCTCGTTCTTCCTTGTCCTGAGCGCAAACCGCTACCGGCGCGTGTCCGGGGAGATTGCGGATAGGCTCTGACGAAAAATCCGCCCCATTTGGACGGCCAAGGCGGCATACTGCCTGTCCGGTGTTCTCGCACGACTCGCGAAAACATCTCTGCGACGAAAGCACGACGAGGTTCAAACGGGCAGCCGTATGACGCAACATCTCGAAGGCGATTGGCTGGAACTGGCGACGGTCAGCGGCAACAGCATCATGGTGCTGAAGGCCGCCCATCCCCGCGCGCGCAGGCTGCGCCTCACCGTCACGCCCAAGGGCGCGCGGGTGTCCTACCCGCACGGCACGCATCCTGCCCAGGTCAACGCTTTCCTGCGTAGTCACGCGGACTGGCTGGAAAAGAAGCTCGACGAGCTGAACCTGATCGTTGATCCGATCCCGCCGCTGCGGGTCGGTTATGCCACCGAGTTCCCGCTGCGCGGTGAGACGGCTACGCTGGACTGGGCCGAAGGCCCTTATCCGCGCATCGAGCCCAGCATGACCGGCCTGACCCTGGTCATTCCGCGCCCGCATACCCGTGCGCTGCCGATTGCCCGTGGCCTGTTGGCCTCGTATCTGGAAGGGCAGATGCGTCGCGACGTATCGCGCTGGCTGGCCACCTACGTGCCCTTGCTGGGGTTGGCTCCGACCGCGCTCAAAATTCGTCCCATGAAAAGCCTGTGGGGCAGCCTGGACACCCGCGATCGCATCAACCTGGACCTTGCGCTGGCTCTGGCGCCGTCGGCTGCGCTGCGCTATGTGTTGGTCCACGAGCTGTGCCACCTCAAGGTGCGCAATCATTCACCGCGATTCTGGGCACAGGTGGCAAACCTTTACCCCGACTGGCAGGAGCAGCGTGACTGGCTGCGGGTCAATGGCGGCATGCTCAAGGCCGAACTCGACCGCCTTGTGGCCGATGTCGCCGACTGAGCTCGGCGCGATAAGACGGTTTTTGCCATCGAGGCGAGGTTAATGGGTTTCTGCCGGCACGCGGTTGCGGGGTGGGTAGGGAAAATCGGGCTTCGGGGTAATACGATCCGGCCATGGCCAAGAAGCGGCGAAGAGGTCGACCAGCGCACGACGATGTGCTCACTCCTGCCGAGTGGCACATTGCTCATGCAGCTCAACATGGCCTCACCAATCGTGAGATAGCTGAGCGTAAAAGCATTAGCCGTGATGGCGTCAAATTTCACATGGCTAACGTATTGGCCAAGCTTGATCTGCCCAATCGCAAAGCGCTTCAACGATGGTTTCGTCCGCCAGGTGGGAGCGCACTGGATAGCAAAGAGAGGACTGCCGTGGAAACGCCATTGCTTGGGAAAATCGGTCAGATATCGAGGTCTGTCAGCGACATTCAGAAGGCGGCCCACTGGTATGGGGAAGTACTCGGACTGCCGCATCTCTACACTTTCGGCAGTCTTGCGTTCTTCGATTGCGATGGCACGCGCTTGCTCCTGACGCAGGCCCCGGCCGCCGCAGCCGACTCTATCCTCTACTTCCGCGTTGACGACATCGTGGGTGCACACGAACTACTCAAGTCCCGCGATGTCGAGTTTATCAACGCCCCGCACATGATCCATCAACACAGCGACGGAACGGAGGAGTGGATGGCATTCTTCAAAGACCCGGATGGTCGACCCATCGCAATCATGTCTCAGGTCAAGCGGGTT
>Ga0302220_10001368_pt1 | contig 19126 bp, 9 predicted proteins | sample II_Palsa_E1_3_FD_194572 | JGI IMG/M metagenome (GOLD analysis project Ga0302220, IMG submission 194572) | Peat permafrost microbial communities from Stordalen Mire near Abisko, Sweden - II_Palsa_E1_3 | ecosystem: Environmental > Terrestrial > Soil > Palsa > Peat permafrost | place: Sweden...
CGGCGAAACGTCACAAACGGTAGAAGTCACTGGAGCAGAGCCCCTGATCAACAGTGCGACCGCGTCGGGAGGCCAGTCTTTCGACCAGCAGAAGCTGCAAACCCTGCCCAATCTTGGTCGCAATCCATTTGAATTCGGCAAACAGGACAATAACGTCACCCCGGTCGGTGACCCGCGCTATGTGCGCTTTGAAGATCAGACCGGCTCCTCCACCATTTCCATAGGTGGTGGCCCCATTCAGACCAATAACTTTGCTGTGGACGGTATTCCGATCACGGCGTCGAACAACACGCCCACCTTTATCCCTACGATCGAGGCGGTTGCTGAAACTAAAATTCAGGCTAACACCTATGATGCTGAAGTAGGACGCACTGGTGGCGGCATGTTGAACACCACCCTGAAGACCGGTTCCAATGTTCTGCACGGGGCTCTCTGGGGAATGACCACCCAAACCAACTGGGATGCCAACCTGTTTTTTAACAACCGCCAGCCACTGGTGAATCCAACCACGGGCGCCATCGAATCGCCACAGACCCCCCGTCCGGCTACAGAGACCTACAAGTATGCCGGCGCCATTGGCGGTCCCATTCGTATTCCTCATCTCTACAACGGAACCGACAAGGCTTTTTTCTGGATCGCGGAAGAAGGCTATCGTCAGGCACAACCTTTGTTGCCCGCAACTGCCACGTATGTCCCGACGCAGGCTGAGCGTCAGGGCGACTTCACTGCAGACGGCATTAATATCTATGATCCTACGCAACCATTCACGAATGGGACTCGCACGGCAGTTGTGCAGTGCATCAAGAATGGGCTGCCAACCAAAAACTGTCTGCCACCAAGTTATATAAACGCGGTGGGTCAGAACATGATTAACCTGTTCCCTGTTCCCTCTGCTCCGGGTAACATTATGTCGAATAACTTCTTCGGCAGCGATGACTTCAAGACGCGTGCCGATGAGTTTGTAGGCAAGGTCGATCTTCAGGTTACAAGGTGGTGGCTCGGCAATGTCTCCTACGTGCATTACGCGAGCAAGGAGCCGAGCGGAAACGCACTCCATGTGCCAACGGAGAATTACACGCTGCTCTTCCGCAAGGTCGATGCGGTTGCGACGAATAATACCTTCACGCTCAATCCAACTACCATCGCCACCTTCGGTTTTGGGTTCAACCGCTATCCAAACAATAGCCCGCAGGCGTCCACCGGCTACAACCAGACGACACTGGGCTTTCCAGGGTCGTACGTAAGTGGTATACCCGCCCCTGACCCACCAACAATTTCTCTGGGGTCTTCCTTCGCTACGGTGGGTGGTGCGGACTCAGGTCCATCTTCCTACTTTTCCCGCAATGTCATCGTTGGTATTTCAAAGACACTTGGCAAGCACCAGTTGAAAGCGGGATATGTCTTCCGCAGCATCAGCTCAGATAGTTACAGCCTGTCCGGCAGCAACGGTTCCTTTACCTTCAACGGCGAATACACGTCGCAGAATGCGTCCGCTTCGTCACTTTCGACAGCCTCCAGTGGCAGCGCTGCGGCAGACCTGCTTCTCGGCCTTCCCTCGGCTGCATCAGTGCAGATCAACAGCGGCCTGTATGAGGTCAATACGAAGTACAACGCTGTTTACTTTCAGGACGATATTCGTTTGACGGAGAAACTCACTATCAATGCCGGTATTCGGTATGAGCATGAGCCGGGCTTTCACGAAATTCACAACAAGTTTGCCGTCGGGTTTGACCGCACTGTTGTCAACCCCATCCCCACGTCTGGAGCCAGCCCGCTGGGTGGTGTGGAATATGCAGGTCAGAATGGCTATAAGACTTCCTGCTGCAACTACAGCAATCTGAAGTTTGGCCCGCGCTTAGGTGCCGCGTATGCCGCACGCACTACGACCGTCATACGCGGCGGGTTTGGCGTCTTCTATGCGCCTGTTGCGATCAGTCCAACGGCTCTCCCGCCAGGCTACTCAGCTACCACGAGCTACAGCCCTGTGGCCAGCGGCACAACTACACCCGCAGTGACAGCGGCGCAGGTGGGAACCGGAGGAAGCAATTTTCTCAGCAACCCATTCCCCGGCGGTATCCAGCAGCCAACGGGAAATAGCCTGGGGTATTTGACTGGTGTTGGCGGTGTTGCCTTTCCAGGAACCGGTACCTCTGCGACGCCTGACCAGTATCGCCGTTCTCCGATCGTAGACCAGTATTCGTTCGACGTTCAACAAGAGATACCCTGGGGTATCGCACTGAGAGTCGGCTGGGTGGGCGAGCATGCGCGCAACCTGCCTAATACAGTTAACATCAACCAGATTCCGGACTCCTATCTTTCTCAGGGATCAGCCCTGGCAACCAAGATTGCCAACCCCTACTACAGCGCGACAGGGACTGGTTTTCTGGCCAATAAAACCGAACAGCAAGGCCAGTTTCTGAATCCCTTCCCTGAATTCTCCTCGGTTACTCTGTCACAGAGCGTAGGCAAGAACAGGTATAACTCTCTGATAGTCAAAGTACAGAAACGGTTCAGCAAAGGCCTGACTCTACTCTCGGGCTATACCTGGTCTTCCAACTGGGACAATTCATGGAATGCGTCCGACACCTTGAATACGGTTGGAAGCGGTCCGCAGGATTACTACAACATCGGTGCGGAGTTTTCCCGCGCCGTCAACGACATTCCGAACCGCTTTACGGCATCTGCAACTTATGAACTTCCTGTTGGGCGTAACAAACAATTCCTTGGCGGCGTCAACCGTTGGGTTGACTATGCAGTAGGCGGCTGGACCGTCAACGATGTCACCATTTTGCAGAACGGCGGCCCGCTGGCAATCACTCAGACCAATAACAACAGCGGTACCGGGGTCAATGGCGTTGGAGGCGGTACACAGCGACCAAACTGGTCGGGAACTGGTGTAAGTGCGTGCGGCACCGGCAAGCCCGAAGGCCGGCTGGGCGGCACCCTCAATGGGGTATCGCAAACTCCATATATGAACATCGCGGCGTTCAGTCCTGCAGCAGCCTATACCTATGGCAATGTACCTCGGCAGATCTCCTGCTCTGGCCCCGGATACATCAACTCAGATATGTCGGTCAACAAGGACTTCAACGCCGGAGAGAGGATCAAAGTTCAGTTCCGCGCCGAAGCCCTGAACGCCTTCAACAAGCCGCAGTTCGCACCTCCTGCAAACAGCGTTAGTTCCGCTTCCACCTTCGGCGCCATCACCACCACGCTCGGCTTCCCTCGTATTCTCCAGATGGGTGGACGAATAACCTTCTGACGTTTCCTTGAAACTCCACTCTCACTGGCATGGGGTTTGAAGGGGTGAGGGCTTGACACGAAAACGGGGCGCTGAGCTCGCAGATTCGTCTCTGTTGCAAGAGCAAAAGAAGAGCAACAGGAGAGCGCCGTGATCACGGTCAATTCCCTGTTGCTCTTTAGACTTCAAAAACGAAGCGCCTCTTTGAATCGTCCTTACGAAGGAAGTTGCTTCGCTCCGGCTAGAAGACGATCTTCGCCTTCAGCTGCAGGATGCGCGGTGAGTCGTCACCGCTGACACCGCTGAAGAGGCCCGTTGGGTTGAGCGTTGTGGTGATCTTTCCAAAGCTCGACGAGTTGAGAGAGCCGGTTGGCCTGTTGAAGTTCAGGTGGTTGAGAACGTTGAAGGCCTGAGCGGCAACACTGAATGTTCCACCTTCCCAGTGAAGAGGAATGTTCTTTGTCACTCCCAGGTCCGTGCTGACATACATCGGTCCGCGCCAGGCATTTCGCGGTCCGTTCGAGTCCACGCTTGTAGCGGGGCCAAATTGCGATGCCGTGAGGCACTGCTGCCCTCCATAGCCGCAAGTGGCACTTTTCCCGCCCAGGTAGGTTGCAATCAGCGAACCGCCATACGCTCCGGTACTGTACGCATTGACCTTGTTGGTCGTCGCTGTGTCCATCACAGTGTAAGGAAGTCCGGAGTAGGCGAATGCTGCCCCGGCGATCTCCCAACCACCATAGAAGATGTTCTGGAACGGAACTTTATATACGTAGTTCAGCGTCAGGTTGTGGCGTTCATCCGTAGTTGCCGGCCCATAGGTTCGGCCTGGGTTGTAGGGATCAGGTGGAGCTCCAATGTCGGTAGCTCCTGCGGTTGTAGTCGTTGTGGCAGTCGTGGTGCTGAAGAGAGTCGCGCCCGTGTTATCCAAAATCTTGCCGTAGGTATAGCCTGCGCTAAAGACACTCCCGTGGAATCTCTGGCTGTAGGTCACAATGAGGCCGTTGTAGTTATTCGAACCTCCGGATTGATAGTAGTAGACGTTTCCGAAGCGCGTGTCGGGCTGCGCTAACGCCTGCGTGCTGGCAAAGGGAAGACCAGCAATGGCCCCTGTCGTCGAGTAAGCATTCAACCCGGCATTGGTAAACGGTTTGTGTGTACCGTGGTTGCCCAGGTAGTTAATCGAGACCACGGAGTTCTCGCCAAACGACTTCTGGATCTCGAGGTTCCATTTCTGGACGTTGTACATTTTGAAGTTGTTTTGCGGAGCATAGACGCTCGGGGGAGAAAAGGAGTTCTGCTCCGCCGCCGTCGGCAGGCTTGCCCTGATGGAGGCGACCGTGCCGCCACTGGTGATCCCATTAGTGAAGGCGGTGTTGTAGGCCTGTGTATCGGAGTACAGGTTTGAAATTTCCGTGTTGGCGAGGTGGTCCTGAGAGACCGAGAATGAGTTCTTCGTGGGTGGATTCTTGGCGACTCCTTCGAGGACGCTGGCAGGCAGACCGTCGTAGAAGATACCGTAACCGCCACGAAGCACCCAAGACTCTTTCATGAAGGGAGGATTGAAGGCAAAGCCCACGCGAGGCTGCCACTCCAGTATCTGCAGTCCAGGCAATACGTTGCTTTGATTGAAGGAATACGCCTGGTTATAGGGTATGGTGGCAGCGTGATTCAGGCTTGGAAACTGGGTCGCCAGCTGCGTGATGCAGTTATCCAGGCACTGAATGTTTCCCTGGTGCTCAAGCCGCAGAGAGGTCGTGATGCTGAGCGCGCGGGTCGCCTTCCAGTCATCCTCTACATAGGCCGCGAGCTGATTTATCAGAACCGGGTGGTTCGGCTTGGTGGGGAATGTCTGGGCAAAGGTAGTCGCGTTTGAGTAAGTCGTTACCCCGGCTTTGGTCGTGGCAGTTGCCGGATCGAACCCACCATTGATGAAAGCGCCCAGCGTGGTGACTGTCTCGGATGGCACCGTACCAGCCGTGAAGTAGTGATCGTTTTCTTTGATCAGGTAGCCTTTGGCGCCAAACTTCAGGGTGTGCGCGCCGTAGTTCAGGGCCACGTCATCCTGCAGCTGGATTGTAGTAATGTTGCGTCCTGTCGGGTAGCTGGCGTTGCTTCCACCAAGAGTGGAGAGTGAGCCGTCGCTCAGAGAGAGCTGAGCCGGGAAGACCGCCAGCGAAGCGGCCAGGTTTGCCGGACCGAATAATGCTCCATACCAAAGGCCTCCAAGGATGAAGTTGTTGACTCCCCGGGTACCGATGGTGTGGGTCTCATTGAACTGGCCCGAGTGCTGCGGCTGAACGCTGATGGCGTTGAATGCCGGGCTGATCGGGTCGATGGCTGTAGGCTGTATGCCGTCGTCGTGCTCGTAACGGATAAAGAACTTATCGCTTGAGGTCAGGACCGCATCGACACGGAAGATCTCCAGCGCTTCGTTCGCATAGGTTGTTGCGGTGCTCGCGTAGGAAAGACCGCAGGCTCCTGCGGGGCCCGTGTAGACACCGTTGCTGTTCGCAGTGAGTCCCAGACCTGCCAGGTCAGCAGGTGACAGAGTATTCGCTGAGGTCGGGCACCCGGTAGCTGAGGCATTTGTAAAAACCGTAGTGTTGCCTACAGTGGGATTGCCCGGTGCTGCGTTATGCGCGACCGCAGCGCCATTGTAGATATTGAACATGTTCTGGTAGTACGGGATCGACGCGCTCAATCCCTGCGCCGCGAGCCGCTTCAGCGTATATGCCTGCAGATTTGGAGAAGGGAGTGAAACAGTCACGGGAGATGCCGGCAGGATCGCTCGCAGACCTTCCGCATCGGCCAGGAAAAAGAGCTTGTCGTGACCGTTGAAAAGGTGTGGGATGACGATCGGACCGCTGATCAGGGCCGACCACTGGTTTGCATTTTCGAAGGACCGTGGAACGATAGGCTGGGCCGGGAAGACGGACTTGTGCAGGTAGGTGTTCGCAATCAGGGAGCGACCAGTCCAGAACCAGCTTGCATTGCCGTGCAGCCTGTTGCCTCCGCTCTTGGAGACGTAGCTGACGGATGCTCCAACCAGTCCGCCAAACTGGCCGGAATAGCCGTTGCCTGTAACTGTCGTTTCCTGGATGTCGTTGAGCCCGAGGGTGAGGTTGGATGCGCCCGAGTTGTTCGCGTTATTGTATGGGTCGTTAAAGTTTTCACCATCGATGGTGTAAAAGGTGTTGCCGACGACGCCAAAGCCGGTATTCATGCCAGGAGTAATGTTCTTGACGTACATGAGGTTGTTGCCGGAGTTCGGCACCTCTTCCATCTGCACCTGCGTTATGTTCGTGGCGACATTGCCGTTCTCCGCCTGCAGAATGGTGCCGGTGGCGTCGACGTCCACCGTCTGGGCATCGCTGCCCAATGTAAGCTTGAGGTCGGCGGCCAGCACCTGAGAGTCAGCGACCTGGAGCTTCGTCTCGGCCTTCTCAAAGCCAACCTGAACAACCGTCAGGGTGTAAGCACCAGATCCACAAGGTCAAAGCGATAGGATCCGCCATTGTTGCTCTTGACTGCTCTGGCTACGCCGGTCGTCGTGCTGGTCAGGGTGACGATCGCGCCGGGTACAACGGCTCCGGAAGGGTCGGAGATGATGCCATTGATGGCGCCTGTTGTGGTGGTCTGTCCGCGTAGAAGAGAGCAAGAGATGACTGCCATGAAGAGAAATGCCAGAAAACGAAATTGCTTCAACGAAATACCCTCCGAGTCAGAGGAACCTGACCGCGATAACCGAAGTGGATTGGCCAGCCCGCTACAGCTGGGGATTCAGGGATGATCGGTACGCTAACAGTCTGGTCGACGCGAGCAGAGCTCACAAAAATGACTCAACGAGTCGAATAAAGCCGTAGGACTGCGATCCAGGAACGAATACCCCCATCAAGGGGACCGGACCACGACGCTTCAAATTATGCGGTGACCATTGAATATCACATATCGCGGAAAATATGAGAGCAATATTTCAGGCTCGCAAAAGCTGCGTTACGAGGTGAGACGATCTGCTGAGACCTGAACCCGCCCACGCACGAAGACAACACCGTACGTGAGAAAAGCCGCCTGGAGATGGGCTATTGGCCGATGAGTTCGGCGGTGATCGAGTCCAGATAGCTCGCTTCGCTCTGGATCGCGTTGGTGACGATGACCATTTGCTGCTTCGCCTCGTCGTAGCGTCCGTCCTCGATTGCCTCGCGAACGCCTGGCATCGTCTTGACACCATAGCCCGTGTACCAGCCGGGCGCGTACAGCACATGCTCGACCCAGGGACGGCGGGGCAGGCCGTCGGGATTGAGGAATCTGCGCTCGGCGCGGGCCAGATCTCCGTTGATTCTGGCCGCCTTCTCAGGCGTGAGTGAACCGGTAGAGGACTGCGCTGCGTTGAACCGGACAGCAGCCGCGTCGAGAGAGGCGATGGAGTGATCGAGGGCGGTGAAGTCGTAGTCGGGTGGGCTGGGCAACGGTTTTGGCAGGGCCACATGCTTCTCCGGATCGGCAGCGAGCTGATAGAAGCCGGCGTCGAGATTGTGCTGGCGCGTAGCTGAGTCCCGCTGCAACTGCCTGACGAGCGCTTTGATCTCGCCGGAGTAGCCGTTCAGCGTCGTCGCCAGATTGCGGAAGTCGAATGGCAGGACATCGGCGTCGGCGAATCGCAGAACAAGCGTGCCCGCGGTGTCGGCCAGCGCCTTGCCGTAGAGGGACTCCTTGTCGCCGAAGTGCTCGATATACCACGGCGTGTCGTATGCGGAGTGGTAGGTGCCGCCGCGATCTTCGCCTCCGAAGCCGAGGTTCACCGATGCGATGCCGAGGTGGTCGACAAAAGTCGCGTAGTCCGAACCGCTCCCGAGCGCGCCGATGGGAATGATTTCGGCTGCGTTCGTGCTGCGTGCTGCCCCGGCGCGGCCACCACCACCTCCAACTGCACGGGCACCGCCGCCTTCACGCGCAGCGCGTCCCGCCTCTTCGCGCTTCCAGATACTTACATGGGTCTCCGGGTCGGTGACGTTGTGGGCAACGTCGTTGATCACACGTTCCAGTTGATAGGACCCGCTGGCGTTGAAGAAGCCACGATTGCTTTCGTCGCTGTTGACGTAGAGCGCGGCGTGCTCGCTCAACTCTTTGGCATGCGTCTCGGCCCACTCGGTTGAACCCAGCAGACCTGGCTCTTCGCCGTCCCAGGCGGTGTAAATCAGCGTGCGCTTCGGACGCCAGCCCTGCTTCGCGAGTTCGCCCAGCGCGCGGGCCTCTTCGAGCACACCGGATTGTCCTGAAATAGGATCGTCGGCGCCGTTCACCCAGCCGTCGTAGTGATTGCCGCGCACGATCCAGACATCCGGCTCCGTGCTTCCCTTCATGGTGGCGACTACGTCAAGCACCGGTTTCGTATCCCAGTTGAACTGCAGGTTCATGTGGACTTTTGCCGCCCCTGGCCCAAAGTGATAGGTGATCGGCAGAGCGCCTCGCCATGCTGGCGGAACGGTCGCGCCATCGAGCGCCCTCAGAAGAGGCTCAGAATCGCCGTATCCGATCGGCAGTACGGGAATCTTCATGAGCGATTGCGCATCCTTGATCGCAAGCCGCTTTGCTCCCGGCACTGAGCCGATTCCCGGCGTAAGAGGATCGCCTGGATAGAGCGGTGAATCCGCCACGCTGCCGCGCTGCACTCCCTGTGGCGGACGCATCGGTCCGTTCGGCAGCACGTCGTTCTGTGCGTAGCCGTCGTCGGCCGGGTCGGAGTAGATGATGCATCCGATTGCGCCGTGTTCATAAGCGAGCTTCGGCTTCAGACCGCGCCAGCCGCCCCCGTAACGCGTGATGACAATAGCTCCCTTGACCGAGATACCATTGCGCTCGAGCTCGGCGTAGTCGTCCACCATGCCGTAGTTCGCGTAGACGAGCGGTCCGGTCACATCGCCGTCGGCAGAGTAGATGTTGTAGCCTGGCAGCTGAGTTTTGGTCTCGTGCGTATAGGGATCATCAGGGAGAGGTGTCTCTTCGAGCTTCGCTTTGAAGTGAGTCGGACCGACCAACTCGAGCACCTGCAGCTTCGGAGTCGGATAAAGCACGTCGAACTGCTCGATGTGCGCGTCCCAGCCCCACTCTTTGTACTTTGCCAGCACCCATTCGGCGTTTTTGCGTTGCGCCTCTGAGCCCACATTGTGGGGTTGCGCGGCAAGGAGACGCATGTTTTCATGCGCCCGCTTCGCCTCGGGTATCGTACGGAAGCGTTGCTCCAGGTCCAGTTCGGCCTTCGAGTCTGCGTTGGTGTAGCCGGGCAGTGGGGCAGGCTCAGGCGAAGCTGTCTGTTGCGCCAGACTCATGGCGGGAAGGCTGAAGAGTAAAGAGAGTGCGGCGAATCGGCGCAACGGCGTCTCCTGGTCGAAATAATTTTCCTGTAATGTTCTAGGTTCTATCAGAAACAGAGAGGGGTTGGAAGTTTTGAAATCCCGGTTACATGACAGTGAGCTGGTTTCCGGGTGACCGTTACTTCCGGGTTGACCGTGATACGACTGCGATCTGCGGTGCAGATTGACGTGCTTGCTCCGGGCCTGCAAGACTTATGCGCATGCGATATAGCGGGAAGGTGGAATATGCTCAGGCGCGAAAGATACGGGAGCGGAACACGCGGCTCTATCGGCTGGCGCACTGGCCTATATGGATCTGGGTATTTTTTCTGGCGCCGGGGCCATTGACGTTCACGCTGTTTGCACATGGATTTGGACGGGGCAACCTGACGTGGCTGGTAGGGGTGCTTGCCGGGACGGGTATTGCCGGTCTGCGGGGACGCTTGCCAGGAGTGGAGCCGCGACCCTATATTCTGCGCTTCGATGAGGAGAAGCCGAATCCGCTCTATCGACGAATCTGCTACACCTTCGCGTGGAACGCAGTACTGAGTTTTGCGCTGCTGAACCTGTGCGGGCTGCTGATCGCGGCGGCGACAGGCTTGTGGTACATGAAGCAGATCTACCACTATGCCTACCTGCCAGTGTGCGCAACAATTCTGCTGCTGGGCGCAGCAGGCGCATTGCCGCGCGTGGGAACCTCAACCAAAGGTGAAGGCACAGAACGGCGATACTTCTACGGGTCAGTCTGGGCGGTGACGGTGGCGCAGGCTCTTTTGCTGGCAGTTTGGAAGATACTGCCGCCGACACGCACGGCGAGCCTGGTGAAGCTCTGTGTCTTTGCGGGTGCGCTGCTGCTGATGGGACTGGCGGCATATCGTGGGGCGCTCCCGCGGACGCGACCCATTGTCCCGGGAGAGTGGATGGTCGCGGACTGAGACGCGAAATTCTCAATCGGATGCCTGACAACACCATAGGCAGTTCCCAGATTCTGAGTGTGCCTGGGCACTACAACAACATCCATTCCAATCCTCAGCGCTGCCGACGACTACACAAGCCCGCCCACTTCGTCTGGAGCATTTCCACTAGATACTGACAAGGCTGCAGGAATGTCAGTTTGATTGGAATCGCAGTCCGGTGTGCGGCCAGTGGTCGACCTGCGCATTGTTGTTCACCGTAATTGCGGCACCTTCGCCTGAAATGGGCTTGACTGTTGCGTTCCAGCCATCGAGAACCACCAACGCCGGTTCATTTCTGAGCGCCTCGGTGGCACACTCGATCACCACGGTCCTGTCTTCGCCGCCGATCAGTGAAATGTAGTTGTCGCTGTAGAACGCAGGCAGCACACGTGCGTCGGTGGTTTGCCGACGAAGCTGCAGGTGAACCATCAACGCGATGTTAGGTGATGGATTGTGCAAAGTCACCGTCACGAGCGATTTGCCGTTATCATCCTCGCGCGTTACCCTGGCCAGCAGTTCAACCTTTGGCATCGAATTCAGCTCCGCGAAATGATCAGCATGTTCAGGATGGTTGAGCCAGTAAAAGTTTTCCGAAATCAACTTTCCGGTTGCATCGGTCAGTCGTAACCGCACGAAGAATACTCCGGAGAGCGGCTCGTGGAAGACGACTTCGCCGACTTCAGCAACCGAAGAAGGAGGAGCGCTGGCGACCAGTTCCTGCTCGCTCCCCAAACTCCCGTCCATGTTGAAGACCTGAACATGAACCTTTGTGCCGGTGAGGGCCGTTGGGTAGTTGTTCACGACCTGCACCATGCCGGTGACTTCATTGAACTGTACGTGAATCATCTCAGCTGCGCTTTTGACGGCGAAGAACGAGGAGTTTGGTTCGAGGTCGTAGTGATAGAGCTGCCAGACGAAGCTTGGCTGCGCAGGATGGCTCATCCACGTCATGATACCGGTCGTTGGATGAAACAAATCTGCGTTGCGTCCTTCATACATCGCACGAAACGACTCATAATTTGCAAGCTGAGACTTGCGCACGAAATCGGCAAGGTTTTCGATCCTGCCATAGCGTTCGGCGAGCACTTCGGGGTAAATGTCGCCATCGGCAGCGCCTTTGGCGAAGTCGTGCTCGGCCCAATCGTCGGTAATTGTCACCCAATCCTTCTGCGGCATCATGCCTTGAATGGATTCGATAGTCGGAATCGACATAGTACCGGTCTCCGACTTAAAGCCCTCACTGACCCAGTAAAAATCGCGTGGTGTACGCCAACGGTACGGACCATGCGACCGAACGCTGCGGCCATCCGACGAGTTTGCCTGATACAGGCGCGTGGGATCCAGTTCGTCAAGCATTGTCTTCATTGCCGCGTTGATTTCCTGCGGCGGATTGCCTTCGTTACGCGCACACCAGATTACGATCGATGGATGGTTGCGGTAACGCAGCACGGTATCGCGCACGTTGGCCATGTAGGTTTCAAGATCTACAGGGTCCGGGCCGTCGTTCGGGTTCGGTTGAAAAAATTCGTCCCATACAAGCAGTCCGTATTTGTCGCACAGTTCGAAGAACTCTTCGCTGGTGCTCTGACCTACCCAGTTACGAATCATGTTCAGATTTGCAAGCTTGTGCATGCGGATCTGTGCATCGAGCCGCTCGATCGGGATCCGTTTCATTGCCTCGTCCAGACCCCAGTTTCCGCCCCGAATGAAGATCGGTACGCCATTCACGACGAAGGCCAACGCGTCTGTCGTGCGCACCGTGTACGTAATCCTGCGCACGCCGAAGGTCACGTTTTTCTCCTGCGACAGAGCGTTGCCGACATTGAAGCTGAGATGGAGCTTGTAAAGATTTTGCGGGCCGTAGCCGTTTGGCCACCACAGTTGCGGATGCGGAAGGCGCAACGCAGCGTCCGTAGCGGGATCGAATGTAATGAACTGCGAGGCGTGCGGCGCGATCATGACGCGGCGTTCAAACTCAGTGGCGCCGATCATACCCTTTAGCGTGCCTTCCTGCGGCTTGTCGCTTATATTCTGCAGGGTTGTCCTGACGGTGATGTCCGCCGACTCGAAGCCTGGCACCTTGAGGTCTGTGATAACCTGGGGATCCTTAATGAGCACCGGTCCCGATGAGCTCAGCCATACCTTTCGCCAGATTCCTGTATCACGATCGCGTATCGCCGGAAGCCAGTCCCAGCCGATCGTGGAGAGGAACGTAGGGCCATCGAGTGATGTGACACCGCCGTTAGGGCCGACACCGTCGCGCAAAGTGTGCTCATGCGGTACGCCGGGATGAGGCTGTGGCGAAACCAACACTGCCAACACAGCCTTCGCGCCGGGACGCACAGTGTCCGAAATGTCAAAGGTACCGCGACAGAACGCGCCGCGCATCGTGCCCACCTGCTTGCCGTTGACCCACGCGACCGCAGAGTAGTTTATGCCGTCGAAGTTAAGCCATACATGCCGGCCCTTATAGGATTTCGGCACGGTCAGCACGGTGCGGTACCAAAACGAGGAGCGCGCGAGCGAATCGGGAATGATTCCGGGGCGATTGTTTTCTCCATATAGCGGCTCGGGGTACACGTGATTGTCGACGAGCGTGGTAAGCACTGTGCCAGGAACCGTTGCCTTGTACCAACCCGTGGTCGGGAAGTTTTTTGCTGCAACGATGGCTCCATCACCCTGCACTTTAGCCGTGTCCTGCATTTGCCAGTCGTTGACCGCGAGCGCATCGATCATCGCCAGATAGGGCGTTTGGGCGTACAGCGCAACCAACGGCGTCAGGCACAGTGAAAAAGCGATACTCGCAAATAACTGGATACGGATCGATCTCATCGGACGTGGCTCTCCTCAAATCGACTACGATGCTGTCTGCCCATATCGGCATGCGTAACTAACGCGCCCCCGCTCCCGTGCCATTGCAGAGGCGAACAAAAAGAATTCGACAAGGATACCGCTATCAAAGAAGAACCGGCAAACTTAAACTTTCCCCAAGAGCAACGGTATAAATTCTATGGCTCCCTTGTCTGAGTTATAGATTGGCCTGGTCAGGCTTAAGTATGCCGTCTTCGGGACGTATCTCTTTCTTGTCCAAACAACATTATTATTATTGATATCGCTATCATTAATATAGGAATCAGATCGTCGCCCTGCGATGAGGGTGCCTTCAGACGCTTTTCGTTCAACATCAAACCACCTGCAATAGTAAGCGCTTGCAAAACCATATGCTCTACCTGCCAGTGTTTAATTAGATACGAGCCTCAAATCAGCCCCCGTCCCCTGTTGCATCAGAATCGACCAGCAGCTTCGCCGACAAGGGCGGTCTTCACAAAAAAACCAGGGAGGCTCGTTGATCGGCGTCGATTGCTAGCGGGCGTTCTTGTAGATGATGTCCAACAGCTCGTCATACATGGCCTTTCTGTCTTTCTCCGATCCATTCCTAATGGCGTGGGTAGCGCAATGAGCGAGATGATTTCGCATAAGGGCCTTGGCGACAGCCCGCAGCGCTTCCTGTGCCGAAGAGATTTGAGTGAGAATGTCGGCACAGTAGCGATCCTCCTCAACCATGCGCTGGATTCCGCGAAGTTGACCCTCAATACGGCCCAACCGACGCAGGTTGGAACTTTTGATCTCATCATCAACGCCGGCTGCTATGCGTTCGGAGAGACCGATCGCATAGGAGCCGGAGTTGGTTTTGCTGGAGGTGTTTTTTAGAGTTATTCGTTTCGTTGCCATGTCGAATCCTTATATGAGCTTCAACCGTCGAAGCCGTAAGCTGTTGGTCACTACGCTGAAGGAACTGAGAGCCATGGCGGCACTTGCGAGCACCGGACTAAGCAGCAGTCCGAAGGCCGAATACAGAGCACCGGCTGCAAGTGGGATACCAACTACGTTGTAGATGAAGGCCCAGAACAAATTCTGACGTATCACGCGCATCGTGCCGCGCGAGAGTGCAATGGCCATGGCTACTCCGGTGAGATCGCTACGCATGAGCATCACATCGCCGGCTTCCATCGCAATGTCCGCACCATTGGCCATAGTGAGGCCCACATCGGCTTGTGCCAACGCAGGAGCATCGTTTACTCCATCCCCAACCATGGCAACCACATGGTGCTCTCTTTGGAGACGGATGATGGCGTCTACTTTGCCGGCGGGAAGTACGCCAGCAATCACTTCATCGACACCAACCATACGTGCGATGGCATGCGCGGTGCGCTCATTGTCACCGGTCAGCATGACTACGCGAAGCCCCTCCGCATGCATCTTCCGAATGGCTTCGGCGGAGGTGGGCTTCACCGTATCCGAAACCACGAGGATGCCGGTCAGTCTGCCGTTGATTGAAACCCAAAGCGGCGTTTTGCCGTCTTCTGCGAAGCGTGTCGCTGCTGTTTGTAGAGGCTCTGTGGCAATGCTGTATTTCTCCATCAGTGCATGATTCCCAACCAGCGTCGCATTTCCGTCAATGATGCCTACAACACCGAGGCCGGTTAGTGACTCGAAGTCTTCCGGGTGCGTAAGGCTCAGCCCACGCTCCTGAGCATAGCGAACAACAGCTTCGGCCAAAGGATGCTCGCTGGCGCGTTCGAGGGCAGCGGCGACACGAATCACATGATCCTCGGCAGCGGAGAATTCTTTCCTGTCGGAATTGCTGCTATCTGGCTCGACAAGCAGGACATCTGTAACTTGAGGGCGACCTGCGGTGATCGTGCCCGTCTTATCGAGGACGACGGTGTCGATCTTCTCCAGACGTTGTAAGGCTTCTCCTCCCTTGATGAGGATGCCGAGGTTCGCTCCACGCCCTGTCGCTACCATTACAGCCGTGGGAACAGCTAAGCCCATTGCGCAGGGACAGGCGATCACCAGGACCGTGACTGCAGCGGCGAAGGCCTGCATGATTCCGGCATGGGGAGCGAGAACTCGCCACGCAAAGAAAGTGACGATTGCGATGCCGAGTACAGTGGGCACAAAGATCGCACTTACACGATCGGCAATTCGCTGGATAGGAACGCGTGATCCCTGCGCTTCGCGTAACAACCGCACAATCTGAGATAAAGTACTGCCAGTCCCTAAGGTTGTTGCACGATATTGGAAGGATCCATACTGGTTGAGTGTCCCCCCCATCACCCGGTCTTGCGCGGTCTTCTCGACGGGCAACGATTCTCCCGTGAGCATGGACTCATTCACACTGCTTTTACCCGACATAACCAGGCCATCCGTGGGAATCCGCTCTCCAGGGCGTACAAGGATGAGATCGCCCTGTTGGATTGACTCGATAGGAAGATTCCTCTCGACGCCATCCCTTAGAATGGCCGCCGTCTTCGGTTGCAGTTGCACAAGCTTGCGCAAGGCGGCTGTTGTCTGCCCCTTCGCCCTGCTCTCAAGCGTGTTGCCGACCAGCACCAATCCGATGATTAATATTCCAGCTTCGAAGTAAACGTCGGGCGCAATGCCATGTGCGAGGAAAAACCCAGGCGCGATGGTACTTGCGGCGGAATAGATAAAGGCTGCGCCCGTTCCGAGAGCCACAAGCGTGTTCATGTCAGCCGTCTTGTGCAGAAGCGCAGACCACGCCCTGGTGTAAAAGCGGCGGCCTGCCCAGCCGATGATGAATGCGGCAAGCGCGAAGAGAAACCAGCGCATCGTATTGTCATTTACGGCATACATCCACGGCAACGCTCTGCGCAGGACAGGATCGAGCACACGCATGTTCCAGCTCATCAAGGGATCTTCCATGCGCTCTATCCCGCCGGTACTGCTCATGCTCATCAACGGCATAGACAATACCATCGCCGCGATCCCGGAGAGCAGACTCACCGCAGCCTTCAGGCGCAACTGTTTGTATTCACGCAGCTGCTCCTCATCATGGTCTTCCTGTTCTTCGAGAGCCGATGCATCCGGGATTGGCTCTGCAGCGCCATAGCCGGTGCTTCGGATCGTCTCTACCAACGCGGAAGCGGAGGTCACGCTCGAATCAAATGTTACCGCCGCGTTGTGCAGCATTAAATTGACTGACGCACCCTCTACCCCCGCCTGACTTTCAAGCGTCCTTTGAATGAAGGACTGGCATGCTGCACAGGTCATTCCGGTGACAGAGAGGGTGACGCGTTGTGGCGCCGCCGAATTTCCCGCAGCCGGACTTGTGCTTTTTTCTTCGTTTCGTGGAGCGGTGACCATAGCAGCTCTCCCGGTTTACTTCGCGACCTGCGCTTGAAAGCCAATCCGGTCTACAGCGGCGGCAATCTCCTCCGCAGTTGTCTCTTCGGGGTCGAAATCCATTTGCGCCGAGCCTACTTCAACCGAGCCCAGATGGACTCCTGAGACTCCCTGAAGCGCACCCGTAACCCTACGGACACAGGCTCCGCAATGCATTCCTTCAATCGATAACGTCAATGTATCGCTCATCACGATCTCTCCCTACACTTATAATTATGCCCCTACCCCCCATAGGTATGCAAGTTTTTCATGAATAGGCTACGTTTGTTGGATAGGCTGGTTTTTCTGCACCGATGATCAACTCTCTGGACAGCCGTGATTCCGACATTCCAGACCTGCATAGCAAAGACCACAAGACGACCTCACAGACAAACCGCTGTATCGTGGGCCAGTCACTTTCTCATTTGTTTTTCTGCTCTGGAGTTTCCTGAAGTGCTTCGCGTAAACAGAGCTTTAGATAACGCGCGAGTTCCCTGTTATTCAAGACATCCGGATCAAAGAGGTGGTTGAGGGCAAGTCCATCCATGATGCCGCCAATAGCAAGTGAGTCCTTCAACTGTGCACTGGTGCTCTGTCGACCGAGTTGCGGGAGTAGTCGACCGAGCTCAGAGATACAACTGCGAAGCCGCATGACACCATGCAGGGCAGCGAGTCTCTCACGTTCTCCGGGATGACGTATCGCGTAGAGTTTGAATTCCAGATTGAGCAGGATACGCTCGCGATCTTTACTCAATTCACTCAGATACTCGCCCAACGCATCGATACGTTGCTCGATGGCAGGTAACCCAAGAAGCAATGGGATGAGTTCTTCCATGTCACGATCGATATTTTCTTCGAAAATGGCACAAAAGACATCCTCTTTATCCTTGAAATGATCATAAAACGCACCGCGGGTCTTACCGGCTCTCGAGGCAATGTCCTCCAGACGAGCATGTTCAAACCCGTCTCGCGCGAAGATGGCTCTGGCAGAACGAAGAAGCTCCTGGCGAGTGAGCACGCCGCGCTTCTGCCTGCGAAGACGGGCCTCGGGGCGTTCTACATTTTTTTTTGAATCGGCCATCCGGACCACCGCGTCTCATATAAACATACACGCATGTACATTTCCGTGCCTGACAACGAGCGTTCAGAGACAAGGAATTCCGAAGCTTATGGAGAATAAGTAATGAACGAACAGCGTAATCATGCGGCAGCGACAATTGCCCGGAACAGAGTGATGGGCGTATGCACGGTCGGTATGTTGTTGCTGAGTGCAGGATTGCTCTCGGGCTGCGGCAAAAAGGAAGCCGCACCGGCCGGACCGCCGCAGGCTATGCCCGTAACGGTCGTCAAGGTCGAGCCGACCGACGTTCCAATCACGGGGGAGTGGGTCGGAACTCTCGATGGATACGTCAACGCACAGATCCAGCCTCAGGCGAACGGCTATCTCATTAAGCAGAACTACCGGGAAGGCGCCCAGGTTTCAAAGGGACAGGTTCTCTTCGAGATCGACCCTCGTCCTTTCCAGGCCGCGCTGGACCAGGCGAAAGGTCAGCTGGATCAGGCGAAGGGACAGGTGCTGCAGGCGCAGGCGCAGCTTGGCCTTGCACAGATCAATGTCAACCGCGACACTCCGCTCGCGAAGGCCCGTGCGATAGCCCAGAGCCAGCTTGACAATGATATCCAGCAGAAGGCACAGACCGAAGCCTCCGTCGCATCGGCTGAGGCATCCGTTGCCGCTGCCGAGGCTGCCGTCGCCAACGCCAAATTGAATCTCGGCTTCACCGAGGTTCGCTCACTCATCACAGGCGTTGCCGGACAGGCCACCACCCAGGTCGGCAACCTTGTCAACACCCAGTCCGTACTGACCTCCGTCTCGCAGCTAAACCCGATCAAGGCTTACTTCTCCATCAGCGACTCGGAGTACCTCGCACTGACCCAGCGCCTCGGCAGTAAGGGTGGAGACCTGCTCCGGAACGCAGACGCAGTTCTGCTCACCCTCACGCTTTCGAACGGCGAAGTCTTTCCGCAGAAGGGAAAAATCGCCTTCGTCGATCGCCAGATAAACGCGCAGACGGGCGCTATCCGCATCGCCGCCGCCTTCCCTAACCCGGGCAACATTCTGCGCCCTGGCCAGTTCGGCCGCGTTAAAGCTGCCACGGAAGTCCGCCACAACGCCCTGCTCATCCCGCAGGTTGCGGTACAGGAGTTCCAGGGACTGCACCAGATCTATCTCGCCGGCTCCGATGGCAAAGCTCACCTCGCGACTGTCGAGCTCGGCCCACAGATCGGCACCAACTGGCTCGTTGAAGGTGGCATCGACTCTGGCGCGATGGTCATCACAGACAACCTTCAGAAGCTCCGTGAAGGTGCTCCGGTCACTCCGCACC
>Ga0302220_10001378_pt1 | contig 19028 bp, 17 predicted proteins | sample II_Palsa_E1_3_FD_194572 | JGI IMG/M metagenome (GOLD analysis project Ga0302220, IMG submission 194572) | Peat permafrost microbial communities from Stordalen Mire near Abisko, Sweden - II_Palsa_E1_3 | ecosystem: Environmental > Terrestrial > Soil > Palsa > Peat permafrost | place: Sweden...
CGGGAGGTCTTAACATGCGCTTCTTCCGCTCCTGCACCGCTGCTCTCTGTTTTCTTCCCGCAGCATTCACTCCCGCACAAAACCAGCAGCAGATGCCCCGCGACTATCGCGGCGTCCAGACCATCATTCCCGGCATCTTCGTCACTCCCGTCCCCAACGCTCCCTTCACCGCTACCGTCGAGATCCTCTCCCACGAAGAGATGCCCGATGGCTCCGTAAACACCCGCACCACCACCGCGCACATCGCCCGCGCCTCCTCTGGACGCATCTACAACGAGCGCCGCCAGCTCGTCCCCACCAGCTTCAAAGGCCAGCCCGCGCTCCTCTCCGCGCACATCTACGACCCTTCGAGCCGCCTCAACATCTTCTACAACCCCTTCCAACGCATCGCCCGCGAGAGCATCTACACCGGCCCTCCCGCCGCACCGCCGAACACCACTCCCGCCCGCACTCCTGTAAATAATCCTTACTTCAAGCAGGAAGACATCGGCACCCAGCCGCTCGACGGTCTCACTCTCACTGGCATTCGCAAGACCCACATCATCCCCGCGGCCATGAGCACCACCGGCAAGGATGTCGCCATTGTCGATGAGTACTGGTACTCGCCCGAGCTTTCGATCTACATGATCATCAAACACAACGATCCGCGCACCGGCGAGCAACTCGTCGCAGTCAGCAACATCGAGCGCCACGAACCCGCCGCCTCCGTATTCGTCGTCCCAGCCAACTACAAGATCGTCGACGAAAATCCTCCCGAACCCTAGCACTGATTAGGTTCGGATTTACCAATAAAACTGTCATCCTTCGACGCCGCCTGAGCTCGCAAACTGTTGGACTTTCAGTCATGAATCAAGCTTTCAGCCACGGCTATATGTGGATACACCCTAGCCTGTTACCTAACACGCTCGATCGACGAAGGGCTTTCTCCTTGTCAAGCCATCAACCCTCATAACTGACTGATAAAATTATACTTAGTCGTGGCGCATGAGTTCCCTTCCTGCGGCTAAAATAGAAAGAAGAAACAAATACACCAAAAGCCCTGGCCAGAATCCGGGGCTTTGCCTTTTGGGAGCGAGGACTTACGATCTAAACCAAGCAAAATGAAGACTTTGACGCATGCTGGTCTTATATCTTAGGAATTTTCAACGCATCCAAGCTTCGGAGTGCTGACCTAACCCAAATAAAATGAATACTTTGGCAAAAAAGTGACCAGGTGACGGTGCGCCCCGGAAAGACCCACAGGAGACGCGAAAGTTGATAGACTATAAGGCTGTGACTCCTACGGCAACTCTCGAAATCGAAGCTCCGGCCCTCACTCGCCCCAAGGTGGGTTTTGTGTCGCTCGGCTGCCCCAAAAACCTCGTCGACTCAGAGGTGATGATGGGTCTGCTTCATCACAATGGAGCCGAGCTTACACCCCGCGCCGAAGACGCCGAGATCATCGTCATCAATACCTGCAGCTTCATCGACTCGGCCAAGCAGGAGTCCGTCAACACCATCCTCGAGATGGTCCAGCACAAGCGTCAGTTCGGTGGCAAAGCCCAGCGCATCGTCGTCGCCGGCTGCCTTGTCGAACGCTACCGCGACGAGATCCAGAAGAACATCCCCGAAGTGGACGCCGTCGTTGGCACCGGCGAACTAGAAGCCATTCTGGCCGCAGCAGGCCTCACGCCCAGCGGCCACGCGAACAATAACTCTCCGTTCAATATCCTCCCGCAGGGCACACCTGAGGCGACCATCCACACCCACGCCATCAGCATGGCCCAGACCGAGGGTGAAGTCGCGCAGCTGGAATCCATCAGCATGCAGGCCGGACAGAATCTGATCGACCGCGCCCCCAGCGCTGTCTCCCAGCACTCGCGCCCGCTTGCTGACCCTGAGCACGACCGCGAGATCGCACCGCAGCTTCGGATCGTCCAGTCACTCGCCGAAACCGGCACCACTCACGGCGACGAGCCGTTGAACCACGCAGGCGACCACATCGCACACTTGCCTGTTGGAATAGACGCGGGCAACACCTCCCGCCCCGAAGGCGACCTCCGCCAGCAGCAGGGCCGCTTCTCTCGCGAGTCATGGGACGGAGCCACCGCCGCGCTGCCCGAGTACCTCTACAACGACGCGACTCCGCGCATCCTCACCACGCCTCGCGCGTCAGCCTACATCAAGATCGCTGAAGGCTGCGACCATCCCTGCAGCTTCTGCATCATCCCGCAGCTTCGCGGTAAGTTCCGTTCGCGTCGTATGTCGTCGATCATCGCCGAAGCCGAAAACCTCATCAAACAGGGCGTCCGCGAGATCACCCTCATCGGCCAGGACACCACCTGCTACGGCGAAGATCTCGGCTTCACCGACGGCCTAGCGACGCTGCTTGACGCGCTTGCCGTGCTGCCAGGCCTCCGCTGGCTGCGCTTCCTCTACACCTATCCAAACAAGGTCACCACGCGCCTGCTCGAGACCATGGCGAAGCACGACACCATCGCGAAGTATCTCGACGTGCCGCTACAGCACGCCAGCGCCAGCGTTCTCAAGACGATGAAGCGCGGCGGCAACGCGCAGATCTTCCTCGACCTCATCGCGAAAGCTCGCCGCATCGTTCCCGGCATCGTCATCCGCACGAGCTTCATCGTCGGCTTCCCCGGCGAGACCGAAGCCGACTACAAAGAGCTCGAAGCCTTCATCACTGCCGCGAAGATCGACTGGCTCGGCGTCTTCACCTACTCCGACGAAGAAGGTGCAGCGGCGTTCAACCTCGCCGACGACACCAAAGTCCCCAACCGGACCATCCAGGCGCGCCGCCGCAAGCTGATGAAGCTCCAGCAAAAGATCAGCACCAAGACAAAAGCCGAGTGGGTTGGCCGCGAGATCGACCTCCTCGTCGAAGGCGAGTCCGAGGAGACTGAGCTTCTCTGGGAGGGCCGCACCTCGCTCCACGCCCCCGAGATCGATGGCAAGGTCTTCATCAACGACTTCGGCCCCCACGAAACCCTAGTCCCCGGCACCTTCTACCGTGCCGAGATCACGGAATCCCACGACTACGACGTCGTGGCCCGCATCCTCGAATAGCGTCGTCAACACACTGACGAATTCGATATAAGATAACAAACACAGTGACCACCACTCTGCAGCTACGGCTCTCGACCCAGCAAGGCATCCTGCCTCTGCAGCGTCTTGCCTGCTGCATCCTGTCCATTCCCGTCATTACCTCGCTCATGATCGCGAGTGGCGCACCGTAAACTTCAGACTCTTCTCTGAAATTCGAAGCCGCCACAGCGAAAGCTCTGGCGGCTTTTATCTTTCTCACAACTTCGAGCAACGCAAAGGATCACCCCATGAAATGGACCTATCAAATCACAGCCGCCTCAAAACCACGAGTTCTCATGCGACTGGTCCAGCTCTTCGATCAACAGTCACTGGTCATTCGTTCGCTCGAACTGGCTCTGCTCGATAACCGGGTAAGAATTAGCCTGACCGTTGAAGTCGAACGCGAGCTTGCTCTTCGTCTCCAAGCCAAGCTCTACCACCAGATGGATATTGAAAACGTGGATCTTCTAGCGGGATAGCAGCTATGATGGGCCGCATCTAAAACGATCTCCAATCATCAAATCTGTCTGACGTGCACCGCCGTTGAACGACGGGGTTAGGCAGCCGACTAAACCAGCCACCTTGAATATCTTATCCACTTTGCGCCAAACTAACCTAAACCGAATTCGACCCAAGAAGACCCGATGACCAAGATCAAAACCTTACGCTGTCCAACCTGCCGCAACATCGTTCTCGCCACAGGCGAAGACTTCCCCTTCTGCTCCGACCGCTGCCGCCGCATCGACCTGGGCAAATGGGCGAGCGGCGACTACAAGATCTCCACGCCGATCCAGGACCCAGATCTCCTCGAAGAACTCGCCCGCTCTAACAAACACAATCGGCAAAACGACGACGACGTGAACTAGTGGCAAACTCGAACATCCAGACACATCCGCCCTCAGAAAAGAAGACCCTTTGGGCGTGGGCCATCGGCACCTTCTTCGGAGTAGGCCTGCTGAAGCCCGGCCCCGGCACTTACGGCAGCATCTCTGCGGTGCTCCTCTGGTACGCCGCAGCGCATATCCTGCACCCAGCTCCTGCCGCACTCGCAATCGGCACAACCATCGCCGCGATCCTCGCTACACTCATCGGCATCCCCGCCGCCACCATCGTCGCCAACGAATCAGGCCGTGAAGACCCAGGCCACGTCGTCATCGACGAGGTTGCAGGCCAGCTCATCGCTCTCATCGCCATCCCTGCCGACTGGCAACACGCCGCCCTCTCGCTTCTCCTCTTCCGTTTCTTCGACATCCTCAAACCGCCTCCCGTTCGCCAACTCGAACGCCTTCACGGCGGCACCGGCATCATGCTGGACGACGTAGGCGCGGGCCTCTACGCACTCGCAATTGCACAGCTCATCCATCTGCGCTTCTAACGTCTCACCTTCGAACGACAGTTGCGCTCCCCACTGCAGCCGTCTACGCTAGCTTTCAGGCCCATGACTACCCTTCGTTCGCTCCTGACATCCGATAAGCCAGACGCCCCGGCGCCACATCTTGACCGCGTCACGCCTCTCGCGGCCATGCCCGGCGGCGAGATCGAGGTCCATGGCGCCCATCTCGAACCTCAAGACACCCTTATCCCTCGCGCGACCATCGGCGACATCTCCGCGCCGCTCCTTCTCAGCCGCCCTACCCGCGCTACCGTCCTCGTTCCTGAAGGCACCATCACCGGCGACCTGATCCTCCATCGTAATGGCCAAGCCAGCAACCCGCTCCAGGTACGTATCGCCGTGCCGATGGCGGAGAATCTCCATCCCGTTGCCAACCCGGCAGTCGATGCAGATGGCAACGTCTATGCCACCGTCTCCGGCTCACGCGGCCAGGCCGTGCCGGTTTCCATCTTTCAGATTCAGCGTGACTTCCAGATTCGCCCCTTCGTCCGCGATGTGATGAACGTCACTGGCCTCGCCTTCGGTCCTGACGGCTACCTCTATGCCAGCTCACGTGCCGAAGGCACCGTCTACCGCATCTCTCCCGACGGCGCCACCTCTACCTACGCCGAAGGCATGGGCATAGCCACCGGCATCGCATTCGACCGCGACGGCAACCTCTACGTCGGCGACCGCTCCGGCACCATCTTCAAGATCAGCCGCGGAGACATCGACGGCACCAGCGGCGAGATCTTCGTCTACGCCACACTCGAGCCCAGCATCGCCGCCTACCACCTCGCCTTCAACGACGCCGGCACGCTCTTCGTCACCGGCCCCACCACCTCGTCCAATCAGGCCATCCACGCCATCGATCGTGATGGCAACGCTACTGTGTTTTTTCAAGGGCTAGGCCGCGCCCAGGGCATGGCCTTCGATGTTGACGACAACCTCTACGTCGCCGCCAGCCTCCACGGCCAGCGTGGAATCATCCGCATCGACCCCCACCATCAGGCCACCCTCGTCGTCTCCGGCAGCAACCTCGTCGGACTCGCTTTTCTGGAAGACGGCAACGCCACTCTCGCCACACGCGACGCTCTCTACCACGTGACCATGGACGTCGAGGGACGCAGGCTCATCTAGCGTGTACTCAGTCCGTTAGAGGCTGCAAACTCCGCCGCCATTATTGAGTGTGGTGCAACGTCACTCTCAATGCAGTCGCCAGATCGGCTCCGCATACGTAAAATCAAAATTAGCCAGGAATCCTCTACTCTGGTCACGATCTGAAATGTGCAGCACAAGCGTGAGGAACATATTTTGGAATCGCGGCTTTACAACAGGCTCTTATTTCGGCTCCTCGCTTTACCCGTTGCAACACTTGCCTTTCTCGCTCTGATCCTTGGATACGGTCTAAACCGCGTCGAGGAGAGCGCGAACGCAGTCGACCGGGCCGATGTGGTCATTCTCCACGGCAATCGGCTTACTATGCTTATTCTGGACGAAGAGACCGGCCTGCGAGGATTTCTACTAACCCGCAATCCCACCTTCCTCGAGCCTCTACACTCCGCGGATCTACAGATCGAGCCCGAGTTCGATACCCTTTTCACTCTCGTCCATCGCCCCGATCAGGTAGCTCGGCTGCGCCGCCTTCAGGCAAGCCACAAACAATGGGAACTGAACGCGTACCACGAGATTGATTCCTTCCCGAAAGACCCGGCCGTCCTCGAGCAGGATCTACTCCAGCGCAAACACGATATGGACGACTTGCGCGCTCAAATGGACGATTTCCTGAGTTTTGTTATCGGACGACGCGCTGAACGCTCCGCCGAGAATGTTCTGGTCAATCGAAATGCCAGGATCATCCTTGTCCTCACAGTCGCACTCGTCGCCGGTCTGCTCACCTGGGAGACGCGAAGAATCTTCCGCATGCTCTCCGCGGCATACAACCACCAGATCAAAGAGATCAGACAGCGCGTCGAAGAGTCGTACGCTCGTGAGCAATGGTTGAACACCACCCTTCGCAGCATCGGAGACGCTGTCATCGCCTGCGACACAGGCGGCAATGTCGTCTTCATGAATCTCATTGCGGAGAAGCTCACCGGCTGGCGCGAGGACGAGGCCAAAGGACTCTCGCTCCATACGGTATTCCCCATCTTCAATGAAGACACGCGTGCCGCCGTTGAAAATCCCGTCGACAAGGTACGCCGCCTCGGCACCGTTGTCGGCCTCGCCAATCACACCTTCCTTGTCTCCAAAGGCGGCACCGAAGTCTGTATCGACGACAGCGGCGCCCCTATTCGCGACAGTGCAGGAAAGATGATCGGCGTTGTGCTCGTCTTCCGCGACATCACCGAGCGCCGCATGTCCGAAGGCGCTCTCATGCGCGCCGAAAAACTCGCCGCTGCCGGCCGTCTCGCCGCCTCGGTCGCACACGAGGTCAACAATCCTCTCGAGGGCCTTACGAATCTCGTGTACATCGCACGCCGCTCGGACGAACTCGACGAGATTCGCCATCTCCTGTCCCAGGCCGAGAGTGAGCTTGGCCGCATCGCCCATATCACCCGTCAATCCCTGGGCTTTTATCGCGAGACCGCTCTCGCCGCACACTTCAAGCCAGCCGTCGTCGTACACGAGGTCAGCGACTTCTACGCAGCACGGGCAACTGCTCTCGGGGTGACCATTCTCGTCAACACCACCACCGACCGCGAGGTCCTTGGAGCCCCAGGCGAGCTCCGCCAAATCCTCTCCAATCTCCTCGCTAATGGCCTCGACGCCTGCTCCAGGGGAGACACCATCCGCCTTGTAGCAAACTCCTCAACCGATCCCCGAAATGCCGCTCGACAAGGCGTTCGTATCACCGTCGCCGACTCCGGCTTCGGCATCGCCCCCGAGCATCTCAGCAGCATCTTCGAACCCTTCTTCACCACGAAAAAAGATACCGGCACCGGCCTGGGCCTGTGGGTCTCCCGCGAGCTCGTCGAAAAACACGGCGGCAGCCTTCGCGTACGCTCCCGCACCACCACACCACGATGCGGCACAGTCTTTTCCATCTTCCTGCCCAACCAGGGAGGGCAGCACGCTCCGGCCGAGCTCAACGGGCATCAGACGCCGAGCAACCTCGCCGCAACGAACCCTGAGTGAATTACCGTTGCCTTAAGCTCCTGCGCGTCATCTAACCCCCAGGGGTAATCTTCATGCCGAACAGCACCGACCACGCCTCATCCGCCGGCAACGCAGTCTTTAACATCCAAAAGATCGCCGCCAGCTTTCCAGACAGCGCCGAGACCATGCTGATCGACACCCGTCTCACCGACGAGGCTCATGCCAGCTCTCGCGTCTTTCGCGTCTACCGCCCAGTCGGCGCGCACTATCACGCAACCTGCGACGAATATCTCTTCGTCCTCTCCGGCCGTGCAATTTTTTTTCTTGGTGACGCTCAGCCCTTCGAGATCGGCCCCGGCCAGCTCATCTTCTTCAAGCAGGGCACCGTTCACGGCACCCCTGAGATCCTCGAAGAACCATTCGTCGTCCTAGCGGTAGACACCCCGCGCCGCGATCCCAGCGACGTCCACTTCGTGAATCCCGCCGACGGAACGCCCGAAAGCTTCATCGAGAGCAAACGCCTCTACTGAATCGCAAAAAAACCATATCATCAATGACAGAGCCACCTACAAGGCCTGGAAAGCCCCTCACCTCTCATGATCGCTGAAATCATCGCTGCCGGCTCCGAGATGCTCACTCCCTTCCGTCAGGACACGAACTCCCTTTACCTCACTGACGGCCTCAACGACGTGGGCGTGCAAGTCGCCTTCAAGACTATCGTCGGCGATAATCTCACCCATCTCACCAACGCCGCCTCCATCGCCATCACCCGCGCCGACATCGTCATCTTCTCTGGCGGCCTGGGCCCCACGGAGGACGATCTCACCCGCGAAGCCGTCGCAGCCGCGCTCAACCTCGAACTGCGCTCCGACCCTGCTGTTCTCGCCCAGCTCTATAAGCGTTTCGCCGCACGCCAGATGGTGATGCCGCCCAACAACGCCAAACAGGCTGACGTGCTCGACAGCGCAACCATCCTGGACAATCCCAACGGCAGCGCTCCCGGCCAGTTCCTCGACACCGCAGTCCTCGACTCCGCTGGCAAACCGATCCGTAAGATCGTCGTCCTCCTCCCCGGCCCACCCAGGGAGTTGAAGCCTCTCTTCGACACCGAGGTGAAACCACGCCTCGCCGCTGCCCTTCCGCCGCGTCACCTCGCGAAGCGTCTTCTTCGCATGGCGCTCATCCCGGAGTCGCATGTTGACTCCCGCACCGCGCCAATCTACAAGCAATACTCCGACGTCGAAACCACCATCCTCGCTGGCTCCGGCGAGATCCAGCTTCACTTCCTCTGCGCAAAGCCCACTCTCGCCGAAGCCCAGCGCCGCGTCGACGAGCTGACCGAGAAGATCGAGGCTGAGATGGAAGACTCCGTCTTCTCCTCGCACGGCGAATCCCTCGAAGAGGTCGTCCTGCTCAACCTCGGCCTCCGCGACCTCACCCTTGCTACTGCTGAAAGCTGCACCGGCGGACTCCTCGCCCAGCGTCTCACCGCAATCCCCGGCAGCTCGCGTTATTTTCTCGGCGGCGCAGTGGTCTACAGCGACGTGCTCAAAACCACCTTCGCTGGCGTCCCCGCTGAACTCGTCGCCAGCAAAGGCCCAGTCTCCTCCGAAGTAGCACGAGCCCTCGCCGAAGGCATCCGCATCCGCACCGGTGCCTCACTCGGTATCTCCATCACAGGCATCGCTGGCCCTGGCCCCGGAGCGCCCGGCCCCGACGCGGAAAAACCCATCGGCCTCGTCTACATCGCACTCGCCAGCGCACAGAACACCCAAGTCAAAGAGCTCAACCTCCGCGGCGACCGCGAGATGATCCGCTGGTGGGCCAGCCAGCACGCCCTCGAACTCATCCGCCACCACGTCCTTTAGGCCGATGGCCGGCGGAAGAACTTTCATCGCGACCAACGGGAGCGGCAACCGGAGGGGGATACAAGTCACGAAGTGACCGCCCCGCGCGCAGCGGGCCTCTCTCTCTTACCCAAAAAACATAGGCATCAGACCGTAAGACCATTCTCATCCACACTTGGTAGACTCATTCGGACGACAATGAACCCCTGGCTCCTCTCCATTCCGCTCGCATACCTTCTTGGGTCCATCCCCTTCGGCTATCTGCTCGTAAAAACCTTTCGCAAGGAAGACATCCGCGCCACCGGCAGCGGCAACATCGGTGCCACCAACGTAGCCCGCAGCGGAGCCAAAGGTCTCGGCATTGCCACTCTCCTGCTCGATGTTGGTAAGTCCTTCGTCGCAGTCAAAATCGCCCAGCATCTTGCACCAGGCAACTGGGGACTCGCAGTCATAGTCGGTGCTGTCGCCATCATCGGCCACGTCTTCCCCGTCTGGCTCGGATTCCGTGGGGGCAAGGGCGTCGCCAGCGCACTCGGTGTCATACTCGCGCTCAGCCCGGCGGCCGGTGCCTGCACCTTCGGCGTCTTCCTGATCATTGTCCTCCTCACCCGCTACGTCTCACTTGGCTCCATCCTCGGCTCAGCGACGTTTCCCCTCTTCGGCCTCTACTTCCTCCCCGACCGATCGCCTCTCGTCATCGCAGGCCTCATCTTCATGCCAATTCTTGTCATCGCAAAACACCACGAAAACATCCGTCGCCTACTCGCAGGCACTGAGAGCCGCTTCGGCAAGAAAAAGGCGGTAGCATGAGCCGCATCGCCATCCTGGGCGCAGGCGCCTGGGGCACCGCCCTCGCACTCTCCCTTGCACGTCGCAGTGGACACCATATCTTCCTCTGGTCCCACTCCGCCGCACTCGCCGAGCAGCTCAACGAAGCAGGAGAAAATCTCCCTTATCTCCCTGGCTTCACGCTGCCCGCAGATATCCACGTCACCTCTGACCTTCCGCTTGCCATCTTCGAGGCTGACATCCTCCTCTGCGTCACACCCTCGCAACACCTCCGCGGCGTTCTCACCCACATCGCACCTCTGCTCACCCGCGACCAGATCATCCTCAGCGCCAGTAAAGGAATCGAGGAGACCAGCTTCCTCCGCATGTCGCAGGTAGTCGCCTCCGTCACCCGCAATCCCTTCGCGGTCCTCAGCGGCCCTTCTTTTGCGCAGGAGGTCGCAGCAGCCATGCCCACCGCTGTCGTCGTCGCCTCCGAGGTCCCGAATGTCGCCCAGACCATCCAGCGTGACTTCACCTCGCCCAGTCTACGTGTCTACACCAACGAGGATGTCCCCGGCGTCGAACTCGGCGGTTCGCTAAAAAACGTCATTGCCCTCGCCGCCGGTGTCGCACACGGCCTCAACCTCGGTCACAACTCCTCTGCCGCGCTCATCACACGTGGCATCGCAGAGATGACCCGCCTCGCCGTAGCCTGCGGTGGCCGCCGCCAAACCCTCGCCGGACTCTCAGGCGTCGGAGACCTGATCCTTACCTGCACCGGCTCGCTCTCGCGCAACCGCTCCGTCGGCATCGAACTCGGCCGAGGCCGCCAGCTTCCCGACATCATCACCGGCCTTAACGGCAAAGTAGCCGAAGGCGTTCGTAGCACCGCAGCAGCACTCGGCCTGGCAGCGCGCTATGCCGTCGAGATGCCCATCACCGAACAGGTAGACGCCATCCTCCACCACAACAAGAGCCCGAAAGAGGCCATCCGCGAGCTCATGGCGCGTCCAGGCCGCGACGAATAGACACAGCAGCCATACTTTATTCCCAAACCCCGGCATAGATGCCGTTTTGCGCCTAAGCTGGTACGCATGCACGATCACGAGCATGGACACATCCCCCCGCCAGATCTTCCCCAACACAAAACCTACATGGGATTTCGCCCTCACATCTTCATCGGCGGCCTCGTCCTCATCGCGATCCTCTTCCTTTATCTCCTCTTACTCGTACGCCCATCGGTCTGGCCGTCTCACGCCCAGCCTGCACCGGCCCCTGCTTCCAGTTCACCCGCGCCCGCAAACTAGCCCCGAATCACCTCCGCTATGCAAATCCAACTGCTGGCTCATGCATCCAACCTCCATGAGCCAGCATTCACAGTCCAGCTACGCTGACAAAAGCACCTCAACGCTCGTGGCATAAACCTCACAAAGGAACGATATGAAGATTCTTGTTGTCGGCGCTGGTGCAGTAGGCGGTTACTTCGGGGCGCGCCTCGCGCAGGCAGGCCGCGACGTCACCTTTCTCGTCAGGCCCGCTCGAGCGCAACAACTCCAAAAGGACGGCCTCCACATCCTCAGCCCTCACGGCGACCTCACACTCAAGCCGCAGACCGTCACCAGCGACGACATCAGCCACCACTACAACGTCATCTTCGTCAGCGTAAAGGCCCAGGCGCTCGATCAGGCGATCAAAGACATGAAGCCCGCCGTCGGCCCGGACACGATGATCTATCCCGTGCTCAACGGCATGCGCCACATGGAGACGCTAAGCCGCATCTTCGGCGAGCAAAAAGTTTTAGGCGGCGTCTGCATGGTCTCCACCGAACTCGACGAGCAAAACCGCATCGTCCAGATGACGCCCATGCAAAAGCTCATCTACGGCGAGCGCAGCGGCGAACTCACCCCTCGCATTCGCGCACTCGACGAAGCACTCCACGACGCAAGCTTCGACACCGAACTCTCCACCACCATCATCCAGGCCATGTGGCAGAAGTGGGTCATGATCGCCTCCCTCGGCCTCGTTACCTGTCTTCTCGGCGGCCCCATTGGCGAGATCAACGCAGTCCCCGACGGCAAACAGACCGCCCTCCAGGCGCTCGACGAATGTGCCGCCATCGCCAAAGCCTGTGGCTTCCCTACCCCACCGCCCTTACTCGAGAATCTCCACAAACAAGCGACTGACAAAGATTCAAAGTTCACCTCATCCATGTACCGGGACCTGCAAAAAGGTGCCCCCGTCGAAGTCGACGCCATCCTCGGAGACCTTGTGGAACAAGGCCACGCCCATCACATCGAAACTCCCCTCCTCCAGGCAGGTTGCGTCCGCCTCCGCGTCTACCAAAACACCCTCCAATCGGCGAAGCACTCTTAGCAACCTTCCCCTTTTCGAACGGGAGTTGCGCTTTCTCAACCGAACAGCATCTCCTCAATCAGCGAAGGCTGCACGTCGAAGTCGCTATACCGAATCCATCTCGGACGAACGACAAAGTGTACGAGCCCCGGCCAGTTCTGCCGACTTACCCCATCAGGCCACGCTCTAAAGTAGACATTCTTATACCGCGTCCGCTCCTCGCCCACAGGCAGAAACGCCTCTCCTTCAAACTGAACCGTCTTCTCTCCTTCCCAGCCCACCACGAGGCTCGTCTTCGGATTGGAGATAAGGTTCCGGTATTTGCGAGTGTTATTTAAAGTATCGAAGACAATCTCGAGATCTCCGTCACCGCGATCCCAACAAGAGCAGACTGCGGCGCTCCATCCGCGGAGATACTCCCCACCACCGCCAACCTGTGTCCCGTGAGGAACCGATAAAGCTCCACCTTTGTCATAATCCGTCCAAGATAAGCCCAACCTCCAAAAAGTCGACAATCACAAGCAGGAACAGCCCGACCCTGACCCGCGTCCAACATTGCTAAACTAAGAAGAGCATGGCTTTTTCCCTCTTCGGCAAACGCGACAAATCCGACCAGCAGCCTGACGAACCGGTAACTCCAGCAGCTCCCGAGCCGCAGGAACCCAAACGCGGCCTCTTCGACCGCATGAAGCAGGCGGTCACTCGCACCCGCGAGTCCTTCTCCGAGTCCATCAGCTCAGTCATCGCGCTCACCCGCGAAGTCGACGAAACCACCCTCGTCAATCTCGAGCCTCTTCTGCTCGCCGCCGACCTCGGCGCACCCACCACTGCCTTGGTCATGGAAAACCTCCGCCAGCGCGCGCTCCGCGTAGGCATTCAGGGTGGCGACGACCTCAAGCGCCTTCTCAAAGCCGAGCTTAAGCAGATCCTCGACGGCGTAACCCGCCCCGTCAAGCACCCGTCGACGCCACCCGAAGTCATCATGATGGTCGGAGTCAACGGCACCGGCAAAACCACGACCACCGGCAAGCTCTCCGCATACTTCACCGCTCAGGGACGTACCGTGCTCCTCTGCGCCGCCGACACCTTCCGCGCCGCTGCTATCGAGCAGCTCGAAGTCTGGGCTCAACGCTCCGACGTTCAGATCATCAAGACCAAGCAAGGTGGCGACCCCTCAGCCGCGCTGTACGACGCCTGCGCTGCCGCTAAAGCCCGTGGCACTCAGGTTCTCATCGTTGACACCGCCGGCCGCCTCCACACCAAGACCGACCTCATGAAGGAGCTCGACAAGATGCGCCGCACCGCGGAGAAGCTCATCCCCGGCGCTCCGCACCAGACCCTCCTCGTCATGGACGCGACCACCGGCCAGAACGGCCTCACGCAGGCTCGCCTCTTCACCGAAGCCGCTCACGTCACCGGCATCGTCCTCACCAAGCTCGACGGCACTGCCAAAGGAGGCATCGTCCTGGCCATCGCCACAGAGCTAAAGCTGCCAGTCATCTACGCAGGCATCGGCGAAAAACTGGAAGACATCATCCCTTTCGACAGCGCCAGCTTCGTCGACTCCCTCATAGACTAAGAGACTCAACAAAGCCGGCGCCCTCGGCAGCTACTTCTCCGCAGTCAGCTTCAAATCACGCGACGACGAGCCAACCCGCACCCGTCTCCCATCCGACCGCACCCACTTCTTCTCCGCCACTGACCAGTACTCCAGCGCGCGCGGAGCCACATGCATCGTGACGTCCTTGCTCTCGCCTGGTGCCAGCGTCACGCGATCGAACGCTGCCAGCGTCTTCGGCGCAAACTGCACCCCTTTCGGCTGCTTCTTCGGAGCATCCAGATAAACCTGCGGAACCTCATCTCCCGCCACGCTACCTGTATTCTTCACACGCACCGAAACATCCAGTCCGTCATCCGCAGCCTTCGCAACCTTCAGATCCGAATACGCGAACGTCGTATAAGACAGCCCGAATCCAAACGGGAACAGCGGTTCGATCTTCTCTTTATCGAACCAGCGATAACCCACATCCACGCCTTCGGAGTAAGTCGTCTTCCCATCCACACCCTTTGCCGACCGCTCCGGATGCGCCGGATCATTCGCCGCATAGTCCTCAAGCCGCTTCGCCCAGGTAAACGGCAGCCTGCCAGCCGGATTGGCCTTGCCCAGCAGAATATCCGCCGTAGCCCATCCGCCCTCATCTCCCGTCCACCACATCTGCACCACGCCCTTCACCTTGCCCAACCACGGCATCGCGACAGGCTGGCTCACATTCATCACCACGATCGTGTTTGGGTTCACTGTTGCAACCTCATCCACGAGCTTGTCCTGCTCACCCGGCAAAGCGAAGTCCGGCTTCCCGCGCGTCCACACAAACACCACCGCCGTATGCGCCTTCTTCGCCGCATCGATAGCTGCTTTATGATTGCTCTCCCGCAGTTCCGGCGTCATCCAGTTCAACCGAATCTGCTCCGGCGCATTCGAAGTGTCTCCACTCCCCTTCACCGTGATCGAGTGCGGTCCCTTAGTCAACTGCACTGCACGCCGAACATTGTCCAACCCGTCAACCGTCGGGAACCCGTTGTCCTGCGTGGCATGTTGAATATCGCCGTGCACCGTACCCTTCGCCGCACCCGTCTGGCCGATGTGTTTGCCGTCGATCATCAGGCTGCTACGCGCACCAAGCGCCTGCAGGTAGAGCCAGTACTCGCCCTCGCTTGGCACCGTCAACGTTCCCTTCCAGGTCACAGCTTCGTTCGCCGGAAGCGATTTGCCATCGGTGTGCGTAAAGTCCTGCTGAGCGTCCACTGTCTTGCTTCCGGAAGCCTCGGTACGCAGCAAACCTGGCGTTCCGTCATGCGACAGCACGGCCGCAGGTACCGGCACGCCGGTCATATCGTCGTCCACGGCAAACGTAATCTTCGCCGAAGGAGCACCCTTCATCAGAGCCTCCAGCGGGCCGATCTGTCTGTCCGTCAACCCCGGGCTACGCTCACCAAACGTTCCAATCGCCGCAATCTGCCCCGCTCCCGGCCCAATCAGCGCCAGCGACTCCAGATCCTCGTCCTTCAGTGGAAGCGCATGCTCATTCTTCAGCAGCACTGCCGAATCCTCCGCCGTCTTACGAATCACAGCAGCATTCGCTTCGATATCCTGCGCCGTCACATCGTGCTTCTGCTTTCCATCCAGATACCCAAAGCGATCGATCTCATAGAGCACTCTTCGTGCCGCGGCGGTAATCGTCGCTTCAGTCACAGTGCCATTCTTCAGCGCCTCGCGCATCGTCGTCTTATCGTTGTCGCGCGGAAAAGCGCCCAGGTCCATTCCATTCGACTTTGGCTCCTCTGGAATCGGACCACCCAGAATCCCCGCAAGCGCCTCCGGATCCAAAGGCTTTCCTGAGGGCGGCTCAGGCGGGGCCGTCACAAAATAGTTGTTGATGAACGCCTTGAACGGGCTATCCTCCTCCGCAGCGCCGGGCATCTCCATATCAAGCCCTTCGTTGATAAACAGAACACTATGCACTCCGCCCCAGTCGGAAGTTACAAAACCCTTGAACCCCATCTGGTCCTTCAGGATAGTCTTCAACGTATCGCTATTACCGCAAGCGAACGGCCCATTGATGCGGTTATAAGAGCACATCACCGAAGAGACACCTGCGCCGATCGCATCCACAAATGGAGCCGCATATACCTCATGCAGCGTCTGCTGGTCGATGAAGATGTTGTAACCGTTCGAGTCGTAGCCCACGTAGTGTTTCGCCATCGCCATCACGCCCTGCGCCTGCGCCCCGCGAACCTCCGCAGCACCCATCGCGCCCGACAGCATAGGATCTTCGCCAAATGTGTTGTAAGCGCGCGCAAACGTAATATCGCGGTCGATATTGATAAACGGCTGCAACACCACATCAATGCCAAGCGACCGCGCCTCGCGGCCAATCACCGCGCCATTCGCCTCCGCATCCTTCGCACTGAAGGTCGCCGCAACGCCCATCGTCGCCGTCTCCGCCTGCCCGGGAACCCGTGTCAACAAACCCGGAGGCCCATCGGCCATTCTCAACGAAGGAATATGCAACCGCGGCACACCCGGCAGATAACCCGCCTGTCCTTGATAAACCGATGGATCCTCCAGCCCACCTCGGATCAGGTTCATCTTCTCTTCCAGCGTCATCTGCTTCAGCAAGCTATCGATGCGAGCCTCATCTGCCTTCTCTGCTGGAACCGCTTGTCCCCATGTCGCGACAGACGCTACGCTCAATACACCCAGGCAAAAAACAACTGCGAGATACTTACTCTTCTTCAACGGCATAGCCCAATATCCCTTTTCTAAGTACAAAAAACCGAGTTGACCTTCTCGAACAAAATGCATCGAAGAGTCTCTCCGCGAGCAATCTAAAAAACACCCTCGCAGGGAAGGCGGCTCTCTTTCAGCGCCGGCGCAAAGCAGCATATTTCAGTTCGAGGATTGTAGCTCATACGAATAAGGCCGTCTCTCGCGTAGACCAAAGGGTGTCCGCGGACCAGAAATTAAAGGACTCTCTCCTCTGGCTTGAAGCCGGAAACCGCTCCTTCATAGCCTTGTAAATTGCGCCAAATGACATGAAACAGGCCCAACGAACCCTTCGAAGATTCCTTTAGTAAGAAAGAGCGCTTGTCCGAGTAGCCGACCTCTCGTCCAAGTGACGAGAGGCTCATTTGCCGGTAGTAATCTGCTGCCCCTTAATCGACTTTTTGTAAACCGGCCGGCAATCCAGTTCCGCATCGCAGAGACACTGACCTGGATGAGGTAGGGCAACTATTTTCGAAAGCTATCGCGGTCGCGCGATAGCGACAATCAAAGCGAAATACCCGAGCACCAACACGCCACCGGCAATGAACTTTCCCCATTTTTTGGTGCCCGTAGTCTGGTGGAAGAGCGCCGTGAGGCAAGCAATAATGAGAATGAAATGGCCAATTCCGGCGATGGGCACCATCATAGTTTCAAGGTGCTGGACCTGACCTGTATGTAGAAAAGACCAAAACATGACCGCGCCCGCCTGCATGAGGTGAGGCCCGAAGAACTCCAGACAATTCCAGGCAACCGCGATTGTGAAGCCCGCACCAAGTGCAAAGACATTGCTGCGTCGCGCGAGGATCACGACGGCAACGTAAATGAATGCCTGGAGGAGGTGAAGAGGCCTAAGATCGGGAACGGCCACCGCCGATACTGCCAAGGCGACCAGGAAGAGCCCGGCTCCAATCGGAATCCACACGCGTGTCGCTAAAGATAGATTCACCGAGCCATCGTTCATCTCCGTCACTACGGCAGGGCAGCCTGATCGGTTCCACAATTGGAACAGCGTCGCTCCTTGAAACCCTGTTGGGGCCATGTGACAGGTTGTTGTATGTCCAGTTGTGGACGTCCCGTTCGATCGCTGGACACACGTTCTATCGACGCCCTCGCTAAGTAGAAGATAAATATGTCGTGCGGTTTGGAGATACACGTGCGGACTTTGATGCTGTTTTCTTCGCGATCCAAAGAGTTCGCCGAGTTAATTGTGGAAACAGCTCGATGGCTTCAGGTGTCAAAGGTAAGTAGTGACGGTCAACTGCAAATCAATTGGAGGCAAACGAGATGATCAACAGGAATGCAGGAAGAACGATCGTCAAGAAACTGCTGGATTTCTTCGGAGTCGGTACTCTGTTTTTGGCAATTTGCGCGGGGTCTTGGACCTCTGCGGTAGCGCAACAGCCTCCCGCCACAACTGTCCAAAAGAGCGTCGAAACTCCGGCGCTTCCAGCTCCGGGGACGTACAAGATAGATCCGCGTCACAGTTTTGCCTATTTCAGCGCCTGGCACCATCTGGTGGGACGTGTGCGTGGCCGTTTCGACCAGGTTTCAGGGACCATCACCGTATCGCCGGATCCAGCCGCTTGCAGCGTAGACGTCACGATCGATGTCGCCACGATCAGCACCCAGGTGAGCCAACGTGATGACGATCTTCGCAGTGACGCATATTTTGATGTGAAGAAGTTTTTGACAATGACCTATCAAGGGCGAGGCATTCATCGTGTCTCGGCAGATCTGTGGAGGATGGACGGCTCGCTGACCATGCATGGCGTTACAAAAGTAGTGCCGCTCACCTTCAAATATAGCGGCGTCTTCGCCGATACAAAACCGAACCAGCCGGCGAGGGTCGCGTTCCATGGAACTGCAGCCACGAAGCGCGCTGAATTCGGCATGGGGGCGCGAGACAATGCGGCAGAAGTCGCTGATTCAAATGCACCCGATGTCGATATCGAAATTGACGTTGAAGCGGACGCAATACCCACTACTCCCTAACTGGAGCCCTTCCACAATTTCCCTTATGGCTAAATCGCTGATGCAACACATCGAGAGACGATCAGTCCCGGTAAATGGGATGAGCAGGTCCTCCGAAGGAGGAGCAGACTGTTCCCATGAAGAAGCCAGCGCAGCACCTCATCGCTGAAGTTCCACGCAGACAGGCCAAGGTTGGGATCACGATCGG
>Ga0302220_10001379_pt1 | contig 19019 bp, 13 predicted proteins | sample II_Palsa_E1_3_FD_194572 | JGI IMG/M metagenome (GOLD analysis project Ga0302220, IMG submission 194572) | Peat permafrost microbial communities from Stordalen Mire near Abisko, Sweden - II_Palsa_E1_3 | ecosystem: Environmental > Terrestrial > Soil > Palsa > Peat permafrost | place: Sweden...
CACATGATTTGACGCTTTGCGGGGTCGAAGCGTGGGGCGCATAATCGTCAACTGGACATGCAATAGGACGCCCGAAGCCGTGCTACAAGACGATATCGCGGCAATCGCTCGGATCGATGCGGTGCCCAGAATTTTGGACGTTGTGTGCCGCACGACCGGCATGGGCTTCGCCGCGGTCGCTCGGGTGACCGAAGACCGGTGGATCGCCTGCAGCGTCCTGGATAAAATCAATTTTGGCTTGGTGGCCGGCGGCGAACTCGAAGTCAGTACAACGATTTGCGATGCGATCCGCGATCTCGGCCAGCCCGTGGTCATTGACAACGTCGCCGAGGATCCGGTTTACCGCAACCATCACACCCCGATGATGTATGGCTTTCAAAGCTATATCTCGATGCCCATCTTTCGGCGCGACGGCTCATTCTTCGGCACGCTGTGCGCGATCGACCCTCGTCCTAATCGGGTCGATACGCCGGAAACGATCGAATCGTTTCGACTTTTCGCGGACTTGATCGCGTTCCATCTTGACGCCGCGCAGGCGGTCGAGGCGAGCGGGCGCGAGCTTTTCGACGCGCGCGAACACCAGAAGGGGGAGCGGGCGCGGCTGGCGAGCAGCGAAGCCGCGCTAGTCGATGAACGTCAAAGTTCGGAGCTACGCGAACAGTTCATCGCGGTTTTGGGCCATGACTTGCGCAACCCCTTGTCGTCGATTGCCGCAGGGGTCTCGTTCATCAGCAAGGCGCCTGAGCACCCGAAAGTACCGGCAATGCTGGCGATCATGGAGAAGAGCATCGCCCGCATGACGGGCTTGATTGGGAATCTTCTCGATCTGGCGCGGGGGCGGCTAGGCGATGGGATGGTCCTCGAACGCAACGCAGACCATCCGCTCGCGCCCGACCTCGAGCATGTGATCGACGAACTTCGCGCGGCTTGGCCGGCACGCGTCATTGAGGCAAAAATAGCGGTGGCCGAGCCGGTTTGCTGCGATCGCGCGCGTATCGCGCAACTCTTGTCGAACCTCGTGTCGAACGCCTTGACTCACGGCGCGCAGGATCAGCCTGTCGCCGTTGCGGTCGTGGTGTCCGGCGATGGGCGCTTTCTTGAACTGTCGGTTGAAAACGGCGGCCCCGCCATTCCACGCGATGCGATCGCCAACCTGTTTCAACCGTTCTTCCGCTCGGGCGTGCGCAGCAGCCAGCAAGGCCTCGGGTTGGGGCTTTACATCGCTTCGGAAATCGCGCGCGCGCATGGCGGCGCACTCGACGTGACGTCTACCGCGGAACTCACGCGCTTCACGTTCCGCATGCCGTTGGGCTGAGCGTTCGGTTCGGCCGACGCGCGTTTTTACACGCGCAAGTACTTTTTTTACATAGGATAAAGGGAGCAGGTCGGGACCTCATCGCAGAGACATACCGAGCCGTGCGGCGCTACGCGATCTGGCACGACTATTGCACAGCTGCAGACTTTACGCGACCGCCCTCGGCAGGTTTGCGACGGGTTGCAATGGGTTGGCTGGCAACCGGGTTGCCAACCGGGTTTGCCAAACGGGTTTGCCAAAAAAATTAAGCCAGCCTCTCGTGCGCGCGGGGGAGGGGGCGCGCAGCAATTCTGGAATTATTTATGTCCGATACGCCGAGCCGTGGTCAACATGCCGACGATGCGAGCCGGGACCCCGATCATGAAGAAGCCAGTGATAGTCGGTCCGACAAAAAACCAGCGCATGACGCGAAGAGCAATCAGAACCCGGACGACTCGCCGCGCAAAAAACCGAGCAAAACGCCTCTAATCATCCTGGCGATCGTCGTCGTGATTGTGGCGATTGTGGCGGCGATCTGGTGGTTCGCAACGCGTAACGAAATCAGTACCGACGATGCGTTCACCGATGGCAATGTCGTCCTGATGGCGCCCAAAGTGTCCGGTTACGTCGTGGTGTCCAACATCAACGATAACCTTTTTGTTCACCAGGGCGATCTGCTGTTCAAGATCGACCCGCGTGATTATCAAGCCAGCCTGGACCAGGCCCAGGCGCAAGTCGGGCTGGCGATGGCGCAACGCGATGCGGCGCTCGCGCAGCTGCAGGTAGCAAAGGTGCAGTACCCTGCGCAACTCGCTCAGGCGCAAGCGCAGGAGATGTCCGCGCAGGCCACGCTGATCAATGCTCAAGCCTCGTTTGAGCGCCAGCACACGGTGGACGAGCGAGCCACCAGCCGGGAGAATATCGATACCGCCACGGCCCAGCAGCGCAGCGCGCTGGCGAGCGTGCGGGAAGCCCAGGCGCAGGTGCGTACCGCAAACCTGGTTCCGGACCAGATCCAGCAAGTGTTGGCCTCGGTGAAGGAGCGTGAGGCGCAAATAAAGCAGTCCGAGGCGCAACTCGAGCAAGCCCAGCTCAATCTCTCTTATACGGAAGTGCGCGCGCCGGCCGACGGCTGGATCGCACAGCGTAATCTGCAGATCGGGAGCTATTTGACGGCGGGTAGTTCGGCCTTCACGCTCGTCACGACACAACTGTGGGTGACGGCGAATTTCAAGGAAGACCAGCTCACCCGCATGCGCATAGGCGATGCGGTCCGCATCAAAGTGGATGCGTACCCGAAACTCGATTTGCGCGGTCATGTCGACAGCATTCAACTGGGCTCGGGCTCCCGTTTTTCGGCATTTCCGGCCGAAAATGCGACGGGGAATTTCGTCAAGATTGTACAGCGGGTGCCGGTCAAGATCCTGATCGATCGCGGGCTGGACCCGCATTTCCCATTGCCGGTGGGCATATCGGTCGTGCCGACCGTGACCGTCAAATGAGCGCCGATCAACAAGCCGGCGCCGACGAACGCGGCAGCTGGAAGCCCAAGTCGAATCCATGGGTGATCGCGGTGGTGGTAACGCTCGCGGCATTCATGGAGGTGCTCGACACCACCATCGTGAACGTCGCGTTGCCGCATATCGCCGGCACCATGTCCGTCAGTTACGACCAAGCGACCTGGACGTTGACCGCCTACCTGGTCGCCAACGGCATCGTATTGCCGATTTCGGCGTTTCTCGGACGTGTGTTGGGGCGCAAGCGCTATTTCCTCATTTGCATTGCCGCGTTCACCGTGTGCTCTTTGCTCTGCGGCATTGCCACCGATTTGTGGCAGTTGGTGGTGTTCCGTCTTCTGCAGGGGTTTTTCGGCGGCGGCCTGCAGCCGAACCAGCAAGCGATCATTCTCGACACCTTCGAGCCGTCGCAGCGCGGTCGCGCGTTTTCGGTTTCCGCTGTCGCAATCGTGGTGGCCCCCGTGCTGGGCCCGACCTTGGGAGGCTGGATCACCGACAACTTCACGTGGCGCTGGGTGTTTCTGATCAATGTGCCGATCGGCATTTTGACCACCTTCGCCGTCATGCAGTTTGTCGAAGACCCACCGTGGCAGAAGATGGCGGCCAAAAGCCGTCTGTCGCTCGACTATATCGGCATCGGGCTGATCGCAATCGGGCTCGGTTGCCTGCAGGTGACGCTCGATCGTGGCGAAGACGCCGACTGGTTGGGCTCGAATTTCATCCGCTTATTCGCGGTGCTGGCGGTGTGTGGCCTGACGGGCGCGGTGTTGTGGCTGGTGTACGCGAAAAAACCGGTCGTCGATCTGCGCTGCCTGCGTGACCGGAATTTCGCGCTGGGATCGGTCGCGATCTTTACCTTCGCGCTAATGCTCTACGGTAGCGCCGTGCTCATTCCGCAACTCGCGCAGCAACAGCTCGGCTACACGGCCACGTTGGCGGGCCTCGTGCTATCGCCGGGAGCGATCCTGATCACGTTGACCATTCCTGCGGTCAGCCGTGCCATGCCGCACGTTCAGACACGTTTTATCGTTGCCGCTGGATTTTTTCTGCTCGGTTGTGCGATGTTGTATTCACGTACGCTTACGCCCGATATTGATTACTTCACGCTGGTCAAGATCCGCAGTTCGCAATCGCTGGCCATCGGCTTCTTGTTTGTGCCGATCACCACATTGGCCTATGTGACGCTGCCTGAAAGCATGAACGGCGACGCCACGGCCTTGTTCACCATGTTTCGCAACGTGGGGGGCTCGATCGGCATCTCGGTCTCGACCGCGCTGGTGCAACAGCGAGCGCAGGTTCATATGGCGTATCTCGGCGGCCATCTGACGCCGCAGTCCGCGCCGTATCTGGACACGCTGCACCGCATCACCCTGGCGCTGGAGCGAAACGGCGCCACGATGGTGAGGGCCAGCCAGATGGCCGCGGGGCATATTTACCAGACGCTGATTGCACAGGCGGCCATTCTTTCTTATCTGGATGTGTTCGCGATCTATGCGATCGCGGCCTTCGCGTTCGTCCCGTTCACGTTCTTCTTTACTCCGGTGAAGTCCGCCGGAGGGGCGGGAGGGCATTAGTATGCGCATGTGCAAACGCCGCGTGAAGTGTGAATGCGATCGCTGGACCGCGAAGGCGGGGGCATGGGCGTTGGCGTCAGCAGCGTCATCAGTATCGGCGGCGTTGTTGACGTTGTCGATACTGTCCGCGTGCACAGTGGGCCCCGATTTCAAGACGCCGGACGCGCAATTGCCCGGGCACTATCACGACACGCAGCGTGCAACCTCGGCAAGCCCGTTAGCCGCGCCAGGTATATCGGCGCCCAGGACCACGCCGTCCACCGTGACACAACAAGCAGACATCGATCCCCAATGGTGGCGCAACTTCCATGACCCAATACTCGATACGCTGATCGCCGACGCGCTGGCCGGCAATCTGGATTTGCAGGAAGCCGTGCTGCGGATTGCCGAAGCACGCGCGCAGGTACTTCAGGCGGCCGCGCAGGGTTTGCCCGATCTGAAGGCGACCGCTAGCTACAACCGCGAGCAGCTCGGCCTGGAAGGCATCCTCAAATCGCGGGGCGTGTTCGATCAAACCAATGCCCTTGCGTCCAACTCGACCTTGAACGGTTTGTCTCCCGGCGCCGGCGCGCAGCTCCAGCAAAGCGCAAATAGCCTGCTTAACCAATTGACCCAACCGTTCAACATCTTCCAGGTCGGCTTCGATGCATCGTGGGAGCTCGATCTATTCGGGCGCGTACGTCGTTCGGTCGAATCGGCCCATGCCCAGACCGAAGCCAGGATTGCCAATAGCCGCGATGCCATGCTGTCGCTAGAGGCCGAAGTGGCGCAGACCTACGCGCAGTTAAGAGGCGCGCAACAGTTGCGACAGGTGACGATCGAACAGATTGCGGTGAACCGGCAGATTCTCGACTTGACGAGAAACCGCCAACAGCACGGACTGGAGAACCAATCTGCGGTTGAAAGTGCGGCGGGTCAAATGACGTCGGACCAGGCGCAGATTCCGCACTATGACCAGCAGATTGCGCAGGCGATGAGCGCGCTTGCGGTGCTGACGGGCAAGCCGCCCGGCGCCTTGGATCAGAGCCTGGCCGATCCCGGCACGGTGCTGCGCGAGCCGCCGGTGGTGCCGATCGGCCTGCCTTCGACGCTCGCACGGCGGCGCCCCGACATCCGGGCCGCCGAAGCCAATCTGCATGCGGCGACGGCTCAGGTCGGCGTCTCGGTGGCGCAGCTATATCCCGACGTTTCGCTCACGGGCCAGTTCGGCACCCGGGCTACGCGTTCGAGCTACCTGACCGAGTGGGCCAGTCATTTCTATTCGTTCGGTCCCAGCGTCTCGCTGCCGATCTTTCAAGGCGGCGCGCTCGTTGCCAGCGTGCGGCTGGCGAAAACCCAGCAGGCCGAAGCGGCGCTCGAATACCGCAAGACGGTACTCGACGCGCTACGCGATATCGATGATGCGCTGGTGGCCTATCGCAGCGACCAGGCGCGCCGGGATGCGCTGGACCAGACCGATCAAGCGAACGAGCGAGCCTATGAGCTGGCCAACGAAGCGTACCGCCACGGCATAGTTTCGTTTATCAATGTGCTCGATGCACAACGCCAGGCCACTCAAGCCCGGCAGCAGTTGACTAGCGCCGACACCCAGGTCGTCACCGATCTGGTCTCGCTCTATAAAGCGCTGGGCGGCGGATGGGAAGAGGCAAACCAATAGTAGTCCGGTAGCCGTTATCGTCGCCATACCGTGCGCGAGGTCATCACGACGGCACAAATCGATGCGTAGATTGCAAACGAGCTAGCGACGATCGCGGCCAGTCCGAACGTGCCGGCGCCGAAAAATTTGACCGCTATCCAACCGAGTCCGGCCGCCACCACCATGCGAGCCGTCACGCCGAGGAATGGCCACAACACATGGCTAGCCCCTTGCGCCGCAAAGGAAATGACAAAGCCCACGCCCAACAGCCCATAGGCCGGGCCCACCACATGCAGGTAAGTGGCAGCGGGCCCCACGACCGATGGATCGTGGCTGAAGAGGTTCAGCCACAGCGAGGGGAAAATCGCGACGATCAAGCCTATGGTTTCCGTAATTCCAACGCCGACCAAGGTCGACACCCACGTGATTTGCCGGGCGCGTGCCACGTGCTCGGCACCGATGTTGACGCCGACCATGGTGAGGACCGCGGACGACAAGCCAAACAGGATCGGGGTCATGACGTAGTCGAAGCGCGACGCGATACCGTAAGCCGCAAGTGCGCTGGTGCCGAAGAGTCCGACCGCGCCGGTCAGCAGGATCACGGTCAGATTCGTCTGGACGGTATTGAGCGCGGTGGGCAAGCCTACTTTTAGAATGTCGGCGAAAAGCCTGCGCTCCAGCGGCGCAAACTTCAGCGTCAGCCCGGTTCGGCCCGTAGCCATGTAGGCCAGCAACGCCAGCATCGCGACACCGTAATAGATCGCAAAAGCGAAACCGGCTCCGGCTATTCCCATGCGCGGAATCGGCCCGAAACCGAAAATCAGCGCCGGCGATGCGGGGATCATGACGAGCGCGCCGATCAGCGTTACCGTGGCGGGCACCTTCACGTTGCCCGATCCGCGCAGTGCCGCCGCAAGCAGATTGACGACCCAAACCGCAATCGAGGCGGCGAACAGGTTGTCCGAATACGTGAGCGCCGCGGCAAGCGCTTTGCTCCTGCCGCCGAGCAGGTGATACATCGTGGGGCCGCCCCAGATGACGCCCAGCGTGAACACCGCCCCGACGATGACCGCGAGCACGATAGCGTGCAAGACAAGCGCATCGGCGTCGTCCTTCTGGCCGCGGCCCACAGCCCGGGCGACGGCCGATGCGACGCCGCTGCCCAGACCGCCTCCCGACATGGTCATCATCAACATGAACACGGGAAAGACCAGGGCTATGCCGGCGAGCGCTTGCGTGCCGAGGAAGCCGACATAGAAGGCTTCGACTATGTTGACCGCGGTTTGCGCCAGCAATACGGTCAGCGTCGGTAGCGCCAGCTTGAGCAGCGTCGGCAGGATCGGACCTTCGAGTATCGCCAGGCGCATCGCCGATTTACGCTCGATGCTGGATGGCTCGTCGATGGAAGAGGGCGCGGCGAGACTGGCCGTCTCTTTGATGGCGGTAGGTTCGGCGGCAGTCGCAAGCTCGGTCATGCGTGATTCCATTAAAGTATAATCGTAATCCTATATTGCAGTATGATCAGAATCTAATTCGCGCAGGCCGATCGGGATATTTTGTCTTGTAGAATGAAATTCACATCTGCGATGCCCTTTGCTGCAGGGGCTGCCGCTTCGGCGCCGTGCGGTGACCGTATCCAACTCATGGGTGTGTGGGAACGGACGATATTTGCGGCGTAAGGGACGAGAACATGCGTTACGAAAAGGGCCATAACGACAGCACGCGGCAACGCATCATCGAGGGTGCTGCGCGGCGTTTTCGCGAACAAGGCGTCGCGGCCGCGGGCGTGGCAGCGGTCATGTCGGATGCGGGTCTGACCAATGGCGCCTTCTACACGCACTTCGAATCCAAGGAAGATTTGTTCTGCCAGGTCTTGCAAACCCTGCTGGAAAGGCGCGTCGGATCGCTGCAGGCATCGATCGATAAGGGCGGATTGGAAGAGGCCGTCAGAATTTACCTGAGCGCGCGTCATCGAGATGCGCCGGGCAAGGGCTGTGCGACCGCTGCACTCGCGGCCGAGGTTGCACGCCACCCCATGCCCACGCGCGAGATTTTCACGGGCAAGGTCGGCGAGATTATCGATTTGATGGCGGCTCAGTTGCCGCCCAGTTCGACACGATCGCAGCGCAGCGACGCGATCGCGTTATATGGAATGATGATCGGAACGCTACAACTGGCTCGGGCCGTGAGTGACCGGAAATTTTCCGACGAGATTCTCGAAAGCGGCATTCAGGCCGCACTGGCTTTTATTGGGCGCGATGCGCTTACTTGATGGGTCCCACCGCTGGCCCCACCGCTGGTCCCGCGCAAGAGACTCAACTCCCGCTGTAGAAATTGATGCACTAAGAATAGATAGTCTATAGTTCTACGCATATCGGACGGCGGGGTCCGGTATGTCGACGGACCGGATATGGATAACGTAGCGGCACTCAATGTATTCGTGCGCGCGGCTGAAGCGCGCAGCTTTACCGAAGCCGGGCGCCAGCTTGGCGTGTCGTCTTCGGCAATCGGCAAGGCGATCGCGCGCCTCGAAGAGCGGCTCGCCGTGCGCCTGTTTCATCGCAGCACGCGCAGCATTGCGCTCACGCAGGAAGGCACGCTGTTTCTCGAGAGCTGCCGGCGGATCTTTGCCGAGATCGAAACGGCCGAGCTGGAATTGGCGCAAATCAAGCGCGCGCCCAGCGGCACCTTGCTGGTGAGCCTGCCGCTGGTGGGCATGTTGTTGATGCCGACATTGAGCCGGTTCATCACGGCGTATCCAGAGGTCGAACTCGATCTGGATTTCACGGACCGTATGGTCAACGTGATCGACGACGGTTTCGACGTAGTGGTGCGCACCGGCGAGGTCAGCGATTCGCGGCTAATGGCCCGCACGCTGGGCAAGTTCACTTATAGGCTGGTGGGTTCGCCCGATTATTTTGCCCACGCGGGCATACCGCTTAAGCCGGAAGACTTGAAAAATCATGCCTGTCTGCATCACAAATTTCCGACGATCGGCAAGCTGAAGCACTGGCCTCTGACCCAGGACGTGACGGGAACGGAGCTGGATTTGCCGAGCACAGTTATAGCGAGTACGCTTGAACCGCTGATCCATTTGGCTGAACTTGGCCGGGGTATCACCTGCGTTCCCGATTTCGCGGTGCGGCGGCAGATCGCGCAAGGCTCGCTCGTCAGCGTGCTGGAGGAATTTATCGACTTCACTGGCTGGTTCCGTGCCGTATGGCCGTCCAGCCGCTATTTGTCTCCCAAGGTGCGTGTATTCGTCGATTTTTTGGCGGAGCACCTGTTTCCCAAGGACGCGCAGCCATCCGGGCAGGCCGGCTTCACGAAGCCCATAAAGTAGTGTACACACTCGTAAGCGCCTACTCAAAAAAATCATAAAAGCGCCCCGGGCGTTAAATATTGTCCTTGATTTGCCGTAAACAAGGTTTGGGTATCGTCACGCGACCCGTTCGAAGGGCACCCATTCATAGCCGCTGTCCGCATGTTGGACGGATAGGCATAAACGCGCCGCTTGCGTCTCGCGGACGGCGCCACACGACTGATCAAGAAAAAAGGGCTTCAGAATGCTGGGTAACTTGAGAATCAGGACGCGATTGCAGGCGTGCTTCGGGTTGGTGATCGTTCTGTCGCTGCTGACCACGGGTCTGGCGCTCTGGCGGTTGCACTCGGTCGCGACCGCCACGGACAACATGATGCACGAGCCGCTGAACAAGGAGCGCTTGATCGCTGAGTTTGCGTCCAACACCGCGGTCGGCGTGCGGCGTACCGCGGCGATCATCAAGAGCAGCGATCCGGCCGTCGAAGTGTATTTCGGCGACGAACAAAAGGTCTCCAGCAAGCGTACTGCCGAGATCGTGGATCAGTTGAACGCCACCTTGCAGTCGCCGGCCGAAAAAACGCTGCTGCAAAAGGTCAACGCCACCCGCGTGGAATTCATCGCAGCGCGTACCGCGGTGTTGAACGCCAAGAAAAACGGACTATCGGCCGAGGCGAACCAGCAGTTCGACCAGCGCTTCGTGCCCTCCACGAAGGCCATGCAGGATAGCGTGCAGCAATTGCTAGATTTCCAGGAAAAGCAAATCGACGACACCGCAAAAGGGATAGACGACATCTACGAAACCAGCCGCATGCTGCTGCTCGCCTTGGCGGGCGCGGCATTGGCCTGTGGCGTGGTGTGCGCAGGATTGCTCTCGAACAGTATCACCCGGCCTTTATATAAAGCCGTTGGCTTGGCACACAGCATCGCCCAAGGCGATCTGACCGTCAGCGTCACGTCGCGGGCCAAGGATGAAATCGGCGACTTGTCGCGCGCGCTCGACGAGATGCGTATGAGCTTGACGACGACGCTGGAGCAAATGCGTGTGGGGATAGGCGCGATCACCACGGCGTCGGGCGAAATTGCCGATGGCAATGCCGACTTGTCGTCGCGCACCGAGGCGCAGGCGGGCTCGCTGGAGGAAACCGCGAGTTCCATGGAAGAGCTGACCGAAACCGTCAAACAAAACGCGGAAAACGCACGACTAGCCAACGAGCTGGTGATTACGGCCTCGCAACGCGCAGCGCAGGGCGGCCAGGTGGTGAATCAGGTGATGGAGATGATGGGCTCGATCAACGAAAGCTCGGGCAAGATCGTCGATATCATCGGCGTCATCGACGGCATTGCGTTACAGACCAATATCCTGGCGTTGAACGCGGCGGTGGAAGCGGCTCGCGCCGGTGAACAGGGGCGTGGCTTCGCGGTCGTCGCGGCCGAGGTCAGAAGCCTGGCGCAACGCTCGGCCAGCGCGGCCAAGGAAATCAAGACGCTGATTGGCGATTCGGTGGACAAGGTCGAAGCGGGTGGCAAGCTCGTGGATCAGGCGGGTGCGGCGATGACGCAGATGGTCGAGTCGGTGCAGCGCGTGACCGGCATCATGAGCGAAATCGTGTCGGCCAGCGACGAACAAAGCGTCGGGATCGAAGAGGTCAACCGCGCGGTCATGCAGATGGACGCGATCACGCAGCAGAATGCGGCGCTGGTGGAGCAGGCGGCCGCGGCGGCGGAGAGTATGCGCGATCAGACGTCCAATTTGAGTCAGGCGATCAGCGTGTTCAAGATGGACAGGCAAGCCCAGGCGCGTTCGATGGTGACGACCTCCTCGGTTGCCAAGGAGCTGGCGATTGCAAAGGCGCCCGCAGCGCGCGCAAGCTCGAACGCTGGCCGCACTGTAAGCCCGAACGCCAGGCCAAACGCTAGCCGAAGCGCCAGCGCGAACGCCAGCCGGAGCGCAACCGCAGCCCCGGCGCAGCGTATAACGCGCAGCGTATCAACGCCGGCCAAGTCGCCCTCGCGAGAGGCGCCGCGACCCGTCGCCGTCGCAGCAGGGGACGACGATTGGGAGCAGTTCTAAATCGCAGCCCGAGGTTGCGCGACGCGATATCGACGAGGCGCTCGCGTAGCCCAGCGTGGACCGATCGCGTTTAGCGGATGCAGCGTCATAGCAATATATTGAGGCGCCTGCAGCGGGAAAAGCATGTCTACTATGTATAATAAACATGCTTACTATATTCCGGGTCCGTCCGATTCATGTCTGTCGAAGTCAGCTCAGCAAGTCCCGCCGCTCCGATCAACCGGCCGATGCTCACGATTGCGATCATGCTGGCGACGGTCATCCAGACGCTCGACAGCACCATCGCCAACGTCGCGCTCCCGCACATGCAAGGCAGCTTGTCGGCGTCGCAAGACGAGATCACGTGGGTATTGACGTCGTACATCATCGCCGCGGCCATTGCTACGCCGCTCACCGGATGGCTCTCCGAGCGGCTCAGTGTCAAACGTTTGCTGGTGATCTCGATTGCGGGGTTCACACTGGCATCGGCGTTCTGCGGACTCTCCGAGACGTTGGCGCAGATCGTCGCGTCGCGGCTGCTGCAAGGCATTTTCGGCGCGTCGCTGGTGCCGTTGTCGCAATCCATCCTGCTCGACATCAATCCGCGCGAGAAGCAGGGGCAAGCCATGGCCGTGTGGGGCATGGGCGTGATGGTCGGTCCCATTCTCGGGCCCACGCTGGGCGGTTGGCTGACCGACAGCTATAACTGGCGGTGGGTGTTTTTCATCAACGTGCCGATCGGCGCCATTGCACTGTTTGGCGTGTTCACATTTCTCCCCGCGAAAGCCGCCAAACTCGGCGCGAAGTTCGACTTGTTCGGGTTTGTCACGCTGGGTCTGGCGATCGGCGCGTTCCAGGCCCTGCTCGATCGCGGCGAGCAGTTGGATTGGTTCGGCTCAATTGAAATCCGCATCGAAGCACTGCTGGCCGCCGTCAGCTTTGCGTTCTTCCTGGTGCACACGGCGACTGCGGGTGCCCGGTCGTTCTTCAAATACGAGTTGCTCAAGGATCCCAATTTCGCCACCGGCGTGTGTTTTATTTTCGTGATCGGCGCGGTGATGTACGCCACGCGCGCGTTGTTGCCGCCGATGCTGCAGAACCTGATGGGCTACCCGGTCGCCACGACCGGCTTCGTCACCGCGCCCAGCGGGGTGGGAACCATGGTGGCGATGCTATTTGCCGGCCGCATGCTCAAGTACACGGACGCGCGGCTGATGCTGGTGTCCGGCTTCCTCATTTCCGCATTCTCGCTGTGGCAGATGATGCAGTACACGATCGTGTTGTCGCCTGCCGATATCATATGGCCCGGCGTGATCCAGGGTTTTGGGCTCGGGCTCGTGTTTGTGCCGCTGAGCGCCCTGTCATTTTCTACGCTCAAGCCTGCGTTGCGCGCAGACGGCACTGCTATTTACAGCCTGCTGCGCAATCTTGGCAGCAGCATGGGAATTTCAATCGTGCAGACGTATTTCACGCGCGGCACGCAGGTGGCGCACGCCGATCTCGCGGCCAACGTGAACGTATTCAATCCGGTGGTGCAGCCGCTACTGGGCAATGGTTCCAACTATGACCTCGCAGTACTGGACCAGTCGATCACGCAGCAGGCTTCGATGATCGCCTATCTGAACGACTTCAAACTGATGTTCGTCGCGACGCTGCTGGTCATTCCGCTCGTGTTGCTGATCCGGCCGCCCAAGCATGTGCAGGCGGATGCGGTGGCGCATCCGGCGATGGATTGAGCGGGGCTGATTCGCTCTGGCCGGCGCGCACGCATCGGGGACTCCACGAGCCTTCGTTACGTGATAAAAAGAGATCACGCGAGAGATCACGCTAGGACACCCGCTTAGCATGATCGCGCACCGCTGACGCGCCCGATTTTCCCACTCGCTACACAAATGACTTGACGGTTAATTTTGTGCCAAATATTCTGAATTCAGAATGTTATTATGCGCCTAGAGATTTTCCACCAGCGTCCCGCAGGGGCGCGATCAAGGTAATACGATGCAATCAAAATCGGATATCCGTAACGCGTCAGCCTCCCTGAAGGACGCGCTGGCGTCGCGAGGCCAACTTTCCTGTATCTGGTTTTCGCTCGGCAGCCCTGCGCTGGTTGAAATTGCGCTGCATAGCCACCCCGACGTCGTCGTCATCGATCGTCAGCACGGTTTGTGGGAGCGCTCGACACTCGAGTCGGTGATCGGGCTCGCACGCCATCAGGTGCCCGTCATCGTCCGTTGCGTGGACAATTCCGCGCAATCGATCTCGGAGGCGCTCGACGCGGGCGCCGCGTCGGTCCTGATTCCGCTGGTCGAAAGCGCCGAGCAGGCGTCGCGCGCGGTGTCGTCCGGCCGCTATCCCCCGGTGGGCACACGTTCGGGCGGCGGCGTGCGGCCCTTGCTCGGCGGTTTCGAGTCGATGAAAAACGACGCAGAGCGCATCGCGGTCGGCGTCATGATCGAAACGGTGGCCGGCGTGGAACGCGTCGAATCGATCGCTGCCACGCCGGGTCTCGATTACCTGTTTATCGGCACCGGCGATCTTGCCTTGTCTCGCGGCGGCGCTGCGGCCGAGCAGATCGGCCTCGACTGCGAGCGCGTGCTTGCCGCCGCGCACGCACACGGTTTGCCATGCGGTATCTTCACTGTCAGCGCAGCCGACGCCGTGCAGCAACTGGCCAATGGGTTCGACATGGTGGTCTGTGCCAACGACATCGAGACCGCGCGAGCGGGTTTCGAAGCGGCCAACACCGCACTGCGCGAGCGCGTGCGTACGGCTCCCAAACTCCTCTGACACGGCGGGGCGCGACGTGAGTTCTGCCACTTTTGTAGACGAGCTGATCGAGGCGCTCGGCGCCGATAACGTGATTGCCGGCAAAGATATCGGCACGCGTCGTGTGTGCGACTGGAGCGGTACGCCGGGCGCGCAGCCCATCGCGATACTGCGCCCGCGCAACACTGCCGAAGTCTCGCACGCACTGGCGTTCTGCCACGCACACGGCCAACCGATCGTCACCCAGGGCGGCCTGACCGGGCTGGCCGGCGGCGCGAACCTGCGCGGCGGCGAAGTGGCGTTGAGCCTGGAGCGCATGAACGCGATCGAGGAAATCGATGTGGTGTCCGGCACGCTTACAGTGCAGGCGGGCGCCTTGCTGCAAGTGATACAGGAAGCGGCCGATGCCGCCGGTGTCATGTTCCCGCTCGACCTCGGCGCACGCGGCAGTTGCACCATAGGCGGAAATCTTGCGACCAACGCGGGCGGCAACCGCGTGATCAAGTACGGCATGGCGCGCGAGCAGGTGCTCGGCATCGAAGCGGTGCTGGCCGATGGCACGGTCATCGGCGATCTGCACAAGATGATCAAGAACAACAGCGGCTACGACTTGAAGGACTTGCTGATCGGTAGCGAAGGCACGCTTGCCGTCATCACGCGCGCCGTGTTGCGCCTCGCGCCTCGGCCGGCCGCCGTCTCCACGGCGTGGTGCGGCTTGCCCGATTTCGCCGCGGTCACGCGGCTGCTCAACACTGCGCAGGCGCAGTTAAGCGGCGGCGTGTCGGCGTTCGAGGTGATGTGGCCCAGCTACTACGACTACGTGCTGCAAAATTGCGGCGGCTTGCGCGCGCCACTCGAATCGCGGCACGGCTACTACGTGCTGCTCGAAAGTGTCGGATCCAACGCGCAACGGCAGGCCGAAGAGTTCGAGACGATGCTGGGCGAAATGCTGGACGCCGGCGTCGTCGAAAATGCGGCGCTGGCGAGTTCCGAGTCGGATGCGCGGGCGTTCTGGGCGGTGCGCGATGCGCCGTCCGAGTTTCCGCTGCTGATGCCCGAGTTGATCGGCTTCGACATCAGCTTTCCGATTGCCGACATCGGCTTGGTGGCGCACCAGTGCGAAACGATGTTGCGCGAACGTTGGCCGACTTGCGTGGCGCTGGTCTACGGACATTTGGGCGATGGCAATCTGCATGTGATCGTGCATGTGGAAAATGCGCCGCCGGGCACCGCCGAGGCAGTCGACGACGCGGTCTACGAACTGACGCGTCAGTGGCACGGCGCCGTGTCGGCCGAGCACGGTATCGGCGCGAAAAAGCGCGCCTATCTTGGCCACACGCGCGACGCCGGCGCGCTGGGCGCGATGCGCGCGATCAAGCAGGCGCTCGATCCGTACAACCTTTTGAACCCCGGCAAGATTTTCGAGGACCGAGGCGCCGCATGACTGAGCAATCCACCGTTCGACCCGAATCGATGAACCCGCCTAGGAGTGAGTGATGTTGCGGCTGATCGTTACCGTCCTGTCGCGGCGCCTGGTGTCCGCGATCCCGACCCTGCTGATGTTGTCGTTGGTGGTATTCGTCGTATTGCGGCTGATACCCGCCGATCCGCTCGCGATGATGTTGCCGCCGAACGCAACCCCGGCCGATGCCGCCGTGCTGCGCCATCAGCTCGGCTTCGACCGTCCGATCATTGCCCAATTCGGCATCTGGCTGCTTAACGCGTTGCATGGCGACCTCGGTATGTCGATCGGTTTCCAGCAACCGGTGACCGCCCTCATTGCGTCGACCTTGCCGGCCACGCTCGAACTATGCCTGGCCGCGCTGGTCGTCTCGCTGCTGATCAGCGTGCCGGGCGGCGTGCTCGCCTACGCCGTGACCGATCGCCGCGGCGAATTCCCGGTCGGACTGACGGTGGTGCTGATGCAGTCGGTGCCGTCGTTCCTGTGGGCCTTGCTGCTGATCGCCGTGCTCGGCGTGTACCTGCCTATCCTGCCGTTCGCCGGACGTGTCGGCGACGGTGTGCCGATGCCGCATCTGACCGGCTTCCTGCTGATCGACTTTCTCCTCAAGGGCGAGTGGGGCGATTGGCTCGGCGCCGTGCGCCACCTGGTATTGCCCTCGCTCGCGCTGGCCTTCGGTTTCGCGCCGTTGGTGATTCGCGTGTTGCGCTCCAGCCTGCTCGATCAGCGTGGCGAGGCGTATGTTGCCGTGGCCCGGCTGCGCGGGGTGTCGGAGTCGCGCATCCTGTGGCGTCATATGTTGAAGAACGCGGCACTGCCGGCGCTGACGATGATAGGCGTGCAATTCGGTTTTCTGCTGGGCGGCGCGCTGCTGGTCGAGATGATTTTTTCGTTCCCGGGTATCGGCAACCTGATGATCCAGGCGGTGCGCAACAACGACCTGGTCCTGATCCAGGGGATTGCGATCGTGTTCTGCGTGCTGATGCTGCTGATCAACGCGATCGTCGATACCTTGTATGTCATCCTGAATCCGCGCCTTCGCAAGCCATCGTGAAGCGCCCCCCGGAACCCGATATGGTCGACAAATCCAGTTCTTTACCGGCTTCTTTACCTACATTGTCGAGCGCGGCAACGGGAGCCGCCGGCGCGCTCGCTCGGCCGGCGCCCAAACGCGGCCGGCGTTTGCGTTCGCTGAACCTGTGGCTCGGTGCGGCCATCGTGTTGGGCGTGGCGCTATGTGCGATCTTCGCCCCGTGGCTCGCGCCTCACGACCCGCTCGATCAGGATCTGCTACACATGCTGTCGCCGCCCGCGTGGATGGCCGGCGGCGATATCGCATTTCCGCTGGGCACCGACAGCTTGGGTCGCGACGTGCTGTCGCGGCTGTTATACGGCAGCCGGATCGCGCTGACCGTTGCGGTGGTTGCGGCCTTGGGCGCCGGCGTGTTCGGCAGCTTGCTTGCGATCGTCGCGGGGTATTTCGGCGGTTGGGTGGATCGCGCGATCAGCTATCTGGTCGATCTGTGGATGTCGTTTCCGCCCGTGGTGCTGTCGCTGGTGCTGATGGTCAGCCTGGGCGTGGGGATCGAAAACGTGATCCTCTCGATCGTGCTGGTGGACTGGACTCGCTTTTGCCGCGTAGTGCGCGCGGAAGTGATGGTGGTGCGCCAGCGCGACTATGTACTGGCCGCGCAACTGATGAATTTCAGTCACTTGCGCATCATGTTGCGCGAGATTCTGCCCGCGGCGCTGCCCCTCATGATTACGCTGTTCTCGCTGGAAATGGGCGTCGCGATCACGGTCGAGGCGCTATTGAGCTTTATCGGACTGAGCGTGCCTGCCAATGTCACGGCATGGGGCGTGATGATCGCCGACGCGCGCATATCCATGCATGAATCGATGTCCGGACTGTTGTTCCCGGTGCTGGCGATCGTCATCACGGTGCTCGGTTGTAACCTGCTCGGCGATGGCTTGCGCGTCGCGTTGGATCCACGCATGCGGACCAAGGGGAACTGATGATGCCCAATAGCGAATCCGTACTCTCGCTCCAAGGCGTTACGTTGACGGCCAATCTGGGCGGCCAATCGGTCAGCGCGTTGCGCGACCTCAACTTCAGCCTGGCCCGCGGGCGCGTACTGGGCGTGGTCGGCGAGTCGGGCGCGGGCAAAAGCATGCTGGCGCGCTTGATCTCCGGTCTACTGCCGCCCGGTTTCGACGTAACCAGTGGCGCGATGCGTTTTGTCGGACGCGATCTGCTAGCCATCCCGACGCGCCAGCGCCGTGAACTGCTGGGTCGGCAGATCGCGTTCATCCCGCAAGAGCCGCTGACGGCGCTAAACCCGCTATGGACTATCGCCGATACGTTCAACGAGCACCTCACGCGTTTGGGCGTGCCCTCATCGCAGCGCCTGGACACCGCGCTGCGCTTTCTCGAATCGGTGCAACTGGCGACACCGGCTCAGATGCTGCGGCGTTACCCGCATCAGCTTTCGGGCGGTCAGTGCCAGCGAGTATTGATTGCCATGGCGTTCGCGAGCGAGCCCGCGCTGTTGATCGCCGACGAGCCGACCACCGCGCTCGATGTCGTCACCCAGACGCGCGTGATGAGCATGCTTGCCGAGCAACAACGCCAACACGCGACGGCCGTCGTGCTGATTACGCACGATTTGCGGCTCGCGGCGCATGTGTGTGACGACGTTGCCGTAATGTATGCCGGCGATCTGGTGGAGTACGGGCCGGCGCGCGATGTGCTCGACACGCCGCGGCATCCGTACACGCGCGCCCTAAAATACGCGACGCCCGATTTGACGGGTCCACGCCGGCGCCTGCCGGTGCTCAAGCAGCAAATGCCAGGGCTCTCGGCGCTTGCGGACCTGCCAGGCTGCCGCTTCGCGCCGCGTTGCCCCAGCGCCGACGCGGCCTGCAGCCACGCGTTGCAGCACCGTGTCGCGCCGAACGGGCATCGCGTGTCGTGCAGCGCGGCGTGCGAACACGGCGCCGACACTGCCGAGCTGCAAGCAGCGTTACCGCCGCCAACGCCGGTCGACGATGCCAGCCCAGTGGCTGAGCTGCGCGAGGCGTCGCTGACCTACTACACCCGCAGCGGTCTATTCGGCCAACACAAAACCGGCTTCGACGCGGTCAAGCCCTTTTCGTTGAAAGTCTATCCCGGCGAATTTGTCGGGATCGTTGGCGAAAGCGGCAGCGGCAAGACCTCCGTGGCTCGCCTGCTGATGGGCATCGAACAGCCCACCGAAGGTCGTGTGCTGATCGCCGGCGCCGATGTGACGCACGGCACGCCAAAGCAGGTACGGCGTGCGCGCGAACAGGTGCAGATCATTTTCCAGGATCCGCAATCGGCGCTCAATCCGCGTCGTTCGGTCGAGCGGCTGCTCACG
>Ga0302220_10001385_pt1 | contig 18985 bp, 14 predicted proteins | sample II_Palsa_E1_3_FD_194572 | JGI IMG/M metagenome (GOLD analysis project Ga0302220, IMG submission 194572) | Peat permafrost microbial communities from Stordalen Mire near Abisko, Sweden - II_Palsa_E1_3 | ecosystem: Environmental > Terrestrial > Soil > Palsa > Peat permafrost | place: Sweden...
CCCACGCCACGCGGCCTCGTCATCGCCCAGCCCCGCGCCGGCCGCATCTAGGCAGCTCGACAAATACAGGCAGAGCGCAAATTTATTTGCGCAAAAGATGTGTCATCCTGAGCGAAGCCTCTCGCAGTTTCATCGCGAGAGGCTTAGTCGAAGGACCTGCGGCTCACCCACAACATAGCCGCAGACAAAGCCTGGCGCGCTAAACTAATCCATCCGGTGCACCTCACCGCAAAGTTCAGGAAACTGCATCTTGCCGCCATCGACCCTCTCCGTCGCAATCATCACGCTCAACGAAGAAGCCAATCTCCCCCGCAACCTCGCCAGCGTTCCCTTCGCTGACGAGATCATCGTCGTCGACTGCGGCTCAACCGACCGCACCGTCGAGATCGCCGCGTCCTTCCACGCCAAAGTCTTCACCGAACCATGGCGCGGCTTCTCAGCGCAAAAAAATCTCTCCGTCGATCGCTGCACCTCCACCTGGGTCCTCCACCTCGACGCCGACGAAGAACTCACCCCCGAGCTGCAGACCGAGCTTCGCAACTTCCTCCAGTCCGACGCCGAGACACCCTCACCCACCGACGCCTACCGCCTGCGCACCCGCAATATGTTTCTCCAGCGCTGGATTCGCCACGGCGGCTACTATCCCGATGCCCGCATCCGCCTCTTCCGCCGCCACGACCCCGCCGCGCCATCCCCCATCCGCTTCGGCGAACGCATCGTCCACGAGTCCATCCAGCTCAGCGGCCCCGTCGGCCTTCTCCACGCCGACGTCAACCACTACGGCTACCCCACGCTCGGCACCTACATCGAGCACATGAACCGCTACAGCTCCCTCGGTTCACAGCTCACCTTCTCCAAAGGAAAGATCAGCCGCTCCTGGCCCGCGTTCTTCACAAACATCTTCCTCGTCCCGCTCCTCACCTTCGTATGGAACTTCGTCTTCCGCCTCGGCTTCCTCGACGGCCGTGAAGGCCTGCTCCTCCACCTCTACCACTCCGCCTACATCAGCTGGAAGTACTCCAAAGCCTGGGACCTCGCCCGCCACCGCGAAAGCAAATTTCAACCGTAGTTGCCTTTGCTCCTGCCGTTGTCGTCGCTGTTGTTGCCGTTGCCTGTTCTTTTGTTTGTCATCCCGCAGGGATCTGCTTCTACCGTTGTCGTTGCATTAAGGTAGCCCACGCCTTCAGCCCTGTGTCCTTCCTTAATGCAACAAAAACGGCTTCAGCCGCTGGGATATGTCTTCCTGCCCACACCAAAAGCACGCCGCAGAAACACCTTCACCCCACCAGAAAATTATCGATCAGCCGCGTCTTCCCCACATAAGCCGCGACCGCCACCAGCGTCCCTGCCGAAGCCAACTCCACCGGCAACAGCGTCCCCGCATCCACCACCGCAAGATAATCCACCCGCACCCCCGGCTCCGTCGCAAGCACCTTCATCCCGCGATCAATCAGCGCCACACTCTCCCGCTCACCACCTGCAACACCGCGTTCCATCTCCACCAGCACCCTGCGCAACACCAGCGCCTGCCTCCGCTCCTCCGTACTCAGATAAGCATTCCTGCTGCTCAGCGCCAGCCCATCCGCATCCCGCACAATCGCGCAGCCCACGATCTCCACATCGAAGTTCAAATCCTTCACCATCTGCCGCAGCACCGCCACCTGCGCCGCATCCTTCAACCCAAAGAAGGCCCTGCATCGCCCCATCGCATGAAACAGCTTCGTCACCACTGTCGCCACACCGGTAAAGTGCCCAGGCCGCGAAGCCCCATCCAGCCTGTCTCCAATCCCCGCGACAGTCACCGTCGTCACCGCGCCCTCGGGATACATCTCCCCCACCTCCGGCGCAAACAAAATCTCCACGCCCTCACCCTCCAGCTTCCTGCAATCCTCCGCAAACGTCCGTGGATACTTCGCCAGATCCTCATTCGGCCCAAACTGCAGCGGGTTCACAAAGATCGAAGCCACCACCGCACCGCACTGCTCCCTGGCCTGCCGCACCAGCGACAGATGCCCTTCATGCAGCGCCCCCATCGTCGGCATAAATCCAATCGAAGCCCCACCCGCCCGCAGCTCCCGACAGGCGATCTGCATCTCCACAACCCGCTTCACAATCCGCATCTATCTATCCGCCTGAGCAAATCCTTATTGACATGTTTCGCCTCCGGTCCCTCACCACGCAGTACAAGAGGGGGCTTTAGCCCCTCAGAAATACTCTCTCCTGCCGCCTGGGAACGCTTCAGCCAATAACAAAAATCCGCTACCCCACCACCGCAGCCTTCAACTCCATCAACTCTCTCGTCTCCTTCGAAAGGTGATAGCTCTCCTCATCCGAAGGAAACGTCCGCGCCTCGACATCGCGCCTGTACTCTCCCAGCGCCGCGCTCATTACGCCTCCGACATCCGCATACCGCCGCACAAACTTCGCCGGCGAAGAAAACGTCATCGTCATCATGTCGTGCAGCACCAGAATCTGCCCATCGCACTCCGGCCCTGCGCCAATCCCGATCGTCGGAATCCGCAGCTCCTCCGTCACCACCCGCGCCAGCTCCCGCGGCACGCCCTCCAGCACAATCGCGAAGCACCCCGCCTCTTCCAGCGCCAGCGCATCGCTGCGCATCTCCTCAATCGCCTCCATCGTCTTACCCTGCACCCTGTACCCGCCCATGCGATGCACGCTCTGCGGCGTCAGCCCAATGTGCCCCATCACCGGAATCTCCGCCTCGACGATCCTCCGCACCAGCCCGCTTCGCTCGCGTCCACCCTCCAGCTTCACCGCCTCGGCTCCGGCCTCTTTCACAAACCGCACGGCATTCGCAATCCCCTCGCGCTCCTCCGTCTGGTAGCTGCCAAACGGCATATCCGCCACCAGCAGCGCCCGCCTCACCGCCCTGCGCACGCCCCGCGTATACAGCAGCATCTCGTCCATCGTGATGCCGAGCGTATTCTCCTGCCCCTGCATCACCATCGCCAGCGAATCCCCAACCAGAATCAGGTCGAGCCCTGCCTCATCCACCAGCCGCGCGCTGGCATAGTCATACGCCGTCACTGCCGTAATCGGCTGCCGCAGCAACTTCTTTTCCTGTAAAGAGGGAACTGTAACTTTAGACAATCCGGCCTCACGCCCTACTCGCGCGACGCCATCTCCCGCGCCAGAGGACGCAGGACGAAACGTAGTCAGACTCATCACCATCTCCAGTGCAGTTCCACCGCGTGTCGTCATCACCGCAACGACTTTGGCCGGATACCGCCTGCCCCGGCAATCTCCCGGGTCCGTTTAAACCCTACGCCACCCCGGCCAGCCGTGCAAATGCCTGTCCTGCCGGACGGGCCTCCTGCGCGGAGAGCGGGCGTTCACACGCCTTTTTAACTAGTCTCGGCAAACCAGACAGCAAAGATCCTCCCGTTGGTCGGAATCATGCATCCGCCGAGCAACGCGAGGCCCCATGCAGCTCACCCCCGCGTAACAAGACACACCCACCACGAAGTGGTCGCCCTCCGCGCAGGAGGCCCGTCCGGCAGGACAGAGTCACTACCCCCGCAACTCCCTCACCTCATCCAGAATCCGCCCTGCCATCTCCGCCTTACTCATCACCGGAAACTCCACCGCGCCCCCCGCAGTCAAAAAGCTCCCCGCATTCCTCTCCGAATCAAATCCCACCCCTTCCTCCGACACATCGTTCACCACCACCGCATCCACACCCTTCTTCGCCAGCTTTGCCCGGCCATTTTCCATCACGTCCTCGGTCTCCGCCGCAAACCCAACCACCAGCGTCCCCGTCATGCGCCTCTTCACCACCTCCTGCAAAATGTCTTCGGTCGATTCCAGCTCCAGCATCACCACCTTCGCCTTCTCCCGCTTCATCTTCTGTGCCGCGACGCTCCTCACCCTGTAATCGCTCACCGCCGCCGCCATCACCACCACCGTCGCCTCAGCCAGCCGATTCATCACGGCCCGCCGCATCTCCTCCGCGCTGACGACCTGCACCACCTCAACTCCTTCAGGACAAGCCAGCCCCACAGGCGCACTAATCAGAATCACCCTCGCCCCCCGCGCCTTCGCCGCCGCCGCCACCGCATACCCCATCCTCCCGCTCGACCGGTTCCCGATAAACCGCACCGGATCGATCGCCTCCCGCGTCCCTCCCGCCGTCACCAGCACCGTCTCCCCGGCAAAAGAACCCGCAAAAAAGCCGGGTGCCCCACGTCTCGCCTCTGGGACATGGGAATTACCCCCTCCCAAGGCCGCCTTCAACACCTCCCTCACCGCCGCCACAATCGCCACCGGCTCCGCCAGCCTCCCACCCCCCACCATCCCGCACGCCAGATACCCACTCCCCGGCTCCACCACCATCACTCCCCGCGCTCGCAGCGTCTCCACATTCGCCTGCGTCGCCGGATGCTCCCACATATTCACATTCATCGCCGGAGCCACCAGCACCGGCGCCGTCGTCGCCAGAAACATCGTCGACAAAAAATCATCCGCCAGTCCATGCGCGAACTTCGCCAGCATATCCGCCGTAGCCGGAGCCACAATCAACAGCTTCGTCGTCTGCGCTTCCTGTATATGTTCAATCGAAGACACCCCACCCTCACTCTCAAGACCCTCCCCGTTCCCGGTCCCTGCCTCCTCGCCCCACAACCCCGTAATCACCTTATGTCCCGAGATCGCCGCAAACGTCAGCGGCCTCACAAACTCCTCCGCCGCCGCCGTCATCACCACATGCGGATCGAACCCCGCATCCTGCAGCAGCCGCACCAGCTCCACCGACTTGTACGCCGCAATCCCCCCGCAAACCCCAACCGTAACCTTCAACCGCCCATCGCTCATCGTCAATCCTCTGCTAGGCGAAATGGTCTCACAGCCTGATACCCGGCTGCACCCCGCGTTGACAGGTGTCGTCTGGCAACGGTAGATTTATTGGCCTATTAAGAAATTGTTTTCCAGTTGAAACTAACCCCTCCTCGAGGCTCCACATGTTCAATTTCCAGGCCCGCTCCACCCCCGCATCCCTCTTTAAAATCATCTTCGCCCTCCTCCTCTCCGCCGTCGCACTCAGCAACCCGCTCTTCGCGCAGCTCTCCACCACCGCCACCATCACCGGCACCGTCACCGACGAAACCGGAGCCGTCATCCCCGACGCCACCATCACCATCACCGACCTCGGAACCAAAACCGTTACCGTCCGCCAGTCCAACAACGACGGCAGCTACACCGTCCCCGGCCTGGCCGTCAGTGACTACTCGGTCGTAATCGCCAAAGACGGCTTCCAGACCTATTCGGTCACCGGCGTCACCCTGCACCCCGCCGTCACCGCCACCGTCAGCGGAACCCTCAAGACCGGCAGCACCAGCACCTCGGTCACCGTCTCCGCCGACGCCGTCCAGGTCGAAACCGCCACCATCGACCACTCCGCCTCCGTCGACGCCGCCCAGGTCAACACCCTCCCGCTCAACGGACGCAACTATCAGTCGCTCTCCAGCCTCATGCCCGGCGTGCAGAACACCTCCGCCGGCTCCGCCCTCACCACCGGCGGACGATCCACCAGCAACACGCTCTCGGTCAACGGCCTCGCCCAGGCCCGCACCTTCTACGCCCTCGACGGTATCTGGAACGAGAACACCGGCAACATGGCCCAGACCTCCGTCGTTCCCAACCCCGACTCCCTCGACGAAGTCCGCGTCCTCCAGAACAACTACAGCGCCAAATACTCCCTCATGGGCTCCTCCGTCGTTCTCCTCCAGACCAAGTCCGGTGGCAGTCAGTTCCACGGCACCGCCTGGGAGTTCCTCCGCAACGACGACCTCAACTCCAAGCCCTACTTCGCCAACTCCGTCCTGCCTTATAAGCAAAACATCTTCGGCTACACCATCGGCGGCCCCGTCTTCATCCCGAAGATCTACAACACCAACAAGCAGAAGACCTTCTTCTTCTGGAGCGAGCAGTGGGTCATCCTCCACCAGGTCCCTTCGAACTCCCTCGGCACCACTCCCACCGCCAACCAGCGCGCCGGCATCTTCAACTCGCCTATCGTCGACCCCAACACCGGTCGGCCCATCGCTCCCAACGCCCAGGGCCAGTACATCATTCCGTCGAATGAGATCAACGGAAACTCCACCGCCTTCATCAACGCTCTCTATCCCCTGCCCAACTTCTCCAACGGCACCACGTCCAACTACATCAACCCCAAGGGCCAGATCACCAACCAGCGCGACGACGAGATCAAGATCGATCACAACTTCAACTCGCGCTTCCATCTCCTCGCCGAGTATCTCGACGAGTACCAGTCCTTCGCCCAGAACTCCCTCAGCGCCTCCAACGGAACCTCCGTCTTCGCCACGAACTCCGAGACCGACTTCACCCACAACAAGCTCGCTCAGGTCTCTCTCACCTCCATCATCACGCCTAACATGGTGAACACCACCAGCATCGCCATGAACATCTTCGACCTCGATCTCGACCTCGAAGGTACCGACTACACCGACCAGGTCCCCGGCCTCCAGACCTCGCTGCCCTTCAACGGCTTCCTCTCCGATCGCCTCCCGCTCGTCAGCTTCTCCGGCGGCATCGGCTCCGAAGGCATCGCCGCCTCCCGTCCTCTCACCCACGCCGCCGGCCTCGACGACACCGTCGGCGACGACTGGAGCTACCTCCACGGCCGTCACTACCTCCAGGCCGGCTTCACCATGGTCTTCAACACCAAGCGCCAGAACGTCTCCAGCGCCACCAACGGTCAGTTCACCTTCTCCGGCAACTTCACCAAACCCGCCGCCGGAGCCGTCACCCAGGACGACGCCCTCGCCGACTTCCTCTTCGGCCGCGCCACCACCTTCACCCAGACCAGCGACCAGCCCCGCCTCGCCATCCACGGCACAGAGTTCTCGCCTTACTTTGAAGACCGCTACAAGATGACGAATAACCTCACCCTGACCGCTGGCATCCGCGTCTTCCGCGCGCCCCTCCCCTACGGCCCGCCCCAGTCCGAGACCAACTTCGTCCCCTCGGCCTACAACGCCGCCAACGCGCCCATCGTCAACAGCAACGGCACCATTACATCGACCGCCACCTACAACCCCCTCAACGGCCTCCTTCTCAACGGAGCCAACGGCGTCCCCAACAACTTCTCCAACCAGCACGTCTGGTACGTCGGACCCGTCGCCGGCTTTGCCTGGGATGTCTTCGGCAACGGCAAAACCTCCATCCGCGGCGGCTACGGCATCACCTACACCCGCATCTTCACCAACCAGGACTGCTCCTTCAACTGCGGTACCAATCCTCCGGCCATCAACTCGTCCAATCTTCAGAACCCGCTCTTTCCCAACCCTGTAGGCACCGGCTCGGCAGCAGCCAAAACCATCGCCGCACTCAACGCCGCCAACCAGAACGTCCAGGCCACCTCCGTTCAGAGCTTCAGCCTCTCGCTCGAGCGTGAGATCGCTCACAACTGGATCACCTCAGCCACCTACGCCGGCAGCATCGCCCGCCACGTCGTCGGCCAGTCGAACATCAACCTCGCCCCCGCCTTCACCAGCGCCGCCGGCGTCAGCTACGACTTCAACCCCGCCATCAACACCGGTGCCGCTTCGCCCTATGCTCCTCAGGCAAACGGCAGCGCCCTCACCAACAGCCCCTTCCAGGGCTACGCCGCCATCAACTCCTACGAGACCCAGCAGGGCCAGAACTGGAACGCCCTCGAACTCAGCCTCCGTCACCCCGTCACCACCGACCTCTTCCTCACCGTCGCCTACACCTACTCCAAGGACCTCAGCGACCAGAGCAGCGCCAGCGGCAGCGCCCTCACCACCGTCGACCCCTACCACCCCAGCCGCTACTACGGCAACGCCGAGGGCCTCAACTTCCCCCACTCCCTCGCCATCACCGCCATCTACAACCTTCCCTGGCTGAAGAAGTCGCACGGCATCGAACGCTTCGCCCTCGCCGGCTGGAAGCTCTCTGACATCACCACCCTGCGCAGCGGCACCTCGGCAACGCCCTTCCTCAGCGAATCCAACCAGGGCAACGCCCTCCGTCCCGACCGCGTCCCCGGCACCTCCATCAAAGGCCCCAAGACCGTCAAGGAGTGGTTCAACACCGCAGCCTTCGTCGCTCCCAAAGCAGGCTTCTACGGCAACTCCGCCACCGGCTCCATCCAGGGCCCTGGCCTGATCGACTTCGACATGGCTCTCTACAAGGACTTCCACATCACCGAAGGCAACTTCTTCGAGTTCCGTGGCGAAGCCTTCAACGTCTTCAACCACACCAACTTCACCACCATCAACACCACCGTCGGCAACGCGGCCTACGGCAACGCCACCGCCGCCGCCGACCCCCGCATCCTCGAGGTAGCCCTCCGCTACCACTTCTAACCGCATCGTCACAACCGCAAAGAGGGGTGGGCAATCATGCCCACCCCTTTCTGCTGCAATCCACTCCTGCATCGAATCACGACCGGCACACATCTTCTAGACTATGACTATGAAGGGCCCCGGCAAAGCAGTCGCATTATCCGACGAACAGTTTCACGCCATCGCTCGAGCCCTCGCCGATCCGCGACGCTTCGCCATCTTCCAGCAGATCGCCACCGCTGACAGCACCCCCTGCAGCGCCCTCAACGAGCATGACGTCATCAGTCCCGCCACCATCTCCCATCACCTCAAAGAGCTCGGCGAGGCCGGCCTCATCGAAATGAAGCGCGAAGGCAGAAGCGCATCTCTCTCCCCGTGCCGCCCTGTCTTCCAGGCCTACGTCAACCGTCTCGCCGCTCTCGCCCCGAAATAACCTCTGAATCCTCCCTTCCAGCCTCCGCATCTATTCGATACATGTCGAAATGTTCGACACATATCGTAACGAGGTGAGAGAGATGGGAAAGCTGACAGGTAAGGTCGCGGTCGTTACCGGAGCGTCCAAAGGTATTGGCGCCGGAATCGCAAAAGAGCTCGCGGCGCAGGGAGCGTCCGTCGTGGTGAATTATTCCTCCAGCAAAGAGGGCGCCGAAAAGGTCGTCGCCGAAATCACCAAAGCCGGCGGCAAGGCCATCGCCGTAGGCGGCAGCGTCGCGAAATCCGCGGAGATCGACAAGCTCTTCGCCGAAACCAAAAAGGCTTACGGCAAGCTCGACATCCTCGTCAACAACGCCGGCATCTACGCCTTCGCGCCCATTGAGGCGATCACCGAAGAAGCGATCGACGCCCAGTTCGGCACCAACGTCAAAGGGCTTCTGCTCACCACCAAAGCCGCTGTAGCGCTCTTCCCCGCCGAGGGCGGCAGCATCATCAACATTGGGTCGGTCGCCAGTGAGCAAACCCCGCCCATGTCTGCCGTCTATAGCGGAACCAAGGGTGCGGTCGACGCCATCACCCGCGTCTTCGCCAAAGAGCTCGGCCCAAAGAAGATTCGCGTCAACTCCGTCAACCCCGGCCCTGTCGTCACCGAAGGCTTCAAATCAGCTGGCATCGAGGGCAGCGACTTCGCCAACCAGATGGTGCAGAGCACGCCGCTCGGCCGCATCGGACAGCCCGAAGACATCGCCTCGGTCGTCGCCTTCCTCGCCTCCGACGACGCCCGTTGGGTCACCGGCTCCCTCCTTCAGGCCGCCGGCGGCATGCGCTAAACCTGCATCCCCAGGCTCGTATAGCTCAGAAGACTTGTAGAGCTCAGAATGGCCGGCAACCGTGAAGCAGCGTGCTTCACGATTCGCCGGCCATTCACGCAGATCTCAGCTCGTTTTTACCTCGTCGCCTGCGGCGTAACTCTCACCACCTGCGCACGGCACTCATGAAGCCCCTGACACGCAATCGGCTTCAACCCATCCTTCGCCAGACAAACCTCAATCGCCGTCAGCCGATTATTCCCGCAACTCAAAAGAATGCTCCCATCCGGAAACGACGGATTTGCTTTAGCAAACAAATCCAGAATCTCAACCGGCTTCAGCAGAACCTCATGGTCAAGCTCTTTGAAGAGCTTCGGAACCGTCACCGAATGAAACGCCTGATGCTCCAGCGCGAAGAAATCCTCCGGCGCGAGCGTCGTGCAGGTCCCATGCTTACTCCACTCATGCTCCAGCAGCGAGCGATCGGGAGTGATATCGAGATTCTGCTCCGGATGCGCAGGTCCTGGCCTCTCCGCGCAGAAGACCGGATACGAGCCGTCGTTATTCTGCGGCCACAAACCATGCACCACAAACCCTGGATGCGCCGCACACTGCGGACTTGTCCCCTGAATCGAGCAGAACTCCGGCGACCACGAAAGATTCAGCAGGTAGAAGTCGAACCTCCCCGGCTCGCCTTTCTCCTGCGCACCGACAGGCGCAATCGAAACAAACATCATCAGAGGCAGCAGACAGAAAAGAGCAAACGTCTTCATAGCCATCCATGCTAATGCACCTCAAAAAACTCCTGAAGATCTGTCCTGCCGGACGGGCCTCCTGCGCGGAGCGCGGGCGTTCACACGCCTTTTTAACTTGTCGAGGTAAACAAAAAGCATCGGTCCTCCCGTTGGTCGGAATCATCTGTTGCCGACCAACGGGAGGCCCCATGCCGCTCATCCCTGCGTGACAAGACATACCCACCACGAAGTGGTCGCCCCACGCGCAGTGGGCCCGTCCGGCAGGACATCGCCTTACTACTGAGCCGCACGCTACAATCAGCCAGGCATGATCGCTCACCTTCGCGGCAAACTCCTCTCGAAAACCCCCAACCAGGCCATCGTCGAATGCGCCGGTGTGGGCTACGACGTCACCATCAGCGTCACCACCTTCTCCGCCCTCCCCGCCGAAGCCGCCGAAGCCGCCCTCTACATCCACACCCACGTCCGCGAAGACCAGATCGCCCTCTTCGGCTTCTCCGAGACCCAGGAAAAGCGCCTCTTCGAAAAGCTCCTCACCATCAGCGGCATCGGCCCCAAGCTCGCCATCACGGTCCTCAGCGGCATCAGCTCCGACCGCCTCGTCACCGCCATCCGCTCCGGCGACCATGCCACATTGACCCGCATCCCCGGCATCGGCAAAAAGACCTCCGAGCGAGTCGTCCTCGAACTCAAAGACAAGTTAGACGACCTCGCCGTAGCCATCCCCAGCACCTCTGGCGGCCCTCACCACGGCCCCGCCGGCGACGACGCACTCTCTGCCCTCGTCAACCTCGGCTACCCCCGTCCCACCGCCCAGAAGGCCATCGAGACGGCCATCGAAAAGAACCCCGAAACCGCCCACGACTTCGAGACCCTCTTCCGCGCCGCCATGCAGTCCATCCGCTAAAAATAAATCTTAAAAATGTGGCGTACTTTTCGCCGCGAAATGACGTGCATTTAAGAACCACGTTTTCACCACAAACTCACCACGAATTACCATCGAAAAACCACGTTTTTCACCCAAAAAATCGCAAAACCCCCTGCAAAAACGCCTTTTTCGCTCCGAAATAAAAAGGTGCACAAAAAATCAGACGGCCTCGAAATCGTTTGAGCGATTTCGAGGCCATAGGTTTGCAGACGGCCCGTAAGCCGAATTCTGTTTTAGACGATCATTCCTCTACGCGACGCATTACTGCGGCACTTTAGCAACCTACCCGCAGGTTTTGGCTCTCTCCCAGCAAAAGCTGTTCAAGTCTCTCCGCCTGGGCGCATCGGGCCGATACGCTCATCGCCGCCTGGAGAGGAGCGGCGAGATCCCTGCCTATTTGGTCTTGCTCCGTGTGGGGTTTACCCTGCCGCGAACATTACTGCCCGCGCGGTGCGCTCTTACCGCACCTTTTCACCCTTACCCTAAGCCACGTACAGACTTGCCGAAGCAAATCAATAACTTAGGGCGGTTCATTCTCTGTTGCACTTGCCGTCCAGATGGCTTAAACCATCCGTCCCGGACGTTATCCGGCACACTGCCCTGCGGAGTTCGGACTTTCCTCCCCCGCCCAACACCTTGCGGTCCGGGCGGCAGCGATCATCCAGCCGCCTGCAACCCCAGTGTATCCCACCCGATGAACAAATCCGCCCTCAAATCCGTACAAACCACCACGGACAGCCTCGCACTCAGGCAGTCCGGCTGATAATCTCAACCGTACCGAGTGAAGGCTACGCAATGGAGTTCAAAGAGGCCGTAAAGATCGCGCTGCAGTCCCTGTGGGCGAACAAGCTGCGTTCCGTACTGACGCTGCTTGGCGTCGTCATCGGCGTCGCCAGCGTCATCGCCGTCGTGACCCTCGTTAACGGCGCGAACACCTTTGTTACCACCAAGTTCACCAGCTACGGCGCAGACGTCTTCACTGTCTCCAAAATGCCGCAGATCATCACCAGCTCCGAGGATTACGAGCGCTTCCAGAAACGCAAAGACATCCTCTACCCCGACTACCTCTACGTCAAAGACAACTGCAAGCGCTGCGTCGGCATTGGAGCCCAGCAGGCGTCCACCGGAAAAATCGTACGCGGCACCGAGTCCGTCACCGACACCAGCATTCGGGGCTACACCGCTGAGATGCCCACATTGCAGAACCTGAACATCGTGCAGGGCCGCGGCTTCACCGACACCGACGAGGAGCACGCCTCCCACGTCGCCATCATCGGCACCGACATCCAGGACCACCTCTTCTCCGGCATCAACCCCATCGGCCAGGACCTCCGCGTCGACGGCACGCCGTACACCGTTATTGGCATCAGCGAGAAGCAGGGCAGCACCTTTGGCGCAAGCCAGGATAACTGGGTTGCGGTACCTCTTCCCGCATATCAAAAGAGCTACGGCACGGCCAAAACCCTCACCATCTACATCAAAGCCGGTGAAGCAGGCGAGATTCTCGAAAACGCTGCCGACGAGGTACGCGTTCTCGTCCGCTCCCGCCGCCACGACGCCCCTGGCGCACCCGATTCCTTCGAGCTCGACACCAACAACACCCTCGTCGGCTTCTTCAGCACCATCACCCGCTCCTTCGGAGCCGTCGCCGGCGCGATTGCTCTGATCTCGCTGGTCGTCGGCGGCATCGTCATTATGAACATCATGCTGGTCAGCGTCACCGAGCGCACCCGCGAGATCGGCATCCGCAAAGCTCTCGGCGCACGTCCCCGCGACATCATGATCCAGTTCCTCATCGAGTCCGGCACGATGGCATTGGTCGGCGGAGCCTTCGGCGTCCTCGGCGGAATCGTCGTGGCCCAGATCGTTACCATCCTCGTCGGTTTCCCCTCCACCATTGCGCTGTGGAGTGTCCTTGTCGGCCTCGTCATGGCCACCTCCACGGGCATTTTCTTTGGTGTCTATCCCGCACGCAAGGCAGCGCAGCTCGATCCAATCGTGGCTTTACGCGCAGACTAGCAACACCAGAAGAGACGAGACTCAGGAAGGCTGTTATGCGAATCGCTGATACAAAAGAGACGATCAAAATGGCGCTGGACACGCTGCGGACCAACAAACTTCGCAGCGGTCTTACCATCCTTGGCATCGTCATCGGCGTCATGACCGTCATCGTCATCTCCTCTGTCGTCAACGGTCTGAACAACAACGTGCAAAGCCTCGTCGAATCGCTCGGCTCCAACGTTCTCTTCGTCTTCCGCTTTCCCGTCTTCGGTCAGCGCCCTACTACCGAAATGCTGACGCGCAAGCAGCTCACTTATGACGATGCGATGGCAATGCGTGACCTGCATCATGTCGTCGCCGTATCACCAGCGCTGCAGTACACCGACAACACAGCGCCCGGGCGTGGCGGCACCACTGCGATCAAAGCCGGCGGAAAGAAGATGCAGAACACTATCCTTGAAGGCGATACCCCGGCTGAAAAGGAGGTCAACGACTTCGACATGCACGAGGGCCGCTTCTTCGACGAGATGGACCAGACGCGGGCCGCGCGCGTGACCGTTCTCGGCAGCGACACCGCCGACGAGCTATTCCCGGCACAGAGCGCCATCGGCAAGGAGGTCCAGGTTGCCGGGATGGTCTTCACCGTGGTCGGTGTTCTCGAGCCGCAAAAACAGGCCTTCGGCGGCGGAAAAAACCCTCAGGACAACAAGGCCATCTTCCCCATCACGACCTTCCACAGCATGCATCCGGAGCAGCTCGACTACTGGATCACCCTGAAGTACGACGACCCGAAGAACCGCCCGCTGGTAGAGGATGAGCTGACAGAGCTCCTCCGCCGCCGCCGAAAGGTCGCGAACGCAGCGCCGGACAACTTCGCTATCTTCGGAACCGACTCGCTCACCCGCCTCTGGAACCAGATCACCGGCGGCCTCTTTCTTTTGTTGTTTGCGCTGTCGAGTGTCGCCCTGCTCGTCGGCGGTGTCGGTGTCATGAACATCATGCTGGTCAGCGTCACCGAACGAACGCGAGAGATCGGCGTCAGGAAGGCGATCGGCGCAACGAAGCAGACCATCCTCGCGCAGTTCACGCTGGAGGCGATTACGCTCTGTGCCGTGGGAGGAATCATCGGCGTGGTCATCGGCAGTCTGATCGCTCTGGGGCTGCACTTCCTTCTGCCCTCGCTGCTGTCGCCGATGTGGGTCGCCGTCGCGTTTGGCAGCTCCTGCGGCATCGGCCTCCTCTTTGGCATCTATCCCGCGTGGAAGGCTGCCAACCTGAACCCCATCGAAGCCCTGCGCTACGAGTAAAGATCGAAAGCTGTGGCGGTTGATTGGGTAAACTATCAGAATGGCCACAGCGATTGAGGCGATCACAACCCTGCTCACGCTCGCCGGACTGGCCTACCTGCTCCTGGCGCTGTGGGGCACCAGAGACTTCGCCCACTACTGGCAGCGCAGACAGCTCGATGCGGCCTACGCGCCCGACGTCACCATCCTCAAGCCGGTAAAGGGAATCGACCAGCGCATGTACATCGGTCTGGTCAGCCACTGTCAGCAACAGTACGCAGGCAGCTTCGAGATCGTCTTCGGCGTCAGCAGCCTCAACGATCCCGCCGTCGCCGAGATCGAACGCCTCCGCTCGGAGTTTCCTGCGATTGCCATTCGTCTCGTCGAGTGTCATGAACGCCTCGGCACCTCCGGCAAGGTCAGCAACCTCGTCCAGATGCTCCGCGAAGCGCGCAACGAGTACGTCGTCATCAACGACAGCGACATCCGCGTCTCCCCGCACTACCTCACGCGCATCATGGCCTGCTTCGCCGACGCCCAGGTTGGCATGGTGACCGCTCCCTACATCGGCCGCACGGCAGAAAGTGGCCCGGGATTGACCTTGTGGTCCAGACTCGAAGCCATGGGCATCTCCACTGACTTTCTGCCGGGAGTGCTCACGGCGCGGAAACTCGAAGGCGGAATCCGTTTCGGCCTCGGCTCAACGCTCGCCACCAGCAAAGCCGCGCTGGCAAAGGCAGGAGGTCTCGAACCACTTGTCGAATATCTTGCAGACGACTACGAGATGGGCGAACGCATCGCCAGCGCCGGTTATCGCGTGGAGTTGTGCAGCGAGGTCGTCGAAACAACCGTGCCCGCCTACAAATTTCACGGCTTCAAAGACCACCAGCTTCGCTGGGCCCGTTCCACACGGGACTCACGAAAACTAGGCTACCTCGGCCTGGGCATTACCTATGCTCTTCCGTGGGCCATCATGACCTGCATCGCGAGCGGTCTCGCGCTGTGGAGCTTCTCCCTTCTAAGCATTGTTCTGCTGGCGCGGGTCGCCGTTGCACTGTCGGTCGGTGTCGGCGTACTGCGCGACGGCCAGGTCTTGCGCGACCTCTGGCTACTCCCGCTTCGTGACTTCTTCGGTCTCGGCTTCTGGGCGTGGAGCTTCGCCGGAGATACCGTGGTCTGGCGTGGCGAACTGTTTCATCTGCGCGACGGCCGCATCACGCCGGCTGGCTGATTCATTAGTACGGATTGGGCTGGTTGCTGATGATCTCTTTACCGCCGCTCTGGGAGATGAAGTAGGTCTTCCCGCGCAACTCGGGAAGTGGATCGCTGAGGTCCTGCCATAGAAAGATGCGCCGCGGCCCGGTCCACTTCAGACTCATCGAGGTTGCGTCTTCGAAGATCGGAGGCGCATCGGGAAAGAACGATCCGTACCAGAGGTTAGAGCTGCGCCCGTCGAGGATGTGCAGGTCGTTGCGCTGCAGATAGAAGCCAAGCGTGCTTGCGGCTTCGTACTCGCCGTGGATAACGATCAGATCGTCGGGCTTCAGCTCGGGTGCAATGGCATCGGCGAGTTGGGACGAGGTCAGCACCGGCGAAAAGATCTGCAGACCCATATGCGCCGCCAGCAGAAAGGCGAAGGTCGCGCTGGCAAGCCAGAGATTGGCCGTATGCGGTCTGTAGTCGCGGCGGCACAGCCAGTTTGCGAGTGCACCTCCGAAAAGCGCGAAGGCGGTAATCAGCAGCGGAGAGCGAAAGGCGCCCATCGCCTGAGCGTTCAGGTCGAGGAAGTGGCCGAAGGAGAGCGCGTAGTCGCCTGGATTCTGCTTCAGCAGCGAGGCGAGGTCGGTGTTCGGTCCAGGAAGATGTGAGTGCAGCACGAAGAACCCCGCGATCAGAGCGGCGATAGAGCCGAGGACCAGCAGGACGACAGAGATGCGCTGACCCGAGCGCACCAGCGGATTGGGGACCGCGAAGGATTCGGCTTCGCTGGCCTCGTCGTTCAGCCACGCTGCGATGAGCAGGATCATGGCAGGCAGCGCAGGCAGAACGTAATACTCCTGGCGCGTGGAGAGGCTGAAGAAGAGCATGGGAATCGCCGCCCACAGACCGAGCAGCAGGCGCGTACTCTCGACTGCATCCAGCGTTCGGATCGAGACACGCGGACGCAGCGTCTTGCGCCACGGAACGGTGCCGAGGGCGCGGTACAGGAACGCGCTCCAGGGCATCAGCCAGATCAGCAGAAGTCCCCAGAAGAGCACGAGAGGGACGGTGTCGTAGTCGCGTGGGACGCGCAGGTTGAGGTAACGCAGCACCTGCTCGTTGACGAAGTAGAACCAGAACCAGCCATGCACATTGCCTTGCGTCGGTAGTGGAACGGTCCAGTGACCGTGCGTGAAGCTGAGACCTCCAGGATGGCCCTGAGTCGGGTTTGCCAGGCCGATCAGGATGTGCCACGGCGCGGCAATGATAAGGAAGATGAGGATGCTGGTGATCGGGTAGAGCTGTCGCAGGCGGGTGAGTGTGCGACGCAGGCTGCGGCGCGTCAGCAGCAGATGCGCCACAACGACGAGGATAGGAAAGACGATCCCGATCAGGCCTTTGGTGAGGACGTTCAGAGCGCAGCAGGCTGCGAATGCCCAGCAGAGAAGCCAGTTTGGTGTGGTCTGCTGTTCGGTGAGCCAGTAGCAGAAGAGCGCCAGCGTGAGCCACAGACAGACGGCGACATCGGGAATGATGATGCGGGTGAAGATGAAGATGCCGAAGCTCGAGAGCAGAATCAGCGCGGCGTACAGACCAGCTCGTGTCGAACCAAAGGCGCGGCGCGCGAATCTCTCCATCGCGAACGCCAGAGCCAGCACCGCGAACGCCAATGGGAGGCGAGCGGTCTGGGTGCGGACGCCGAAGAGTTTGAAGCTCGCGGCCATGCTCCAGTAGAGGAGGGGTGCTTTCTCCAGGTAGCGGATGCCGTTGGCGTAGAGGGTGGTCCAGTCGTGTCGGACGAGCATCTCGCGGGCGACCTCGGAGTGAACGGAGTCGGCGTCGTCGAGCAGAGGCGGCGCGGCGAGGGTGAAGCTGCAGTAGAAGGCGAGCCAGAGAGCGACGAGGATCAGGCGATTGCGCGTCAGTTCGGATCTGAAGACTGAAGGAGTTGTCTGCATTGCTTGGAAAAACAGGCGAGGCTGCTGAAGCAGAGTCTACGTGAGTGGGGCAGCCCTATCAAAGAGAACAAAGTACGGTTCGCCGCCCGACTATGATGGGAGAGGCGTTGTTGTTTCAGAGCATTCCTGGGAATGGGAGTTGGGTTGAGCGATCTGGTGCAGGTTGCAGCGGCGGCGGGGCCGGCGGCGGAGCTGATCTTCGGCGACTGGTATCCGGCGATGCGGGCCGCCGAGCTGCGCGCAGGGAAGACTGCGAAGGCGCTGCTGCTTGGCGTTCCTCTGCTGCTGGGGCGGAAGACGGGCGGGAAGCTGTTTGCGCTGCGCGATCTGTGTCCGCATCGCGGGATTCCGCTGTCCGCGGGCTGGTTCGATGGCGAGACCGTGACGTGCAAGTATCACGGCTGGCGCTTCGAGCCCTGTTCCGGACAGTGCGCGGAGATTCCTTCGCTTACCAGCCACGAGACGCTGGACCCGACGAAGATTTTTGCCAGCGCGTTTCCCTGCGAGGAGCGGGATGGGTATGCGTGGGTGTATGTGCCGTCGCCGGGGACGGGGCGCGTGGGCGATGCGCTGCCTCCGGTGCCGGAGCTGACGAAGTTCTCCGACCGCTATCGCAGCGCGCACCTGGTGGCCGAGCTGCCGTGCAATGTGGACCATGGCATCATCGGGCTGATGGACCCGGCGCATGGGCCGTTCGTGCATCAGGCGTGGTGGTGGCGGAGCCGGGCGAGCATCCACGAGAAGACCAAGCACTTCGAACCGATTCCGGAAGGGTTTCGCATGTCGGCTCATGCGCCCTCCGGCAACAGCGCGCCTTACAAGCTGCTGGGGGTCTATGGCGAGCCGATTACGACGACGATCGACTTCGTGCTGCCGAATCGCCGGTATGAGACGATCCGGTGCGGGGCGAAGTGGTTCTCCAGCCTGACGACGGTGACGCCGGTGACGCCTTCGACGTGCAGGATCGATGTGTATGCAGCGTGGAACGTCTTCTACCATGTTCCATTTGTGACCTCGATCGCTACGTTCTTCGGGGCGCGATTTGTGCGGCAGGACCAGGAGACGATGATCGAGCAGGCGGAAGGATTGCGGTTCAATCCGGCGCTGATGCTGATCGACGATGCGGACAAGCCGGCGAAGTGGTACTTTGCGCTGAAACAGGCACGGTTGAAGGGGACCGGAGAACACCCGCTGAGCGGGCCGGTGACGCTTCACTGGCGCAGCTGACACCCCTACCCCCCTGGGGGTACCCCCATGTTAACTGCTTT
>Ga0302220_10001387_pt1 | contig 18984 bp, 14 predicted proteins | sample II_Palsa_E1_3_FD_194572 | JGI IMG/M metagenome (GOLD analysis project Ga0302220, IMG submission 194572) | Peat permafrost microbial communities from Stordalen Mire near Abisko, Sweden - II_Palsa_E1_3 | ecosystem: Environmental > Terrestrial > Soil > Palsa > Peat permafrost | place: Sweden...
CATAGCGTGCATTTGAATCCCGATCGGGCTGAATCAAACAGCACGACCTCAAACCCTGCTCACCAGGAGAAAAAGGCTGCATAAATTTTATCCGTCGAGGCGACAACTAGCTTGAAATCTTCCGCCCACGTACGAGGCCGCCGTTCGCATAAACAGATGGGGGAATTCACTCGAGGTTTTCAGTCCAGTCTCCGCAATATGGCTCTTGAAGTTCAGCGCAAGTGCCCACATTGCATTCGGCCGGTCGAGGAACGGCTTAAGCGTAAAATCGGCAAGTGCACGATCTCCCTGACGGCCATGCGCGGCTTGCTGGAGTCGCGCCAGGCCATCCTCCTGCTCAAGAATCGCAATCAGGCTAGTGGGCAGATCCGGCGCGATATCGGCAACGGCGAGAAAATGCGTTGGGCTAGTGACAAGACCTAGCGCGATTTTTCCGGCTTCGGTGTAAGCGATAATTTTCATGATCGTGGTCTATTCGTGAGGTAAAAGCAAGGAATTGAAGGTTGAATTGGCGAGCCTGGGCACTGACCCGGGCCACAAAAGGTTCGGTCACGATTCCCGCCGGCAGCGAGCCAACGGGCGTTGAAGATCGTTGGATGATTTAATGTCCCGCGACCGCGCCGCGACTGAAATCGCGTGGAGTTCGGCGACCGGCCAATGCCAGCGCACCGAGCACCAGAATCGCAGCCATTGCCGGTAGCACAGCGGTGAAGAGGATCGCGCGCGCCGGCCATCCTAAGGATAGCAACGCACCACCAATCGCCGGACCGACGAAGGAACCAATGCGCCCCGCCGCCTGCCCCCAACCCACGCCGGTCGCCCGTATCTCCGAGGGGTAGAAAGCGACTGCCAGCGCGGTCTGGCCCATTATGCCGTTGACGAGACCAGCCCCAATGACAGCGATGAGCAGCAATGCAACGCCTGGCGGCACAGCAATCTGACTCAGCACGCCCAGACTCAGAATCACGAGTACACCCCCGAGCGCCAGAGCCAGCTTCAATCTGAGCTTACCGGAGAGGGTCATCATAGCGACGGCCATGGTCATCACCATATTGCCGCCCAGTCCACCGATGCTGAAGGACGCCATACCCACTGCCGCATGATCCGGCGCAAAGCCGAAGGTGAGCAGCAGCGTCGGCAGCCAGAACAGCAAGGCATAGACATCCGTAAATATCAGGAACGAAAATGTCCACAACAGGCATGTGTAAACGCCGAGCCCCTCCTTGAACAACACTTTGAACGGGTTGGCCGACCGCGAGACCGTGCCGCCGAGGTTCGCATGGCTTTCGGTCGACAAAACCCGGAAGAATGCCGGCACCAGAGCAAACGGCAGCAGCCCGCCAACGACGAAAATGGACTGCCAGCCGAACTCGCGCATCAGCGCAGTGCCTGTCAACCCGCCAATCACCGCGCCCACTGACATGCCGGTTGTCACGACCAGAGACGCCGCGACTTTATGTTTCGACCCGATGCTATTGGCCGTCGCGGTGATGGCGATCGGCAATGCACCGCCCAAGCCAATTGCGGCAATCAAGCGCAGCGTCGACAGACCGGCAATATCAACCGCGAACATCGTTGCAAGCGTCCCTCCGCCGAACAGCAAGACGCTCGCTAAACCGATGGCGCGATTCCCGAAGCGCTGCGCAAGCGGTCCGCTGATCATGAAGCCCACTGCAGCGCCGACGTTCGTCGCGACGAACACCGGCGTGAAGCGGGCCGGCGCGAGCCCCCAATCATGAGCCAGCTTCGGCACGACAAATGAAATCGACGTGGTGTTGAAGCCGTCAAGCACAATCACAAGAAAGCACACCAGCAGTGCCCCTAGCCAGCCGGAACCCGACGTCGGCCCGTGGTTATCGCCCATCGCGGCGTAAGTGTCTTTCGCATCCATCAAATCATCTCCTTGCAGCGCTCGAGAATCGATCGGCCACAGTCATCACTGCATCAAGTCAGGTTCGTGTGAACGTCGAGATACGCTGTTGCAGTGCCGTCGAAAAGATGTTCTTCGGCAGCATACAATGGATGCCTTTGGGGGGATTGGTCGCGTACACCGAACCGGTTTGGTTCGCATATTGCGTGACACGGAAACTCCCCGCTACGCTGAAAATGCCGTAACAGTCTTCCGGTGCAATGCCGGTCGCAGCGGAGAGCCATCCGATCATCTGGCGCAAACACGCCACCAGCGCATTGTCGAGCGAGTCGGAAAAGCCGAAACCAATCCAATAGTCGGGCGTCTCCGCCATCGGAACGTTCAACGCCGCGCGTTTGTGCAACACATATTGAATGTGCATTTCCTCGAAAGCAGTCTCAATCGAGGTCTGATCGACGTTGCCTTCGCCTGATGCGCCCATCGAGCCGCCCGTCCAGACGCGCCCGCCCGCCACCTGGACCGGCAAGAAGATCGATGTGCCGATACCAAGCACGGCGCAATCCAGATTGCCGCCATAATTGCCGGCGAGATTTGCACTAACCGGTTTATCACCCGGTGGCTGCGTGCCGATATACGCCTGAAAGGGCTTTAAGGGAATGTTCACGCCCGGCACATAGGCAGCCGAGGTGCGATCTTTGTCAAATTTCAGGTAGCGCAGATAAGGCTTGAAATCGTGCGGAAGCGCACCCACTCCTGGCGGCGCGGAATTCCAACCCCAATCGATCGGGCGCATGCTCAGCATCCTGCATTCGATCAAGTCGCCCGCATCGGCGCCCTCCACCACGACCGGGCCGATCAGAGAAAAAGCGCCGTTCGGGTATTTCTTGCGGATTGGCTCGCGTTCCTTGAATGTCAGGCCATACTTTGCTTCATTACCCCAGTTGGTCCAGGTGCCGTCGTACCACACGGTGTCACCTGATTTAATGGCGGCAGCGACCGGCGTATCCGGCTCCATCTGGCCCACGCGCACGGTTTCCGCCGAAGGGACCAGTCTGACGACAGCACCTTCCGATGGCACCAGACCAAACCCCTGATCCGATATAGTTGCGCCTTGCGCGCGAGCCACTGCCGGCAATCCATACGCGCCCGCCACCAGTGCTCCGAAACCGAACTTAAGCATAGTTCGACGGCAATGAGCGGTCGCGTTCAACGTCGACGCGCCGTTCTGCGGCGTCGAATTCTCTGTGAGGATTGATTGAATATTCTCTTGCATCTGGTTTTTCATCTGTATTCCTTATTTATTCCCAATGCGCCGGCGAAATTCATCGAGTGATCGATGCGCCGATCGATTCGATCGCTTCCTTGACCGCCTGTTCGTCGATTTCCGATGGCGCTCCGCTCGCGCCGAGCGCGCCGAGCAGGTGTCCATGAGAAAAAATGGGCAGCACGCCACGACCCGGTAAGAACGGCGAGTAATAACCTGCGCCGGACAGGTTGCTGAATTCCGAAGGATTGTCTTTGAAGCGTTGCTCCAGTGTCGCACCCGACAGTCCGCCGAGCGCAACCGATGCAAAGGCTTTACCATGGGCGAAGTCGAGACTTGCAAATGGCGCCCCGTCCATACGCGCCGCAGCAATCAGATGGCCGCCCGGATCGACCACGGCGAAGCTCAAGGCGAGATGGTGCGTGCGAGCCGCAGCACTGCCGTTTTCGATGAGCTGCATTGCCTGAGCCAAGCTCACTGAATAAGCCTCGACTGGCGCGGCCATCTCCGGTGCGGGGGCGAGATCGGTCGCGGCCATGCTGCATGTACTCGTAAGACACAGGGAGCAAAGCGCTACGATCTCTGCCGTTAGTCTCAACCGGCGCGGAATATTCAATTTCACATTCGTCTCCTATTTTTATTACGGTGCAACTCGTCTCAAGGTGCAGAGTACGCGCGCATCACCGGATTGCCATGACCGGAAAGCTCGCGCATTTACCGCTGAGTCCGATTTTTTCTGCGTGGCGAGTCACTCAGCCAACGCGGCGATGAAAGCGATGAATTTTGATTTCGTGCCATAGGCCGAGCGCGAAGAATGGGTCATTCCTATTGAATGCCTCCACTTCTTCGCGGGTTGGTGCATCTACCAGAAAAAAATTGCCGATCTTCTTCTCGCCCGTCTCGTCCGTCAACGGGCCGCAGACGACGATATCAATCGGCTTGCTCTCCAAATACGCACGATGCTTTGGGGTATTCGCCTCGCGAAGCGCCTGCGTGTCGGGCTTATCAGTACAGTAAATGATCCATTGCATATTTTTTAGCTCCATCTAAAAGTCGAACCGGATTGTCGCGGCGAGTGTCATGAAGATCATGATCACCTCAACAGCCGGGAATGTGATGCAGTATGGTTTAATACGGCAGAATTCGATGGGCGGGGCGTCCGGCGGCTTACCGAATCCTCCGATTTTGTTAGATCTGGCGCGAAGGTTGCGGCTAAAAGCGCCTTCCTGAACGGCCCCAACACGCGGCAAGAATCGCTACCCAGATCGCCGGTGCAATAGCACTCGAGATGCGTGCTCAACATGGCGCCGGTTGAGCGACCAGCTGATACCTTTCAACTGACTCATTACTCGTGCTTATGCAATTCATATTTGACGTCGAGCGCCAGCGCCTCGATCTGCTCGCCACGGCCATGATGCTGATACCTCTGAAGTTGCGAGGGATCAAATAGATACGGCATGGTGATGGCGAAAAGCTCCATGCCTAAAGTAGCGTCACCACATTCAGAGAGCAGCCATTCCAGTGCGGCACGCAAATTCCCCAACTCACGCCGGAAATCATCCAACCAAACGTCTAGCGGCTGCTTGATCCAATGAGGCTGGTTAGGATCGAACAACATGCGGAAATATCGAGCATGCGCCAATGCAACTGACCTATGCTCGCCATTGTCGAGCATTTGTTGCAGTGCGTAGGCTCGGGTGGTTTCGAGTAGACGATAACGATGCACTACCCCATCCTTCTCGTTGAGCAAGAGCGATTTATCGACCAGCCCGCTCATCGCATTCATAATTTGCCCGTGACTCATTCCACCGCCGATAACATGGCACACGGCATCGAATGTAAATGTGTTGACGAAAATACCTAGCACGCGCAGCAGTTTTTGCTCGGTATCGTCCAATAAGCGATAGCTCCAATCGAATGTGGCTTTTAGCGTTTGATGGCGCGGCAAGGCGGTTCGACTACCCCCCGTCAGGATACGGAAACGATCGTCGAGATTCGCAGCTAGCACCTCGACCCCAAGCACCCCGGCCCGCGCAGCAGCCAGCTCAATCGCCAGCGGGATGCCATCCAAGCGCCGGCATACCAAACCGGAAAGAAACACATTGCGTTCATCGGTCGCGAAATGTGGATCGATCAAACAGGTACGCGCAAGAAACAATTGAACGGCACTCGCTTGCAGAATTTCGAAGTTGTGCTTTTCGCGGCCAGGCACATCGAGCGGCGGGACGTTGTAAATCAATTCACCTTGTGCGCGCAGCCCCTCCCGGCTGGTAACCAGCACACGCAAATGATTACTCGCAGCGATCAACGATTCGGTCATTTCAGCCGCTGCGTCAAGCACCTGTTCACAGTTGTCCAACACAAGCAACGCATGCCGGTCGCGTAATTTTTCGGGCAAGCTCCGCAGTAGCAAGTCGCGCGAAGAAACATTGCATGCGAGTGCCATGGCCAAGGCCTCAAATGCGGATTGCGCGTCCGTGACTGCGGCCAGCGATACAAACACTACGCCATCGGGAAATTGCGACATCAATTCCTTAGCCACTTCGACGGCAAGTCGTGTTTTACCGATGCCCCCTGCTCCCACCAGAGTTACCACTTGCGATACCTGCAACGCAGCGCGAATTTCGCGAATTGCGTTTTGCCGCCCGATCAATGGCGACAAACTGCGTTGGAAGACAACGTTATAGTTTGAAGAGCTTGATTTGGAGGTCAATTCGTGACCCTGAACTACACGTGTTTCCGTGAATAACGACGTGAGCAGACGATAGCCGCGTCCAGGTACAGTACGAATCAGATCGCGATCTTCGCCAAGTACCTTACGTAGCGCCGAGATATGCACCTGGAGGTTATTTTCCTCAACCACCGTATCTGGCCAAACCTGAAGCATAATCTCGTTCTTGGAGACAACCCCGCCCTCAGCTTTGATCAACACCTCGAGAATGTCGTACGCTCTGGACCCTAGATGCAAAGACTCCCCGTTCAGGCTGATTTCCCGGTTTTCGAGTACAACGTCGAGTCGGCCAATTCGGATCATCGCGTAGTCACCCGGTGAGAGTACCTATAACTCATGGATACTCATTGTGAAAAAATCCTTTACGTCAATGTTTTTCCCAATGCCGATAGGCACACTTTGTACAGAAGTATCGTTTTGTTCCGTTCGTAACGTTTTGAAAGCCGGCATCGCTTCATATACAGGGCATCGCAATCGAGGCGCCGGCCTGTTAAAAATTTGAACCTGTCTCGCCCCAGCAATTTCGTATGTATTGCAAAAAAACAGTAAGCGCGGAAGATCAGATATCTATGATGTTGAATGGTACGGTGCTTTGATTCTCAATAGTCTTCAATATTTTGATTGTTGAGCTCAGATTTTTCGATGCATCGATTCAAGCGGCCCGACGTTCCATGTCGAGCAAGCGCAATGCCCGATCATGCTGCCATTAAAGAACTGCGTGTATCCGCCCCGTACTGACTGGTTTGGCTTATCGGTGTAAGGCGATAAGCCGCCGACGACGCCGCTTCCGAAACGGAATGCTCGCTAAAGCCATTGATAAGGCGGTCGACCAGTCTGCGCACGCGCAGCGGCTGGTTGCGCCGCGATCTATAGACCAGCTGCGTATCGAGCCGCGGCGCCTGCCAGTCGCTCAGGATGCGAACAAGGTCCCCGCGCGCTTCGGAGACACCGCCGATATGCGTCGGCAGAATAGCCACACCTACGCCATCGAGCGCCGCAGAAATCAATACGCTCGGGCAATTACTCCGAAATGCGCTCTCAGCACTAATGGTCGACTGCTCGCCGCTCACGGAATGGGTAAGCTGCCACGACACGTCATGCACCCCGGCGGTGGTCGCCATCCAGTGCTCAGATCGCACTTCGTTTGGATGTTTCGGTACACCGGCGAGGGCCAGAAAACCAGGACTCGCATAAATACCCAGGCGCGTCGCGGCGAGTGTCCGCGCAACACACGAAGGTGGAACGGCTCGACCAACGACAATCGAAAGATCCGCCAGGTCTCCAATCGAATCGCCGCTGCCATCGACCAAGCGCGTGTCGACCCGCACCTTGGGATACTCGCGCATGAAGGTTGCCAGAACGGGCGTCAGACGGCCCATATCGAAGAAAGCCGGCACTTCGAGACGAAGATCGCCTGAAACCTCAAGGGCAATATCGCTACTGACCTGCGCCAGATCGTCGTAGCAATCCAGAATCCCCACCACGTGTTCAAGTACCGTCTGTCCGACGGCGGTCAGAATAACCTTGCGGGTGGTTCGGTGAAATAACTGCACCCCCAGCAGCGCTTCAAGGTCCTGGACCGCCCGGCTAACGGACGGAGCACCGACATACATAAGATCTGCGGCCTTAATGAAACTACCTTGATCCGCAACTGCTTTGAATATTTCCAGCGATTTCAGACGGTCCATGATTTCCCTCGCGTCAAAAGTCAAAGTGCATGGACTGAATCTTCTGCCGACGAGGCTCGCAACTCCAGTTAAGTACTGTTAACTATTGCTATACGCGGTTCGCTCGATACCTTTTTCAACTGACACGAGTACGCGCCCATCATTTTTCAGAATGTTTAAGTTGCCGCTACGGCAGGCGGCAGCGATCATGGGATATTTTTCTACCGGTGATAACACGATAAGTAGAGGTAGTTTGATGGTCACCCCGTGCGCCTTTACGTTCGGCCCCTTCAGTTTACGTTTCCCCCAGCGTGCTCTAAGCCGAGACGATGAACCCGTTCGACTCGGCAGCAGAGCGCTTGATATTCTCGTCGTACTGGTCGAAAACGCCGGTGTGCTGATGTCGACCAGGGAGTTGTGCGATCGCGTATGGGCGGGCCACGTGGTCGACGAAGGCGCCCTTCGAGTTCATATGGCTGCGCTTCGCAAAGCCTTGGGCGACGGCATTCAGGGGGTCCGCTACATCGTCAACGAAACCGGCCGGGGATACCGTTTCGCGGTACCGGTTAGCAGATCTGTGGCCGCGCCCCAGGCAACGGCGCCCAGTAGTGGCGCACGAACGCTGCCCGTAACATTAGGGCGTGTTATCGGTCGCGACAAGGTCGTAGCCGGGCTCAGTGAGCAGTTGCCCGAGCGGCGCTTCCTGACCATCACGGGGCCGGGCGGAATGGGAAAAACGACTGTCGCCCTGGCGATCGCTCATCGATTTTCCGCAGAGACCGGCGCCCGCGCATTCTTTGTCAATTTCGCCCCTGTCTCGGAGGCATCGCACGCAGCCAGTACGGTGGCACTCGCGGTCGGCGTCGCGGTTTCAAGCGCAGACCCGATCCCCGATCTCATCTCGGCGCTGGCGAACACACCGGTCCTTCTGGTACTGGATAACTGTGAGCATCTGATCGAGGCCGTCGCGGACCTGGCCGAAAGGCTGTTACAGCTTGGCCCCGGTGTGCACCTGTTGGTGACGAGCAGGGAGCCGTTGCGGGCCAATGGCGAGTCGGTGCATCGGCTCGCAGCACTCTCGTCGCCGGAACCGGGCGCGCCCGTCGGCACCGATCAGGCGCAAGCATACCCCGCTATTGCACTGTTTCATGACCGAGCCAAAGCCGCGAGCGATTCATTTACCTTGACCGAATCGAACGTCACTGCGGTTGGCGACATCTGTCGAAGACTCGACGGCATTCCATTGGCGATCGAATTCGCGGCGGCGCGGGTCGGCTTAATGGATGTACATGCGATCTCGGCGCGTCTGGACGACCGCTTTGCATTGCTCACACAAGGCCGCCGAACCGCACTGCCGCGGCAGCAAACACTACGCGCAACGCTGGACTGGAGCTATGAGCTGCTGCAGCCACAGGAACAGCAAGTCCTGCAACGCCTGTCCGTGTTGCGGGCGTCTTTCGACATGACTGACGCTGCGGCGGTTGCAAGCTGCCAGGAACTCGACGAACTTGCGGTGTTCGACGCAACCACGGGACTGATCTCCAAATCGCTGATTTCGTGCGATGCGAGCGGTTCTCCAGCGCCATACCGGCTGCTCGACACCACTCGCCACTATGCGCATCTGCGCCTTATCGAAGCCAACGAGATCGACGACGTAAGGCGGCGTCACGCGGCGCATTGCTGCCAAGTTTTTGCAGATCCGGCGGCGGCGTGGGAAGGTAAAGCACCGCGGGAATGGCTCGCAATCCACAGTCCGCGTATCGACGATATCCGCGCCGCGCTGGACTGGGCATCCCACCAGCAAAACGACCCGACCCTCACCATCACCTTGATGATCGCCACCGCGCCGCTCTGGTTTCACCTATCGCTGCCACACGAATTCCTCGGGCTGGCCGAGCATGCGATCGCCGCGGTGGAAGGCACGAATCTAGCGGGCACGCCCCAGCATATCGAGTTGCTCGCGGCTTACGGCCATGCCCTCTGGCACACGCGCGGACCGGTGCCTGACATGGCGCATGCTTTTGAACAGGCTTATGAAGCAGCCAGACGCCTCAATAACCAAGGCATGGAAATGCGCACCCTATGGGGAATCTGGGCGCAACGCATCCTCGCGGGAAGTTATTCGGAAAGCTTGCGCTTGGCCGAAAATTTCAGCAACCTCGCCGTTCGCACCGGGGATTTATCCGCGATACAGACCGCGGATCACATGTTGGCCCTGTCGCATCATTTTCTGGGAGATCAAACCACGGCGCGGTCTTTGATTGAGGACGTCATCGCTCGCGACCAAGATCCGGTGCGCGCCAATCACGCAAACCATGCGCAGGTCGATGGTCGAATCGCCAGCATGTCGCTGCTGATGCGCATCCTCTGGCTACAAGGATCAAGCGATCAAGCCATGGCGCTGGCCCGCGAGTGCGCCGAGCTGGCTTTGGCAATCGACCATGATTTGTCGATCTGCTACGGGCTTGCCATCGGCTCCATCCCGATCGCGATATGGGCAGACGACACGGTCATGGCGCGGGCACTCACCGGCAAATTGCGCGAACGGACCCGCCAACGCGGCTTGTCGTACTGGGACAAATGGGCTGTGGGCTTCGAAGCCCTGCTCGGAGGATGGCCGATCGTGCCGCACGGCGCCACGATCATGCAACTGGAGTATTTTGCTAGCGCGGGATCCCAACCTTGCATCGAGGCGTTGATCGCCGACGGCCGTCTCGACGCGCCTTCATTGTGTCGTGACCGCTTGCGTGCGTGGCAGGCAGCAAACCCGGCTATGACGCGTGAACTCATCTGAAAACAGTCGCCAAGCTTGATTGCCTAGAGGTCCCGCAAACACATCAAGCCGGCTGGCGCGGCTGTTAGCGGTTCTTAGCAAAGGTTAACTGACGCATCCAGGTGCGTCTCCATGAGAATAGTGGCTGACGGGATGTTCATCTTCACCCGGTCGGCCGCTCTGCTTGCAAAACAGCGCACGGCGCCAATCTCGAGCATCCAGAACCGTATTTCTTATCGGAACCTGCTCCCATGAGCCCAACCTTCCCCCTTGGCGAATCCCTGCGATCCCAGTCGAGTCTGGTAACGCCGTCGTCGGCGCATCCGGTTCTGGACCCCGAGACACAACAATTTCTCGACGTAGTCGCAGAAGCGGGCCTGCATCCCGATCTGCTTCTGCTTCAATGCCCGCTTGATGCAGCCATACCCGGTCAAGAAACGACGCCTTCCGGCAGATTTCCCGTTGCGACAGAAGATCTGACGCTACCCACCGGGCCAACGGGTTCGGTCAAAATTCGAATCATGCGCCCACTCGGCGCTACGACGCTGCTGCCTGCCGTGCTGTATTTTCCTGGCGGTGGTTGGAACATGGGTAGCCGCGTTACCCATGATCGCCTGATACGTCGGCTGGCGGCAGAAACCAACGCTGCCGTCGTCTTCGTCGAGTACACACACGCCCCCCAAGCACGTTTCCCGGTCCAAAACGAGGAAGCCTATGCGGCCTTGACGTATATTGTCGAGCATGGTCGTTCGTTGGGGATCGATGGCCACGCGGTCGCGGTTGCCGGTGATGGCGCGGGCGGCAATATGGCGGCTGCCGTCACGCTGTTGGCCAAATTGCGGCGCGGACCGCGCCTTGCGCTTCAGGTTCTGTTCTGCCCGATTCTGTCGGCCAACGCGACTACCTGCTCCTACTGCCGCTACGCCGACGGCCCCGGATTGACGGCACAAGCCGCACAATCGTTCATTCGCATGCAGTTTCCAGTTGAGTCTCTGTCCGACAAAACTGCCATGCCGATCAACGCCACGACCGCCGACCTTGAGGGCCTCCCGCCCGCATTGATCATCACCGCCGAGAACGACGTGGTACGAGACGACGGCGAGACATATGCACGCAATCTGATGCGCGCCGGAGTCGAAGTCAGCGCAGCCCGTTATCTCGGCACAATCCATGACTTTGTAGTGTTCGAAGGGCTGGCCGATACCTCCCCCACAGACACCGCAGTCGATCAAGCATGCGGCGCGTTGAGAAAGGCGCTGCAATTCGCATTAATTTGCACTACATAGCTCACGAGCGTTCAACGCCAATCCGTCGCGACATCGTCGGCATCGACCAGCGTCAGTCCTGACGACGGCAACGGTAGCGCAGTCTTATAGCGCACCTGCTTGAGCGCGAAGCTGGAGCGAATATTCGAGACCCCGGGAATTTTCGTCAAATGCTCCATGATAAACCGCTCCAGCGTTTGCATATCGGGCATGACCACGCGCAGCAGATAGTCGGCATCGCCCGACATTAGATAACACTCCATTACTTCCGGGCGCTCCGAGATGGCGTGCTCGAAGCGTTGCAGGGCGTCTTCGACCTGCTTTTCCAGACTGACCTGAATAAATACGTTAATTCTTAAGCCCAGCGGCTCCGGGTTGAGCAAGGTCACCTGCTGCTTAAACAGCCCAAGTTTTTCAAGCGCCCGGACGCGATTGAAACATGGCGTCGGCGACAAATTGACCGAGCGCGCCAATTCCGAATTGGTGATGCGGGCATTTTGCTGTAGTTGACTCAGAATGCCGATGTCGATGCGGTCAAGTCGTCTAGGTAGCGAGGTCATAGATGAAATATTCTTCAGATAGAACATTAATCGGAATAAATACACTATCGCATCGCCGAATAGAAAGCAAATGAGAGGCATATTTTGCTTCCAACTGGCTAAAATCAATTCAAGGACATACCCATCGAACGCCTTCATCCGAGAGTGACACCATGACCGATTTATCCGACGGGCGCGAGCAGATGCAGTCACTCGAGCGCAACCTCGAGCGCAGCGATAGCGATCCGCAAGAGACCGCGGAATGGATGGAGGCGCTCGACGCCGTGGTCGCTTGCGTCGGCCGAGACCGCGCGCAGTACTTAGTTGACCGGCTTGCCGAACATGCATTTTCGCTGGGTATTGAATCCTCCCGCACCCGCATCACGCCGTACGCCAACACGATTCGACTTGACCAGCAAGCACCCTATCCGGGCAATCTCGAACTGGAAGAGCGGCTCGCCGCGGCATTGCGCTGGAATGCGATTGCCATGGTCGTGCGCGCGAATCAGGCGTATGGGGAATTGGGTGGCCATATTGCGAGCTATGCGTCGGCGGCAGACCTCTTCGAAGTCGGCTTCAACCATTTCTTTCGAGCCGGCGCCCCCGATGGCGCCGAGGGCAGCGGCGACCTGGTCTACTTTCAAGCGCATTCGGCGCCGGGGGTTTATGCACGTGCCTTCCTCGAAGGATTCCTGAACGAAGAACATCTGCGGCACTACCGCCGCGAAATCGCCGGCCCGGGTTTATGCTCCTACCCGCATCCGTGGCTGATGCCGGATTTCTGGCAATTCCCGACCGGCTCGATGGGCATCGGTCCGATCAACTCGATCTACCAGGCGCGCTTTATGCGTTATCTGCACAATCGCAAGCTCGCGCAAACCGCGGGTCGCAAGGTGTGGGGGTTTTTCGGCGACGGCGAGATGGATGAGCCTGAGTCGACCGCCGCACTGTCGCTCGCGGCACGCGAGGGGCTCGATAATCTGGTGTTCGTGATCAACTGCAATCTGCAGCGGCTCGATGGTCCGGTGCGCAGTAACGGCCGCATCATTGACGAACTGGAAGCGCAATTCATCGGCGCGGGCTGGAATGTGATTAAAGTGATATGGGGCTCAGACTGGGACCCCTTGTTTGCTCGCGACCATAGCGGTGCATTGCTGCGTGCTTTCGCTCACACGGTAGATGGCCAGTTCCAAACCTTCTCGGCCAACGACGGCGCCTACAACCGCGCGCGGTTTTTTGGTCAGAATCCCGAACTTGCGGCACTGGCCGCACAACTGAGCGACCAGGACATCGATTGTCTGCGCCGCGGCGGCCACGATGTGCGCAAGTTGCACGCGGCTTATGCTCAAGCGCTGGCTCATCGCGATCAGCCGACGGTGGTTCTGGCGCAGACGATGAAGGGCTTCGGCATGGGCGCTGCGGGCCAAGGCCGCATGACGACGCACCAGCAAAAGAAACTGGGTTTCGACGACCTCAAGGCATTTCGCGATCGCTTCCGATTGCCTATGTCGGACGAGGACGTCGAACAGGTGAAGTTTTACAAGCCAGCGGCAAACAGTCCGGAGATGCACTATCTGCATGCGCGCCGGGCTGCCTTGGGAGGCTATCTGCCCAGAAGGCGGAGCGCTGCGTCGGAGGGACTAACCGTTCCTCCGATGCCGGCCTGGGGACAATTCGCACTGGACGGCAGCGGCCGGGAAATGTCCACCACCATGGCCTTGGTCCGCATGCTGACCGCCCTGCTCAAAGATACGGAACTGGGTCCGCGTGTGGTGCCGATTGTCGCCGATGAAGCGCGTACCTTCGGCATGGCCAACATGTTCCGCCAGGTAGGGATCTATTCGCCACTGGGGCAATTGTACGAGCCCGAAGACCTCGGCTCGATGCTCTATTATCGAGAAGATACCCAAGGACAAATACTTGAGGAGGGCATCTCAGAGGCCGGCGCGGTATCGTCATGGATCGCGGCCGGAACGTCGTATAGCGTGCACGATCTGCCGATGCTGCCGTTCTACATCTACTACTCGATGTTTGGCTTTCAGCGCATCGGCGATCTTATCTGGGCCGCGGCCGATCAGCGCGCGCGCGGCTTCTTGATCGGCGCCACCTCGGGCAAGACGACGCTCGGCGGCGAGGGTTTGCAGCATCAGGACGGCAACAGTCATTTGGCGGCCTCGACAATTCCGAATTGCCGTGCGTACGACCCGGCGTTCGCTTATGAGTTGGCAGCGATTGTCGATGAAGGCATGCGGGAAATGTTGGAACGTCAGCAGGACGTGTTTTACTACGTAACGGTGATGAACGAGAACTACGCTCAGCCGCCTGTACCGGGCGGCGACCTTCAAGCGCTGCGCGCAGGCATTCTGAAGGGGATCTATCCCTTGCCGTCAAGACTAGGCGTCCCGGCATGCGTGCAACTGCTCGGTGCGGGCGCAATTCTCGGTGAAGCGATTGCCGCCCAGCACATGCTCAGGGACGACTGGGGTATCGAAGCCATGGTCTGGAGCGTGACCAGTTTCACCGAGTTGCAGCGCGACGGTATGGCTGCCGAGCGACTGACGCGCCTTGGCAAGGGCGTGACGGCGCCCTATGTGACATCGGCGCTCGATGCCTCCACCGGTCCGATTATTGCGGCTAGCGACTACGTCCGCGCGGTACCAGAACTGATTCGTGCATACGTACCGCGTCGCTATGTGACGCTCGGCACCGATGGTTTCGGTCGTAGCGATACGCGTGCGGCCTTGCGCGAATTTTTCGAGGTAGACCGTGCGTCGATTGTGATTGCCGCATTAAGAGCGCTTGAGGCCGACGGCAAGATCGATGCCGGGATAGCTGACCGGGCGCTCCAGCATTATGGAAAGACTGCGTCGACGGAGGCTGCGTCCTGGGAGAGATAAGGACAGGTGCAATATGCGCGGAAATGTCAAAATTGCTCCCAATCGCCGCCACCCGCCGCAATTTTTTGGGGCCGGTTTTCCTGATGTCGCAGTCCTGAGTTTATTGCCCGCATGTCGCGTATTTTCCCGGTAATACGCGTCACCGACCCCGCTTGACGGATTGCCGCGGAAGGACTAGCCACGACGGCGACGCGGTCACCATTCAACTTAAACATGCTGACGGCCTGAATCAATTTTCCGGACTGATCTTCCAGTGAGGAAGCGGCCGCTGCCGCTTCTTCAACAAGCGCAGCATTTTGCTGGGTAACGTCGTCCATTTGCATGATCGCCTGATTGATTTGTTCAATGCCAGTCGTCTGTTCTTCGCTAGCCGACGCAATTTCACTCATGATATCGGTCACACGCTGAACGCTTTCGACGATTTTTTTCATGGTCGAACCTGCCTGATCCACCAACCGGCCGCCACTTTCGACTTTCTCGACCGAGTCGCCGATCAAACTCTTGATCTCCTTCGCAGCGGCCGCCGAGCGCTGCGCCAGATTGCGCACCTCCGACGCGACAACGGCAAAACCGCGACCCTGCTCACCGGCACGCGCGGCCTCAACCGCAGCGTTGAGTGCAAGTATGTTCGTCTGAAACGCAATACTGTCGATCACGCCGATGATATCGACAATCTTACCGGCCGATTCCTTGATTGAATTCATGGTCTGGACGACCTGCGATACCACCATCCCGCCTTCAGTCGCCACATTGGATGCGGACACCGCGAGACCGTTGGCTTGCCGCGCATTATCCGAATTCTGTTTGACGGTACTGGTCATTTCTTCCATCGAAGCAGCCGTCTCTTCCAGGGAACTGGCCTGCTCTTCAGTGCGGGAAGAAAGATTGAGGTTGCCGGTAACAATCTGGCTTGATGCAGTTGCAATCGACTCTGTACCCAAGCGCACCTCGCCAACTATATTCTGCAAATTGTCGTTCATCGCCTTCAATGCTGCTAACAGCTGCGCGGACTCATCCTTGCCTTTTATCTCAAACTTGCTCGACAGATCCCCGGTCGCTACAGTTTGCGCCACGCTGACAGCATCTCTCAACGGTCGCGTGATGGAACGGGTAATCAGGAATGCAATCGCCGCGGCCAGAACCGTCGCAAGCACAGACAACACGGCCACCATCACCGACGCAAATTGCGCCTGCTCAAGCGCCTCTTTGCCTCCGCTATCCATCAGCGCCGTCTGCAAATCGTCAAATCCGTTGAGTGCGTCAAGATAGTCTTTTTGTACCGGAGCCAATTCCCTGAACATGAGATCAACCGCATTGCTTTTGTCCTCGGCCTTTAGAAGCTTGATTTCTTGGTCTTCGACTTCGTGATATCTTGAGCGAGCATCTACGATTTTTTTGAACGCATCCTTGCCCTCTGGCGTATCGAGCAAGGTTTCCAGTTTTTTTAGTCGTCCTTGATTGTTACTAAGTGCAGCATCATAATTGGCAAAGGCAGCCTTGAAGTCGTCATCTTTCGTTGCCAGCGCAGCATCGCGCAGACTGCGCCCGGCGACGTTGACGCCCTGCTTGATTTTGTAGATCAGCGACACTTTGGCATAGCGGTTGTTGACGATATCGTTAATCATGTCGCCACCCGACTTCAGACGGTAGATGCTCAGCCCGGCAATCACCACCAATAGCAGGACGATGGCGCCAAAACTCAGGGCGAGACGTGTACCAATTTTCAAATTGTTCAAATCAATTCTCCTAACAAAAAATTCCGCACATCATGCCGACATATTTTCGGCCGATCCCATCTCCGTGCTCGACATCAATCTCTCGATATCGAGCAAAATCAGCATCCCTTGCTCGGTTGTACCGATCCCACGCAGGAAATCGGTTTCAAAGGCCGTATCGACCATCGGCATTGGTTTGATCCGATCCGGTGTAAGCATGACCACGTCGGAGACGCTATCCACGATCACTCCTATCACCCGGTTGCTGATATTTAAAATGATGATGACGGCGAAGTCGTTGTATGACGGCACACCGAGGTTGAATTTGATACGCAAGTCGACAATCGGAACAATTGTCCCGCGCAAATTAATGACACCATTGATGAAAATCGGTGCGTTCGCAATTTGGGTCACTTTCTCATACCGGCGCAACTCATTCACTTTTTGAATGTCGATGCCGTACTCTTGGTCACCCAAGAAAAATGCAAGGAATTCGAGGGAATCGGAGGGGGTACCTACGATGGCGTCGGAATTATTTTCCTGAGTTTGCACAATTCATCCTCCTCATCAAAGTCGCGAATACCATCGACGGCAACGTCAGAGCATTCACGATTGCCAGGCACTATTTTCGGCAATCTCGCCTAGACGCAGGATGGGTGACAGGGTCGAAAAAGAAAATTGGGAAATTTCAAACCAAGGGTTCGCTTCTGCCGAACGATAATAAAAGAAAGCGATTGATTCTGATACAGATCACGCAGCGATCGACTACATCATTTGCAGGTAGTGCAAGTGAATGTATTTCAACGATTTTTCACAAAATCCGCCATTCGCACAAACCGCTCGTCAAACAAGCTGCAATCGGCGCGTCGACAATGCGGGTTGACCACACAAGAACTCGGTCAACTTTTCCGGAAAATGATGCTGTGCCGTGCGCTCGCGTCGGCGGCACACTTGCAGGTCCTGCTTGGCCCATGGGTCCGACAATTCGACAATTCGCAGATTCGGATATTCATCGGCTTCCACGGCCGATTTCGGCACGATGCCGACACCTGCGCCGCACGATACGAGCAGGGCAATTGCCGCATATCCCGAAACCTGTACCCGTATATCTAGCCGCATACCGAGCGCGGCCGCCTTGGCAACTATCAGTGCGTGCAACGACGTGCCCTGCTGAAGACTCACAAATGGTTCGCGGCCACAGGATTCGAAGCGCACGACACCGTCCCGCGCGAGCGGGCTACCCGATGATGTCAACAAGACGAGACGATCGGTTCGATACGGAAAATACTCGAGCTCCGGCTGCTCCGTGGTCGGCGCACAGATTCCGAGATCTGCACGTCCGGCGGCAACTGCAGCCGAAACGTCGGTGCTCATCCGCTCTTCGAGCGTAATGCGCACGCTTGGATAGGAGTAGAAGAATCGGCCAAGATCGGCCGGCAGAAATGAATTGATGGCCACATTGGTTGCGAACAAAGTGACGTGGCCCGTCAGTCCACTCGAATACGGCAGCAGATCCGCGTTCATCTGTTCGAGCTGGGCAACACAACGCCGGGCATGTTCAACCACGACGTGGCCCGCCGACGTCAGCACAACGCCGCGCGCGTGCCGAATCAGCAACGGTGTACCGATTGATTCTTCCAATCCCTTGATGCGTTGGCTGACCGAGGAGTTGGCCAGATGCACGCGATCGGCGCCGCGCGACAAGTTACCTTCCTCGGCAACCGCTAGAAATATCCTCAGATCGGTCAAATCATAGCGCATCTTGGTCAACCTAAAAATGTGATCCACACCGTACGCATCCTGCACCATTTCCCCACCGGCGCGTTTGCGCGCGTCCTCAAAAAGCGGCCACCTTCATCGTAGCCGGCCGTGCAGACTTCGCCTGACCCGCCAGCTCGTTCTGCTCGATGATCTTCGCGATCTCGGCATCGGCTTGCGCGCCGTACTGCTCAAACACATCGGTACGATAAGTCGTATTCACGGCAGCGGCGAGCTGCGTGCCGGAGTCGTCGCGCGTGTCGGCGTCGACCGACATCGACAGCCCAATGCGCAGCGGATGAACCTCCAGTTCTTTTTGATCGAGCGCGATACGCACCGGCAAGCGCTGCACAATCTTGATCCAGTTGCCGGTCGCGTTCTGCGCCGGTAACGTCGCAAACGCGCTGCCCGTACCCGCCGAGAAGCCGATTACATGTCCGTGGTACTTGACGCTTGAGCCGTAGACATCCGCCGTCATCGTGACCGGTTGACCGATGCGAATCCG